>Ga0308170_10000658_pt1 | contig 40133 bp, 31 predicted proteins | sample PhyBR2_2_FD_202136 | JGI IMG/M metagenome (GOLD analysis project Ga0308170, IMG submission 202136) | Phyllosphere microbial communities from UC Gill Tract Community Farm, Albany, California, United States - DLSLSB.R2 | ecosystem: Host-associated > Plants > Phyllosphere > Unclassified | place... | reverse complement strand
CAAGAAGAAACCACCATCAGATAATGCAGTCTCATCAGGGAAAACCATGAAAACGCCAATGAAAAAGATCGTTGTCCTGACGTTGCTGACGAGCCTGGTATCCGGCTGCGCCACCACGGGCCAGAGCAGCATGTCGCAAACGCAGTACCCGCGAGGCGGCGTCGCCGCGGAGCAGGACCCGTGCGCCGTCGGCTCATCGGCACTGATGGGTGCCGCAGCCGGTGCACTGCTGGGTGCGCTGATGGACGGCAAACGCGGCGCAGCACGGGGCGCCGCCGCCGGTGGCATCGTGGCCGCACTCGGCTGCGTGGCCATCAACTCACAATCACGCCAGACCCGCACCGCCGCCCAGGTCGACAACGACTTCATCCGCACCCGCGGCCGTCTCCCTGCCGAGCCGCAAGTGGTCTCGTACCAGCCACGCCTGAACGCCAGCACGGTGCAGCGTGGCAAGCCGGTGGTGGTCAACTCGACCGTTGAACTGGTCAACGGTGCGACGACACCGGTCATGCAAGTGCGCGAAGAGCTGGTGGTTTTCGATCAGGATGGCAAGCAGTTCAAATCCGGCTCGAAGGCGCTGACCAACAACTCGGGCGGGCGGTTCGAAAACTCGTTTGAAATCACGCTGCCGAAGGATGCGTCGCAGGGACGCTATGCGCTGCGGACTAATTTGTATGTCAATGGCAAGCTGTCGGCGTCGCGGGATTTGAATACGCAATTGGTGTGGAATGGGGTGGAGCAGGTGATGGTTGCCAGCCGCTGACTTAAACCAAAGCCGGGGTCAGGTCTGACATTCGGACACGAGCTCAGGCTTACCATAACGTCGAAGACTGAAAAGTTTGGCTTAGCAAAGACATTGTTTGCCGCATTGGAAGAACAACAGGATGAATCTAGGGCACGTGTCTGAATATCGGACCCGCCCCCATCTTTCTGACTTGACGCTACTTTTTTGGGCCTGGCCGAAGTAGGGGCGCAAAATCATTTGCACTGCACTGCACTGCACTGCACTGCACTGCACTGATGCTGTCACTCGGCGCGACTCCAGTGTTCGCTGTTTGAGTATGCAATGTTTCGCGGAAGGGCTCACGCGATACCAGCGAGCAGTGGTGGGCTCGTACCAGCAGGCTATCCATCTCACCTCGCCACCGTTGAAGCCGAATCTGACATCGTGGCCGCCGCGCACCATTTTCTGCTCACCCATCAATTCGTACTGTTTTCCATCACCTTCAAACATGCCGGCCCCGATGAGTCGCGCTCCAAAATTCTTCGCAGGACAGTCGATTACCTCTGCTTGCACGGCGCCAGAAGCCAAGATAATTGCGAGCAGTGCTGCCTTCATTTGGAAACCACCACGTAGAACTGGTCTGCGTTATCTGAGTCGGAATAGGCGCTTCCTTGGGCCTTACTTTTGCCCCGCGCGACGATTTCCCGCTGCCTGACGGTGTTTGGGATGCGCGTGCGCCACTGGTCCATGACCCGTATATTTTTTGCTGCGGTGCTCGACACGCCCCTCCCGCAAAAATCCACGAACAGCGCTGCATGGTATCCATGCTGATTCGGGAAGCGTCCATTACCCTGCTTGTCGAATACGAAGTTTGCGATCACGGTTCCCGGATTCAAATAGCTCAGGTCGACTACGCGAGGTCCTGGCCTCCATCGGCTCGTATGCCCAACACTTGTCGTTGCCTGCACAAGCGCTACACACTCGCCGTCTGAAAATGGTGCGCGACCTTTTAGTTTTTCCACGTCCCCAGAGTAGATGAAATAGGCCATAACCCCTCCCAATTGAATTGGGGATATTTTCTATTTACAGTCGCTACCAAATTTTGGCGTGGTTCAGTGGGCTTGAGATGTGAGGTTGACTTACATGGATCAGAGATAACTCAGCAAAAACTTGCTCGTTTATGGCGAGGCGCTTGTCCGGACGGGTGAGCGCCCACGCTCAACGAAGACGAAGTGACTGCCATTCAGAAGCGCAGCGACAACTCAACCGACGTTCGCGCGTTGCTGTGGGAAGCCCGGGAAGCCAGGGCCAGGCCCGACATTCGAACACGAGCTCAGGCTTAACATGGCAGCAAGAGCCGAGGAAGTTTGCTGAGCAAAGAAATTCGATGCCGTGCAGAGAGGAGGACTACAGGCTCAATGTTGAGCACGTGTCCGAATGTCAGACCAGACCCCGGCTTTTGTTGGGACCAGAACGCAAAAAGCCCAGTTCGAAGACTGGGCTTTTTACTTGCATTCTGTGGAGTGGCTGATGGGGCTCGAACCCACGACAACAGGAATCACAATCCTGCTGCCAAAATAGGTTAAGTAACTGATTTAATAGATAAAAGGAATGAATATGTTGGAAGATGAAGGCAGCGGAAACCCGCATGGTTGCTCGAGCTTTTTCCACATCTTCCAACGGTTTTTTGCAGGCGTTAGCTAGTCGCCGAACCGCACCGCCCATTCCTGGATGTATGCCGGACCAGCATCGCCCTGCGGCCGCTCCTCGCCTTTTAGCAGCAGACCAGCGCTGTTCATCGTCGTCAGGCGGGCTTCGTACAGCGTCGGAACCAGTGGGTCGCCGCCGGCGTAGGCATCGTCGGCCGCCCCGGTGCCCAGGTTGTTCAGGCCTTGCTTGAGCAGCTGGTTGTTGCGGTTTTCGGTTTGGCCCAAGAACTGCGCGGTGCTGGTCGATCGAGCTGCGTGCTGTCATCGACGAAGCTTTAGCGCTACAGCGGACAACGAGTCTGTATCTGTTCGGCAATAGCGATGGTCAGCCGTACACGACCAGTGGCTGGAACACGAACCTACGCCGACTCATGGAGCACACGCGGAAAAAAGCAGAATGGGAAGGGATTGAATTCGCACGGTTCACGCTAAAGGATATGCGCCCGGCGGCGGTTACGGATCGAGTAGAAGAGGGCGATGAGACAATCACGAACGCTACCGGGCATAGCAGCGATAGAATGGTAAGGCAGGTATATGATCGACGAAAAACAAAAATTGCTAGAGCTACAGAATAATGACGACACAACAATCACTGCCATGCAAGCTATGGCAGGATTGTCGCTATGTAGGAAAATATCGTTTACTGAGCGAGTCACTGCGTTTCTAATGCAGTATTCAATCCCCTGACAAGAAAGTCAAAGTCTTTGTCATCCTCAAGTCTACAACTTCTTATGCCACGCAATTCTTCCGGTGGCGGTTGATCATCAAGGAGGACCGGTATTACTGGGCTGTAGAGTTCATTTTTTCCTCTCAAAGAGGAGAGTGCAATAGCAAGCTGAAATGAAACAGCATTGGATGCATTTTCTATGTTTTTAGAAACGAGAAGTATTGCGATAGCACTTTGGCTAAGTCCTTTAGTAACTGCTTCTTCAACACGTTGGCCTGGCACGATCTCGTTTTGATCAAACCATGGATCAAAACCATTCTCGCGTAGCATTTCTACAAGGTGTGCCGCTACTTGATAGTCTTCATGGCTGTAAATAATGAAAACTCGACGTTTACGGCGGATTTGCTCTTTTCGTCGCAATATATAAACGGAAGATATTCCTGCGAAAGCAGCGCAGATAACAGGAATCCAATATAGTCCATCAACGTCGTCAACCTTGAAAAAAAACGTTGGGAGCATCGAAGCAAGCGCAACAACTACGCCAAGAAACGCTGTAAATGTAGTAAGGAATTCACGATCGCGGCGCATATCAGATACCTTTAACAAGCAAAACAAATCCCGCAAACAAGGCAATCCCGACTAGATTGCTCACTACGCCCAACATCCAAAATTGGCCTTTTGGGTTGGTGGATCGTGGCTCCCAGTCTTGATGATTTGATAAAACCCAAAGAAGAAGAAAAACGCATACTGCTAAGAAGGATGCCGTCGCTCCGATTTTATTAGCTACTGCAGCGCCCCCATCTGCAGCACTTTGCAATTTTTGAAGATCGTAAAAATAGACCATGGCTGAACCCAGTGCCGCTAGAGAGAGTTCGACACCGAGAAAAAAATCGCCCATCTTCCACGCCGTGCCTCGAACAAGTTTTTTTGCGAGTGCGCTGCAGAGCATGAGTAGCAACGGAATTACTAAAGCAACAAGATATGGATTTGTTAGCATCTGGCAAATATAACTACTGTGACCTGCCTTCAAGTATGTAGAACTACGAAGACACCGTGTAGCCGCCTTTGATATGACCAGAGGCAGTCGCGAATACTCTGGCAGAACTGCCTACAACGTCAATCTTCCAAAATTTGGAATTCATCTTACAAAAGAACAAAAGGGCTACAAGCTGAAAGCATGTAACCCTTTGTTTCTACAACTGAATTTTTTGGGGTGGCTGATGGGGCTCGAACCCACGACAACAGGAATCACAATCCTGGACTCTACCAACTGAGCTACAGCCACCACTGAACTACTACATCTGTCTCGTTGTTTCCGCGACAGAACAAGATTATATAAACTTTAGCCCGTGCTTGCAAATTTAATTGCATGGCGAAGCAGAGGGCGCTTGCGGCTCGGCAATGTCGACCGCGTAGACGGGCGGATCGATCCCCAGCAGGCTGCGAAACGCGGCCGTCAGCGCTGCCGCACTGCCCGTCGTATAGCCCGTCAGACCAACTGGCAGCGCTTCCGGACCAGCAGCCCGCGCCAACCCACCAGCAACCAGCAAACGCGCCAGTTGCCGCGCCACGGCATCCCCCGTATCCACCAGCGCCACATCACCACGCCCCGCATCCACCAGCAGCCGCTCGATCGCCCCACGCACCAGCGGATAGTGCGTACAGCCAAGCACCAGCGTATCGGCATCCTGCGCCAGCAGCGGCGCAATGAAGCGATCCAGCATGGCCGTCGTGATGCTCGACTCAACCTCGCCGAATTCAATCTGGTCGGCCAGACCGACACACGGCTGCAGCAGGAAGTCGACGCCCGTATCGCGATGGATCTGGTCACGCAGTTGCAGGAACTTGGCGCCGCGCAGCGTGCGCTCGGTGGCCAGCACGCCCACCTTGCCATTGCGGGTGAGTGCAGCAGCCGGCTTTAACCCGGGCTCCACCCCCACGACCGGCATCCCCGGATGCGTCTCGCGCAGCACGCGCACGGCCGCCACAGTGGCCGTATTGCATGCCACGACAATTGCCTTCGCACCTTGCCCAATCAGAAAATCAGCAATCGCCAGCACACGCGCAATGACTAGTGCTTCCGGCTTGTCGCCATACGGCGCATAGCCGGAATCGGCGACGTACAACAGGTGTTCATGCGGCAGCTGCGCCTGGATGTGGCGCAGCACCGAGAGGCCGCCGACGCCCGAGTCAAACATACCGACCGGGGCGTCGTGGGAAAGCGTGGTGGAAACCATGCTGAAGGGGAGAAGTGTTATGCCACGTTGATCGGCACGCCGCGCAGCGATTCGATCTTGGCCGACCATTCCTTCGGGCCGGTCGTGTGGACCGACGTGCCGGTCGAATCAACAGCGACGGTCACTGGCATGTCGGTCACGTCGAACTCGTAGATCGCTTCCATGCCCAGGTCTGCAAAGCCGACCACGGTGGCCGACTTGATCGCTTTCGAGACCAGGTACGCCGAGCCGCCGACCGCCATCAGGTAGGCCGACTGGTGCTTCTTGATCGATTCGATGGCGGCCGGGCCGCGCTCGGCCTTGCCGATCATCGAGATCAGGCCGGTCTGCTCGAGCATCATGTCGGTGAACTTGTCCATGCGCGTGGCGGTCGTCGGGCCAGCCGGGCCGACCACTTCGTTGCCGACCGGGTCGACCGGGCCGACGTAATAGATCACGCGGTTGGTGAAGTCCACCGGCAGCGATTCGCCCTTGGCCAGCATGTCCTGGATGCGCTTGTGCGCGGCGTCGCGGCCCGTCAGCATCTTGCCGTTGAGCAGCAGCGTCTGGCCCGGCTGCCACGAAGCGACTTCTTCTTTCGTCAGCGTGTTGAGGTCGACGCGTTTGGATTTCTGCGTGTCTGGCGTCCAGTTCACGTCAGGCCAGCTCGACAGCGCCGGCGGTTCGATGTAGACCGGGCCCGAGCCGTCCAGCACGAAGTGCGCGTGGCGCGTGGCGGCGCAGTTCGGGATCATCGCCACCGGCTTCGAGGCCGCGTGGGTCGGGTACATATTGATCTTCACGTCCAGCACCGTGGTCAGGCCGCCCAGGCCCTGCGCGCCGATGCCCAGCGCGTTGATCTTGTCGCACAGCTCGATGCGCAGCTCTTCGAGTTTATTGTTCGGGCCACGCTGGCGCAGCTCGTACATGTCGATGTCTTCCATCAGCGACTCTTTGGCCATCAGCATCGCCTTTTCGGCGGTGCCGCCGATGCCGATGCCGAGCATGCCCGGCGGGCACCAGCCCGCGCCCATCAGCGGCACGGTTTTCAGCACCCAGTCCACCAGCGAGTCGGATGGGTTGAGCATGACGAACTTGGTTTTGTTTTCCGAGCCGCCGCCCTTGGCTGCGACTTTCACGTCGACGGTCTCGCCCTCGACCAGCTCCATGTGGACCACGGCCGGGGTATTGTCCTTGGTGTTCTTGCGCTCGAAATGCGGGTCCGCGACGATCGAGGCGCGCAGCTTGTTGTCGGCGAAGTTGTAGGCGCGGCGCACGCCTTCATTGACGGCGTCCGTGACGGTGCCCGTGAAACCCTCGAAGCGCACGCCCATGCCGATTTTCAGGAACACGTTGACGATGCCGGTGTCCTGGCAAATCGGGCGCTTGCCTTCGGCGCACATGCGCGAATTGGTCAGGATCTGGGCGATCGCATCCTTGGCGGCCGGGCTCTGCTCGGCCTCGTAGGCGCGCGCCAGGTGCTGGATGTAATCCGCAGGGTGGTAGTAGCTGATGTACTGCAGTGCTGCCGCGACCGATTCGATCAGGTCGTCTTGGGTAATCACGGTTGCCATGTTCGCTCTTTCAGAAGTACCAGGAATGTTCTGTTTTAAGAATGCTTGTCGTTGTGCGTGCTCATCACGATGCGGTCGGTGTAGGCAATCGCCATGGCCGAGAGCAGGAACGCGAAGTGGATCAGGGTCTGGAAGAACAGCGTCTTCACATCGTAGGACGACGCGTTGATGAAGGTCTTGAGCAGATGAATCGACGAAATGCCGATGATCGCCATCGCCAGCTTGGTCTTCAGGACCGACGCGTTCACGTGCGACAACCACTCTGGCTGGTCCGGGTGACCATCCAGGTGCATGCGCGACACGAACGTCTCGTAACCCCCGATGATCACCATGATCAACAGGTTCGAGATCATCACCACATCGATCAGGCCGAGCACGACCAGCATGATGATGGTTTCATTGAGCCGGGTAGGGCGCAGGGCGCCCGGAACACTGACGGCATCGATGATGTGTTTGAGCGAGTCGGCGTTGCCCATGGCGGCGCCGATCAGGTCGACGAGTTCGACCCAGAAGTGAAAGACGTAGACGCATTGGGCCAGGATCAGGCCCAGGTAGAGCGGCAGTTGCAGCCAGCGGCTCGAGAAAATCAGCGAATTGAGGGGCGACAGCTTGCGAAAAGGCTGGTTCGGCGGCAGAGACGACATCGGGATGGAACTCCAGGAAGTGCGAGAAAATTCAGCACGGCATTTTACACCGGCGCCAGCGTTACGGTGTCGTCTGGCGCGCACTTGTCCGCTTTGCAAGCGACGGCGTTAGAATGAGGCAGGCGGCATCTGCCGGTCGCCGGGGGCAGGTGTGTAAGGGCTCAGTAAGCGAGCGCCCCTATGGTATCGGCATAACCCACTAACTAGAATGGAGACTGACATGTCCGAGAACGAGACGACGCAAGAGCAATCCCAGGGCCTACAAGAACACCGCGTATTCCAGCCGCCGCACGACTTTGCCGCCAACGCCACCGTCAGCGGCATGGCCGCCTACGACAAGCTGTGCGCCGAAGCGGCCAGCGACTACGAAGGTTTCTGGGCGCGCCTGGCGCGCGAGAACCTCGACTGGCACAAGCCATTCACCAGCACGCTCGACGAGTCCGACGCACCGTTCTACAAATGGTTCGGCGACGGTCAGCTCAATGCGTCGTACAACTGCCTCGACCGCAATCTTGAAAACGGCAACGCCGACAAGACCGCGATCATCTTTGAAGCCGACGACGGCGCCGTCAACCGCGTGACCTACCGCGAGCTGCACGAGCGTGTCTGCAAATTCGCCAACGCGCTCAAGTCGCGCGGCATCAAGAAGGGCGACCGCGTCATCATCTACATGTCGATGTCGGTCGAAGGTATCAGCGCGATGCAGGCCTGCGCCCGCATTGGCGCGACCCACTCGGTGGTGTTTGGCGGCTTTTCCGCCAAATCGCTGCAGGAGCGCATCATCGACGCCGGCGCAGTTGCGGTCATCACGGCCGACGAGCAGCAGCGCGGCGGCAAATCGCTGCCCCTCAAAGCCATCGTCGACGAAGCCCTGGGCATGGGCGGCTGCAACACGGTCAAGGACGTCATCGTCTACAAGCGCACCGGCGGCGACGTCGCCTTCCAGGAAGGCCGCGACCTGTGGCTGCACGAGCTGGTGGAAGGCCAGTCGGCCGACTGCGAGCCGGAATGGGTCGACGCCGAGCACCCGCTGTTCATCCTCTACACGTCCGGCTCGACCGGCACCCCGAAAGGCGTGCAGCACTCGACCGGCGGCTACCTGCTGTGGGCCGCGCTGACCATGAAGTGGACGTTCGACCTGAAGCCCGACGACGTCTTCTGGTGCACCGCCGACATTGGCTGGATCACCGGCCACACCTACATTGCCTATGGCCCGCTGGCCGTCGGGGGCACGCAGGTCGTGTTCGAGGGCGTGCCCACCTTCCCGAACGCCGGCCGCTTCTGGAAGACGATCGAAAAGCACAAGGTCAGCATCTTCTACACGGCGCCAACGGCGATCCGCTCGCTGATCAAGGCGTCGGACGTGGACGAAAAGGTCCATCCGAAGAATTCGGACCTGTCGAGCCTGCGCCTGCTGGGTTCGGTCGGCGAGCCGATCAATCCGGAAGCCTGGATGTGGTACTACAAGAACGTCGGCGGCGAACGCTGCCCGATCGTCGACACCTTCTGGCAGACCGAAACGGGCGGCCACATGATCACGCCGCTGCCGGGCGCGACGCCGATGGTGCCGGGTTCGTGCACGCTGCCGCTGCCGGGCATCATGGCCGCGATTGTCGATGAAGCCGGCGCCGACGTGCCGAACGGGCAGGGCGGCATCCTGGTCGTCAAGCGCCCATGGCCGTCAATGATCCGCACCATCTGGAACAACCCGGACCGGTTCCGTACCAGTTACTTCCCGGACGAGCTGGGTGGCAAATACTACCTGGCGGGCGACGGCGCGATCCGCAACAAGGACACCGGCAACTTCACGATCACGGGCCGCATCGACGACGTGCTGAACGTGTCGGGTCACCGCATGGGCACGATGGAAATCGAATCGGCCCTGGTGGCCAATTCGCTGGTGGCCGAAGCGGCAGTGGTGGGACGGCCGGACGACACGACGGGCGAATCGATCTGCGCCTTCGTCGTGCTCAAGGGCGCGCGGCCAACGGGCGAGGAAGCCAAGAAAATCGCCAATGAACTGCGTGCATGGGTGGGCAAGGAGATCGGTCCGATCGCCAAGCCAAAAGAAATCCGCTTCGGTGACAATCTGCCGAAAACCCGCTCGGGCAAGATCATGCGCCGCCTGCTGCGCGTGCTGGCCAAGGGCGAGAACATCACGCAGGATGTGTCGACGCTTGAGAATCCAGCGATTCTGGAGCAGTTGAAAGAGTCAGCGTAACCCGCACCCCGTCGTTCCCGCAGAGGCGGGAACCCAAGTCCTTCGCGCAGCCACATCAGCAAAATTTGGTGGCCACGCAAGCATAGCTCGGGTTCCCGCCTCCGCGGGAACGACGTTTTTTAGGGCGCGGGCCACTGGTCCGCATCCCCCCATCACAACTTCTGCAACTGCTCCTTTGCATACGCCGCACCCGCACCGGTCGGCGCCAATTCAAGATACGTGGTGAACGCCGCCCTGGCTTTCTGCGGCTGATTCGACCTGACATACGCATCGCCCAGATTGCGATATGCAATCGCCCGCGACGGATCGATCTTGACGGTATTTTCAAACCAGCGCGCCGCTTCGACAAAACGATCCTGCTTGTAAAACACGAAGCCCAGATTGTTCGCCGCCAGCGCAAAGTCAGGCCGCAGCTTGAGCGCCTCGGTAAACTGCGCCTCGGCCTGCGCATACTGCTTCTCCCGATACAGCTGCAGCCCCAGGTCGTTGGCCCGCTGCGCCTGCTGCCGGCTTGACACCGGCACCGCCGCCGGCGCCTTGAGCCGCGTCTCGCCACCTTGCAGATCTTTGACCACGACCGTGCCCGTTGCCTTCGATGCCTGCGCATCGAGCCGCGTATTGAGCGCAATCGCATCGTTCGACAACTGCGCCGTGCCGGCCGTGAGGAACTCCGTTTCTTCGGGCAGCTCGAACACGAAGTCGCCGCCTTCCGAACCCGGCAAGCTGCCAAAGGCCGGCGTCTGCTGCGACACGCTGGAGACGGCCGGCGCCACATACGCCGCCAGCTCGGTGGCCGTGATCAGGCCATCGCCATTCAGGTCACCCTTGCCGCCCAGGCCCTGCATCAGGGTCCAGGTAAAGACCGAGTGGCCATTTGGCCCGCCATCGGCCACCAGCTGGTCGGTGCCGCCGGCCGTCAGCATCTGCCGGCCCAGGCGGCGCGCGTTATCGCGCAAGAACGACGCATTGGCCGCGCCGCGTGTCAGGCCAAGGCCGCTGTAGCAGGCGTCCATCACGAACAGCGCGTGCTTGGCGGGCAGGCTCTCGGCGATGTTCTGGATTTCGGTCATCGGAATCGCATCGGTGGCCAGGTTATTCGGGTCGGCATCGAACGGCACGATGTAGCCGAGGTCGCGCCCCGAACTGAGCTTGCGCGTGGCGCCATGCCCGGCAAAGAACACGAACACGCGGTCGTTCGGCTGCAAGCCGCCATGGGCCAGGCGATCGTGGAACGCGGCCAGGATGCCCTGGCGCGTGGCCTGTTCATTCTTCAGCATGATCACGCGCTCCTGCGCGAACCCGAATTTTTGCACCAGCAGCCGCTCGACGCCCTCGGCATCGCGCACCGCATATCCCAGGCGCGGCCACTTCGGATAATTGTCGATGCCCACCAGGATCGCCCACGAATTGGCGTAGCCCGTGGCCGCCGCGCGTGGCGCCGGCGCGGGCGCTGCCTTGCTGTCGACTTGGAACTTGGCGCCATCCCAGCCGGCAAATTGATAGCCCTCGGCGGCCAGACGTTCGAGAATCATCGGCAGCGCCTTGACGGTGCGCTCGTGGATGTCGTGGAACAGGATGATGCCGCGGCCTTCCTTCTCGACGCTGCGTAGCACGCGGTCGGCGATCGACGACGGCACCGGGTCGGCCCAGTCGAGCGAATCGATATTCCACATCATCGACGTGAGCTGCGCATCGGCCAGCAATTGCATGCCTTCGCGATTGCGCGCGCCGTACGGAAAGCGAAACAGCGACGAGCGCTGCGGATCGACCGCCTTGAGCAGCGTGTCGGTATCGAGGATTTCGGATTTTAGTTTCGCGCCCGTCTGCTTCGATAGCTGCGCATGCGTGAGGCTGTGATTGGCCAGCACGTAGCCGGCGTCCTTGAGCTTGCGACTGACCTGGGCATTGGCGCTCAGTTTGGCGGCACCCTCCGCGTCGAGCGCGCCCAGGTTCCGTCCGACGTTGAAGAAAATCGCCGGCGCGTTGTACTGCTTGAGGATCGCGGCGATTTCTTCGCTGTAGCGGCGGTGCGGGCCGTCGTCGAAGGTAAGCAGCACGGTCTTTTTCGGCAGCGACTTGCCGAAGATCTCGGCGCCTTCACGCCCGGCCTGTGCCGGCGCGCTCGGCTCTAGGGCAGCAGGTTCTGGTTCCGGCGCAGCGGGGTAGGGCAGCACGACGCCGTATTCCTTCAGGATACGTTCGCGCGTGTAGAGCTTTTTCAGGTAAGCGATGTAGCTGTCCCACTTCTCGCGCTTCAGCTCGATCGCGCGGGTATCGTAGCGCCCGAAGATCGCGCGGATCTCTTTCTCGTAATTGCGCTCGATCTCGGCCAGCGCGTCGAGGTCTTCCGAGATCCGCTTGTGCAGCTTGATCGCGGCGAGCGACGAATCGCTGGCGATCTGACCCTGCAGGCTGCGCAGGGTTTCGCGAAACGCCAGGCGGTCGGCGTCGTACAGGCCGTCGCCCGACTCGATATAGTCGAGCAGGGTGCTGATGGCGTCGAAGCGGCGTGGGTTGTTCGACGCGATCAGGGTGGCCAACGCCGTCTCGACGCGACCGATGCGTTCCTGGTTTTCGTGGAACAGCTGCTGGCCGATGCGGTTTGCCTGCGCGCGCTCGGCGGCGGGCAGGGTGGCCTCGTCATGGGTTAGCACGATGATCTTGCGGTAGGCGTCGAGCATGGCGCGCAGCTCGGTTGCGATGGCGCTGGCGTCCTGGGTGCTGGTGGCGGTTGCGGTTGCGGGGGCAGGCTTTGTTTCCGGCGACCCGGTCGGGGTGCGGTTCACGAGCCATGAGCCGGCGCCGGCGCCAGCTGCGGCCACGGCGAAGATGATGAGATAAAGTGATGTGCGTTTCACGACGTATCCGTTGCGGGTAGCGTGCCGGATGGGCAGGCCAGCCGGCAACGATACCATTCAGAGGTGGTGCTGGAAAGGGGCTTGCCCTGTGGTTGTCAGGTCGGTCTTGTACTACCAGGAATTGTTGTTATAATGAGCGGCTTCGTGGAATGCTCACGTCGACCATCAGGAGAGATGGATGAGTGGTTTAAGTCGCACGCCTGGAAAGCGTGTGTAGGTTCATAGCCTACCGGGGGTTCGAATCCCCCTCTCTCCGCCAAGGATTTATAAGGGCCGCTTTCGAGCGGCCCTTTGCATTTGTACTATTGATTTGATGTGTGCTATTCGGTTCGATGCTATCTTGCTTGTTCAATATCTCTTGGGCAAGCATTATGGACTTTATCGAATGGATGAAATTAACCGGTTTGTCTGAGAAATCTGCCAACAGCTACCAGGGTGCGATTAAAGGACGTTTGACCAACTGGGCTAGGACTCATGGACTCACGACGAACCCGATTGTAGAGATCCCCAATCTTTCAGAATTCGCTGCCCTTTCTGAAAAGTTGAGGCAGACCCCCGAATTTCTTGACCGGAACAAGACCGGTAACGGGATGTACGCTGCTGCACTCAGCAATTATCAAAAATACCTCCAAGCCGTTGCTGCTCTTCCAGAAAGAAAACAGACAGAGTATGGGCCGCACCGACAGCAGGTAGCAAAAATCGAGTCCACGTCCAATGCACCGTTCGATCCGAAAAGCCAGGAAGACGCGCGAGAAAGAGTGTTGCGCGAAATCGTGCAGCGGCGGGGCCAACACAAGTTTAGGAAAAGTCTGATTGCTGCATATGATGGACACTGTGCAATTACTGGTTGTTCAGTGTCGCCCCTTTTAGAGGCTGCACATATCACGCCATACCTGGGACCGGAGACGAACGCGGTTACAAACGGTTTGTTACTTCGTGCAGATATTCACACGCTGTGGGATCTCGGGCTGATTGCTGTGGATCCTAAGGCTCGTACTGTTTGGGTAAGCGCCGAAATTACAGATTCTACATATCAAGCCCTAACCGGGGTATCCATAATGCTTCCGCTGGATTTGACACAATGGCCTTCAACCGCAGCGCTTCAACAACAATGGAATCTTGCGCAGACAAAACTTGCTGAGGCTGGTTCGAAGGTTTAGAAGCGCAACCTTCAAGCAAGCCGGGAGCCGGCAACGGACCCGGCCCGAACTGTAGTGCGGCATATTCGTCATTGAGGCAGAGCTTGTGTCTTTATGTTAGGCCTGACTCAGGATATAAGTTTAATCGCCATCATTATGGAAATGACAATTAAGGAAGCTAGAGTCAGTCGAGTACGGATAGCAGAAAACATGAGCACCTTTATGGCCGTAAATGTCCATTACAACCGCAGTGTTTCATGCACTGCAGGAGGCGGCTCATCGATCACCAGTTCTCGCTCTGGCTCATCAACTTTGTCAACAGCGGCAATAGGTTCAACAGGTGCATTCGCTTGTGCTCCGCCCCCAAGCAGGACTTCTAATTCGCCCCGTTCACGTTCAGCAAGAATAGAAGCGGTCGTAGGAAATTGTGGATATGGCATATTACCTCCGTAGGAATTTTTGAAAGTGTACTTCAAATTTCCACGTCATAGCTGAACTTGGTAGTCAGCGGGATAGTATTGAGGTTCTATTTAATCTGCATGTAGGGAAATCTAGGTATCGCATTCGTTCAAAAGCACTCGTCAGCGTCGCTCTTGTCAAATCCTAATGGGAACAAACTTTGTGAGCGAAGATAAAAATGAGCGGCCGTTTATTGAGGCAGTTTTGCAGGCGCGGAAGCGGTAGTCGGTCTTATGACTGATAACGAGATCGTTGGCCGTCCCCATCATTGGAACCGCATCCAAATTGCTCAAGAGTGCAGATTTCATTCAGAAGCACCCTGGATCGCGGGCGGGCCATGGTGATTCGCCGGTCCATCCGGCGTAGTATCGTCGGCAGCCGCATGTTCGTAAGTGCCCAATAAAACCGCTCCCGAGCGGTCATCAATGATCATCCCACTATCAAAACATCACGACCGCTTGTAACGCAGCCACACCCCGCCACCATCCTGAACCTCTGCCGAATCGAGTTTCAGGTAACTCGGCTGCTTCCAGGCTTCTTCGGCAATTTCAAACGACGCAGGATGATGGCCACGCCCGTCGATCAACGGCAGTATCAGCACGCTGACTTCATCGACCAGCCCGGCATTGACGAAGGACCCGCTGACGTGCGGGCCACCTTCGACGATCAGTCGCTTCGTGCCCAGTTCATCCGCCAGGGTTTGCACGACCTGCGCCAGATCGATATCGGTTTTGCCTGCGAAAAAATACGACACCTCGATCGACTGCAGATAGGCCAGATAGTCGTCCGACACGGCTTCCGTGAGAACCGCGACAACGTGCGAGTCGAGTGCTTCATTGCTCTTCCATGCAACCTTGCCGTGACCATCGATGGCAATGGCGTAGGTCTTTGCATCACGCTTGGCGAAATAGGGTGTACGTGGGATCGGCTCCTTCGCCAACCCTTTCGGATAGCCTTCGCCATGCGCGATTTCTTCCATGGTCGTACGGCCGCAAATCCAGCCATCGAAGTCAAACGTCGCGGCCAGCTTTTCGTACAGCTCGCCTGCAGCTTTTTTGAAGGGCCGATCCCAGCCATCGGTCAGTGCGTGGCCGTCGATGGACGACATCATGTGGCAAATAACATAGGGTTTCATTAGATTCTCCAAAACGAGACATGAGAAAGTTGCTCGTCAATTAAAAAGGGTCATGTCCTGTCATCAAAGTCGGCAGACACGCTCAGATCACGCTGCATCGAAATGTCGCGAACGCGTTCCTGCAGGCGCTCGACAACGGCATCGAAGCCCCAGGCGCCGAGCACCAGATGCCTTGGCGCGTCGGCGCCGTTCGCAATCGTGACCATGGCCTGCGCGGCCTTGACCGGGTCACCTGCCTGGGCACCGCTGGTCTCTTTGGTGACGGCCAGGCGCTTTGCCGCCGTATCGGCGTAATCGGTAATCCCGCTCGTTGTCTGGCGCAGGGAGCGACCCGCCCAATCGGTGCGAAACGGCCCGGGCTCGACGCAGGTGACGGCAATCCCCAGCGGAAGCACTTCGGCGCGCAGCGCGTCTGACCAGCCCTCGACCGCATGCTTCGAAGCGGCGTAGTAGCCCGACCCCGGATAACCGATGAGGCCAGCGACCGACGTGATATTGAGGATGTTGCCCTTGCGCTGCTCGCGCATCAGGGGCAGGACCGCCCGCGTCATGGCAAACAGGCCGAAGACATTCGTGTCGAACTGCGCACGGATTTCTGCCTCTTCACCTTCCTCGACAGTGCTCTGGTAGCCGTAGCCGGCGTTGTTGACCAAGACATCAATGCGTCCGAAGCTTGAGCGCGTCGCGGCAACGGCTGCATCGATGTCTGCAGGGCGCGTGACATCCAGAGACAGTGCGAGCACGCGCTCCGGTGCGCTGCGTTCGATGTCTGCGATGGTGTTCTTGTCGCGCGCGGTGACGACCACGCGCCAGCCGCGCTGAACAATCAGTTCGGCCAGGGCGCGGCCCAGGCCGGTTGAACAGCCGGTGATGAACCAGACCGGCGTGTTGTCTTGCTTGGGAGAGCCATGCATCACTTGTTCAAGTGCTCGCGCACCTTGGCCGCACTGTTGCCCACCTGGCCAACCACGCGCTCCAGCTCTTCCTTACTGATGCCAAGGGCTTCAGTCCAATAGCGGACCTCATGGGTCTCGGTGAGACTGATGAGGTTGCGGTCCGGGTTGCCTTTGTTCGAAAGATTATCTGACATGGGTATCTCCTCAAAACTTCAGGATGCGCGGCCAGGGAGCACTGAGTCAGTGCGTGATTTCACGAACCGCTTAACAACATGTTTGCAGTCCCGGTAACGCAGTGCTGTCTGCCTGTTGTTTTCACGGCGTGCAGTTCGTCCACTGTTTTATGCAATTCGTCCATCGTGCGCCAGTGGTATCCGAGATTTGTTCAATGCTTCGCCTGAAGACCTGCACAGGTGCATCAACGGCAATAAAAATTGCAATATAAATATTGATTTCGCGCGCCAAGAATCTGCTAGAATATTTTACAAGCAATAAAAATTTATAATAATCTACAAAAGTTTCATTGTTTGAGCTACGGCGAGCTGAGGAAATGTCACTCCCGTCACCAATATCGATATTCCACGGAGTCCCTTCCCATGCGCATCAAGTCAGTCCTGCTGGTCCTGTCCGCCTTTATCACCTTTAGCGCGGGCATCGCCCACGCCGGCCCGATCCTGGTCCAGAACGGCAATTTCGAGCTGACCTCGAATGGTGGCAACAAGAAAATCAACGGCACGACGATCGACGCCAAGGGCACCACGCTGACCGGCTGGACCAGCAAGGAAGGTACCGGCGGCTCGGGCGGCTACAACTTCGTCCTCGATGGTGCTACCGCCACCACGACCACGTCGGCGCTGCGACTGGAAGGCATCAAGAACGGCTTCACCGCCTCGCCAACTGGCGGCAATTTCTTCGCGTCGGATTCGCAGTACTACCCGGGCCAACTGTCCCAGCTGATCAACGGCCTGACGATCGGCACCTCGTACCTGTTGACCTTTGATTTCGCGCTGGCCCAGCAATCCGGCTTCGTCGGCGCCAACTACGACAATTACTGGCAGGTCGGCTTTGGCAAGGCCACCCAGAACACCACCAAGCTGAGCATTCCGGATGACGGCTTCAGCGGCTGGAAGTCGGCCACGATGGCCTTTACCGCCACCAGCGCGAGCGAAATGCTGTCGTTCCTTGCCCGCGGCACGGCGCCGGGCGCGCCGCCATTCATGCTGCTCGATAACGTCGCGCTGAACGCCGAGGTGCCCGAGCCAGCCACCTGGACCATGCTGCTCGGCGGCCTGGGCCTGATCGGTTTCATGGCGCGCCGTCGCCGCAACGCAAAGGTCTGAAAATACGGGCGGGTAGCGGCAGGCAAGTCTGCCGCTACCCGCCTGTAACGTCACCATGCACTTTTCTCCCGCCGAATTCGCCGCCACCGCACTGCGCCTGTGCATCTGGCTGATCCTGCTCACGGCCTTGTTCGTGCCGCTGGAGCGCTGGTTCGGCGTGCGCCACGACGGGCCGAACGGCGAGTTGCGGCAGAACCTCGCGTACTATTTCCTCAGCAGCCTGGTGCCGATCGTACTGCTGAGCGCGCCGATGGCGCTGCTGGCCGCGCTGGCAGCCTGGCTGGTGCCGGATGCCTTGATCACCGCCATCGCCGGCTTGCCGCTCGCCGTGCGCATGGTGCTGGCTTTCATGATCGCCGAAACCGGCTTCTACTGGGGCCACCGGCTCAGCCACGAGCTGCCGTGGCTGTGGCGTTTCCATGCGCTGCACCACAGCACCGAACGCATGCACTTCCTGGCCAATACGCGCAGCCATCCCGTCGACATGGTTATCACGCGCCTGTTCGGCATCGTGCCGCTGTATCTGCTGGGCCTGGCCAGCCCGACAGCGGCCGGCAGCGCTGCGCCCGCCGCACTGATCGTGCTGGGTACGTTATGGGGCTTCTTCATCCACGCCAACCTGCGCTGGCGCTTCGGCCCGCTCGAATGGTTTGTTACGACGCCGGCCTTTCATCACTGGCACCACAGCCGGCACGAGCACATCAACCGCAACTACGCGTCCACGCTGCCGTTCCTGGACCGCCTGTTCGGCAGCCACTACCTGCCGCGCCACTGGCCGGCCAAAGTAGGGACCGACACGCCGCTCGCGCCCACTTTGAGCCGCCAGCTGATCGAGCCGCTGCTGCCGGTGCAGGCAGCCAAACCTGCGGTCGAGCGACAGTTTTGACGAGCGACGCCAATACAACGGCGACCCTCCGGATCTGGTTGATTGACGACGTGATCGCGTACAATGACGTGCCAATCACTACCAAACACACCTAATGGAATGGCTTTTTGACCCAAATATCTGGGTCGGCTTGTTCACCCTTGTCGTGCTCGAGATCGTCCTTGGCATCGACAACCTGATTTTCATCGCCATCCTGGCGGACAAACTCCCCCCGCACCAGCGCGACCAAGCCCGCCTTGTCGGCCTGTCGCTCGCCATGATCATGCGTCTTGGCCTGCTCACCGTCATCGCATGGCTCGTCAAACTCACCGCACCCCTGATTGCGCTCGGCCCGCTGACGTTCTCCGGACGTGACCTGATTTTGCTGGTGGGTGGTTTCTTTTTGCTGGCCAAGGCCACGATGGAGCTGCACGAACGCGTCGAAGGCAAGCTGCAGGTCGCCACCGGTAAGCGCGCCTACGCCAGCTTCGCCGCCGTCGTCGCGCAGATCATCGTGCTCGATGCCGTGTTCTCGCTCGACGCGGTGATCACTGCCGTCGGCATGGTCGACGAGCTGGGCGTGATGATGGCGGCCGTCGTGATTTCGATGGGCGTCATGCTGTTCGCCTCCAAGCCGCTCACGCGCTTCGTCAACGCGCATCCGACCGTCGTCGTGCTGTGCCTGAGTTTCCTCTTGATGATCGGCCTGTCGCTGATCGCCGAAGGCCTGGGCTTCCATATCCCCAAGGGTTACCTGTACGCCGCGATCGGCTTCTCGGTCGTGATCGAGCTGCTCAACCAGCTGGCGCGCCGCAACTTCGTCAAGCAGGATGCGCACATCCCGCTGCGCGACCGCACGGCCGATGCGGTACTGCGTCTGCTGGGCAGCACGCGCGGGATCGAGCCGGGCGACGAGCCGGATCCGGTGACAAGCAAGCAGCAGAAGCAAAAGCCGGACGAGCCGACCTTCGAGCTCGAAGAGCGCAATATGGTCAGCGGTGTCCTGAGCCTGTCGCAGCGCTCGGTGCGCTCGATCATGACCAACCGCTCGGACATCTCGTGGATCAATATCGAGGACGACGCCGACACGATCCGCGCGCAGCTCCTGGCGACGCCGCACGGCTTCTTCCCGGTCTGCCGGGGCGAGCTCGATGAAGTGATCGGCGTCGCGCGCGCGAAAGACCTGATCGCCGACCTGGCGCTGTCGGGCGCGATCGATGCGAACCATATCCGCGTGCCGATCATCGTGCCCGATGCGAGCGGCGTGCTGAAAGTGATGGACCGCCTGAAGCGTTCGCACGGCCAGCTGGTTCTTATCGCCGACGAATACGGCACCTTGCAGGGCCTGGTCACGCCGATCGACATCCTCGAAGCCATCGCCGGCGAATTCCCCGACGAAGACGAGCAGCCCGTGGTGCAGGACCTGGGCGGCGGGCGCTGGCGCGTGGATGGCACGGCCGACCTGCACTACCTTGAACAGGTGCTCGAGGTGGACGCGCTGGTGGGCGACACCGACGACTACACCTCGCTGGCCGGCCTGATGCTCGAGCGCTTCGGCACCTTGCCGCTGGTGGGCGACGGCATCGAGATCGAGGGTCTGCGCATGGAAGTTGAAGAGGTACTGGAACGCCGTATCGCGTCGGTGCTGGTCACGCGCATTGCCGATCCGCTTTGACGCTTAGTTGAACGACCGTTTTTGACAGGGACACGATCATGCAAGCACTCTCCCGGGGCCAGCGTCTGCCCCTGTCCACCCTGGCGCCAGACGGCGTGCTGCAAGCGGGCGTATCGGCCCAGGGTCTAGCGCTCGATGTCGCGTGCTTTGCACTTAGCGCCGGCGGCAAGCTGGCCGACGAACGCTACATGACCTTCTTCAACCAGAGCGCGACACCGTGCGGTGGCGTGGCGCTGGGTGCGGTGGGTCAGAATACTGCAGGCTTCAGTTTCCAGCTCGCGCGGCTACCTGGCTGGGTCGAGCGCGTCAGCATCGTTGCCAGCACCGAGGGCGCAGCGACGATGGCGCAACTGCAGACCGGCTATCTGCGCCTGGTTGGCCCGCAAGGCGAGTTCGCACGCTTCACCTTCAGCGGCAGCGACTTTGCCGGCGAGCGTGCCGTCATGCTGGGCGAGCTGTATCGCAAGGATGGTGGCTGGCGTTTCATGGCCGTGGGGCAGGGCTTCAACGGGGGCCTGGATGCGCTGGTGCGCCACTTTGGTGGTGCGGTGGCGGACGATGCTCCCCAAGCTTTGCCAACATCATCGGTCGACCTCGAAAAGCGCGTGGCCCAGGCTGCGCCGCAACTGGTCAGCCTGATCAAGTCTGCTGCCGTGTCGCTCGAAAAAGCGGGGCTCGCGCAGCACCGTGCCAAGGTCTGCCTGGTGCTCGACATCTCCGGTTCGATGAGCGCGTTGTACAGCAAGGGCCTGGTGCAGAAATTCGCCGAGCGCATTCTGGCGCTGGGCTGCCGCTTCGATGACGACGGCGAGATCGACGTGTTCCTGTTCGGCCGCAACGTCCACCAGGGCGAGGCGATGGGCCTGTCGAACTGGCCGAACTACATCAAGGGCATCATCGCGCGCCACCCGCTCGAAGGCGACACGCGCTACGGCGCCGCGATCGAAGCCGTGCGCCGCCATTACTTTCCGGATGCGCGTGGCGGCGAGCGCCGTGCCGTGGCCAAGGCTGCCGTGCCGGTGTACGTGATGTTCGTTACCGACGGTTCGACATCCGACAAGCCGCTGACCGAACGCCAGCTGCGCTGGGCCAGCCGCGAGCCGATCTTCTGGCAGTTCATGGGCATCGGCAAAGGGCGCAAGTCGAAAGCCAAGGCGCTGGCCAGCTTTGCCGACTCGGATTTCCCGTTCCTTGAAAAGCTCGACGAGCTCGATGGGCGCCTGGTCGACAACGCCGATTTCTTTTCGGTGGCCTCGCCCGACGAGCATCCCGACGCCGCGCTGTACGATCTGTTGATGAACGAATACCCGCAGTGGGTGAAGCAGGTCAGGGCGCTCGGCATGATCGGCTGACGCGCGGTAGAAGGGGCGGCATTTGTCACGCAAACAGGCCCCGAAATACCGCTCTGCTCAACCATTAGAAACCAGTAGTCGCACGTTACTCTTGTCGCATTGTCAGGACGTCGTTACGTCCACAGACCGTGTACAACAGGGAGAAACAACGTGTTCGAAGGATTCATCCAGCTCACCCCAACGGGCGTCGCGCTCACCATGGCCGCGTCGTACATCATGACCGTGTTTGCCAGCGAACTGTATCTGCACCGTTCGCGCAGCCACCGCGCGATCACGTTTCACCCGCTGCTGTGCCAGCTGTTTCGCCTGTGGATCTGGCTGACGACCTACGGCGTGACCGCCAAGGCCTGGGTGGCAGTGCACCGCAAGCACCACGCCAAATGCGACACGGTCGACGACCCGCACAGCCCGCACATCCACGGCCTGTGGACCATCCTGACCAAAGGCACACTGCTGTACCGGAAGGCCGCGCGCAATGCGGACCTGATCAAGGCCTACGGCGTGGGCATCAAGGAAGACTGGATGGATGCGCACCTGTACACGAAGCACCGCTTCCGCGGCGCGTTCCTGTTTCTGGCGCTGGAGATGCTGGCGTTCGGCGTGACCAACGGCTTTTTGATCTGGCTGTTCCAGTTTTCGATCCTGCCATTCTGGGCCTCGGGCTTCATCAACGGGATCTTCCACGTGGTGGGCTACCGTAACTTCCAGACCAAGGAAGGGTCACGCAACTTCTTCCCGATCGGGATCATTTTCGGCGGCGCCGAACTGCACAACAACCACCACGCCAACCCGGCTTCGGCCAAGCTGTCGATGAAGTGGTGGGAGTTCGATGCGGGCTGGCTCGTCATCCGCATCCTCTCGTTCGTGCGCCTCGTGACCATCAACCATGTCGACCGGTTGCCGGCACCGGATGCAGCGCAGACGCGGCGGCACGCGGCGGGTTGACGCCCGCCGGGCGCAGCTTCTTGCCAAGCCGGCGCCACCCGATCACCACGCCCGTCACGCTGAGCAGCAGACCACCGAGGCTCAGCACGACGAGCACAATGTCCCACAACGGGCGCCGCTCGAGCAGCGGCAACCAGTCCCACGAATGCAGCATCGCGAACAGCCAGCGGCTGGCGCGCTTGCCGCTGTCGATGTGGCCCAGTACCGCGCCGGTATGCGGGTCGAGATGCACCCAGGTCGCGTGCGGATCGGCGAACACGAGACGCAGTACCGGTAGCGGCTTGTCCGCGCCGCCCATCATCGTGTGCGCATCGCGTGCGTAGTAATACAGGTCGTAATCAACCAGTTGCTCGACCCGCGCGACGGGGGCGTCGACCAGGTGCGCGGCCGCAGCCTGCAGCGCCGCCGCGTCGAGCGTCAGTGACCGCGCAGCGTGGCTGTCCAGCACCTGCGGCGCGCCGCCCGCACGGTATGCCAGCACACGGTTCTGGCCCAGCACGCGCACCCAGCGCAGCTCGCGCACGGCGCCGGCGCTGGCGGCCAGCAGCGCTGGCGGCGCAGCGTCTTGCGTTGTCAGCGTCAATGGTCCGCCCTGCAGCGCCTCCATGCGCAGCTTGGGCGCGCCGGTGTCGAAGATGTGCCAGGGGTTCATCGACATCAGGCCGCTGAAGATCCACGCGATCGTCACCAGCGCAAACAGCAGGCCGGTCACGTGGTGCCAGCGCATCATCGCAGTCGGGTAGGGCGTGCGTGCACCGCTGCGGTATGGCGCGCGAAAACGCCAGCGCAGGATGCCGGCCACGGTGCCGGACAGCGCAGCGGCGATGCCGGCAATCGCCAGGTAATTGACGATATTGGTCCAGTAAGGCTGGAACAGGTTGCCGCGAAACGGATACAGCCAGTGGATCCAGGCGCCGGCGTAATTCCACAACTGTTCGCTGCGCGTTGCGTCGCGCACGACTTCGCCGCTCTTTCCCGACACGTACAGCAGCGTGCGATCTTCGTCATTCACCTCGACCCGGTGCAGCGGGCGCTGCGCATCGAGCCCGCGCGAATGGGTAAAGGCGTCTTCGTCGATCACGTCCTGGTAATGCACGTTCACGCCGGGACCGGCCCAGGCAGCGGCACTGCTCAGCGCATTGGCCGCGTTCACCGTGTCCACGCGTACGCCGCTGATGGCGTCGATGACGATGGCGCTCGCCTTGGCATTGTCGGTGGGCGCAGGCGTTGCCACATACACGGCGCGCCCGCCACTGGACGCCGCCAGGCGCAACCCGTCCAGCGGCTTGGAGACACCGGCCCTGGCCAGCGCCACGTTTGGTGCCAGCAGCGGGGCGTTCTGCGACAGCGCCGGCAGATGCGCCAGCCGTTCGGCATCGGTCAGCTTCGGGTAGCCGACGTACATCATCACGATGCCCGATGCGAACCACATCGCAAACAGCGCGCAGCCACCGATGCCCAGCCAGCGGTGGGTCAGGAACAGCCAGCGTTTGAGTTGTGCCTTCATGCCGGACTCCCCGTCAGAACGCCACGCGCAGCGACACGTCCGCCGTGCGCGCCGCGCCCAGGTACGCCATCGTGCTGTTCACGTTGGCAGCGTAGATCCGGTCCGTCAGATTGCGCACGCGCCCGACCAGTGCGACGTCGCGGTTGATCTGGTAGGACAGGCCCAGGTCGACGAACGTGTAATCCGGCCAGTACAGCGTGTTGGCCGCGTCCGCGTACACCTTGCCGACGCGGCGCACGCCGACGTTCGTTTGCAGCGCCGGCGTGATGGCGTACGACAGCCACAGGTTGGCCACGGTCGCAGGCGTGTTGACCGGCGTCTTCCCGGCCAGCGACACGTTGCCCTGGCGGTAGTTCTGGTATTCGGCGTCCACGTACGTGACGTTGCCCTGCAGACCAAGGCGGCGCGTCGGCTGCAGACCGATGGCCAGCTCGACGCCTTGCGATGTCTGCTCGCCCACGAGCAGGGTCAGGGCGCTGTTGTTCGGGTCCTGCGTCGCGATGTTCTTGCGCGTGATGTGGTACGCGGCCAACGTCGCCGTGCCTTTGCCATCCCAGAATCCCAGCTTGCTGCCCACTTCGAACTGGCGCCCGGTCGTCAGCTCGCTGTTGGTGCGCACGTCCGCGAACGAGGCGGTCGACAGCACGCCGGACGGCGGATCGGCCGCCGTCGCGTATTGCGCATACAGATTCATGGCGGGCGTGACGTCCCACACCAGGCCAAGGCGGCCCGTCGTCGGCGTGTAGCTACGTGCGAAGCTGGCCGGGCTGGAGGCGGTGACCTCGCGACGGTTGGTCAGATCGAGTTCGATGCGCTCGTGGCGCAGCGCGGTCACCAGGTTCAGGGTGGGCACCAGCGCCGTGCGGTTCTCGATATACAGGGCCGTTGTGGTGACCTTGTTGTCGCGGTCGGGTCGGAAGCCCGGGCTCATGCCGGGCACGGCGAAGAAGCGTTCGGTGACGAAGTCGTACGGGTCGACCGTGCTGACCGTGGCGGGCAGGCTGTTCGGGAAGCGCGTCTGCTTGTTGACGCTAACGTCCAGGCCAAAGGCCCAGTCGCTGCGGCGCGCGCCAATGCGGCTTTTGTACACGCCGTCGAGACGGTCGCCCACCATGCGCTGATCGTGGCGCTGGAGCAGGGCCCCCGAGCGGATCACAGCCGTGTTGGACGGGTTGAAGCGGTAGGTCTCGACGTTGCGGTAGTCGCGCAGCGCATCGTACAGATACAGCGTGTTGGTGAACTGCAGCGCGTCGCTGACCTGCCACTTGCCGATCGAGCGCAGCCAGTGAACGCGCTGGTCGTAGACGCCGTCGGCACTGTTGTAGTTCTTGAAACGCGTGGCCTCGAGAATGCGCGCCTGGCCGGCAATCGGGTTGGCCAGCGGGGTGCCCCAGTACGGCCGGTCCACGTCTTCCTGCTGGAATTCATAGGCCAGCGTGTGCGTCACGCCGCGCCCGAACTGCGACAGCAGGGATGCGGCCAGCTGGGTCGAGCGGCTGTCGACGCCGTCGATCGGGCTGCCGGTGTCGCGGTGGTTGATGTCGATGCGCGCGTACTGGCCATCGCTCAGCTGGCGATTCAGGCCGACCGATGCTTCTTTCAAGCCATGCGCGCCAAGCCGTGCCTGGGCTTCTGAAAACTCGCGCGCCTCGGCCAGTTTGGTGATGTAGTTGATCGAACCGCCCACGGCGCCCGAGCCAAACAGAAAGCTCGATGGCCCGCCGATGGCTTCGACCCGGTCGATGATCCAGCTGTCAACGGGGCGCGCGGCGATCGCGTACTGGACGTTGATGCCGTTGAACAGCTGGCTGATCGAGCCACTGCCAAAGCCCCGGTAGCTCACGCCGATATTGCCCGGCGCATTGTGGGCGGTCACGCCGGGGATCGCGCGCAGGATTTCCTGCGTGTCCTGGGCGCCCCGCACGTCGATCAGTGCGCGGTCGACGACCGTGACGGTGGCGGGGGTTTCGCGCGCACTCAAGCCAAGGCGGCTGACGGTATCGAGCGGCGTATCGAGCTCGAGCAGACTGCCCGCGCGCGGCGCATCTGCCGTGATTTCGACGGTGGGGATGGTTTGGGCGTACGCCTGCAAAGGGACGACGAAGGTAAAGCCCAGAGCGAGCGCGATCGTGCGCGGCCTGGCGTGAAGACATGGGGTCATTGCATTTCCTGTGCGCGCGACGGGTGCTGGTGGCGCGTCGCGCATGGTCCACCGGTGCTGCATGGGGATGCAGCACCGGAATCAAGGGTGAGGACAGATCAGGAAAGGGACGTGGGCGGCCCGCGCGATTGCGCAGGCGTCCAGGCAAATTGCGGGCGTGGCGCGTGATAGAACAGGGGCGGGTAGGGATCGCGCTCCAGGCTGACCACCTGCAGCGCGCCGGCATACGGCGGCGCGATGGCGACGTGCTGGTGCGAGCAGCACAGGTTACAGTGCGACATGTCGGGCACCGGTGGCGCTGTCGTCTGGCCCGCGTCGTCGACGACCAGAACGTGGCGGGTTCCCGTGGCGCTGCAAATTTCGGACAGATAGGCATTGGCTGGCTGCGCGGTGGCCAGGGCCATCGCATGCGACAGCACGGGCGTGAACAGGCCAAACAGGAACGCTACGAGAACGGTCCAGCCATACAGCGCGCGAGTTGTGCGAAGCCTGTGCATATGAAAATTATAGTCGGGGCCGCGCGTCACGGCGCACGGGTGGTCAATTTGTCCATCTCGCCGGGCGGCTCGCGACCGGGTCACGGGCAATACCGTGCGCGATTGTTATAATCGTGGCCTACCATCCCCGCTACCGACGACCAACACGATGCCGCGCACCCTTGTCATTTCCCCGAACTGGATCGGCGACGCCGTCATGGCCCAGCCCTTGCTGCGCCGGTTGAAGGAGCGCCATCCCGATCGCCCGATCGATGTCGTGGCGCCCACCTGGGTCGCCCCGGTCTGGCGCGCGATGCGCGAAGTGGACACGGTGCTCGAGTCGCCATTCAAGCATGGCGCGCTGCAGTGGAAAGAGCGCAAGGCGTTCGCGAAGATACTCAAGGCGCGCGGCTACGCCGACTCGTACGTCTTGCCCAACACGCTCAAGTTCGCGCTGATCCCGTGGCTGGCCGGCATCCCGCGCCGCGTGGGCTACAAGGGCGAGATGCGCTATGGCCTGGTCAATGTCATGCACCACGACGACAAGACCGCGCCGCGCCCGATGGCCCAGTTCTACCAGGCGCTGGCCGACGCGCCGGTGCGCGACCTGGCGCGGCCCGAGCGCCTGCCCGAACCCGTGATGACGGTGGCGCCCGAGGAAGCGCAGGCCGCGCTCGCGCGCCTGCAACTGCCGGGCGGTGCGCACGTCGTGTTTGCGCCGGGCGCCGAGTTCGGCCCGGCCAAGCGCTGGCCGTCCTCGTACTTTGCCGAGCTGGCGCAGACGATCCTGGCCCATCGCCCGGATGTACAGATCCTGCTGCTCGGCTCACCGAAAGACCGCGCGGTCTGCGACGAGATCACGGCGCTTGCGCCGCAGGCGCACAACCTGGCCGGTTCGACCTCGCTGGCCGAAGCCATCGCGCTGATCTCGCGCGCCGCCGCCGTGGTCACGAACGACTCGGGCCTGATGCACATCGGCGCGGCGCTGGGGCGGCCCGTGGTGGCCATCTATGGCCCGACCGATCCGCGCCACACGCCGCCGCTGTCGCAACTGGCGCAGATCCTGTGGCTGCACCTCGAATGCTCGCCGTGCCAGCAGCGCGAATGCCCGCTGGGCCACCAGAATTGCATGAAGCAGATCCTGCCGCAAGCTGTCTGGCAGCCCTTGCAATCCATGCTTGCCGCCGCGTGATGCGGGCAAGCCAAACGATTTAACAGAGGACCCCATCATGATTCTGGTTACCGGCGCCGCAGGTTTTATTGGCGCGAACCTCGTGCATGCGCTGTCAGCGCGCCAGCCGTTCAGCGTCTTCGCCGTCGACAATATGTCGCGGCCCGAGAAATTCCATAACATCGTCGATGCCGAAATCGCGGACTACGCCGACAAGGAAGACTTCCTGGTGCGCCTGAAGGCCGGGGAGTTCGACAACAAGTTCACCGCCGTGCTGCACCAGGGCGCGTGCTCGAACACGATGGAAACCGATGGCCGCTACATGATGAAGAATAACTATGACTACACGGTCGCGTTGTTCGAATTCTGCCAGCGCCAGGACATCCCGTTCATCTACGCGTCGTCGGCCGCCGTGTATGGCGCGGGCACCGTGTTTCGCGAAGAGCGGCCGCTCGAGCGGCCACTGAACGTGTATGGCTACTCGAAATTCCTGTTCGACCAGTACCTGCGCCGCTACTGGGCCACCAAGGGCAAGGATGCGGGCAGCCAGGTCGTCGGCCTGCGCTACTTCAATGTCTACGGGCCGCTCGAAGGACACAAGGGCACGATGGCGTCGGTGCCGTTCCACCAGTACCACCAGTTCCTGAAGGACGGCAAGGTGCGGCTGTTCGGCGCCAACGACGGTTACGAAGCCGGCGCGCAAATGCGCGATTTCGTCTACATCGACGATGTCGTCAAGGTCAACCTGTTCTTCCTGGACCATCCCGAACAGCGCGGCATTTTCAACCTGGGCACGGGCCGCGCGCAGCCGTTCAACGACCTGGCGGTGGCCACGGCCAATGCATTGGCCAACGAAGGCAAGCCGGCCTTGACGCTGCAGGAGATCGTCGACCAGGGTCTGCTCGAGTACCTGCCGTTCCCGGATAAATTGAAAGGCAAGTACCAGAGCTTCACGCAGGCCGACATCTCCGCACTGCGCGCGGCCGGCTACAACGAACCGTTCACCGATGCGGCCACCGGTGTGGCGAAGTACATGGACTGGCTGCGCGCGCAGCCGGTGCGTTAAAGCCGACGTTTACATCACGTATACACCGGGGGCCAAGCTTTATACCCGGTTTTTACGCCTGAATCGCTAACCTGCTCGTGTTCCATGCGGCGCTATCGTGCGCCGCATGGGTTCCAACACAACCACGAGCAGACACCATGAACGCATCGATTCAAGCACGGCGCGCCGCCCTGGCGGCAGCCGCCATGCTGGTTATCAGTGGCGCGGCCCAGGCCCAGGCCACCGACACCGTCGCGCTGGCCGAACCTTCCGCAGCCGCATCCCCCGTCACCTTCAACGCCGCGATCACGTCGGACTACCGCTACCGCGGCATTTCGCAGACGCGCCTGCAACCGGCGCTGCAGGGCGGTCTTGACTACGTCCACGCCACTGGCTGGTATGTGGGCGCGTGGGCATCGACTGTCAAGTTCGCAAAGGACGCCGGCGGCGACGGCGACGTCGAGATCGACCTGTATGCGGGCAAGCGCGGCGAGATCGCGGTCGGCCTGTCCTCGGGTCTGACGTACGACGTCGGCGTGCTGCGCTACCTGTATCCGGACAATGGCCTGGGCCAGGTCGCCGGCTTCGTCAATGCCAACACCACCGAGGTGTATGCGCAACTGGGTTATGGCCCGGCCTACATCAAGTATTCACACGCCACCACGAACCTGTTCGGCTTCGTCGACAGCGAAGGCAGTGGTTACCTCGACATCGGCGCCAATCTCGACGCCGGCCATGGCGTCACGGTGCTGCTGCACGCCGGCCGCCAGCGCGTGGACCACAACCCCGCAGCCGATTACACCGACTGGAAGATCGGCGCCTCGCGCAGCTTCGCGCTGGGCACGGTGGCCGTCGCGTATGTCGGCACCAACGCCAGCAAGAGCGCGTACGCCTCGCCAAGAAACGGCAAGTTCACGGGCCGCGACGCGCTGCAGCTGACCCTGAGCCGCACGTTTTAAATCGCGCCACCAGAATAACAACCACGCTGAAAGCGAACGTCCATGGATCTCATCTATATCGGCGCGCTCCTCGTCTTCGTCCGCCTCACTTGCCTCCTGGTGAGCGGTTGCGGACTCCTCGGAGCCAAGCAATGAATCTCTCTTATGCGATCGGCGGCCTGGCCGCCTGCGCGCTCCTGGTCTATCTCCTGATCGCCCTGTTCAAACCGGAGGACATGTGATGGCCACCAATGAACTGATGACGCAGTTCCTGCCGCTGCTGGCGCTGTTTCTGGTCGTGCTGCTGGCGCTGGCCTGGCCGCTGGGCGCGCTGCTGGCGCGCATCGGCGCCGCCGACATCCAACCGGGCGCCGTGCCTGGCCTGGGCTGGGTCGGCGGCATAGAGCGCGCGCTGCTGCGCGCTGCCGGTCCCGCCGCCGGCACCGCCCAGACCTGGAAAGCCTATGCGCTGGCGCTGATCGCCTTCAATGCCGTGGGCGTGGTCTTTGTCTACGGCTTGCAGCGCCTGCAGGGCTGGCTCCCGCTCAATCCTGAAGGCATGGCGGGTGTCAGCCCCGATTCGAGCTTCAACACCGCCGTCAGCTTCGTCGCCAACACCAACTGGCAAGGCTACAGCGGCGAGCAGACGATGAGCATCCTGACCCAGATGGTCGGCCTGGCCGGCCAGAACTTCTTTTCGGCCGCCACCGGCATCGCCGTCGCGTTCGCGCTGATCCGCGGCTTTGCCGCCCGTTCGGCTGGCGCGATCGGCAATTTCTGGGTCGACGTCACGCGCTCGACACTTTATGTGCTGCTGCCGCTGTCCGTGATCCTGGCCGTGTTTCTGGTGGGGCAGGGTGTGGTACAGAGCCTGGCGCCGCACGCCGAAGCGCAGATGATCGAGCCGGTCACCTACACGCAGCCGGCCAGCGATGGCCAGGCGGCAGTCGAGACACGTGCCGAGACGCAGGTCATTCCAATGGGTCCCGTCGCTTCGCAGGAAGCCATCAAGATGCTAGGCACGAACGGCGGTGGCTACTTCAACGCCAACTCGGCGCACCCGTTTGAAAACCCGACCGCGCTGTCGAACTTTGCGCAGATGATCGCCATCTTCCTGATCCCGGCTGCGCTGTGCTTCGCGTTCGGCCGCATGGTGGGCGACGCCCGCCAGGGCTGGGCCGTGCTGGGCACGATGACGCTGATCTTCGTGATCGCGGCCATCGGGGCCTTCTCCGCCGAGCAGCAAGCCAATCCGCTGCTCACGCCACTGGGCATCGACCAGGCGGCAAGCAGCCTGCAGTCGGGCGGCAATATGGAAGGGAAGGAGACCCGCTTCGGCATCGCCGCATCGAGCCTGTTCGCGGTCGTGACCACGGCCGCATCGTGCGGCGCAGTCAATGCCATGCACGATTCGTTCACGCCGCTGGGCGGCATGGTGCCGATGGTGATGATGCAGTTCGGCGAAGTGATCTTCGGTGGCGTGGGCTCAGGTCTGTACGGCATGCTGGTGTTCGCGATCCTGACGGTGTTCATCGCCGGCCTGATGATCGGCCGCACGCCGGAATACCTGGGCAAGAAGATCGGCGCGTTCGAGATGAAGATGGTTGCCGTCGTCATCCTCGTCACGCCCTGCCTGGTCTTGCTGGGCACCGCACTGGCCGTCACCACGGGCCTGGGCGCAGCCGGCGTGGCCAATCCGGGCGCGCATGGGTTCTCCGAAATCCTGTACGCGCTGACGTCTGCCGCCAATAACAACGGCAGCGCGTTTGCGGGCTTGTCGGCCAATACGCCGTTCTATAACACCTTGCTGGCCGTGGCCATGTGGTTTGGCCGCTTCGCCGTGATCGTGCCGGTGCTGGCCATTGCCGGCTCGCTGGCCGGCCGTCAGCGCCTGCCCACCACACCCGGCACCTTGCCCACCCATGGCCTGATGTTCGTCGCCATGCTGGCCGCGATCGTCGTGCTGGTCGGTGTCCTTAACTACGTCCCGGCGCTGGCGCTGGGTCCCGTGGTCGAACACCTGCAATTGTTCGGAGAATGACAATGGATCAATCAGTGATCAACCCAACTGAAGCAACCCCAGTCCAGGCGCCGCGCAAGTCGCTGAACCTGTTCGATGGGGCGCTGGTCTGGCCGGCGATGCTGGACGCTTGCAAGAAGCTGCATCCGCGCACGCAACTGCGCAGCCCCGTGATGTTCGTCGTCTACGTCGGCAGCATCATCACCACGCTGCTGTGGTTCCAGGCACTGGCCGGGCACGGCGAAACGAGCGCCGGCTTCATCCTGGCCACGGCCGTCTGGCTGTGGTTCACGGTGCTGTTTGCGAACTTCGCCGAAGCGCTGGCCGAAGGCCGCAGCAAGGCACAGGCCGCGTCGCTGCGCAATCTGCGCCAGACGGTGACGGCGAAAAAACTCGAGGCGCCAAAGCACGGCGAGCCATGGCAGGCCTGCCCGTCGGGCGATCTGCGCAAGGGCATGTTCTTCCTGGCCGAAGCGGGGGACGTGATTCCCGTGGATGGCGAAGTGGTCGACGGTGTGGCCTCGGTCGACGAAAGCGCCATCACCGGCGAATCGGCGCCCGTGATCCGCGAATCGGGCGGCGACTTCGGCTCGGTCACCGGCGGCACCCGCGTGCTGTCGGACTGGCTGGTGGTGCAGGTGAGCGCCAATCCCGGCGAGACGTTCCTGGACCGGATGATCGGCATGGTCGAAGGCGCGTCGCGCAAGAAAACCCCGAACGAGATCGCGCTGACCATCCTGCTCGTGGCGCTGACGATCGTGTTCCTGGTCGTGACGGTGACGCTGCTGCCGTTCTCGTTGTTTGCGGTGCAGGCGTCCGGCAGCGGCGCGCCAGTGACGCTTACCGCGCTGGTGGCGCTCCTGGTGTGCCTGATCCCGACGACGATCGGCGGCCTGCTGTCGGCCATTGGCGTGGCCGGCATGAGCCGCATGTTGCAGGCCAACGTGATTGCGACGTCGGGCCGCGCGGTGGAAGCGGCCGGCGACGTCGACGTGCTCCTGATGGACAAGACCGGCACCATCACGTTCGGTAACCGCCAGGCGTCCGCCTTCCTGCCGGCGCCCGGCGTGACCGAAGAAGAACTGGCCGACGTGGCGCAACTGGCCTCGCTGGCAGACGAAACACCGGAAGGCCGCAGCATCGTGGTGCTGGCCAAGAACCGCTTCAATCTGCGCGAGCGGGCGATGGAGTCGCTTGGCGCGGTGTTCGTGCCGTTCACGGCGCAGACGCGCATGAGTGGCGTGGACCTGGGTGCGCGGCAGTTGCGCAAGGGCGCCGCCTCGGCGCTGCGCCGTCATATGGAGTCGCACGGTGCGGTCTGGCCCGGTGACGTGGAACGCAGCGTCGATGAAGCGTCGCGCCGTGGCAGCACGCCGCTGGTGGTGGCCGATGGCAGCCGCGTGATGGGCGTCGTCGAACTGAAGGACGTGGTCAAGGGCGGGATCCGCGAGCGCTTCGCCGAACTGCGTCGCATGGGCGTCAAGACCGTGATGGTCACCGGCGACAACAAGCTCACGGCGGCAGCGATCGCGGCCGAAGCCGGGGTCGATGACTTCATCGCCGAAGCCACGCCGGAAGAAAAGCTCGCGCTGATCCGCAAGTACCAGAGCGAAGGCAAGCTGGTGGCGATGACGGGCGACGGCACCAACGATGCACCGGCGCTGGCCCAGGCCGACGTCGCGGTGGCCATGAACTCGGGCACGCAGGCAGCCAAGGAGGCCGGCAATATGGTCGACCTGGATTCGAATCCGACCAAGCTGCTCGAGATCGTCGAAATCGGCAAGCAGATGCTGATGACGCGTGGCGCGCTGACGACGTTCTCGATCTCGAACGACATCGCCAAATATTTTGCGATCGTGCCGGCCATGTTCGTCGCCACCTATCCCGAGCTGAAAGCGCTGGACGTGATGGGGCTGACCAGTCCATCGTCGGCCATCATGTCGGCGGTGATTTTCAATGCCCTGATCATCGTGGTGTTGATCCCGCTGGCGCTGCGCGGCGTGCGTTATCGCGCCATCGGCGCGGCTGCCCTGCTGCGCCGGAACATGCTGATCTACGGCCTTGGCGGCCTGCTGCTGCCATTCGCCGGCATCAAGCTGATCGACATGGCGCTCACTGCGCTCAATCTGACCTAGGAGTTTTCATGCAATCGATTCTTCGCCCCGCACTCGTGCTGTTCGCGGTGCTCACGCTGATCTGCGGCGTGTTCTATCCACTGGCCGTGACCGGGATCGCCCAGGCGGCGTTCCCCGTCCAGGCCAATGGCAGCCTGGTGGAGCGGGATGGCAAGACGGTCGGCTCGGCGCTGATCGGCCAGTCGTTCGCTGCGCCGGGCTACTTCTGGGGCCGGCCGTCGGCCACCAGCCCGATGGCCAATAACGGCGGCGGCTCGGGCGGCTCGAACCAGGGCCCGCTCAACCCGGCCCTGCAGGAAGCGGTCAAGGGCCGCGTCGCTGCGCTGCGCGCACTCGATCCGTCCAACGCAGCGCCCGTGCCAGTTGACCTGGTGACGGCGTCGGCCAGCGGTCTCGATCCCGAGATCAGCGTGGCAGGCGCGCAGTACCAGGCGGCGCGGGTGGCGCGTGCGCGCGCCATGCCGGTCGAACGGGTCGGCGCGCTGATCGAACGGCATACGGAGCTGCCTTTACCGGGCCTGCCAGGTGCGCCGCGCGTCAACGTGCTGGCGCTGAACCTGGCGCTGGACCAGGCGGCCGGCGTGGCCAGCGTGGCCAGTAGCCCCGAAAGCGGTCATACTCGCTAGATGATGCCGCACGACCACCAGCGACCCGACCCCGACGCACTGCTTGCGCAACTGCGCGAGCAGGACCGGCGCGCCGCGCGCGGGCGCCTACGCATCTATTTTGGTGCCTCGGCCGGCGTGGGCAAGACCTACGCCATGCTGCAAGAGGCGCGCAAGCTGCAGCGCGATGGCGCCGCGCCGCTGGTGGGCGTCATCGAAACCCACGGGCGCACCGAGACGGCGCGCCTGCTCGACGGGCTCGAACTGCTGCCACGGCGGCGCATCGACTATCGCGGCAAGACGCTCGACGAATTCGATCTCGACGCAGCGCTGGCGCGTGCACCCGCCGTGATCCTGGTCGACGAACTGGCGCATTCGAACGCGCCCGGATCGCGCCATCCCAAGCGCTGGCAGGACGTCGAAGAATTGCTGGCAGCCGGCATCGACGTGCTCACCACCGTCAACGTGCAGCACCTGGAAAGCCTGAACGACGTGGTGGGCGGCATCGCCGGCATTCGGGTGGCCGAGACGGTGCCCGATCGCGTGTTCGACAGCGCCGACGAAATCGTGATGGTCGATCTGACGGCCGATGCGCTGCTGGCGCGCCTGAAAGAAGGCAAGGTGTATCAGCCGCAGCAGGCCGAGCGCGCTGCCGGTAACTTCTTCAGGAAGGGCAACCTGATCGCGCTGCGCGAACTGGCGCTGCGCCGCACGGCCGACCGCGTCGAAGGCGATGTGCGCGCCTGGCGCGAAGCGCAATCGATCGACGCGATCTGGAAGACTGGCGCCGGCCTGCTGGTGTGTCTCGGACCTGGTACCCACGCGGAACACGTCGTGCGCAGCAGTGCGCGCATGGCGTCGCAACTGGGTACGGGCTGGCACGCGGTGTATGTCGAGACGGCGCGCCTGGGCAAGCTGCCCGAGGCCGCGCGCGCCCGCATCATGGATACGCTCAAACTCGCGCACAGCCTGGGCGCGACCACGGCCGTGCTGTCGGGCGAGGACATCGCGGCCAGCACGCTCGATTACGCGCGCGACCATAACCTGTCGCGCATCGCGCTGGGCCGCGATGGTTCGCGCTGGCCGTGGCGCCGGCGCACGGCGCGCCGGCTTGCGCGGCTCGCGCCGGGTGTGGACCTGATCGAGATCGGACAGCCGGCGGTGCCGCCTGCTGCGGTCAGCAGCGCCACGGCGGCTGCGGCTGCAGCTGCGCCGTCGGGCCAGTCGCTGCTGCCGCACGCGTGGGCTGCGGGTGCCAGCCTGCTCACGGTGCTGGTGGCCACGCCGCTGCAGCCATGGCTCGATCTGGCCAATATCGTCATGCTGTTCTTGCTGGTAGTGCTGCTCGTGGCCATGCGCTTCGGGCGCGCGCCATCGGTCACCGCCACCTGCATCGGCGTGGCCAGTTTCGATTTCTTCTTCGTGCCGCCGCGTTTCGATTTCGCAGTCAGCGACGTGCAGTATCTGGTCACGTTCTCCGTGATGCTGGCCGTGGGGCTGATCACCGGGCACCTGACGGCCGGCCTGCGTTTCCAGGCGCGCGTGGCGGCGCAGCGCGAGCGGCGCGTGCGCGCGCTGTACGAATTTGCACGCGAGTTGTCCGGTGCGCTGGCGGCATCGCAGGTGTTCGAGTCGAGCCGCGCCGTGATCCAGAATGCGTTCGGCGCGCGCGCCACGCTGCTGGTGCCCGATGCCGACGAGCGGCTCGGCATGCCGCCGGCGGAGGATGGCGCAGCGACCGGGCCGGCGCCCGGCAACGTCGACCTGGGCATCGCCCAGTGGGCGTACGACCACGCGCAGCCGGCGGGCCTGGGCACGGACACGCTGCCGGCATGCCCGTTGTTCTATCTGCCTTTGGTGGCGCCGATGCGCACGCGCGGCGTGCTGGCGATCGAGCCGGAAGGCGGGCGCTGGGTGTTGATTCCCGAGCAGCGGCGCCAGCTCGACGCCCTGGCCGCGCTGGCCGCGATCGCGCTCGAGCGCGTGCATTACGTCGAGGTGGCGCAGGCTGCATTGGTGAACATGGAATCGGAGCGGCTGCGCAATTCGCTGCTGGCGGCGCTGTCGCACGATCTGCGCACGCCGCTCACGGCGCTGGTGGGCTTGTCCGAATCGCTGTTGCGCGGCGAGCCGGCGCTGCCGGCCAATTCGCTGGCGCTGGCGCAGGCGCTGCATGATGAAGCGGTGCGCATGGGGACATTGGTGGCGAACCTGCTGGACATGGCGCGCATCGAGAGCGGGGAAGTGCGCTTCAACCTGGAATGGCAGGCGCTCGAAGAAGTCATTGGCAGCGCACTGCGTGCCTGCGGCGCGGCGCTGCGCCAGCACACGGTGACGGTGCGCCTGCCGCCCGACATGCCGCTGGTGCGCTTCGACGCCGTGCTGATCGAACGCGTGCTGTGCAACCTCGTTGAAAATGCCGCAAAATACACGCCAGCCGGCTCGCGCATCGAAATCGCAGCTCTGGCGCGCGGTGCCTGGATCGACGTCACGGTGAGCGACGACGGGCCTGGCCTGCGTGCCGGCAGTGAAGAAGCGATCTTCGAAAAATTCACCAGGGGCGAGCGCGAATCGGCGCTGCCCGGCGTGGGCCTGGGCCTGGCAATCTGCCGCGCGATCATCGGTGCACACGGCGGCATGATCCGCGCCTGCACATCAACCCTGGGCGGCGCCGGCTTCGTGTTCTCGCTGCCGGCTGGCAGCCCCCCTGAACTGGACTTGCTGTCGATGGAGACAAACGATGCTTGATGCGCCTTGCGCACTGCTGGTGGAGGACGAGCCGCAGATCCGCCGCTTCGTGCGCGCCGCGCTGGAACAGGAAGGCTGGCAGGTGCACGAGTCGGTGAGCATGGCACGTGGCCTGATCGACGCCGGCACGCGCCGCCCCGACCTGATCGTACTCGACCTGGGCCTGCCGGATGGCGACGGCATCGACTTCATCCACGACGTGCGCAAATGGTCGGCGGTGCCGATCATCGTGCTGTCAGCGCGCGTGGCCGAGGGCGAAAAAATCCGCGCGCTCGACGCCGGCGCCGACGACTACCTGACCAAGCCGTTCGGCACCGGCGAACTCCTCGCCCGCGTGCGCGCCACGCTGCGCCGCCAGCGCCAACCGGCCGCCGGCGGCGACAACAAAACGCACTTCAGCGACGTCTCAGTGGACCTGCAAGACCGTGTGGTCACACGAAACGGCGAACACGTCCACTTAACGCCTACCGAATACCGCCTGCTCGCCGTCCTGGTCAGCAACGCGGGCCGCGTGATGACGGCCCCGCAGCTGCTGCGCGCCGTCTGGGGCCCCGGCCACGCCGAAAGCGGCCACTACCTGCGCATCTATATGGGTCACCTGCGCCACAAACTCGAACCCGACCCCGCCCAACCCCGCCACCTCCTCACCGAAACCGGCGTCGGCTACCGCCTCTGGCTCGGCTAAAAGTCCTCCAATCAATGTTAAATAAATTAGGGTCAGAGTAGAATTAAAAAGCAATTTTCAAAGTTGCCAGTTAATTCGACTCTGACCCTAATTAATTCGCAACTCTTTCCAAAAATCTAAATTAGGGTCAGAGTCGAATTGTTTGACAACATTCGGTAATTGCCCAAAAAATCGACTCTGACCCTAATTAATTCTGCCTTTTGTCGAGCAATTTCCTTGGGTTGTTGAATTCTTTGGCAAAAAGAATGATCCTCGAATCATTTAAATACGCTGCGAATTCAATTCAATGAATTCAGGAATCAAACGATCGAAAAGTGGCGATCAATTGCCCAATAATTCGACTCTGACCCTAATTAATTTGCAAGAGTTTCTGCAAGAATAAATTAGGGTCAGAGTCGAATTGTTTGACAACTTTGGGTAATTGCCCAATAAATCTACTCTGACCCTAGTTGTTCGGGAGGCCTTGGCCGCCGATGGGTTCGGTTTCGAAGCGTTCGCCGAAGCCGGCGATCAGGGGGCGGGCTTGTTTGATGGCGGCTTGGACTGATGGGAGGGTCAGCGAGGCCTTGTGGTGGTCTTGCGAGTCCCAGGTTTCGGTGATCCAGATGGCGTCGGCGTCCTGCTTGTCTTTGGCGATGATGTAGGCCAGGCAGCCGGGCATGGCGGTGGTGCCTTCCAGCAGGATGGCGATGAGGGCGTCGCGTTGGCCCGGGGTGGCGCGTATTTTTCCGATCAGACCGTACATGCTGGGTGTCGCTTTCATCGTGGCGGTGGGGGTGACAGGTGCGGCGGCGCGGGCCTGAGTTAGCGGCAATGCTGCAAGCGCCCCAAGCACCCTGCGGCGGGATACGGTCATGCCTGTCCTCGCGTGGAATTGTTTTGGAAGAGTATAGGTGGGCCCCCTCTGCACCGCCAAGCACAAACGGGCGTCTTGGCAGATTCGATGCAGGTCGGGTTAAGATGGCTTTTCCATCATCCTGTCACGAAAGCCTCGATGCGACTTCATCCTCTTGCCCTGGCCGTCAGCGCCTGTATTTTCTCCGTCTCCCAGGCTGCGCATGCGCAGCAACCGGCCGCCGTGTCCGAGACCGCACTGCGCGCCCACCTGTCGTTCCTTGCCGACGATCTGCTCGAAGGCCGCGGCACCGGCCAGCGCGGCGGCGATCTGGCAGTGCGCTATCTGGAAACCCAGGCCGCGCTGATTGGCCTGAAGCCCATCCCAGGCGGCGGCTATCGCCAGAAGGTCGAGATCGAGGGCAGCAAACTTCTCAGTGGCAGCGCCACGTTCACTGCCGGCGGCAAGACCTTCAAGCCGGAACTGGGCAAGAGCATCGTCATGGGCACCAAGAGCGGCAACGAGAATCTGTCGTTCGATGCGCCTCTCGTCTTCGTCGGCTACGGCGCCGCAGCACCCGAAGAAAAATGGGACGACTACAAGGGCCTCGATGCCAAGGGCAAGATCCTCGTCATGATGGTCGACGATCCCCAGCCCACCGCCGAAGAGCCCAACCGCTTTGCCGGCAAGGCCTACACCTGGTACGGCCGCTGGGTCTACAAATTCGAGGAAGCCGCGCGCCGCGGCGCGGCCGGTGTCCTGTTGATCCACACGACGCCGTCGAGCTCCTATCCGTGGAGCGTGCCGGCCAATGGCTTCGGCAACGAGCGCTTCGGCCTCAAAGGCCCGGGCAATCCGATGGAAGGCTGGTTGCACGAAGACACGGCGCGCGAGCTGTTTGCTGCCGGCGGCCATGACCTCGACAAGCTGCGCGCGCAGGCCGAGCGCCGTGATTTTCGCCCGGTCGACCTGAAGGTCGCAGGGCATGTCGAATTGCGCTCGGCGATCCGGCCGGTCGAACAATTCAACGTGATCGGCATCGTGCCCGGCACCGACGCCAAGCTGAAAGAGCAGGCCGTCGTGTATTCGTCGCACTGGGATCACATGGGCATGGCCGAACTGAAGGCCGGGGACGATCCGAAGGCCGACCGCATCTACAACGGCGCGATCGATAACGCGTCGGGTACCGCAGCGCTGCTGGTGATGGCGGCCGAAGCGGTCAAGAAGCCGGCCAAGCGCACCCAGATCTTCTTGTGGCCCGCCGCCGAAGAGCAGGGCCTGCTGGGCGCGGCGGCGTATGTCGCCAACCCGGTCTGGCCGCTGGCGCAAACGGCTGCCGACCTCAATCTCGACAGCCTGAACTTCGTCGGTCGCACCCGCGATATCGG
>Ga0308170_10000656_pt1 | contig 40183 bp, 33 predicted proteins | sample PhyBR2_2_FD_202136 | JGI IMG/M metagenome (GOLD analysis project Ga0308170, IMG submission 202136) | Phyllosphere microbial communities from UC Gill Tract Community Farm, Albany, California, United States - DLSLSB.R2 | ecosystem: Host-associated > Plants > Phyllosphere > Unclassified | place... | reverse complement strand
GGCATGGAACTGCACGCCAAGTACACGCTGTTCGCGGAAGGTTCGCGCGGCCACCTCGGCAAGCAGCTGATCGCCAAGTACAGCCTGGACCAGGGCAAGGACCCGCAGACCTACGGCATCGGCATCAAGGAACTGTGGGAGATCGACCCGGCCAAGCACAAGCCGGGCCTGGTGATCCACACGGCCGGCTGGCCGCTGCCCTCCGACACCTACGGCGGCTCCTTCCTGTACCACCTGGAGAACAACCAGGTCGCGGTCGGCTTCGTGGTGGGCCTGGCCTACCAGAATCCCTACCTGTCGCCCTACGAGGAATTCCAGCGTTATAAAACCCACCCGGCGATCCGCCACTTCTTCGAAGGCGGCAAGCGCATCTCCTACGGCGCCCGCGCGATCACGGCCGGCGGCCTGCAGTCGCTGCCGAAGACCGTGTTCCCGGGCGGCGCCCTGATCGGCTGCGATGCCGGCTTCCTGAACGTCAGCCGCATCAAGGGCAGCCACGCCGCGATCAAGACCGGCATGCTGGCCGCCGACGCCGCCTTCGCGGCACTGGGCGAAGGCCGCCAGAACGACGAGCTGGCGAGCTACCCGGCCGCCTTCGAGCAGTCCTGGCTGCACGAGGAACTGCATGTGGCGCGCAACTTCAAGCCATGGATGAGCAAAGGCCTGTACCTGGGCACCATCATGACCGGCATCGACCAGATCCTGTTCAAGGGCAAGGCGCCGTGGACCCTGCACCACCAGCACGCCGACCACGAATGCCTGCGTCCGGCATCGAGCTTCAAGCCCATCGTGTATCCGAAGCCGGACGGCAAGCTGACCTTCGACCGCCTGTCCTCGGTGTTCATCTCGAACACCAACCACGCGGAAGACCAGCCGGTGCACCTGACCCTGAAGAACCCGAACGTGCCGGTCGAGATCAACCTGGCCAAGTACGCCGGTCCGGAACAGCGCTACTGCCCGGCGGGCGTGTACGAATTCGTGAAGACGGACGAGGGCAAGGACCGCCTGCAGATCAATGCGCAGAACTGCGTGCACTGCAAGACCTGCGACATCAAGGATCCGACCCAGAACATCGTCTGGGTCACGCCGGAGGGTGGCGGCGGGCCGAATTACCCGAACATGTAATCGCCATCAAGGGCGTACCTGGGCCAGATCTTTCAAACGCTGCTGCAACGGCAGCTTCGGGTCTTTCGTGCTCTGCAGGCACTGCCTCGCCACGAGTTCTGTAGACACTCGAGAGACCTAGTGCCTTTGGCGAGTCGGCAGCAGGAATGTGCGAAATCAATCCGAAACGGCGCAGCGCGAGCACAATGCGAATGGAATAAGGAGATGACGATTCACCCGAAGAACCGCGAGCGTGACAAAATCGAAAGGGATATCCCCTGATTTAGCTCAACAACGATTGCTGTAATGAAGATAGGATGGAGGCGAGGACGGGAGTCGAACCCGTCTAGACGGCTTTGCAGGCCGTTTTGGCTCTTACGAATCAATGAGTTAGGCGAGAACCACAGTTTGCACCACATGAGTTCGCTTAAGCTAGCGTCCAAGCAGGGGCTAACCGACTCTGCGGTCTGCCCTACCCTTCGTGCCAAATGCGGACCTACCTGAACAGGGCATTTTCACCTCGATCAGCCAACGGTAGGCTTGGTGGAAGTGCGTAAGTGAAAGCCGGCACAGCATAAGTTATTCTGTGTGAGCGTTCGGGAAAGACCTTCTCGAAACACAGAGTAGTCGATGGTCTTCTCGACAAAGTCTCTGGCGCCCATCATCAATACTCGCGTCCGGTCGTAGTCATCGCGATTGCTCGATACCACAATGATGGGGACGTCCGACAGAAAAGGTTTTGAAGAAAGCTCTTTCAACACCTCGAACCCGTCAATCTTTGGGAGCCGAAGATCAAGCAAGACGACATCATAGTCGTGTGTGCGGCCCAGCTCGCACAAGGCTTCTGCGCCATCGCTGACAACGACGATCTCGGGAACCTCGTCGCAAGCTTCCAGAACACGGCGCGTTAATTCAGCGTCGAGCGGGAAGTCGTCAACGATTAACGCTTTTTTTACCATAGCGAAACTGGACTTCCCCCAGTTCAGTAGACAGATCTCGACCTCACGCTGAGGCGCGCTCGAAAGCCTCAGGGCTGACACCGCCCAGATGGCTGTGGCGCCTGGTTCGATTGTAAAAGACTTCGATGTAGTCGAAGATATCGGCCCGGGCCAAATCCCGGGTTTTATAGATGCGCTTGCGGATGCGCTCCTTTTTCAAACTGCTGAAGAACGATTCTGCGACAGCATTATCCCAGCAGTTGCCGCGTCGGCTCATATGGAAGCTCGGCGGGAAATTCAAGAGATCGTATGTACCCCAAGCCCAAAAATGCAGCTTGGAACTTGATACATACGGTCAAGCGACTGGGAGGAGCCTGGAAAAGAAGAGGCGGATAAGAAACCGCCCCTTAAAACGGATTCCGTTGAGTCTCCTCGGCATCAATACGCAAAAGGCTCACCAAAAGTAACTCTAGATCAACATAATAATTGTCAGACTCATTGCTACTGCGACTAAAGACGTGTTGAACGCGAGACCACGAAGCAATGTTTCACTTTAGAAATAATATGTATATAATATGCATATTTCAGGTACAATAGGTTATTCTGTTATCCCCTCCCAACGTCTAGCTGCCATGCATTCGAAAATCGCTTTACGGGTCCTGATTGTTGAACCCAACGACGACTTTCGTTACGTGTTTGCCTTGCTGCTAGAGTTGATGGGCTATATGGTCGAGACAGTGGGAAATGCTGCCGAAGCAATCAACAGAGTCAAAAAATCTGCGCCTGACGTCGTGTTGACTGAGCTAAACTTAAGAGATGTCGAGGGTCTGGATCTAGCGAGCCAACTTCGCCTGCTGCCTTCGGCTAAAGACATTACACTCGTCGCAACAGCGTCTTACATCCACCCGAACATCGAAGCTATCGCTTTAAAGGGAGGATTTGAGTATTTTCTTGCCAAACCAATAACTGGAGAGCAGATCGCCAACGTTCTTCAGTTGATAGGAAATCGGAAAGGCGGCAAGAAGATCTGGCTTCATTGAACTCGTGTCACTATTTCGTGCCATCTTGAAGTCAAAATCGCCTCTACCGTAGCACCAGGCCCCGTAATTCGTCACCCTTACCGATCCGATTACAAAGTCTGGCGACTCTTGTCTGGCAACACTCGACACCACCGAGACAGCCCAGCTAGCTTTCTTATCGACTGCGTACAATGCCAAACTAGTAATTTTGCACAGAAGCCACGAAAACAAAGCCTTACGGAGCAAAGCTAAGATTTTACTTTAAGAGTATTTATGGCTCTGCTAGCATCGTTCGCTCGTCTGGAGGAAACATGGCTGAGCAGATCCGTACTGATGCACGAACTGACTTTACCACTGCATATTATGTGGACCGGGGGCTGAGACTCAGTGCCCAGCATGGCGTCTACCCGGCCATGCTTTTCATGGAAGGTGCGGGAGTACCTCGGCCCGTCGTTCTGAGGGTGTTATGTTCGCCTGAATATTTCAGAAAAGAAAACGATGCAACGAAGTCGTAACAGGCTGAGCGTGTCATTGCCGGAAGGCATGCTAGCCAGACCTGAACTAGGACGAAGCATGATAACGCCTCAAGCCTTATCCGTAGAACATTACCGACGCTTTCCGCAGCGCTCATATGAGATATTCAACGGTGTGGTTAGCGCACCGAATCTGTCGAAGCCTGTCGTCTGATCAGCGGACAGATACGCACAGATTAGATCGTCTGGAAAATCAGTCGCCTAGTCGGAAAAGCTCGGTGTTTCCCCGCGCGCACAAACCAGCAAAATCAGCAAATTCCGACCACGATTCATCCGAACCCTCCACAAATTCCGCAAATACGCTTCAGGTTCGAAACTGCCGCATAGTCGTGCGCGTCCTCCGCAGCTTGCTGTGATAAGTTCATTATCAATACGGTGACGAACCGGAGTCTTGCGGATGAAAATTCTGAATGCGTCCATCGCTATCGCACTAGCCGGCTATGCCGGCGCAGCCGTCGGCCAGGCCACGGCCGCCGACCGCATCCCGGACACCATGGAAGCGCGGGTCCAGGCCTGTATCGGCTGCCACGGCCCCCAAGGACGCGGCGTGGAAAACGTCTACTTCCCGCGCTTGGCAGGCAAACCCGCCGGCTACTTGTACAACCAACTGGTGGCCTTTCGCGACGGCCGCCGCAAGTACGTCCCCATGAACTACCTGCTGGCCTACCTGCCCGACGCCTACCTGATGCGGATGGCCGAGCACTTTGCCAGCCTGAATCCTCCGCCACTCGCCCAGCCGCGTGTCGACCGCCCCGCGCAACTGCTGCGCGACGGCCAGCGCATCGTGACCGAAGGCGTGCCGGGCAAGAAGATCCCGGCCTGTATCGCCTGCCATGGGGCGGAACTGGGCGGACGAGAACCTGGCATTCCCGGCCTGCTCGGCCTGCGCGCCGACTATGTCAGCGCCCAGCTCGGCGCCTGGCGCTTCGGCGTGCGCACGGCACTGGAGCCGGACTGCATGCAGTTCATCGCGTCCAGCCTGAGCGAGCCGGAAGTGGCTGCCGTCTCCGCCCACCTGGCCTCGCTGCCGGTCACCACCTCGCGACCGGTCAGGCAGCCCGGCGTGCGCCTGCCGCTGGCATGCGGCAGCCAGCCGTCAACGACGATGCCCAAGCAGGAGGCCCGCCGATGAACGCCCGTCCCCTCTTCCGCAAGATGCTGCCGGCGTCCCTGCTCGTGGCGCTGGTCGCCGGCGCCGCCTGGATGCTGCCGTCCCAGGCGCAGAACAAGGTCTCGGCCGCGGCCGGAAAACAGTCGGTTGTCGAGCACGGCAAATACCTGGCCCAGGCCGGCGACTGCATTGCCTGCCACACGGTGCCGGGAGCGAAGATTTTCTCCGGCAACCGGCCGATGCCGACGCCCTTCGGCACCCTGTACGCGCCCAACATCACGCCCGACCGCGACACCGGCATCGGCAAGTGGAGCGCCGACGACTTCTACAACATGATGCACACGGGCCGCTCGCCCAAGGGCTACCTGCTGTACCCGGCCATGCCTTTCGCGTCCTACACCAAGGTCACGCGCGCCGACAGCGATGCCATCTTCGCCTACCTGCGCTCGGTGCCGGCGGTACGCCAGCAGTCGCGCGATCACGACCTGCGCTTTCCCTACAACAACCGGGCGCTCCTCATCGGCTGGCGCACCCTGTACTTCAAGGAAGGCGAATACCAGCCTGACCGCAGCAAATCGGTCGAATGGAACCGTGGTGCCTACCTCGTCCAGGGCCTGGGCCACTGCGCAATGTGCCACACGCCGATCAATGCCCTCGGCGGCTCTTCGCAGGAACGCGCCTTCCAGGGCGGCCTGATCCCGATGCAGAACTGGTACGCCCCTTCCCTCACCTCGAACCGCGAGGCCGGCCTGGGCGACTGGGCGCTGCAGGACATCGTCGACCTGCTGCAGATGGGCGTGTCGAACCGCGGCACCGTCTACGGGCCGATGGCCGAGGTGACCTTCAACAGCCTGCAGTTCATGAGCGACGAGGACATCCGCGCAATGGCTGTCTACCTGAAGAGCCTGCCGGCCGACCAGGGGCCGGCCTCTGACCCTGCCGAGGCGCCTGCACGTGCCGACATCAACCAGGCTTACTCCGAAGGACGGCGCATCTACGCTGCGCGCTGCGCCACCTGCCACGGTGCCGAGGGCCGCGGCAAGCTGCCGCACTACCCGCCGCTGGCGCGCAACCAGTCGATCGGCATGAGCTCCGCCGTGAACCCGATCCGGATGGTGCTGAACGGCGGCTACCCGCCAGGCACCCGGCGCAACCCCATGCCCTACGGGATGCCGCCCTTCGCCCAGGACCTGAACGACAACGAGATCGCGGCGGTGGTCACCTTCATCCGCACCGCCTGGGGCAACCGCGGAGCGCCGGTAACGGCGCGCGAAGTCAACCAGCTGCGCTCGGCCACGGTCGAGTAGAACAAAGGGGGACGCGTGTTTCTGGAACCGACTGACAGTACGGCGGCCGGCGCCGCCGATGGCGTGGCCGAACAGCGCCGGGTCGACGAGATCGTCGCCCGCGGCCCCGGCGGCGCCTTCGCCCTGGCCGGCACCGCGGTGGCGATCGTGATGGCGATCTGGCTTGCCTTCTATTTCATGGTCTTCGTGGCGCGCGGGGGAGCCTGACATGGCGGGCAGCGAACATACCCACCCGGGCGCCGACGTCGCGGCGCGCGCGGAATCGCGCTGGGCCTGGATCGTCGGCGCCATCATCCTGTTCCTGGTGGCGATGATGGCCTACATGAGTCTGCACTGGGCGGCAATGCCGCCGACCCGTACCGAAACCATCGATCCAACGACCTTGCACATCGCCGGCGAATTCGTCGAGACCAACCTCGGCTCGAGCGCGGAGGCGGATGGGACCGTAACGGTGCGGGTACTGGCCAACCAGTATTCCTTCACGCCGCAGTGCATCGTGGTGCCCGCCGATACCCCGCTGCACTTCCGCGGCACCGCTGCCGACGTGGTGCACGGTTTCTCGGTCAGTAACACCAACGTCAACATGATGCTGGTGCCGGGCTATGTGTCGAATCTCAGGGCCAGGCTGGAAAAAACCGGCGACCACGTGATGCCCTGCCACGAATACTGCGGCACCGGCCACGCTGCGATGTGGGCCCACGTGAAGGTGGTGGACAAGGCAGAATTCGCGCGTCTGGTCCAGGCATCCGGTTCGACAGGAAGGAGGGTGAGCTGTGTTCAGTAAGGATTCCAGGCATCTGGTGCTGTCCCACTTCTGGGTGGCCTTCGCCGCCTTCTTCGTCGCTCTCGTGCTGGGCGAATGGCAGATGTACATTCGCAGTCCGCTGCGCGACTGGATCGGCAATCCCGAGCTCTACTACCGCTCGGTGACGGCCCACGGTTCGGCGATGGGTTATGTGTTTCCGACCTTGGTGGCAATGGGCTTCGGCTACGCCATCGTCGAGCTGGCGCTCAAGCAGCCGCTGGTCGGACGGCGCTGGGCCTGGACCGGGCTGATCCTGGTCCTCCTCGGCACGGTGGTCGCGATGACGCCGGTGTCGATGGGCCTGGCCACCGTGCTGTACACCTTCTATCCGCCGCTGATCGGCCACCCGGCCTACTATATCGGCGTCGTGCTGGTGGTGGTCGGCTCTTGGATCTGGGTGGCGCTGATGTCGGTGAACCTGCGGGTCTGGAAGAAGGCGCATCCGGGCGAAGCGGTGCCGCTGCCGATGTTCGCCAACCTGGCCGGCGCCTACCTATGGGCCTGGACTTCGGTCGGCGCCGCGGTCGAGATCCTGTTCCTGATACTGCCGGTCGCGCTGGGCTTCAAGAACACCATCGACGCCGGCCTGGCGCGCGTGTTCTTTTCCTGGACCCTGCACGCGATCGTCTACTTCTGGCTGATGCCGGCCTATATCGCCTTCTATACCCTGGTGCCGCGCGCCATCGGCGGTCGCCTGTACAGCGACACCATGGGCCGCATCTCGTTCATCCTGTTCCTGGTGTTTTCGATGCCGATCGGGATGCATCACCTGTTCCAGGATCCGCAGGTCGGCTCCGGCATGAAATTCCTGCACGCCGTGTTCACCGCGATGGTGTCGGTGCCGACGCTCCTGACGGTGTTCACGATCACCGCGTCGGTCGAGATCGCCGGCCGGCTGCGCGGCGGCACCGGGGCACTCGGCTGGGTCAAGGCCCTGCCCTGGCGGAATCCGATGATGCTGGCAGTAGCCTTCTCGTTCATCCTGCTTGGCTTCGGCGGGGCCGGCGGCCTGATCAACATGAGCTACCAGCTCGACTTCGCCGTGCACAATACCCAGTGGATCACGGGCCACTTCCACCTGATCTTCGCCGGCGCCATCGTCATCATGTACTTTGCCGTGGCCTACGACCTGTGGCCGCACCTGACGGGCCGCGCCCTGGTCCAGGACGGCATGATCAAGGCCCAGCTGTGGCTGTGGTTCGTCGGAATGATCATTCTCACCTTCCCCTGGCACGTGGTCGGCGTGATGGGCATGCCACGGCGCATGGCCTACTTCGACTACACGAATCCGGAGATCGCACCACAGGCAATCACGGTACTGATCAGCTTCATCGGCGGCCTGCTGCTGGTGATTTCCGGCCTGCTGTTCCTGCTGGTGCTGCTGCGCGGCCACCGCAGCCGGGTCGTCGAGCTGCCGGAGTTCCGTTTCAGCCAGGCGGTGCACCCCACCGGTCGCCTGCCCGCGGCCCTGAACAGCTATGCGTTGTGGCTGGCGCTGATGATCGGCCTGTCGATCGTCAACTACGGCTACCCTATCGTCCAGCTGGCTTCGCTGAAGCAGACCTCGGTGCCGGCGGTCCCGGTGGGAGGCAAGCCATGAACGAGCCTCTGTTTTCCTTGAAGAACCGCTGGTTCACGATCAGCGTCGGTGCGGTGGTCCTGATCGCCGTGCTGGCTGCGCTGGTCGGCCTGATCTGGCTGCCGCGCGCCCATGCGCAAGATCCGAATGCCTCGCTATGGGATGCGATCTGCAGCGCGGCAGGCGCACCGGCACGCTACCAGAACCCGGCCCTGCCGGACGAGAAGGCGGTATATCCGACCAGCGTGATCGTCAATAGCCAGATGATGGGAGCGGTGGACACGGCCTCGGTCGGTCGCGGCGCCACCCTGGCCCTGCAGTGCTCGATGTGCCACGGCGCGCGCGGCACGGCGTCTGCCGGGACCGACGCGCCTCACCTGGCAGGCCAGCCGCCCTCCTCCACGTACAAGCAGCTACGCGACTTCAAGTCCGGCCACCGCCCCAGCTCCGTGATGCAGCCGCTGGCAACCAACCTGAGCGACCAGGACATGCACGACCTCGCCGCTTTCTATTCGCAGCAGACCCGCGAGACCCTGATCCGCCACGCTTCCCTGCGCGAGGAGGCGCCACGCCTGGTTAGCAACGGTTCGCCGATGCGCAATATCGGCGCCTGTGCGACCTGCCACAGCCCGGGCGTGGCTCGAGCGGCCACGCCGATCCTGGATGGCTTGCCGGAAGCCTATCTGCGCCAGCAGCTGAATGCCTTCAAATCGGGACGGCGGGCGAACGACATCAACCAGCAAATGCGCAATGCGGCCCATCAATTGAGTGAGCAGGAGGTGGATATTCTGGCGAAATATTACGCATCGCGTTGAGCCCAATTGTATCGGCAACGGCACTTTAATAACCACTCGCTTGTTCAAGGCCGAGCCTGTGTGTTCAGATCAGATGCGTCTGCTGATCGCTAACCCTGAACCCGACTAGATCAGACAGACTAGTCGCATACGATCGTCCATTACCGATATCTGAACATCGTTACCCCTGCTACCAGCAATTCACTAACACGCCTAAATCGACGTCTCTGCATCGACGTGCCATATTCCTTAAGCGAAAATCATTCTTTACCACTGCAAGAATTACATACCAAGCTGATTGATAAGGGCAAAGGTGACAAACCCCAACCCTAGGAGGGATAAAAGAAAAATTGCAGCCAGCTGGCCGGCCATGCTGAACATCTCGCGCTTCTTCTTACCTTTCTTAATCTCTTTATCATAATGCCACTTAATGGCAAAAAACATGCCCGTGCCCAATATAATGGCCTTGATCGTACCAAAGGCCCAGGGAAACCAATCTATCATTTTAATACTCCAATACAATAATATAAATATCTGCTCAGATAGTCCGTGAATACTGTATGCGCTGCAGCGGCACGACGTTCGGTTTGCCGATGTAATTATCGAAGACCATGCAGACATTCCGGATCAGCAGCCGTCCCCGGGCGCTGACCTCGATCCGTCCCGGCTTCAGCTCGACCAGGCCGTCCTGCGCCAGTTCCGCCAGCTTCGCGAACTCGGGGGCAAAATAGGTTTCGGGGTCGATACTCCAGTGCGCAGCGAGTCCGGCAGTGTCGACTGCAAAATCGCACATCAGCTTCTGGATCACGTCGCGGCGCAGCAGGTCGTCGCCGGTCAGTTTCATTCCGCGTGCGACGGGAAGCTCACCGGCGTCGATGCACGCATAGTAGGCCTCGAGCGACTTCTCGTTCTGGCTGTAGCTGCCGTTCACCGCGCTGATGGCGGAGACGCCGCAGGCAACCATGTCGAGCTCGGCATGGGTCGAATAGCCCTGGAAATTGCGGTGCAGTGAACCCTCGCGCTGGGCGCGTGCCAGTTCGTCGTCGGGCCTGGCGAAGTGATCCATGCCGATGTACACATAGCCGGCGGTACACAGGCGCTCGATACACAGCCCCAGCATCGCCAGCTTGGTGGCGTCGTCCGGCAAGTCCTCGTCGCGGATCAGCTTCTGCGACTTGAACAATTGGGGCATGTGGGCATAGTTGTAGACCGAGATGCGGTCCGGTGACGCCGCAATGACCTTGTCCAGGGTTACCGCCATGGTCGAGGCGTCCTGCAGCGGCAGGCCGTAGATCAGGTCGATACTGATCGAGCGGAAGCCGGCCTCGCGGGCAGCAGCGATCGCCTCGCGCGTCATCGACTCCGGCTGGATCCGATTGACGGCGCGCTGCACGTTGTCGTCGAAGTCCTGCACGCCCAGGCTGAGGCGGTTGAAGCCCTGCCGCCGCAGCGCACGGATTCGGGCGGGATCGACGGTACGCGGGTCGATCTCGATCGAGTATTCGCCGGTATCGTCGGGAGCGAAAGCGAAGCGGCTGCGCATATGGCCCAGCAGGTCGCCCATCTGCGCATCGCTCAGGTAGGTCGGCGTGCCGCCGCCGAAGTGCAGTTGCTCGACCAGGTTCCCTTCGGCGAATAGCACCGCCTGCATGTCGATCTCGCGCATCAGGTAGCCCAGGTATTTGCTGGCCTTGGCGCGGTCGTTGGTGATGATCTTGTTGCAGGCGCAGTAGTAGCAGAGCGACTGGCAGAAAGGAATGTGCACGTACAGCGACAGTGGCCGGCTGCCGCCACTGGCTTCGGCGGCCGCGACTGCATCCCGGGCGCCGAACGAAGGCGTGAAGCGGTCCGCGGTCGGATACGAGGTATAGCGCGGGCCCTGCCTGCTCATGCGGGCGATCAGTTCGGGATCGAATTCAAGCTTGTGTTGCATGGTGACTCCAGAGGCGGCTCAGCCTTCGCGGCCGTCGGCGCGCGCCGACGACAGGTAGGGCACATATACCGCCAGGTAGGCGAGGAAAGCGGCACTCCAGCAGGCGGTGGCCAGCACCAGGCCGGCCGCGCGCCACGAGGGGAAGACGGCGGCGGCGAAGCGCAGCACGACCGCTGCCTGCACCAGCACGAACATCAGAACTTCGCCGCGGCCGGCCTTCAAGGGACGTCCGGTATGGCCGAGTGCGGTGCGGGTGATCATGCCCATGATCAGGCCTGCGAGCGCACCGACCGTCAGGACATGCAGGGCCGCGCTCTCGGTAACGACGCCGAACTGCGCCAGCGCCAGCAGTGCGAAGCCGAACGGAATCCAGGCATACGACAGGTGCAGTATCCACAGCAGCGGATGGCGCCAGGTGCGCCACGGCTGCCAGCCGGCCAGGCGCAGGCCTTGGGCCAGCGCGGCCGCCGTGGCCAGTACCGCGGTGGCAAGGGCGGGCAACCCGAATGCCCAGCCGGCCCCGGCCAGTGCCGTCAGGCCGAGGGCATACTGGTCGCGGCGCGCATGCTGCACCGGATTGGCGCCTGGCGCCGCGTTCCGCGTGAACATCGGGATCACGCGCCCGCCGATCACGACTTCGATTACGACGATCAGCATGATGGCTGCATGCACGGGTTTGAGAGGGTCGAGCGCCAGCCAGCCCAGCACCGCCGCGTGGTACAGCGCATCGGCCAGGCCCAACAGTCCGAGCAGGAGGACCAGGAACATGTTGCGCCGGTTACCAGACTGCTTCAGCACGCGGTAGAAGGGAACCGCCGCCACCGGCAGGAAAGCGAGGTCCACCGCGGCCGCCAGCGGTAGTGGTGCGGCCAGCATCGCTACCCTCCCCGCCACCCAAACGCCGGCGATCACGGCCAGTTGCGGTCCGCGCGGGGTCCACAGCTTGGTCCAGTTATAGCCGGCGGTATAAAGGAAACCCACCACGACGGCCAGCGCGAAGCCGAACACCATCTCGTGCATATGCCACAGCATGTCGACGCGGACCGGCATGCGCCACCCGGCCTGGGCCGCGGTCCACAGGGGCACGGCGAGCGCGGCGAAGGCGGCCGCCAGCAGGTAGAACGGGCGGAACCCGAGCGCGAACAGGGCCACTTGAGGCCCCCTGGCGGGCGAAGGGGGCGCTTCTTCGATGGTCATGAGCGGCATGTGGGTCTCCTCGAAAGTGGCATTTCATCTGCATGTTAAGAGCCCGTTCAAGCCGCGGCAATCGGCCAAAGGAACTAGGCCGCCACAGTCGGATTGTGAAGGCGCAGCGCTTTCATAAACTGGATCAAGGCTTTCAAATAAAACCTGCATGCCTTCTGCAACTTATAAAAACACGGATGCACAATGCAGTCCAGGCGCTCAGTCGGCGCCACCGATCAACCACCAGTGAAGGAAAAAGCCATGCAAGCAACATGCAGACTATGGACCTGGCTGGCGATCATCTGCGTACTTTCTTTCTCCACGCTGCTGTTCGTGGGACGGGAAATCTACCTGAAGGCGCCACCGATCCCGGCACGCATCGTCGATAACCAGGGCCATGTGATCTACACGGGCGACCAGATCCAGCGCGGACAGCAGGCCTGGCTCTCGGCCGGCGGCCAGCAGCTCGGCACCGTCTGGGGCCACGGCAGCTATGTCGCCCCAGACTGGTCCGCGGACTGGCTGCACCGCGAAGCCCTGGCCCTGCAGGACCGCCATGCCCGGCGCGACCATGGGCGCGACTATGCCCAGCTCGACGCAGGAAGCCGCGGCGGCATCGACGTCCTGGTCAAGGACGAGCTGCGCCGCAATACCTATGACGCGGCCAGCAACACGCTACGCGTGTCCGGCGACCGCGCCGCCGCCGTGCACGAGGTGGCAACGCATTACGCCGGCCTGTTCGGCACCGATCCGAAGCTGGACAAGCTGCGCGAACAGTACGCCATGACCGCCGGCTCGCTGCCCAGGGCCGACGAGCGCGCCGCACTGACCGGTTTCTTCTTCTGGTCGGCCTGGGCCGCGGCCACGGACCGTCCGGGCGAGCCCGGCCTGTCGTATACGAGCAACTGGCCGCACGAGCCGCTGGTCGGCAACACCCCGACCGCCGGCGCCGGCATCTGGTCGATCGCCAGCATCATCCTCATGATCGGCGCGATCGCGGGGATGCTGCTGTTTCACTCGGCCCAGCCGGAAGAACAGGACCCACGCCCGCCCAAGGACGATCCGCTGTTCAAGCTGAAGGCCACGCCATCGATGAGGGCGACCCGCAAGTACTTCGCGGTCGTGGTCGCGCTGATCCTTGCCCAGGTGGGCATGGGCGTGATCACTGCGCACTACTCGGTCGAAGGCACCAGTTTCTTCGGCATCCCGCTGGCGAACATCCTCCCGTTCACCATCAGCCGCACCATCCACACCCAGTTTGCCGTATTGTGGATCGCCACCGCCTGGCTCGCGACTGGCCTGTACATCGCGCCGGCCATTTCGGGCCATGAGCCGAAATTCCAGGCGCTGGGCGTGAATATACTGTTCTACGCACTCCTGTTCATCGTCGCCGGTTCGACCGCCTGCGGCTGGCTCGGCACGCTGCAGCATCGCGGCGTCGACTTCAGCTTCTGGCTCGGTAACCAGGGCCTGGAATTCACCAGCATGGGCCGCATCTGGCAATACCTGCTGTTCGTCGGCCTGCTGTTCTGGGCCTTCCTGCTCGGCCGCGGCCTGTGGCCCGCCCTGAAGAAACCATCGGAAAGCCGCGGCCTGATCGCCATGGTGTTCCTGGCGGCCGTCTGCATCGGCGGTTTCTACGCCACTTCGCTGACCTGGGGTCCGCGGACCCACTATTCGATGGTTGAGTACTGGAGGTGGTGGCTGGTGCACCTGTGGGTCGAAGGCTTCTTCGAAGTGTTCGCGACCGCCGTCATCGCGCTGCTGTTCACCCGCCTGGGCCTGATCCGCGCCGCCTCCGCCAATACCGCCATCGTGCTGGAGACCATCGTGTTCCTGTTCGGCGGCATCCTGGGTACGCTGCATCACCTGTACTTCACCGGCACGCCGACCGCCGTGATCGCGATCGGCGCCATGTTCTCGGCCCTGGAGGTGGTACCGCTGTCGATGATCGGCATCGAAGCCTGGCGCAACTACCAGCGCACCAAGGCCGCGCCGTGGGTCGCAAGCTACCGGTGGGCGATCCTGTGTTTCATCGCGGTCGGTTTCTGGAATACCGTTGGCGCAGGCCTGTTGGGATTCTCGATCAACACACCGATTGCGCTGTACTACATGCAGGGTCTGAACCTGACGGCCGCCCACGGCCACGCCGCGCTGTTCGGCGTCTACGGCATGCTCGGCATCGGCCTGATGCTGTTCTGCCTGCGCGGCCTGACGGACCGGCTGGCCTGGTCGGATGCGCTCCTCAAACCGATGTTCTGGCTGCTGAACATCGGCCTGGCAATGATGGTCTTCATGGCCCTGGTCCCGGCCGGCATCTACCAAGCCTGGGCCAGCATCACCAAAGGCATGTGGTTCGCCCGCTCGCCCGAAGTGATCCACTCGGCCTTCATGGAGAACATGGTCTGGCTGCGGGTTCCAGGCGATATCGTGTTCGCGGCCGGCACCCTGTTCCTGGCGCTGTTCGTGCTGCGCCTGATGCGCGCCAAACGCCAGCCTGTCAAGGTCACCGCGGCGGCGCCCGTCCCCACCACCAAGGCTTGAGCCGGCAGGCGCCGGTGCGCGGCAGCGCCGGCGCCCGTCCTTCGCCCGGAGAACGATCATGCGTCTTACCGACCATACCGATTACGCCTTGCGCGTCCTGATGTACCTGGGCGACAACGGCGGCCGCCTGGCCACCACCGGCGAAGTCGCAGCCCTGCATGGCATCTCGCACCACCACCTGACCAAGGTCGTCAACCAGCTTGGCCACGCCGGCTTCGTCGAGACGGTGCGCGGGCGCAGCGGCGGCATTCGCCTGGCGCGTCCGCCCGGCGAGATCATGCTGGGCGATGTGGTGCGCCATACCGAGCCGGACTTCCACGTGGTCGCCTGCCTGGACGGCAGGGACCACGGTTGCCCCTTGGCCCCGCATTGCGTGCTGAAGGGCGCGCTGTGCCGGGCCACCTCCTGCTTCCTCGAAGCGCTCGACCGCGTGTCGCTTTCCAGCATCCTGCAGACACCGGACGCCGCGCGGCTTCAGCCCTCGTAGGCTCGCAGGCCGTCTGCGTCGAGGATCTCGATGTCGCGGCCGTCGACCCGTACCAGTTCGCGCTTGATCAGGTCATGCAACACACGCGAAAAGTACTCCGGGGTGATGTTCAGGCGCGAGGCGACCAGCCGCTTGCTGACGCTCAGCCTGACGGTCTCGCCGGAGGCTGGCATATCCTTTAGGAGGTAGCCGACCAGCCGCTGGCTCCCGGAATGCAGGGTATAGGCTTCGACATCCGACACCAGGCCGTGCAGCCGCCGGCTCATCCCGGCCAGCATCCGGCGCGCAAACGCCGGACTGCGTTCCAGCTCGGCGAAGATGGCCTCCTTTTCCACGTGCAGCAGCATGCAGTCATCGAGCGCCGTGGCGCTGACGATATACGGCTTGTCCATGAACATGACCGCCTCGCCAAAGCTTTTCCCCGGTCCCAGTATTTCGACGACCTTCTCGTCACCCCGTGGCGAAATGAAACTCAGCTTGACCTGGCCGTAAAGCACCGAATGAAAGCCGAGGCAGGGATCGCCGCGGTCGAAGATGGCGCCGCCGCGCGCCACATGCACTTCCGAAGCGCTGGCGCCGATGGCCAGCAGTTCCTCGTCGCCGAGGTCGGAAAATAAAGGCAGGCGGCGCAGGAAGACGCCGGGATCGATGGTGGGCACGGTTGCTCCAGACAAGGGGATGCGCCATTGTCGCAACGACAGGCGAGAGCCGCACATCCGCCGGAAGAACTAGTCGGCCTAGGCCTTCGTACCGACAGGCAGGCGGCCCGGTCTTCCCTACAATGACACGATCATCACCTTCGCCTGGACCCATCATGCAGATTGCCGATTTTTCCGACTTCCTGGGCGCGGCGCGCGGCCAGCCCGAACCCCAGCGCCTGCTGTTCGTGTTTGCCGTGGCCGAGCTGCCGCAGCAGCACACGCCCGGCCAGGCCAGACGCTTCGAGCAGCGGCGCGGCGGCGCACTGGCGCCGGTCATGTGTGTCGACAAGGGCGCCGCGGAGCTGGAAGGCTTTGCCGCACTGGCCGAGGAGTCGCGTCATACCGGCCAGCCCTGGGACATGGTGTTCGTGGCCGCGCTGGCCGGCGAGAACGCGCAGGCGCCCCAGGCGTCGCACGTCGACCGCGGCCTGAAGATGATGGTCGATGCAGTGCACCGCGGCGCCGTCGAACGTTTCCTCGCCTTCGATCCGCAAGGTCAGGTAGTCCGTTTTGCTTGAAGCAGTTTAAGGCAGGACGCCGGCGGCGGTCCGAGAATGGGAGAGCGCCATCGACGGCGCCCGTTCAATCGCCGAAAGGAGGCCTTGCATGGCCAAGAACCGTACTACCTTCCCCCTCGTGTACTCCTGCTCCGGCTGTTCCAGTGCGGCGCAGATGGCGAATCACATCGCGCTCGAACTGGACCGCCATGAAATGGCCGAGATGTCATGCATCGCCGGCGTAGGAGGCGACGTGCCGTCGCTGGTCAAGTTGGCCAAGTCCGGACGCCCGGTCGTCGCGATCGACGGCTGCCCGCTGGAATGCGTACGCAACTGCCTGGCGCGGCACGGCGTTGCGCCCACCCTGCACTGGAAACTGGGCGAGCACGGCGTGCGCAAGCGCTATCACGCACAGTTCGAGCAGGAACAGGCCGGCGTGCTGGCCGGCCGGCTGGCGCTCGAGCTGCGCGACTTCGTGGCTCGGACGGAGAATGAAATCACGAACGAGTGCGGAAGCATGGATCCTGGTTTGCTTCAACCAGTTCAAGGCGCGATTTCCTGTCCACAGCGATAGTGAAGTCCTCGACTATCTCTGAGGACAAGATGAACGCCAACGAATCCCTGTTTGCCACGTCCATGCCGGCCCAGGAGGTGTCGGTCGACGTCCTGCGCGAGAAGTACGCCAAGGGCGACGAAACCACGATCGCCCAGGTGCGGGCGCGCGTTGCCCGTGCCCTGGCCGCGCTGGAAGCCGAACCCTTGCGGCTCGAGATGGAACAGCGCTTCCTGTGGGCCCAGGACCATGGTTTCGTCGCGGCCGGCCGGATCAACTCCGCCGCCGGTCTCGGTATGAAGGCAACCCTGATGAACTGCTTCGTGCAGCCGGTGGGCGATGCCATCAGCGGCGAGCACGATGGCCTGCCGGGAATTTATACCGCGCTGTCCGAATCGGCCGAGACCATGCGCCGGGGCGGCGGCGTCGGCTACGACTTCAGTGCAATTCGCCCGGCCGGCAGCCTGGTGAAGGGCACGCAGTCGCGCGCCTCCGGTCCGGTATCCTACATGGCTGTGTTCGATGCCTCGTGCAAGACGGTCGAGTCGGCCGGCGCGCGGCGCGGCGCCCAGATGGGCGTGCTGCGCATCGACCATCCCGACATCGAGACCTTCATTGCAGCGAAGGACGGCGGTGCCTTCAGCAATTTCAACCTGTCGGTGGGCGTCGGCGACGCCTTCATGCGGGCCGTCGCCGAGGATGGCGAAGTGGAGCTGGTGCACGCGGCCGAACCGGGACCCGAACACCGGCAGGCGGGCGCCCGCCGCCGTCCGGATGGCCAGTGGATTTATGCCACGGTGCGTGCCCGCGACCTCTGGCACAAGGTGATGGCCTCCACCTACGACCATGCCGAACCGGGCGTGCTGTTCCTGGACCGCATCAATGCCGAGAACAATCTTCATTATTGCGAACGGCTATCGGCGACCAATCCCTGCGGCGAGCAGCCCCTGCCCGCCTACGGCTGCTGCGACCTGGGTTCCCTCAACCTGACCTGCTTCGTGCGGCGGGCCTTCACGCCCGAAGCGCATGTCGACTTCGACGTGCTGCGCGAAGTCGCGGCGATTGGCGTGCGGATGCTCGACCTGGTCCTGGACGCCAGCGAGTGGCCGCTGCCGCAACAAGGCATGGAGGCGCACAGCAAGCGGCGCATCGGCCTCGGGTTCATGGGCCTGGGCAGCGCTCTGGTGATGCTGGGCCTGCGCTACGACGACGAGGAAGGACGTGCAATGGCCGCCCGTATCGCCTGCGAGCTGCGCGATGCGGCCTACCTGGCTTCAGTGGCGCTCGCGCGGGAAAAAGGCGCCTTCCCGCTGTTCGATGCCGATGCCTACCTGGCGAGCCCCTTCGTGCAGCGGCTGCCCGCCTCGCTGCGTGAGGAGATCGCCGCCCACGGCATCCGTAATTCGCACCTGCTGTCGGTCGCGCCCACCGGAACCATCGCGCTGGCCTTCGCCGACAATGCCTCGAACGGCATCGAGCCAGCCTTCTCCTGGGTGTACCAGCGCAAGAAGCGCATGCCTGACGGCAGCGTGCGCGTCTATGAAGTCGCCGACCATGCCTGGCGCCTCTACCGGCATCTCGGCCATGACGTTTCCGATCCTGCCGGCCTGCCGCCGGCCTTCGTCTCCGCGCTCCAGATGCCGGCGCTGGACCACCTGCGCATGATGGAGGCTGTGCAGCCGTTCATCGACAGCGCGATCTCGAAGACGGTCAACGTGCCGGCCGACTATCCCTACGAGGATTTCAAGAACCTGTACCTGGACGCCTGGCGCGCCGGCCTCAAGGGCCTGGCGACCTACCGGCCGAACGCCGTCACCGGCAGCGTGCTGAGCGTCGAACCCGCATTCTCCGCAGCGCAGCCGGACGATCTCGACCCGCTCCGGAAGCGTTTCGAGAGCCGGCCGCTTGGCGACCTCGATTCCGTGACCTCGAAGGTCGAGTATGCGACCCAGGAAGGCAAGAAGGCCTTTTACCTGACCGTCAGCTTCCTGCGTGTCGACGGCTGCCTCGACGGGCGCTCCCTGACCATCGAGCGCCCATTCGAGTTTTTCATGCCGGCCAACCAGCGCAGCGAGGGCCACCAATGGATCACCTCGACCATGCGCCTGCTGTCGCTGGCGGCGCGCGCCGGCACCCCGATCGCCAAGGCGCTGGCCGACATGCGCGAAGTGGTGTGGGAAAAAGGTCCGGTGCGCTGCGGCCACCTGACCCGCGCCGATGGCGTCCAGGTACCTGTCTACCACGATTCGGAAGTGGCGGCGCTCGCTTTTTCGCTGCAGCGCATCCTGATCCGGCGCGGATTCCTGGATGCGCAGGGCAACCAGGTGCCGGCAGCGGAACTCGACCGCCTGCTGACGGCGCGAGGCGCGCAGCCACAGGCGGCCGCTACCTCCCTCAACGGCACCCTTTCGCGCCAGTGCAGTGAAAAATGTCCGGAGTGCGGCGCCCGGGCGCTTGCCAAGGTCGACGGTTGCACCCGCTGCACCGAGTGCCATTACGCGGGCGGATGCGGATGAACGTACACACCCCTCACCGACATACATAAAGGAGTCATCATGCAACACGCTTTCCAGCTCACCACCCCGCTCGCATTTGCCGACATCGAACGCCTCACCAGCGCCCTCTGCGCCATACCGGGTGTGCGCGGCATCGAACTTGCCCCCGGCAGTCCCAGGGTCGCGGTACAGTTCGACGAGGGTGCCACCTCGCCTTACGCGATCGACGAGGCAGCCGCGCGCGCCGGCTATCATGAGGTACGGCGCGTTTCGTCCGGCTGCTGTGGCGGGTGCTGCGGTGGCTGATGGACGGACCGGCCGCGGATGGCGCCGTGCCTGGCTTGCCGCCGCAATAACGGCGCCAATAGCCCTGACGCCGGCCTTGCTGTACGTTCAGCAATGGACTGCGCGGGCAGAATCACGGGCAATGGACCTGATCGTTGCGGCCGTTGCCGCCGTCCTGATGGCAGGGACGGCCGCCGCCTTCGAAGGGATGCGCCGGCGTCCGCCATGATCACTGGAGTCGTGGCAGGCCATCGTCGCTCTGGCCATGTGCCTGGTATCGACCATGTGGCTCGTCCAGCTTGAACATCCGCACCGTCCGGCTCAGGCTATGGGCTTCCTCCTGCAAGGCCTGGGCGGCACCGGCCGCCTGTTCGACCAGGGCGGCGTTCTGCTGGGTGACGCTGTCCATCTGGCCAACCGCCTGGTTGACCTGTTCGATGCCGATACGCTGTTCGTCGCTGGCGCCAGTGATGTCGGCCATGATGCCGGTCACTCGCTCCACGCTGGTCAGCACCTGGCGCATGGTGCCGGCCGCCAGTTCGGTCAGTTGGCTGCCGTCCGCGATCTTCTCGTTGGAGGCGGCAATCAGCTGCTTGATCTCCCTGGCCGCGGCGGCCGAACGCTGTGCCAGGCTGCGTACTTCGGAGGCGACCACCGCAAACCCCTTGCCCTGCTCGCCGGCGCGGGCGGCTTCGACCGCCGCGTTCAGCGCCAGGATATTGGTCTGGAAGGCGATGCCGTCGATGATGCCGGTGATGTCGGCGATGCGCCGTGCGGAGTCGCTGATCTCGTCCATGGTGGCGGCCACGCGCGTGACCGCATCGCTGCCTTCGGCCGTGATTGCCGCGGTCGAGGAAGCCAGCACATTCGCTTCGTGGGCATGCGCGGCGTTCTGCTGGACCGCGCCCGTCAGCTGCTCCAGCGATGCCGCACTCTGCTGCAGCGAGCTTGCCTGCAGTTCGGTGCGCGCGGCCAGGTCGTAGTTGCCGCTCGCGATCTGGGTCGAGGCCGTGGCGATGGTCTCGGTGCCGTGCCGCACCGCGTCGACCATGGTCCCGAGGCTGCCGTTCATGGTGGCCAGAGCGCGCAGCAAGTCGCCCAGTTCGTCCCGGGAACCGGCCTCGATGCGGCTCGTGAGGTCGCCGCCCGCCACGCTCTGGGCGACCGCCACCGCCTTGCGTAGCGGCAGGACGATCGAGCGCGCCAGGCAGGCCGAAAAGGCGGCCCCCAGGACGAGGGCCAGGCTGCCGAGGGCCAGCATCAGCTTGCTGCCAGAGGAAATCTTTTGCTGCACGACGGCCGCGGCACTGGCCGCACGCCGCTTTTCCAGCACATTCAGAGCCTGAACGGCATCCTGAAGGCGGTCCAGGCACGGCATGGTTTCATCCAGTACCAGCTGACGCGCATAATTCGGCTGGCCGGCCTCCACCAGTTCGCTGACCCGGGTGAAAGAGCTGACATACGCCAGGCGCACTTCGACCACGCGGCGCAGCACTTGCTTGCCTTCATCGCTGTCGACCAGGCGCTGCAGGGTGGCGAGGGCGCCGTCGATCTCCCGCCGGTTGGACGCGATCTTGTCGTGGATGCGGGTGCGGTAGGCCTGGTCCGATGCCAGGAACAGTTCCAGCGTGCGGCGGGCGTTGGCGCGGGTCATGGTGTCGATGGTGCTCGCAGCCTCGGTCTTGACCCAGTCCTGGTCGACCAGGCTGGCGGTCGCGTTGCCGATGGTTTGCAAGCGCTGTACGCCGATCGCGAGTACCAGTACCAGCAGGAACAGCACCAGGCCGAAGCCTGCGGCCAGCCGGGTGCCGATCTTGAAATTCGTTAGTTTCACGGGAATCCTTGCCTTCTTCGCATTAAATACTTTCCATATGGCAAAATTTTAAAGATTCGCCAGGACAGGACCAATACGCCAAAAGGACTAGCCGCCGTCGTCCTTCATGCCGACAGCCACGCGGATCCCGGCGCCCTAGAATGCAAGGACCCACCATTCCTGGAGTAACGCATGTTGCGCGACCGCTTTGGCCGAACGATCGAATACCTTCGCCTGTCCGTGACCGACCGTTGCGACCTGCGCTGCACCTATTGCATGCCAACCGGGTTCAAGGACTTCGAGGAACCGGCCGACTGGCTGACCTTCGACGAGATCGAGCGCCTGCTGGCCGCCTTCGCGCGCCTGGGGACGCGGCGGGTGCGCCTGACCGGCGGCGAGCCGCTGCTGCGCCGCCACGTGACCAGCCTGGCCGCGCGCATCGCCGCCATCGACGGCATCGACGACCTGTCGATGTCGACCAATGCCACCCAGCTGGCCCGCCACGCCGCCGCCCTGCGCGAGGCGGGCGTGCGCCGCATTAACGTCAGCCTCGACACCCTGGACCGCGCCTGCATGCGCAACATCACCGGCCGCGACAGCCATGCGGCGGTCATGGCCGGCATCATGGCCGGCAGGGAAGCCGGCTTCGAGCTCATCAAGATCAATATGGTCGCCATGCGCGGCGTGAACGACGGCGAGATCGAACGCATGGCGGAGTTCTGCATCGAGCACGGTTTCGTGCTGCGCCTGATCGAGGTGATGCCGATGGGCGCCACCGGCCGCAACACCGCCTACCTCGACCTGCAGGAGGTGCAGGCACGGCTGAAGGAGCGCTTCGACCTGGTGCCGCAGGCGCTCGAACTGGGCGGCGGACCGGCGCGCTACCTCGCCACCCGCGACGGCAAGAGCAGCATCGGCTTCATCACGCCGATGTCCCAGCATTTCTGCGCCACCTGCAACCGCGTCCGCCTGTCGGTCGACGGCACCCTCTATCTGTGCCTGGGCCAGGAAGAAAAATTCGAATTCCGCCCGCTGCTGCGCGGCGGCGCCAGCGACGCCGAGCTGGAGGCGGCGATCCGCGAGGCGATCGAACTCAAGCCGCAGAAGCACGACTTCACGGCGCGGCCGGAAAAGATCATCCGCTTCATGTCCCAGACCGGAGGCTGAGGCCGCATGGACGACACGAACTCCTCATCGCGGCCGGCCTGGCCGCCGATTCCCGGCCACCTGCGCCTCTCGACCCGGATCGCCGGCGCCCTGGTCGGCTTCCTGCTGCTGGCGCTGACGGCGATCGGCGCCACCCTGTGGCTGTCCTGGCAGCTCGAAGGCTCGGCCGCCGCGATCAACGAGACCGGCAGCCTGCGCCGCCACGAGTACCGGCTCGCCATGCTGCTGGGGCGCGAGGTGCACACGCCCGGCCTCGGCTTCGGCAATGCGGCGCGCGAGCAGGTGGCCGTAGTCGATGCCGCCCTGGCCCTGATTGCGCGCGGCGACCCGCAACGTCCGCTCGGCCTGCCGCCCACGGCGGCGATCCGGACCGGTTTCGACCGCATGACCTTGCGCTGGCAGCGCGAGATCCGCCCGCTGGCCCTGCAGGTGCTGCAGGCGCGTGGCGAGGAACGGCTCGGGGCCCTGCGCAGCTTCCTCGGGCGGGCCGACCCCTATGTGGCCCAGGTGGATGCCCTGGTCGGCCTGATCGAACGCGACAACGAAGTGCGTATGTTCTGGCTGCGCGCTTCCCAGCTGGCCCTGGTGGCGCTGGCGATGGGGGGCACCGTGGCGCTGGTCTACCTGATGTTCAGCCTGATCGTTGCGCCGGTCGAGCGCCTGCAGGCCGGCATGCGGAGCATGGCCGACAGCGACTTTGGGGTACGCCTGGCGGGCGACGGCAAGGATGAATTCGGCCAGCTGGCCGCCGGCTTCAACCGCATGGCGGACCGCCTGCAGGACGTCTACGCCAGCCTCGAAGACAAGGTGCGCGAGAAAACCGCAGCCCTCGAGGGCCAGAACCGCGAGCTGGCCCTGCTCTACGACAGCGCGGCCTTCCTGCAGACGCGCCAGGTGCTGGAGCCGATGTGCGAAGGCTTCCTCGAGCGCATCGTGCGCTATTTCGGCGCCGGCGGCGGCTCGGTGCGGCTGGTGGAAGACGGCAGGGACAAGCTGCACCTGGTGGCCCAGCAAGGCCTGCCGGAAGACATGGCGCGCGACGAGCGCTGCATGCCGCTGGGCGACTGCCTGTGCGGCGAGGCGGCGCTCGACAGGCGGCCGGTGGTGCACTGGCTGCACGCCCTGCCCGACCCAGCGCGGGCACGCTGCGCGAAGGAGGGTTTTGCCACCGTGTCCGTCTTCCAGATCTTCGCCCAGGACCAGCACCTGGGCGTGTTCAGCCTGCATTTCTACACGGAGCGCAGCTTTTCCGAACGCGAGGGCGCCCTGCTCGAGACCCTCGGCCGCCTGCTCGGCACCGCGATCGAGAACCTGCGGCTGGCGGCGCGCGAACGCGAGATGGCGATTTCCGAAGAACGCAACATGGTCGCGCGCGGGCTGCACGACAGCATTGCCCAAGGCCTGAACTTCCTGAACCTGCAGGTGCAGATGCTGGACGACTCGCTGCGCCATGGCCAGCAGCAGGAAGCGAGCGACATCGTGCCGCTGCTGCGCGCCGGGGTCAAGGAAAGCTACGAGGACGTGCGTGAGCTGCTGCAGAACTTCCGCAGCCGGCTCGAGGAGGACGACCTGAACAGCGCGCTGCGCAAGGCGGTACGCAAGTTCCGCGACCAGACCGGGCTGGACGCGGATTTCGCCGCCGAGGGCAGCGACGGCCCACCCTTCTCGCGTGAGGAACAGCTGCAGATCCTGTTCATCGTCCAGGAAGCGCTGTCGAACATCCGCAAGCACGCCCAGGCGGGAAGCGTGCGGGTGCGGGTGCGTGACGGTCAAGACTTTTCCCTGACGATCAGCGATAATGGCAGCGGCTTCGACTCTGCCGTGGTGGCCGCGGCGGAAGACAGCCATGTCGGCCTGCACATCATGCGTGAGCGGGCGCTGCACATCAATGCCGAACTGGCGATCGACTCGCAAGCCGGCGCCGGCACCACGGTCCGCCTGCGCGTCCCGAGCGCGCAGCGTCGGGCAGCCTGAAGTAGACAATGGAGTATTGCATGGAAGCACAAGCCGAGCCGATCACCGTCCTGCTGGTGGATGACCACACGCTGTTCCGCAGCGGCGTACGTTCGCTGCTACAGCGGAACCCCCGCTTTTCGGTGGTGGGCGAGGCTTCGGACGGGGTCGACGGTGTCAAGCGCGCCATGCAGCTCAAGCCCGACGTCATCCTGCTCGACCTCCACATGCCCGGCATGACGGGCCTCGAAACCCTGCAGCTGATCCTGCAGGGCTGGCCCGAGGCGGCCGTAATCATGCTCACCGTGTCCGAGGAAGGCGAAGACCTCGCCACCGCCCTGCAGGCGGGCGCGCGCGGCTACCTGATCAAGAACATCGACGCCGATTATCTGGTGCGTGCGATCGAGCGCGCCGCTGCCGGCGAATCCGTGCTGGCCGAATCGATGGCCGCCAAGCTGGTGGCCCAGCTGCAAAAGCAGCGCGAGCCCAAGCCGGCCGCCCCGCCGTCGGAGCTGGACAAGCTGACCCCGCGCGAGCGCGAAATCCTGGCCTGTTTGGCCCGCGGCGAAAGCAACAAGCTGATTGCCCGTGTACTCGACCTGGCCGAGAGCACGGTCAAGATCCACGTCCAGAACATCCTCAAGAAGCTGGGCCTGACCAGCCGCGTGCAGGCCGCCGTGTTCGCGGTCGAACAGGGGATCGGCAACGGCCACGAACGCCAGCCCTGATCTTCATGCTCCCGCGTGGGCACGGGGTGCCCACGCAAATGCCACCGCCGATCAACCCAACGCCAGCAAGGCCTCCTTCGCCTCGGCGTAGGCAAGCGCCAGCTCTTCCAACTGCTCGCGCGACCCTTCGAAATTCTGACCCTTGCCCAGTAATTCGAGGTTAGTGCACGGCACCCGCATGCGGTTGGCGCCGACGAAATCGATGCTCGATCGCAGATAGTGGGCGGTAGAGGCCAGCAGCTGGCCGTCCTGCTCGCGCACCGCGTGTTCCAGCTTGTGCAGCAGCTGCGGCACCTCTCCCACGAAGGAAGCGATCACCTCGTCCAGCAGCGAGGCTTCGTCGTCGATCGCGCGCAGCTGCTCGATGCGGGCCGGGTCCAGCACCGCGTCGCCGCGGCGCCGCGCGGCCACGTGCTGCAGGGCGGCCGCCAGGGCCTTGTCCAAGACTTCCAGCTCGATCGGCTTCGGCACATAGTCGTTCATGCCGGCGTCCAGGCAGCGTTCGCGGTCGCCGGGCATGGCGTTTGCCGTCATCGCGATGATGTAGGGCGCGTTGGCGCCGCGGAAGCGCTGGCGCAGGCGGCGCGTGGCATCCAGGCCGTCCATCTCCGGCATCTGCATGTCCATCAGGATCACCTGGTAATCTTGGCGCTCGAGCGCTTCCACCGCCTCGGCGCCGTTGCCCACCACGTCGGCGCGGTAGCCCAGGTGGCGCAGCAGCTGGCGGATCACCTTCTGGTTGATGGTATTGTCCTCCGCGACCAGGATGCTGAGCGCGGGCGCCTGCGGATTGCGCAGCTGCTGCGCTTGGCGCGCTTCGCTGCCGGAGCGCTTGCCCAGCACCTGCTGCAAGGCTTCCAGCAGGGCCGCCGGCTTGATCGGCTTGCTGAGCCAGGCCGAGAATTCGTTCAACCCCTCGGCGCCGTCGTGCTGGCGCTGGCCGACGGAGGTCAGGAGCACCAGCGGTAGCGCCTGGCGGTCGCGGTAGCGGCGCAGCTCGGCCGCCAGGCGGGCGCCGTCCATGTCCGGCATCTGCATGTCGAGTACCGCCACGTCGAAGGGATGGCCGTGCCGCACCAGGTCGATGGCTTCGACCGCCGACGCCGCTGCCTGCGGCTCCATGCCCCACAACAAAGCCTGCTTGACCAGGATGCGGCGGTTGGTCGCATTGTCGTCGACCACCAGCAGGCGCCGGCCGCGCACGGTGGCAGCGCGGTCGCGCAGTACGTTCTCGGCCAGCTGGTCGTCGAAGGCCTCGGCCACGATTCCGGCGGTGAACGTAGAACCGCGCCCGACCTCGCTCTCCGCCGTCAGGCTACCGCCCATGATCTCGGCCAGGCGCCGGCTGATCGTCAGCCCGAGGCCGGTGCCGCCGTACTTGCGGGTGGTCGAGGCGTCGACCTGGGTGAAGGAGCGGAAGATATCGTCGAGGCGTTGCGGCGGAATGCCGATCCCGGTATCGCGCACCGCGAAGGCCAGCCGGCAGCTGCCCTCACCCAGCGGCGTGGCCGACACCGTCACCACCACCTCGCCGTGGTGGGTGAACTTGATCGCGTTCGACAGCAGGTTCACCAGGATCTGGCGCAGCCGGGTAGCGTCGGCCAGGATGGTGGCCGGCACGCCCGGCTCGATCATGTAGGCCAGGTCAAGACCCTTCTCGCTCGCACTGGACGCCAGCAGGTCGAGCGCTTCCTCGATGCACCGCCTTACTTCGAAGGCGTGGCGCTCCAGGTCCAGGCGCCCTACTTCTAGCTTCGAATAATCGAGCAGGTCGTTGATGATCGCCAAAAGTGCCTCGCTGCTGGAACGGATGGTTTCGGTGTAGTCGCGCTGCTCTTCGTCGATCCTGGTATGCAGCAGCAGGCTGGTCATGCCGATCACCGCGTTCAGCGGGGTGCGGATCTCGTGGCTCATATTCGCCAGGAACATGCTCTTGGCCTGCATCGCAGCCTCCGCCCTCTCCTTCGCCAGCTCCAGCTCGCGTTCGTAGGCCTTGCGCTCGGAGATGTCCTGAAGAATGGCGGTGAGGATCACGCGCCCGTCCGCCGCCGATTTCGAGATCGTCGCTTCGGCCGGGAATTCGCTGCCGTCCTTGCGCACCGCGTAGATGGTGCCGCGCTCGCCCATGCGGCGTGCCGCGCGCTCGCCGTTCTGGAAGCCGGCGACGCGTTCGGCGTGGCCGGGCCGGAAGCGCGCCGGCAGCAGTACCGCCAGGTCGCGGCCGACGATTTCGTCGGCGCGCCAGCCGAACACCCGCTCGGCGCCCTGGTTGAAGAAGATGATCCGCTGCTGCTCGTCGGTGCAGACCACCGCGTTCTCGGCGATGTCGATGATGTTGCTCAGCTGTTCCGGGCTCAGTGGGTGAGGCATGGTCGGTTACCAGGTCATGGATTAGCCGACATCCTACACGCTCGCCGTGCTCCACGGGACGACGCTTGCGGCTAGGCACTTCGGACTAGCCTGCTAGTCCGTCCGGCGCCACGGCCTAGCTCTCTTGTCCACTCGAAAACCGACCTCCGGCCAATAGTTGGGCTGCGCTCTCCCACGTACGCTTGCAGTCATCGAAAGTGCGTTCCAAGGAGATAAAAATGAGCACCGACAGGAGGCCGATCGCGGTCCTCGCCAGCAGCACCTTCGCCTTCACGATCTGCTTCGCGATCTGGATGATGTTCGCGGTCCTCGGCATTCCCATCAAGGCGAAGCTCGGCCTCAACGAGACCGAGTTCGGCCTGCTGGTAGCGACCCCGGTGCTATCCGGCGCCCTGGTGCGAGTCCCGCTGGGCATCTGGACCGACCGCTTCGGCGGCCGCATCGTGTTCTTCACCCTGATGCTGGCCTGCGCCCTGCCGATCTGGATGATTTCCTATGCCAGCGCCTACTGGCACTTCCTGGTGCTGGGCCTCTTCGTCGGTCTCGCCGGCGGCTCCTTCTCGGTCGGCACGCCCTATGTGGCGCGCTGGTTCGGCAAGGAGCGCCGCGGCCTGGCGATGGGCATCTTCGGCGCCGGCAATTCCGGCTCCGCCCTGACCAAGTTCGCGGCCCCGGCCATCATCGCCGCCCTCGGCTGGCAGGGCCTGCCCAAGGTCTACGCCGTGGTGATGGTGGCCACCGCCCTGCTGTTCTGGTTCTGCTCCTACTCCGACCCGTCGCACAAGGTGCGGTCGGGCGAGAGCTTCGCCAGCCAGATGCGAGTGCTGAAGGATCCGCGCGTGTGGCGCTACTGCCAGTACTACTCCGTGGTGTTCGGCGGCTACGTGGCCCTGGCCCTGTGGATGACCAAGTACTACGTCGGCGAATACGGCTTCGACCTCAAGCTGGCCGCGCTGCTGGCCGCCTGCTTCTCGCTGCCGGGCGGCGTGCTGCGCGCCCTGGGCGGCTGGATCTCGGACAAGTACGGCGCCTACAAGGTCACCTGGGCCGTGATGTGGGTGTGCTGGGTGTGCTTCTTCATCCTGTCCTATCCGCAGACCACGATGAGCGTCAAGACCGTGAGCGGCGCGATGGACCTGCATGTCGGCCTAGGGCCGCTGGCCTTCACCGCACTGCTGTTCGTGGTCGGCGTGGCGATGGCGATCGGCAAGGCCTCCGTCTTCCGCTTCATCGCCGACGACTACAGCGAGAACATCGGCGCGGTCTCGGGCGTGGTCGGCCTGGCCGGCGGCCTGGGCGGCTTCATCCTCCCGATCATGTTCGGCGCCATCGTCGACCTGACCGGCATCCGCTCCAGCTCCTTCATGTTGCTCTACGGGACCGTTTGCGTCTCTCTGGTCTGGATGCACTTCTCGTTCAAGCCCGAGGCCCGGTCCCCTGCGAGCGCACCGGCCACGCCGTCCACGCGGCTGCGCCAGGCCGCCTGATCCAACACCTTTCACATTCCATTACTCACACAGGAGAACATCGTGAGCCGTTACCTGATTTCGACCTGGGAACCCGAGGTTCCCGCATTCTGGCAAAGCCGCGGCAAGCCCACCGCCAGCCGCAACCTCTGGATTTCGATCCCGGCCCTGATGCTGGCCTTCGCGATCTGGATGGTGTGGAGCGTCGTGGTCGTCAACCTGCCAAGCATCGGCTTCAAGTACAGCACCAACCAGCTGTTCTGGCTGGCGGCCGTGCCCGGCCTGTCCGGCGCCACCCTGCGCATCTTCTACTCTTTCATGGTGCCGATCTTCGGCGGGCGTAAATGGACGGCCATTTCCACCGCCTCGCTCCTGATCCCGGCGCTGGGCATCGGCTTTGCCGTGCAGGATCCAAGCACCAGCTATCCGACCATGCTGGTGCTGTCCCTGCTGTGCGGCTTCGGCGGCGGCAATTTCGCTTCCTCGATGGCCAACATCAGCTTCTTCTATCCGAAGGCGCAGAAGGGTTATGCACTCGGCATGAATGCCGGTCTGGGCAACCTCGGCGTGTCGGCGGTGCAGTTCGTGGTGCCGCTCGTGATCACCTTCGCCCTGTTCGGCGGCGAATCGCAGACCTGGACCAAGGCCGCGCAGAGCAAGCAGATGTGGCTGCAGAATGCCGGCTTCGTGTGGGTCCCCTTCATCCTCCTCAGCAGCCTGTGCGCTTGGTTCGGCATGAACGACCTTGCGTCGGCCAAGGCCTCGTTCTCGGAACAGGCCGTGATCTTCAAGCGCAAGCACAACTGGCTGATGTGCTGGCTGTACGTGGGTACCTTCGGCTCCTTCATCGGCTACTCGGCCGCCTTCCCGCTGCTGACCAGCACCCTGTTCCCGCAGGTGAACCCGCTGCAGTACGCCTTCGTCGGCCCCCTGGTCAGCGCCTTGGCGCGCGTCGGCGGCGGCTATGTGTCGGACAAGCTCGGCGGCGCCCGCGTCACCCTGTGGACCTTCGGCGCCATGATCGCCGCCGTGTTGGGCGTGCTGCACTTCCTGCCGGGCGCCGGCAATCCGGGCAGCTTCGGCGGCTTCTTCGGCATGTTCCTGATCTTGTTCGCCTGCACCGGCATCGGCAACGCCTCGACCTTCCGCATGATCCCGGTGATCTTCCTGACCCTGCACCAACGTGCCGCAACCGGTCAGCCGGAAGCCGTGCAGACCCAGGCCGTCGCCAGCGCCAACAAGGAAGCCGCCGCCGTGCTGGGCTTCACCTCGGCCATCGCCGCCTACGGCGCCTTCTTCATCCCGAAGGCCTACGGCACCTCGATCGCCCTGACCGGCAGCGCCAACGGCGCCCTGTGGTGCTTCATCGGCTACTACCTCAGCTGCATTGGCGTGACCTGGTGGTTTTACGCCCGCAAGCGCGCGGCCATGCCTTGCTGACAAGCCGCTGCGCCTAGTTCGAAAGGACTAGCCCGGCTACTCCGTAATCCGCCCCGGGACCGACTTCTTGCGAATACTCAGCCAAGGAGCCGGTCCTTAGACTGTCCGCAGTTGAAGGAGAAATCATGAGTCACTTTTTGGACCGCCTGAAATTTTTCGGCAAGACCCGGCAAACCTTCTCGAACGGCCATGGCGCCGTCGTCAACGAAGACCGTACCTGGGAAAACGCCTACCGCCAGCGCTGGCAGCACGACAAGATCGTGCGCTCGACCCACGGCGTCAACTGCACCGGCTCATGCAGCTGGAAGGTCTACGTCAAGAACGGACTGATCACCTGGGAGACCCAGCAGACCGACTATCCGCGCACTCGTCCGGACCTGCCCAACCATGAGCCGCGTGGCTGCCCGCGTGGCGCCAGCTACTCGTGGTACGTCTACTCGGCCCAGCGCGTCAAGCACCCGATGGTGCGCGGCCGCCTGATGCAGCTGTGGCGCGAAGCGCGCGCCACCCGCGATCCGGTCGCCGCCTGGGAATACATCAGCCAGGATCCGCAGCGCGCCGCCAGCTACAAATCGGTGCGTGGCCAGGGCGGCTTCGTGCGCGCCAAGTGGGACGAGGTCAACGAGATCATCGCCGCCGCCAACGCCTACACCATCGGCAAGTACGGCCCCGACCGCATCATCGGCTTCTCGCCGATCCCGGCCATGTCGATGGTCAGCTACGCCGCCGGCACCCGCTACCTGAGCCTGATCGGCGGCGTCGCCATGAGCTTCTACGACTGGTACTGCGACCTGCCGCCGTCCAGCCCGCAGGTCTGGGGCGAGCAGACCGACGTGCCTGAATCGGCCGACTGGTACAACTCGACCTACCTGATGGTGTGGGGTTCGAACGTGCCAATGACCCGCACCCCGGACGCCCACTTCTACACCGAGGTGCGCTACAAGGGCACCAAGACCGTAGCCGTGTCTTCCGACTTCGGCGAGATGGCGAAGTTCGGCGACATCTGGCTCGCCCCCAAGCAGGGCACCGACGCTGCGCTGGCGATGGCCATGGGCCACGTCATCATGAAGGAATTCCACGCCACCGGAAAGTCCGCCTACTTCCGCGACTACGCCAAGCAGTACACCGACTTCCCGATGCTGGTGCTGCTGAAAGAACGCGACGGCACCCTGGTGCCCGATTACTTCCTGCGCGCCTCGCACCTGGCCAACAACCTGGACGAAGCCAACAACCCGGAATGGAAGACCCTGGTCATCGACCAGGCCAGCGGCAGGATCGTCGCACCGAGCGGCTCGATCGGCTTCCGCTGGGGCGAGGACGGCAAGTGGAACCTCGAGCAGAAGGAAGCCTCGAGCCGCAATCCCATCGATCCGCAGCTTTCGCTGATCGAAGGCCACGACCAGATCGTGCCGGTCGGCTTCCCCTACTTCGGCGGCAAGGATGCCGACGACCTGCTCCTGCGTAACGTGCCGGTCAAGAAAGTCGAACTGGCCGACGGTACGACCGCCCTGGTCACCACCGTGTTCGACCTGTCGATGGCCAATTACGGCGTCGACCGCGGCATCTGCCCGAACGCAGCGAAGAGCTACGACGACGACGTCCCCTACACCCCGGCATGGCAGGTCAAGCACACCGGCGTCAAGGCGCAGGACGTGATCACCGTGGCGCGCGAATTCGCCGACAACGCCGACCGCACCCGCGGCAAGTCGATGGTCATCGTCGGCGCGGCGCTGAACCACTGGTATCACATGGACATGACCTACCGCGGCATCATCAACATCCTGATGATGTGCGGCTGCATCGGCCAGAGCGGCGGCGGCTGGGCCCATTACGTCGGCCAGGAAAAGCTGCGTCCGCAGACCGGCTGGACCCCGCTCGCCTTTGCGCTCGACTGGAACCGTCCGATGCGCCAGATGAACTCGACCTCCTTCTTCTACGCCCACACCAGCCAGTGGCGCCACGAGAAGCTGCACACTTCCGAGATCCTGTGCCCGACCGCCGACGGCAAGCTCGAAGAGATGGCCCTGATCGACTACAACGCCAAGGCTGAGCGCATGGGCTGGCTGCCGTCCGCGCCGCAACTGGAGACCAATCCGCTGGAGGTGGTGCGCGCCGCCGAAGCGGCCGGCCAGGACCCGGCCAAATACGCGGTCGAGCAGATCAAGGCCGGCAAGCTGAACTTCTCCTGCGACGACCCGGACAATCCTGCCAACTTCCCGCGCAATATGTTCGTGTGGCGCTCCAACATCCTGGGCAGCTCGGGCAAGGGCCACGAGTACTTCCTGAAGTACCTGCTCGGTACCCAGAACGCCCTGCTGAGCGACGAAGACGACTGCATCAAGCCGCGCGACGTCAAGGTGCGCCCGGCCGCCGAGGGCAAGCTCGACCTGCTGGTGGTGCTGGACTTCCGCATGTCGACGACCTGTCTGTACGGCGACATCGTGCTGCCGACCGCCACCTGGTACGAGAAGGACGACCTGAACACCTCGGACATGCACCCCTTCATCCACCCGCTGTCGGAAGCCGTGCAGCCGCTGTGGGAAGCGAAGTCGGACTGGGAGATCTACAAGGGCCTGGCGGCCAAGTTCTCGGAAATCGGCGGCGCCCACCTGGGTACCCGCAAGGACCTGGTCCTGACCCCGTTGCTGCACGACACTCCGGGCGAACTGGGCCAGCCCTTCGACCCGAAGGACTGGCGCGCCGGCGAATGCGAGCCGGTGCCGGGCAAGACCATGCCGGGCATGACCGTGGTCGAGCGCAACTATCGCGAGATCCACAAGAAGTTCACCTCGGTCGGTCCGTTGCTCGAAAAGGTCGGCAACGGCGGCAAGGGCATCTCCTGGAAGACCCAGCATGAGGTCGACGTCCTGCGCGGCATCAACCGCACCGTCCTCGACGAGGGCGTGTCCCAGGGCCAGCCGCGCCTGGACACCGCGATCGACGCCGCCGAGATGATCCTGACCTTGGCGCCGGAAACCAACGGCCACGTGGCGGTGAAGGCCTGGGATGCGCTGTCGAAGATCACCGGCCTCGATCACACCCACCTGGCGATCCCGCGCGAACACGACAGCATCCGCTTCCGCGACGTGCAGGCGCAGCCGCGCAAGATCATCTCCTCGCCGACCTGGTCGGGCCTGGAAAGCGAGGAAGTCAGCTACAACGCCGGCTACACCAACGTGCACGAACTGATCCCCTGGCGCACCCTGACCGGCCGCCAGCAGTTCTACCAGGACCACGTCTGGATGCGCGACTTCGGCGAGGGGCTGTGCGTGTACAAGGCGGCGATCAACACCAAGACGACCGAGGCGATCATGAACCGCCGTCCGAACGGCAACAAGGAGCTGGCGCTGAACTTCATCACGCCGCACCAGAAGTGGGGCATCCACTCGACCTACTCGGACAACCTGCGCATGCTGACGCTGTCGCGCGGCGGCCCCCACGTGTGGCTGTCGGAAACCGACGCCAAGGCTGCCGGCATCGTCGACAACGACTGGATCGAGGTGTTCAACGTGAACGGCACGCTCACCGCCCGTGCGGTGGTCAGCCAGCGCGTCCCGGAAGGCATGACGCTGATGTACCACGCACAGGAAAAAATCGTCAACGTGCCGGGCGCCGAGATGTCGAAGAAGCGCGGCGGCATCCACAACTCGGTGACCCGCGCCGTGACCAAGCCGACCCACATGATCGGCGGCTACGCCCAGCTGTCCTACGGCTTCAACTACTACGGCACCGTGGGCTCGAACCGCGACGAGTTCGTGGTGGTGCGCAAGATGCGCGATGTCGACTGGATGGAAGGCGCGCGCGACGAATCGCGTCCGAACAGCGACGAGATCACGCGCGGACCGGCTCCGGCGCCCTCGAAACCGGCGGCCGCACCAATGCCGGGCCGGGAACAGGAAGAGCGCGAGCCCGCGCTGGCAAGCATGCAGGCCCCGAAGGCCGTTTGAGCGACGCTCGAGGAACAAAGGAATCGAAATGAAAATCAGAGCACAAATCGGCATGGTCCTGAACCTGGACAAGTGCATCGGCTGCCACACCTGCTCGGTGACCTGCAAGAACGTCTGGACCAGCCGCGACGGCGTTGAGTACGCCTGGTTCAACAACGTCGAGACCAAGCCGGGCATCGGCTATCCGAAGGAATGGGAAAACCAGGACAAGTGGAACGGCGGCTGGAAGCGGAATGCCTCCGGCAGGATCGAGCCGCGCCAGGGCAGCCGCCTGAAGATCCTGGCGAATATCTTCGCCAACCCGAACCTGCCGGCCATCGACGAGTACTACGAGCCCTTCACCTACGACTACGAGCGCCTGCAGAACGCGCCGCTGTCCGAGACGCCGCCGACCGCGCGTCCGGTCTCGGTCCTGACCGGCAAGAAGATGGACAAGATCGAATGGGGCCCGAACTGGGAGGACGACCTGGGCGGCGAATTCGCCAAGCGCAGCAAGGACAAGCTGTTCGACAACGTGCAGAAGGAGATGTACTCGACCTTTGAGAATACCTTCATGATGTACCTGCCGCGCCTGTGCGAACACTGCCTGAATCCGACCTGCGTGGCCTCCTGCCCCTCCGGCTCGGTGTACAAGCGCGAGGACGACGGCATCGTGCTGATCGACCAGGACAAGTGCCGCGGCTGGCGCATGTGCATCTCGGGCTGCCCGTACAAGAAGATCTACTACAACTGGTCGTCGGGCAAGGCCGAGAAATGCACCTTCTGCTATCCGCGCATCGAAGCCGGCCAGCCGACCGTGTGCTCGGAAACCTGCGTGGGCCGCATCCGCTACCTGGGCGTGCTGCTGTACGACGCCGACCGCATCGAAGCCGCCGCATCGGTGGCCAACGAGCAGGACCTGTATGAAGCCCAGCTCGGCCTGTTCCTGGACCCGCACGACCCGGAAGTGATCGCGGAAGCGCGCCGCCAGGGCATCCCCGACTCCTGGCTGGAATCGGCCAAGCGCTCGCCCGTGTACAAGATGGCGGTGGAGTGGAAGATCGCCTTCCCGCTGCACCCCGAATACCGCACCCTGCCGATGGTGTGGTACATCCCGCCGCTGTCGCCGATCCAGGCCGCAGCGGAGAGCGGCAAGATGGGCATGAACGGCATCCTGCCGGACACCGGCAGCCTGCGCATCCCGGTGCGCTACCTGGCCAACCTGCTTACCGCGGGCAAGGAGGAACCGGTGGTGCATGCGCTGGACCGCATGCTGGCGATGCGCGCCTACATGCGTTCGAAGTCGGTCGACGGCGCTGAGAACCTCGATGTGCTGAAGCAGGTCGGCCTGAGCAAGGCGGTGGTCGAGGACATGTACCACATCATGGCGATCGCGAACTACGAAGACCGCTTCGTGATCCCCAGCAGCCACAAGGAAATGGCCGAGGACAGCTTCAACGACAAGGGCTCCTGCGGCTTCTCCTTCGGTAACGGCTGTTCGGACGGCGTCAGCGACGCTTCGCTGTTCGGCAAGAAGAAACAGGGGTCGGTGCACTTCGTCTCGATGCCCAAGTCGCGCAAGAAAAAAGAAGTGGAAGGAGTCTGAGATGAAGCACTATCAAATCCTGTCGGCGCTGCTGCAGTACCCGGAACCCGAGCTGGTCGCCGCCCTGCACGAGCTCGAAGCCGGCCTGTCCTACGACCTGCCGCTGCGCGCGCGCCTGGCGCCGCTGCTGGTCCACCTGGCGGAACACGACATGATCACGCTGCAGCAGACCTATGTGCAGACCTTCGACCGCACGCCCACGCACTCGCTGCACCTGTTCGAGCACATCCACGGCGAGTCGCGCGACCGCGGCCAGGCCATGGTCGACCTGATGGAGGAGTACAAGAAGTACGGCCTCGAGATGATCGGCGACGAGCTGCCCGACTACGTGCCACTGTTCCTCGAATTCCTGTCCCAGCTGGCCGACGAGGAGACCGCCGGCCGCCTGCTGGGCGACGCCGTCCACGTGCTGGCCTATATCGGCCACAAGCTGGCCGCCAACGACAGCCCCTACGCCTGCGTGTTCCAGGTGCTGGAAAGCCTGTCGCCGGTGGCGGCCGAGGAACTGACCGAGCCGCCCATCAAGGACATGGACGAGGCCCTGGAGACCTTCGGCCCCGGCGCCGACGGTGTCGAGCCGCTGCTGAAGACGAACGCAGGCGGCCCGCAACCGATCAACTTCTATCCCCGCGCCACGCGGCCCGCCCAGCCGGAACTTGCCTGAGCGGCCAAGGAGACCATCATGAACTACCTGCACCAATTCCTCTTCGGGATCTATCCCTACATCGCGCTGGCGATCTTCCTGCTCGGCAGCCTGATCCGCTTCGACCGCGAACAGTACACCTGGCGCTCGGAATCGACCCAAATCCTGCACCGCGGGAACCTGCGCCTCGGCAGCATCCTGTTCCACATCGGGATCATCGGCCTGCTGGGCGGCCACGCCGTCGGTCTGCTGACCCCGGTCTGGGTCTGGGACACCCTGGGCGTGAGCCACGGCGCCAAGCAGATCTTCGCGATGGCCGCCGGCGGCGTGATGGGCAGCCTGTGCCTGGCCGGCATCCTGATCCTGCTGGCGCGCCGCTTCGCCAACGAGCGCCTGCGCGCCGCCACCAGCTTCAAGGACAAGATCGTGCTGCTGTGGATCCTCGGCACCCTGCTGCTCGGCCTGTCCTCGATCTTCGTCTCCGCCGGCCACCTGGACGGCCACATGATGGTGCTCCTGATGACCTGGGCCCAGCACATCGTCACCTTCCGCGGTGACGCCGCAGGCTTCATCGCCGAAGCGCCGCTGGTGTTCAAGCTGCACCTGTTCATGGGCATGTCGCTGTTCGTGATCTTTCCCTTCACCCGCCTGGTCCACATCTGGAGCGGCTTTGGCGCCGTTACCTACCTGGGCCGCGCCTTCCAGCTGGTCCGTCCGCGCTAAGGAGAACACATCATGGGACTCTCGGTGAATGGCGTCGAGATTGAGGACCGCCTGATCGAACAGGAACTGCCCCACCACCAGCAGGCCCCCAATCCGCTCAAGCAGTCGGTACATGAAGTCGTGCTTCGCACCGTGCTGCTGCAGGAAGCGGACCGCCTGGGTATCACCGGCGACGATGACGATGCACGCATCGAAGCCCTGCTGGCCCGCGAGGTGCAGGTGCCCCAGGCCGACCTCGATGCTTGCCTGACCTACTACCGCAACCATCCGCGCGAGTTCACCCGCGGCGAGATGGCCGAGGCGCGCCACATCCTGTTCCAGGTGACGCCGAGCGTGCCGCTCGAGCTGCTGCGCGAGACGGCGGAGGCGGTGCTGGCCGCGCTCCGGGCCGAGCCCGGACGCTTCGGCGAACTGGCGGCGCAGTACTCGAACTGCCCGTCGGGCGCGGTGGGCGGCAGCCTCGGCCAGTTGAGCCGTGGCGAATGCGTGCCCGAGTTCGACGAGGTGCTGTTCCGCCTTGGCGACGGCGAACTGGCCGCGCGCCCGGTCGAGACGCGTTTCGGCCTGCACGTGGTCCAGGTCGTACGCCGCATCGACGGCGTGCTGCTGCCCTTCGAGGCGGTCCGTTCGCAGATCGCCGATTACCTGGCGACCGCATCCTGGCAGCGCGGCATCCACCAGTACCTGCAGTTGCTGGTCGGCCGCGCCGATATCGAAGGCGTCACGCTCGAGGGCAGCGCGACGCCGCTGGTGCAATGAAGCTGTGCGGAGAGGACCCGTGCGGCCTTTGGATTCAAGAAGATTTCCCGATGACCCGCTGCGGCTTCACGCCCGGGGTATGGCTGCGGTGAGCGTGCTCGTCGACGTGCTGCGCCGTTTCCCTGCAAGGCGCAGCCTCGCGCCTGGCCCGCTGCCGCTTGGCACTGCGTCGAGGATCCTGGAACGGGCGTTGGCCGCTACGCCGCTGGAACGGGAGCCGCAGGACAATGGACTCGGCAGCGAAGCGATCGACATCTATGTCGCGCTGGCGTCGGGCGTCTACCAGTTCGACCGGATCTGCCGTCTGCTCTACAGCGTCTCGTCCCGGGATATCCGGCCGGAGTTGTCGTCCCTGGACCGCTTGCCGCCGGCCCCCTTGAATCTCATCTATGTCGCACGAAGCGGCCGCAGTGCGCATCTGCGCGAACAGGACACGACCGCGCTTTCCGCGATCAATACCGCGACCTTGTGCGAACACGTCGATCGCTTCTGCATGACGGAAGAGCTGATCACGGCCGCCAGAGGCTGGCTCGACCGGGCTGCGCTGGCCAGGAGCATCGGCCTGGCCCCGAACCAGCATCCGTTGCTGGTGCAATCGATCGGCTACCCGGCGACGCCCTGAATCAGAGGATCGAGAAGAAGTCCTCGGGCGCCGGCCGCTGCCGGGACGGCCTGGCCGGCGCGGCGCTGCCGAAGCCGATGAAGCAGATCGCACGCTCGTACCCATCGAGGCGCAGCAGCCGGCGCATGGCCGGCGTTTCCAGTGCGCCGCCGCTCGCCAGGCCACTCGCGAACCCCAGCGCCTGGGCGGCCAGCAGCATGTTCTGGATCGCGCAGCCCAGCGACACCAGCTTTTCTTCGGTGGCGACGGTGCCATCGGCAGGATCGTCGACGCAGACCGCCACGAGCAGGCACGGCGCATGAAAGGCTTTTTGGTAGGCCGAGGTGCGGGAAGCGTCGTCACCGGCGGGCTCGCGCTCGGCGAGCGCCTCCACGAATACCTGGCCGAGGTCGGGCCGCCTCTCTTGCGGGATCTGGATGAAGCGCCAGGGATGCAATTGGCCGTGGTCCGGCGCCTGCGCCGCCGCAAGCAACAGCCGGCGCAGGCTGTCATCGTCGGGCCCCGGGGCTTCCAGCCGGCGCAATCCCAGGTTCCGGCGCGCAGCCAACAGCTCCCATAATTCGTCGTTCATCGTCGATTCTCCCGTGATCGCCCATTATATGGCGGGGCCTGCTGCCGGTGCACCTAGTCCGGAATGACTAGGCCGGGTAGCTCCACCTGCGGACAGCCGCACGAAGGGCGAATCGATACAATCTCAGTTCACCATCACGCCGTTTTCCGGCCTGCGTAACTTGGACTACCTACTCCTGAAGCACTTCCACATGGGCTGCGCGGCGTTCTCGGGCAGTTTTTTCCTGCTGCGGGGATGCTGGATGCTGGCCGGATCGTCGCAGCTGCAGCGGCACTGGGTGAAACGCTTGCCCCACCTCGTGGACGCAATGCTGCTCGTGTCCGCGCTGGGACTGGCTGGCTGGTCGCACCAGTATCCGGGCCAGTTTCCATGGCTGACGGCGAAGGTGACCGCGCTGGTGGCGTATATCGTGCTTGGCTCGGTCGCGCTGAAGTACGGCCGCAGCCGGAGAATCCGTGCCGCGGCGTTCGCGGCGGCTCTCGCCATGTTCGGCTACATCGTCACCGTTGCCGTCACCCGGAACCCC
>Ga0308170_10000651_pt1 | contig 40414 bp, 30 predicted proteins | sample PhyBR2_2_FD_202136 | JGI IMG/M metagenome (GOLD analysis project Ga0308170, IMG submission 202136) | Phyllosphere microbial communities from UC Gill Tract Community Farm, Albany, California, United States - DLSLSB.R2 | ecosystem: Host-associated > Plants > Phyllosphere > Unclassified | place... | reverse complement strand
GGATCCGCCGCTGCGGCCAGGCGGCGCGGCGTCCGGCGTTGGCCTCGTCGAGCCTCAGCGGCGAGCGCCGCGGCCTGCTGCAGGTGAGCTGCGAGGGCCGCCACGGCTGGATCCTGTTCAACCTGGAGGCCGGCGCCTGCGTGGCGATCGATCCGCCGGCCGGCATGGCGGCGCGGATGGCGGCCCAGATCCGCGCCAGCCACCTGCGCACCCTGGCCGTGCTGGGGACGGACGGCGGCGCGGACGGCGACGCCCGCGCCGTGCTGCGCGCTGCCCTCGGCCTGGATGCGGGCGAGCCGGGCGCGCTCGGCTGGCCGCGCGAAGGCGGCGTGGTGACCCTCGCCGACGGCAGCGCCGCGCCGGCGCTCGCGCTGGGCGACGAAGTGCTGGTGCGGCTGGCTGACCGCGACGGGCGCGGCGCCGCCTATCTGCTGGGCCGCGCGCAGGACGGCCGGCTCGAGGCGGCGGCGGTGCGCCTGGCCTTCGTCGGCGGGATCGCGATGGACGGCGCCGACGCGCAGGAGCTGGCGCGACAGATCGACGGCGCCACGGTGCTGTGCCACGGCGCCGACGTCGGCGGCGCACCCTGCACCATGCTGGAGTCGGCGCGTGCCGGTTCGGCTGCCGGCGAGCTGCGCCAGCTGGCGCCGCAGCAGCTGGACGCCTTCCTGCGCAGCCACGAGGATGCGCTGCTGGTCGATGTGCGCGAAGCCTGCGAACTGGAAGCCGGCGGCATGCGTCTGCAAGGCCGCGCGGCGCAGGCGCTGCCGATGTCGCGCCTGGCCGAACACCTGGGCCAGCTGCTGGCGGCGCCGCGGCGTCCGCTGGTGTTCGTCTGCCGCAGCGGCAACCGCAGCGCGCGGGTGGCGCTGTGCCTGCAGCGCCTGGGCCATGCCGAGGCCTGGAGCCTGAGCGGCGGCCTGGCCTTGGCCGGATCGGAGGCATAGTCTCGTTGACTCTGCGGCGCGCGCGCCACAGACCCCTGCCGGCTGGGGCGGCTTCCGGCTACACTAGCGCCAAGCCGGCTTGCCGAGATAACCCATCCGATTGAGAGAACAATGAGCGAACGTACGAGCGCCGCGGCCCTGGCCGCCACAGTTGGTGCACTTGGAATTCTGGCGGCCAGCCTGGCGCCGCCGGCCAGCGCCGCCGACTGGAGCGACACGGCGATCAGCTGGCGCTACGGCCAGCGCTTCCGCGAGCCCTACAACCCGTCCGACATCAAGAAGAACATCTTCGCGCTGACCCACGCCAGCGGCTACAAGTACGGCTCGAACTACTTCAACGTCGACCTGCTGCAGTCCGACAGCAACGATCCCGGTTCGCTGAACCAGCAGGATGGCGCCCAGGAAGCCTATATCGTCTACCGCCACACGCTCGACATCGGCGCCCTGCGCGGCGCACCGATCGCCTACGGCCCGGTGAAGGGCCTGGGCCTGGTGCTGGGCTTCGACTGGAACACCAAGAACGACGTCGGCTACAACTCGCGCAAGCGCATGCTGGTGGCCGGCCCGACCCTGATGTGGGACGTGCCGGGCTTCCTCAGCACCGGCATCCTGCTGCTCCGCGAGAGCAATGCGCCGAGCGGCGCCTTCCCGCCGATCTCGGAAGTCCGTGGCCGCTACACCTACGACTACCACCCGATGTTCTCGGCCAGCTGGGGCATCCCCGTGCCCGAAAGCTGGCTCAGTGGCTGGGGAGCGGGATGGTCCTTCGAAGGCTACCTGAACTACATCGCCGCCAAGGGCCGCGACGAAGTCGGCAACGGGACCGGCGCCGAGACCAACCTCGACATGCAGCTGATGTACGACCTCGGCAGCCGCTTCGGCCAGCCGAAGAACCGCTTCCGCGTCGGCGTCGAATACCAGTTCTGGAACAACAAGTTCGGCAACACCGCGGCCACCACCGGCAACCGCGGCCAGCGCGCCAGCACGCCGATGGTGCGCGCCGAATACCACTTCTGAGCCTCAGCGCGTCAACGGGGTATCCGCCTTCTTCAGCGTCCGCAGCACGAAGCTCGATTTGCTGTGGCGGATACCCGGTATCTTGTACAGCTGCTCCCTCAGCAGCCTTTCGTAGTCGCGCGTGTCCTTGACCGCGATCCGGATGAAGTAATCGTAGTCGCCCGAAATCAGGAAGGCTTCCAGGACTTCGGGAATGGATTCCAGCGCCTGCGCAAACTCATTCAAGGTCTCCTGGCTGTGGCTGCCCAGGGTTACCTGCACGATCACGGTGTCCTGGTAGCCGATCTGGGCCAGGTCCACCTTCACCGTATAGCCCTGGATGGCGCCGGAGTCGGTCATGCGCTTGATGCGGTTCCAGCAGGAGGTGGTCGACAGCCCCACCGCCTTGCCGATCTCCTGCAGGGGCGTACGTGAGTCCTCGAGAAGGATGCGCAGGATCGCCTGATCCTGTTGGTCGAAAAATTTTCCGTGATAGTCGCTCGTTTCCATAAATTTTTCCATATTTCCTCGAATATTGTGGAAATTATGAAGCACTTTCAGGAGGCGCGTCGATAAAATCCAAGGATGAGAACTCCTTTCGCAGACCCCGCCTTGACCGGCGCGCAGCTGCTGCTGCGGGCCCTGATCGACGCCGGTGTCGATACCGTCTTCGGCTATCCCGGCGGCGCCGTGCTGCCCCTTTACGATGCCTTGTACCTCGAACCGAGGCTGCGCCACGTGCTCGTCAGGCACGAGCAAGCGGCGGTGCATGCCGCCGAGGGCTATGCGAGGTCGACCGGCCGCCTGGGCGTCGTGTTCGTGACCTCGGGACCCGGCATGGCCAACACCACCTCCGGACTGCTCGACGCCCTGTGCGACTCGGTTCCCGTCCTGTGCATCAGCGGCCAGGTCGCGACGAAGCTGATCGGCACCAATGCCTTCCAGGAGTGCGATGCGCTCGGGATTTCGCGCACCGTGACCAAATGGAATGCCCAGGTCCGTAGCGTGGACGAGATCGTGGACATCGTCGGCGCCGCGGTAAGGCAGGCGACCCAGGGCCGCCCGGGGCCGGTGCTGGTCGATGTGCCGAAAGATGTCCAGCTGCAGCCGGTCCAGGTGTCCGCGCCGCGCCCGATGGCCGCGAACCCGCGGTCCGCGCCGCAGTCCCGGGCAGCGGACCTCCCGGGTGCGCTGCTGGAGCAGGCGGCCAGGCTGATCGCCGCATCGCGCCGTCCCGTCTTCTACGGCGGCGGAGGCTTGACCGCTTCCGGTAGCGCGGCCTGCGCCACATTCGCGGACCTCGTGCGCAGGAAGAACGCGCCGTGCACGCTGACCCTGATGGGACTCGGAGCCTTTCCCGCATCGGATCCGCGATGGCTGGGCATGCTCGGCATGCACGGGACTCTCGAAGCCAACCTGGCGATGCACGAGGCCGACCTGGTGGTCTGCGTGGGTGCGCGTTTCGACGACCGGGTCACCGGCAATCTCGAACACTTCTGTCCGGATGCGCGCATCGTCCACGTCGACATCGATCCGACCTCGATCGGCAAGATCGTGCGCGCCGATGTCGGCTTGGTGGGCGATTGCCACGCGGTCCTGGCGGCCCTGGACCGGGAGCTCGCCGCCATGCAGGCCGAGGTCGCGTCCACGGACGCGTGGTGGCAGCGCATCCAGGCGTGGCGGGACGTGGACTGTCTCGGCTTTGCCGCCACCTCGCCGACGATCGTCCCCCAGCAATTGATGAAGACCCTGGCCGGCGCACTGGCCGGACGCGACGCCATCGTCTCCACCGACGTCGGCCAGCACCAGATGTGGGCGGCGCAATACCTTCCCTTCGATGCGCCGCGGCGCTGGCTGACCTCGGGCGGCGCGGGGACGATGGGCTACGGCATCCCGGCCGCGATCGGCGCCCAGATCGCGCATCCGGAAAAGACGGTCGTGTGCGTGAGCGGCGACGCCTCGATCCTGATGAACATCCAGGAACTCGCCACCGCCGTGCAGCATCGCTGTCCGATCAAGGTCGTGCTGTCGAATAACGGCTGCATGGGCATGGTCCGGCAATGGCAGGAGCTCCATCACGGCGCCCGCTACAGCCACAGTTATGCGGAGGCCTTGCCGGATTTCCTTGCGCTGGCGCGCGCCTTCGGATGGCAGGCCCGCCGGGTCGCCAGGGCGGACGAACTCGACGAGGCGATGGCCGAGTGCCTGTCGTCGGACGGTCCTTTCCTGCTCGACGTGGTGGTCGAACAGGCCGAGAACTGCTTCCCCATGATTCCGGCGGGCCGCGGACACCACGAAGTCATGCTGTCGAAAGACCGGACCTACGAAAGCGGCCGATGACGGCCGGCTACCTGAAGCGAATCCTGGGCGCACGGGTATATGACGTCGCGGGCGTGACGCCGCTGGACATGCTGCCCTCGCTCTCCGAGCGCCTGGGCAACCGCGTCTGCCTCAAGCGCGAAGACATGCAGAGCGTCTTCAGCTTCAAGCTGCGCGGCGCCTACAACAAGATGGCCAGGCTGTCGCCGGCGCAGCGCCGGCGCGGGGTGATCTGCGCATCCGCCGGCAATCATGCGCAGGGCGTGGCGCTGGCGGCGGCCCGGCTGGGTTGCCGGGCACTGATCGTGATGCCGACCACCACGCCGAGGATCAAGATCGATGCGGTCGAAAGGCGCGGCGGCTCCTGCGTCGACATCGTCCTGCACGGGACCTCCTATACCGATGCCCACGACCACGCGGCCGCGCTCGAAAAACAGCGAGGGCTCGTCTTCGTCCATCCTTTCGACGACCCGGACGTGATCGCCGGCCAGGGAACGATCGGCATGGAGATCCTGCATCAGCACCGGGACCCGATCCATGCGATTTTCGTCGCCATCGGCGGCGGCGGGCTGGTCGCCGGCATCGGCGCCTACGTCAAGGCCTGCCGTCCCGACATCAGGGTCATCGGCGTGCAGACCGTCGACTCCGATGCGATGGCGCGCAGCCTGGCGGCCGGCGAGCGCATCGCGCTGCGGGAGGTCGGGCTGTTCTCCGACGGGACCGCGGTCCGGCTCGTCGGCGAAGAGACCTTCCGCATCGCCAGGCAGGTCGTGGACGAGATCGTCCTGGTCGGTACCGACGAGGTCTGCGCGGCCATCAAGGAGGTGTTCCAGGAGACGCGCAGCGTGCTCGAGCCGGCCGGCGCCCTGGCGGTAGCCGGGCTGCAGGCCTATGTGGAACGTGCCGCGCTGGCTGGAGCGCCGCTCCGGGACCAGACCCTGGTGGCGGTCGCCGGCGGCGCCAACATCGACTTCGACCGCCTGGGCTTCGTGGCCGAGCGCGGCCTTCATGTTTGAACCCGGCGCGGGAGCGACGTGCAAGCATTGCATACCGGATATTCCGGCTGGTTTTATTTTTGTCAATTATTTAATGACAATTTAATATCGTTATGATCCAAGGATCAAGGTGAGGGAGTGATGCAATTGCAAAAATTGCATCATGAAAACCGCATCCCCTATCCCCGCCCTGGCCTGGTCCCGCTGCTTCGTCTTCGCAGCGGCCAGCTTCTTCCACCTTGCGGCCGCTTCCGCCCCGGCGCCGCGCATTGCACCAGCCCCGCACGAGCACCGGGAATTCGAGGCGACACTGGACGCACCCTATCGCGGCGAGGCCCGCGGCGCCGAGTCACGCACCTTCCGCCTGTCCTTCGATTACCCCGGCCTGCAGGGCCGCCGCAGCGTGCACTGGCGTCTCGAGTTGATGGCGCCGAACGGCCGCGAAGTCGCGCGCTGGCAGGGACAGGCGATCCTGAACGGGCGGCCGGTCGACGTGCCGGTGCGCTGGCAGGGTAGATTGGCGAAGGGACTGCCGGCGCCCGGCGTGTACCGGGTGCGCCTGCGCGCCTCGGCCGGGATTGACGCGGTCGAGCAGTCCTGGGACATCGCCGTCGGCAACCCGCCGGCGCCCGCGCTGCCGGCTTTTTCTCCCATGCCGGGCCGGCGCAAGGTGCTGCAGGCGGTGCCGGCGGCGGGCGCGCTGCCGTTCACGGTCTATTACGGCAACCTGCACAGCCAGACCAGCCACAGCGACGGCGGCGCCGCCCTCGATAACTGCAAGGGCGCCCAGGACCCGCAGACCGCGCCCTTCGGCCCGGACACCGCCTTTCCCTACGCCCGCGAGCATGGCCTGGACATGCTGATGGTCTCCGAGCATAACCACATGTACGACGGCTCGGACGGCACCAGGCTTGATGCCGATCCGGCCGCCGCCAGGGCGCTGTACCAGTCCGGCCTCGGGATGGCGCGCGCGTTCAATGAGCGGCATCCGGACTTCCTGGCCCTGTACGGCATGGAATGGGGCGTGATCAGCAACGGCGGCCACCTGAACATCTTCAACAGCGACGAGCTGCTGGGCTGGGAAAAGAACGGCAAGGGCGAGCTGCTGGCCGACACGCTCAGCAGCCGCAGCGACTACGGCGCGCTGTACACGCTGATGCGCAAGCGCGGCTGGATCGGCCAGTTCAACCATCCGGCGCTGAAGGACCAGTTCAAGGTCGGCGGCGTGCCGCTGGCCTGGACGGCGGACGGCGACGAGGCGATGGCGCTGTGCGAAGTGATGAACACCTCGGCCTTCTCCACCAACGACAAGGAAGGCGAGACCCGCCGCAGCAATTTCGAGGCGGCCTGCAACAAGCTGCTGGAAGCGGGCTACCACGTGGCCTTCAGCAGCAACCAGGACAACCACTGCGCCAACTGGGGCAGCTCCTACACCAACCGCACCGCGGTGCTGGTCCCGAACGGCGTGCCGCTGACCCGCGACAGCTTCGTCGACGCCCTCAGGGCGCGGCGCGTGTTCGCGACCATGGACAAGGCATCGCAGATCGTATTGACCGCCAACGGCCACCTGATGGGCGAGCGCATCGACAACCGCGGCCCGCTCCAGCTGTCGGTGCAGTTCGCGAACGACGCCGGCCGGCGCGCGGCCACGGTGGCGATCATGGAAGGCGTGCCGGGCCGGAACGGCAACGTGAGCCAGCTGGCGGCGCAGGCGAGCGTCACGCTGACGCCGCTGCCGGGACCGCATTTCTACTACGCGAAGCTGACCCAGGACGACGGCAAGGTACTGTGGTCGGCGCCGGTCTGGGTCAACCAGCAGGAGGACTAGAAGCCCAGCGCATCAAAAGCCCAGGTTTTGGCCGAGCCCGAACAGGGTGGCGAGGCCCAGCACCACGAAGATCAGGGCCGCGATGCCGTGCACGAGCTTCAGCGGCACGCGGCCGGCGATGCGGTCGCCGAAGTACACGGCCGGCACGTTCGCCAGCATCATGCCCAGGGTGGTGCCGGCCACCACCGCCACCGCGGAAGGATAGCGCGCGGCCAGCGCCACCGTCGCCACCTGGGTCTTGTCGCCCATCTCGGCCAGGAAGAAGGCCAGCACGGTGGTGAGGAAGACGCCGAAGCGCGCCGGCGTCGCCTCGTTCTCGTCGATGTCGTCCGGGACCATGATCCAGGCCGCCATGCCGATGAAGGCCAGGCCCAGCACCCAGCGCATCACCTCGGGGCCGAGCAGCTTGCTGACCAGCGCGCCGACCGCGGCGGCGAAGGCGTGGTTGGCGATGGTGGCGGCGAAGATGCCGAAGACGATGGGCAGCGGACGGCGGAAGCGCGCGGCCAGCAGGAAGGCCAGCAACTGGGTCTTGTCGCCGATTTCGGCGAGGGCGACGATGCCGGTGGAAACGAGGAAGGCGTCCATTGAAGCGACAGGGCGGGGAAAGGCAAAGGGGCGATCATAGCAGAGCCGGATGACACCCAGCTATCGGGACGGGTTCCGAAGTGCTATCCTGCTCGCGCCTGAATTCAGCTTCCGACCATCACGCCAAGGAATCCCACAAGTGCACTCCATGAACCGCATCGCAGCAGCCCTCCTGATCGCATTCTCCGGCGCCGCCCTGGCGCAAGTTCCCGCCACCGTCCCGGCTTCCGTGCCCGCCGCCAGCAGCACGGCGCCGCTCCAGCTGAACCACCTCGACGCCGATGTCGAACGCGTCATGAAGCAGTTCGACGTGCCGGGCATCGCCATCGCCATCGTGAAGGACGGCCAGGTGCTGACCGCGCGCGGCTTCGGCGTGCGCAAGCTGGGCGCCCCGGAAAAAGTCGACGGCAAGACCCTGTTCGAAGTCGCCTCGAATTCGAAGGCCTTCACGGCTGCGGCGCTGGCGATGCTGGTCGACGAGGGCAAGCTGGCCTGGGACGATCCGGTCACCAAGCACCTGCCGGACTTCCAGATGTACGATGCCTACGTCACCCACGAGATGACGGTGCGCGACCTGCTGACCCACCGCAGCGGCCTGGGCCTGGGCGCCGGCGACCTGCTGTGGTGGCCGACCACCGGCTTCTCGACCGACGAGATCATCCACAAGCTGCGCTTCATCCCGCCGGCGACCAGCTTCCGCAGCAGCTACGCCTACGACAACCTGCTGTACATCGTGGCCGGCAAGATCATCGCGGCGAAGTCGGGCAAGAGCTGGGGCGAGACCATCCGCGAGCGCATCCTGACCCCGGTCGGCATGGCCACCACCACCACCAGCCTGCTCGAGAACGAAGGCAACCCGAACGTCGCCAACGCGCACAGCAAGATCGACGACAGGATCGCCGCCGTGAAGGCGATGCCGGTACCGAACGCGGTCGGCGCGGTCGGCATCAACACCAATGCCGAAGACATCGCGCGCTGGATGAACGTGCTGCTGGCGCAGGGCAAGCTGGGCACCGGCGCCGACGGCAAGGAAACGCGCCTGTACAGCGCCAAGCAGGCGCGCGAGCTGTGGACCGCGCAGACCCCGATGCGCATCAGCGAGCCGAATCCCAGGCTGGCCGGTACCAAGCCGAACTTCGCGGCCTACGGCCTCGGCTTCCAGCTGCGCGACTACCACGGCAGGCTGCTGGCCATGCACAGCGGCGCGCTGCAGGGCTTCTACTCGAAGGTGGTGCTGGTGCCGGAAGAGAAGCTGGGCATCGCCATCCTCACCAATGCCGAAAGCGGCGGCTCGCTGAACGCGCTGCAGTGGCAGCTGCTGGGCCGCCTGGTGGACCGCGACGACAAGACCGACTGGATCGGCGCCGTCGCCGCCGTCGAGGACGAGATGCACGCCAAGGAAAAGGCGCGCCTGGCCAAGAACAGCGCCGCCCGCGCGGCGAAATCCCAGCCTTCGCTGCCGCGCACCGCCTACGACGGCGACTACCAGGATCCGTGGTACGGCATCGCCACGATTAAACACGTGGGGGGCAGGCAGATCCTGTCGCTGACGCGCACGCCGGACCTGACCGGGGAACTGGAGCACTTCCAGCACGACACCTTCATCGTGCGCTGGAAGGAGCGCAACTTCAACGCCGACGCCTACGTGACCTTCGCGCTGAATCCGGACGGCAGCATCGAGCGCATGAAGATGCAGCCGATTTCCACCGAGACCGACTTCAGCTATGACTTCCAGGATTTGAACTTCACGCCGGTGAAGAAGTAAGCCGTCATTCCCTCATCATTTCTACGGCTAAATCGGCGGCACCGGATTGAACCCTGAAACCGCCCGATACTTCCCATCGCTGTAGCGCAGCACCTGGCGCTGGTCGATGGCGCTGGGCGGCGCGGCGTGGGATTCGGCGCGGCTGATCGCGCCCTGGTAGCGGATCACGAGGTCGCCCGGCTGGTCGCGCGAGGGCTCGATGGTCCAGTCGCTTTCGATGGCGTAGCAGTCGTGGCCGTCGGGCGGGATGCGGTCGTCGTCCGGGTGCGTATCCTGCTGGTGCGGCTTGATCAGCGGCTGCAGGCGGCGCATGCAGTCGCCGGTACTGTCGACATTGATGCCCGACAGCGCCGTCTCGACCGCCGCTTCGTGGTGCACCGTGCCCTTGTCCAGTTCAAACAGCGACATCCAGGTGCCGCAATAGCCCTGCCAGCAGCTGCCGTATTCCACCACGATGCCCTGGCGCTGGCCGGACAGCGGCACGGCGCGCACATTGGCCTCGCCAAAGAAACCGCGCAGCGCGAACACGCCCTGGCGGCCCACGACCTTCCATTGGCCGGCGCTCTGCTGGAACTGGTAGGCGGCCAGCGCCATCGGCGTCGTATGGTTGACCGCGGGCGTGCTGCCTTCTTCCGACGGCACCAGGCCGGCGATCAGGGTCAGGTGCGAGGCATCGGTGCGCAGCAGCAGCCGTGGTTCGGCGAGCACCCGGTTCGTTCCCGCGGTCCAGCCGCCGTGGCCGGTCTTGCGGGACATGCCGGGCATGCGCGGCAGGCTGACGTTCACGACCCGGCCCGCCGGGTTGTCGCTCCAGCCCGGGAAGGCCAGCGCCGCCAGCCTGGCCGGCGTCACGCCGGGAGGCGCGTCGGCCGCCGTCTGCGGCGCTGCCGCCAGCACCAGGCCGGTCGCCGGCGCCAGGCCCAGCCAGGCCATCCGCTGCAGGAAAGATGCTCGCATGCTCAGATCTTCTTGCCGTTCCAGATATCCATCATGTCGGCCGATCCCTGGGAACGGATGCCGTTGTCGGACAGGATGCCCTCGGTGGCGGCCACCATCTCCTTGCGCGGCAGGACCATGGTCTCGCCCTCGCGCTGGTCGAAGCGCAGCACCACCATGTCGTCCTTCAGGTCGCGCAGCAGGGCCACCAGGTGGCGCAGGCTGCGCACCGGCACGCCGTTCACCGACTCGACCACCGCGCCCATGCGGTTGCTGTAGCCGGCCACCAGCTTGTGCGGGAAGAACGGAGAGCTGATCACCACCAGTTCCTCGTGCTGGGCGTCGGGCGAGTCGCCGCGGCGCGTCACCAGCGGGCTGGCGTTGAAACTGAAGCCGTTCAGCGCGGCCGCGTTGGCGGCGATGAAGGACAGGTACTCCGCGGTGGCGCGCGTGAACACGATCGGGCCGTACACGAAATACGACGGGTAGCCGCCGGCCAGGTCCGGGATCAGCAGCTGGCGCGCGCCGCCGACCGGCACCTGCACCTGCATGGTCTTGCCGCCGCGGACGATGGTCAGCGGCACCTTGCCGTCCTTCGCCACCTGCTGCACGCGGTACTGGAAGCGCACGCGCAGGTTGGGGCCCAGCTTGACCATGCCCTGGTTGTCGACCGGGTGCTCGCCGATGCGGGTGATGACGTCCCACTCCTTCAGCGGATAGGCGGCGTCGCTGCGCGCGGGGCGGTGCACGACCGCGCCCTCGACCGACCTGTCGAGCTTGAGGTACTGGCGCAGCACCGGATTCTCCAGCGTCTGCACGCTGTCGAGCAGCAGCGGCTTGCCGTCGTAGCGGCCGTCGGCGACGTCGCTCAGGAACAGCTCGATCTCCTCGTTCGGGATCACGTAGCCGATGTTGTTGGCGCCGGCCACGCCGGAGAAGGCCAGGCCGATCATCTTGTCGCCGGCGATCACCGGGCCGCCGCTGTTGCCGGGATTGATCGGGGCGTCGATCTGCACCCGCAGGCCGGCGTTGCCGAAGCCGTAGGGGACGAATTCGACGCGCGAGACGATGCCCTTGGTGATCGACAGCGAGTTGCCGCCGACCGGATAGCCGTAGGCGAACACCTGCTCGCGCACGTCCGGCAGCACGCTGGCGCGCGGCAGCGCCGGGTGCTTGTCGAAGTAGGACTCGTCGTCGAGCTTGAGCAGGGCCAGGTCCATCCCGCGCGCCACCGCCACCACCGTGGCGCCGACCTTGTCGCCGTCCTGGCTGGCCTGGATCTCGACCTGGCTGGCGTAGCCGACCACGTGGGCATTCGTGAGAATCCGCTTGCCCTCGATGATGACGCCCGAGCCGGTGACGTCCTGCGGCGTGGCCTTGGTCCAGGGTTTATACGGGTCGGGCCGGCGCAAGGTCGAGAAGATCTTGACGACCGAGTTTTCGACGCGGGAGGGAATGGCGGATTTGGTCGGTGCGGCCTTCGCATCGAGGTCCTGGGCCTGGACCTGGATCTGGACCATCGCGCAGGCGGCGGCAAGCGCTGCGGCGGCAGCGAGTCGGAAAAGTGTCATGCGTCTCTTTTGAATCGGAAAGATTGCTGAGCGAATATACACCGTGGCGAAGCGTGAAAGTTCACAAATACTCACCACTGCGTGACATTTACGGTTTGACGAACTTGAGCGTCATGCGGTCGCTCTCGCCGATGGCCTGGTATTTGGCGCGGTCCTCGTCATGGTTGGCGAGGGTCGGCGGCAGGGCCCACACGCCGCCCTTGTGGTCGGCCTTGTCCTTCGGGTTGGCGTTGATCTCGGATTTCCCGGCCAGCCTGAAGCCGGCGCTTTCCGCCATCTTGATCACATACGACTCATGGATGTAGCCGCTCGTGGCCTTGGCATCCTGCGGCATGGATTCCGGCAGGCGGTGGTCGGTCACGCCCAGCACGCCGCCCGGCTTCAGGCTGGTGTACAGCGCCTTGAACATTTCCTTGACCTTTTCGTCGCCCAGGTCGACAAAGTTGTGCACGTTGCGGAAGGTGAGCACCATGTCAACGCTGTTTGGCGGGGCGAAGTTGTAGATGGCCTTTGGCGGATTGAAGGCGCCCCGCGCGACCTTGTCATACACCGCCGGGTTGGACTCCAGCATCGTCTTGGATATGAGGCCGGCGCCGATCAGCTTGCCGTCCTGGCGCAGGTAGGGCGCCAGGATCTCGGTGTACCAGCCGCCTTCCGGCAGCAATTCGGCCACCGTCATGCTCGGCTTGATGCCGAAGAAAGTGAGCGTTTCGTAAGGATGGCGCCAAGCGTCGCGCGCCGTGTTGGCGGGGCTGCGATGGCTGCCGGCGATGGCTGCGCGCAGCTGGGCGTCCTCGGTCTTGTTGTCGGCCTTGGTGTCGGCAAATGCGGCGCCGGCCAGTCCGGCGCCCAGCAGTGCAGCCAGGATCAATCGTTTCATGTTCTGTCTCCATGGTCGGTGGGGGCATCGGCGCCATGCCGTGCCGCCCGCCGATCATCGGCCAGGCCCTAGTTGTCGTCAAGTAAAGATTGTGTATGTATCAAACCTGTCCGACCGGACACCTGCCGGACACAGGGCGGACGCGCCCCGCGCGGACACTGTTTGTCGCCGCAGCGCTGGCAAGCGGGGGCTCAGGCGCCTGGCATAAAGATTGCCTATTCAAAAACTTTACTTGCTGCTATGGTTCAGCAGATAAGAAAGAAGAAGTAAAGCGCAGCACAACAAGAGCGGTCCGCCCGCCGGACCACTGTCCACCTCAGGAGACGTCATGGAACGCCGTACCTTCCTCAACATCAGCGGCCTGGCTTTCGGCTCGATGCTGGTGCCCGTATTCGGCCGCGCGATCGCCGCCGAAGAGCTGCTCAATCCGATGCCGGTCGCGGCCAGGAAGCTGCTGGCCGACACCGCGCTGAACGCCGCCACCAAGGCCGGGGCCAGCTACTGCGACGTGCGCATCGGGCGCTACCTCAACCAGTACGTGATCACCCGCGACCTGAACGTCGAGAACGTGGTCAATACCGAGTCGGCCGGCATCGGCGTGCGCGTGGTCTGCAACGGCGCCTACGGCTTCGCCGCCACCAACGACATGAGCCCGGACGGCGTGGCCGGCGCGGCGCGCCAGGCGGTGGCGATCGCCAAGGCCAACGCCAAGCTGCAGCTTGAACCGGTGCAGCTCGCACCGGTCAAGGGCGTGGGCGAGGTCTCGTGGGCGACGGGGGTAGCGAAGGACTGGCGCACGGTGCCGGTCAAGGAGAAGGCCGAGCTGCTGATCGCCGCCAACAAGGCCGGCATGGACGGCGGCGCGACCTTCATGAACTCGATGCTGTTCCAGGTGAACCAGCAAAAGTACTTCGCGTCCACCGACGGCTCCTACATCGACCAGGACATCCAGCGCCTGTGGGCGCCGTTGACCGCCACCGCGGTCGACAAGGGAACCGGCAAGTTCCGCTCGCGCCAGGGCCTGTCGGCGCCGGTCGGCATGGGCTACGAATACCTGGCCGCGCGCAAGGAAGACAAGACCAAGGCCGCCGGCGGCGTCGCCACCCTGTACACGAAATCCTATGACATCGTCGAGGATGCCCGCGCCGCCGGCCGCGACGCCAAGCGCAAGCTGACCGCCAGGAGCGTCACCCCGGGCAAGTACGACCTGGTGCTGTCGCCCGAACACCTGTGGCTGACGATCCACGAGTCGGTCGGCCACCCGACGGAACTGGACCGCGTGCTGGGCTACGAGGCCAACTACGCCGGCACCAGCTTCGCCACCCTCGACAAGTGGGAAACGAAGAAATTCAACTACGGTTCGCCGCTGGTGAACATCGTGGCCGACAAGCTCACCCCCGGCTCGCTGGGCGCGGTTGGCTACGACGACGAAGGCGTCAGGTGCAAGCGCTGGGACATCATCAAGGACGGCATCCTGGTCAATTACCAGGCCACCCGCGACCAGGCCCACATCATCGGCGAGAAGGAATCGCACGGCTGCTCGTATGCCGACAGCTGGAGCAACGTGCAGTTCCAGCGCATGCCGAACGTCTCGCTCCAGGCGGGCAAGAAGAGATTGAGCCCGGACGAGATGGTCAAGGACGTCAAGAAGGGCATCTACATCGTCGGCGACGGTTCGTTCTCGATCGACCAGCAGCGCTACAACTTCCAGTTCGGCGGCCAGCTGTTCTACGAGATCAACAACGGCAAGATCGGCCAGATGCTGGAAGACGTGGCCTACCAGTCGAACACCCAGGAATTCTGGAATGCCTGCACCGCGCTGTGCGACGAACGCGACTGGCGCATGGGCGGCTCCTTCTTCGACGGCAAGGGCCAGCCTCCGCAGATCTCCATCGTGTCGCACGGCGCCAGCACCGCGCGCTTCAACGGCATCAACGTCATCAACACCGCCCGCAAGATCGGCTAAGGCAGGGAGCACACCACATGACCATCCTGACCCAGGAACAAACCAAACGCATCTGCGACCGCGTGCTGTCGCTGTCCAAGGCCGACGAATGCAGCGTCACCGTGAACGGCAGCCGCCAGGGCAATATCCGCTTCGCGCGCAACGCCGTCTCCACCGCCGGCCTGGCGGAAGACACCAACATCGCCGTGCAGGTGGCCTTCGGCAAGCGCCAGGGCGTCGCCACCATCAACGAGTTCGACGACAAGTCGCTGGAAAAGGCCGTGCGCCGCGCCGAAGACCTGGCCCGCCTGGCGCCGGAGAATCCGGAATTCATGCCGGCCGTCGCCAAGCAGAACTACCGCGCTTCCGAGACCTTCAACAAGAAGACCGCTGCGATCGACCCGGAATACCGCGCCCAGGCCGCGGCCTATGCGATCGAAGCCTGCCGCAAGAATAAACTGGTGGCCGCCGGCTTCTTCAGCGACAGCACCTCGTTCACCGCCGTCGGCAACTCGAACGGCGTCTACGGCCACCAGGACGAGACCGGCCTGGACTTCACCTGCACCGTGCGCACCGAAGACGGCCGCGGTTCGGGCTGGGTCAAGCGCACCGCCACTGACGCCGGCCGTTTCGATCCGCGCGAAGCGGCCGACGTGGCGATCGAGAAGGCGCTGCGATCAAGCGACGCCAAGGCGCTGGAGCCGGGCCGCTACACCGTGATCCTGGAGCCGGCCGCGACCTCCGACCTGATCGGCTACATGCTGTCCGGCTTCGACGCCCGCCAGACCGACGAAGGCCGCAGCTTCCTGTCGAAGAAGGGCGGCGCCTCGCGCCTGGGCGACAAGCTGTTCGACAGCCAGGTCAACATCTGGGCCGATCCGTGGAATCCGGACGTGCCGGTGCTGCCCTGGGACACCCAGAACCTGATCGCGCGCGAGCGCATGGACATCATCAAGGACGGCAAGGTCAACGCCCTGAACTACTCGCAGTACTGGGCCAAGAAGAAGGGCGTGAAGCCGACCGCGACGCCGGGCAACATCATCATGGCCGGCACCGACAAGTCGACCCTGGACCTGATCGCCAGCACCAAGAAGGGCATCCTGGTGACCCGCACCTGGTACATCCGCATGGTCGACCCGCAGTCCGTGCTGCTGACCGGCCTGACCCGCGACGGCACCTTCTACATCGAGAACGGCAAGATCAAGTACCCGATCAAGAACTTCCGCTTCAACGAGAGCCCGGTGACCATGCTGAACAACATCGAGGAGATCGGCAAGCCGGTGATCATCGGCGGCGACGAAGCGCCGTTCCAGATGGCGATTCCGCCGATGAAGGTGAGGGACTTCAACTTCACTTCCTTGTCGGACGCGGTGTAAAGCAAGGCCCGCTGCATTGGAACCGTCGTTCCCGAAGGCGGGAACGACGGGTTGAAGCAGCGTGAACGAAACGTGCTGTTATTCCAGCACCTGGAGAATCAATGGAACGCCGTACCTTCCTAACCCTGGCCGCCGGCACCGCCGGCGCCATGCTGGTCCCCGTCTTCGGCAACGCCATCGCCGCCGAAGAGCTGCAAAGCAGCATGCCCCTCAGCCTCAAGAAGGCGCTCGCCGACGCCGCCCTGAACGCGGCCACCCGCGCCGGCGCCAGCTATTGCGACGTGCGCATCGGGCGCTACCTGAACCAGTTCATCAACACCCGCGACCTGACGGTGCAGAGCGTGACGAATACCGAGTCGAGCGGCGTCGGCGTGCGCGTGATCGCCGACGGCGCCTACGGTTTCGCCGCCACCAATGCGATGAATCCGGACGCCGTCGCCAACGCCGCGCGCCAGGCGGTGGCGATCGCGCGCGCTAACGCGAAGCTGCAGACGGAGCCGGTCCGTCTGGCGCCCGTGAAGGGCGTGGGCGAGGTGGCCTGGGCGACGCCGATCCGGAAGGACTGGCGCACCGTGCCGGTCAGGGAAAAGGCCGAGATGCTGATCGCCGCCAACAAGGCCGGCCTGGACGCCGGCGCCAGCTTCATGACGGCCAACCTGTTCCAGGTGAACCAGCAGAAGTACTTCGCTTCCACCGACGGCTCCTACATCGACCAGGACATCCACCGCCTGTGGGCGCCGCTGACCGCCACCGCGGTCGACAAGGCGACCGGCAAGTTCCGTTCGCGCGCCGGGCTGGCGCCGCCGGTCGGCATGGGTTACGAATACTTCGACGTGCGCCCCGAGCACAAGCTGCAGGCCGCGGGCGGCGTCACCACCCTGTACAAGGGCGGCTACGACATCGTCGAGGAAGCGCGTAGCGCCGGCCGCCAGGCGCGCGAGAAGCTGGGCGCGAAGAGCGTCGAGCCGGGCAAGTACGACCTCGTGATCGCGCCGGAAAACCTGTTCCTGACCATCCACGAGTCGGTCGGCCACCCGACGGAACTGGACCGCGTGCTGGGCTACGAGGCCAACTACGCCGGCACCAGCTTCTGCACGCTGGACAAGTGGGAGACCCGCAAATTCAAGTTCGGCGCGGACAACGTCAACTTCTTCGCCGACAAGAGCACGCCGGGCTCGCTGGGCGCGGTCGGCTACGACGACGAGGGCGTGCAGCCGAAGCGCTGGGACATCATCAAGGACGGCATCCTGGTCAACTACCAGGCCACGCGCGACCAGGCCCACATCATCGGCGAAAAGGAATCGCACGGCTGCTCCTACGCGGACAGCTGGAGCAAGGTGCAGTTCCAGCGCATGCCGAACGTCTCGCTGGCGCCGGGATCGGCGCGCCTCACGCCGGACGAGATGGTCAAGGATGTCAAGAAGGGCATCTACATCCTTGGCCGCGGTTCCTATTCGATCGACCAGCAGCGCTACAACTTCCAGTTCGGCGGCCAGCTCTACTACGAGATCAAGGACGGCAAGATCGGCCCCATGCTGGAAGACGTGGCCTACCAGTCGAATACCCAGGAATTCTGGAACGCCTGCAGCGCCATCTGCGACGAACGCGACTGGCGCATGAGCGGCTCCTTCTTCGACGGCAAGGGCCAGCCGAGCCAGGTCAGCGCGGTCTCGCACGGCGCATCGACCGCCCGTTTCAACGGCGTCAAAGTGATCAATACCGGTCGCAAGATCGGATAAGAAGGGACGGACATGAAACACCTGAACCAGGATGAGGCCAAGCGCATCTGCGACCGCGTGCTGTCCTTCTCGAAGGCCGACGAATGCAGCGTCGCCATCAACGGCAGCCGCCAGGGCAATATCCGCTTCGCGCGCAACAGCGTCTCCACGGCCGGCCTGAACGAAGACCAGCGCCTGACCGTCACCGTCGCCTTCGGCAAGCGCCAGGGCACCGCGTCAAGCAACGAATTCGACGACAAGTCGCTGGAGCAGGCCGTGCGCCGCGCCGAGGACACCGCCCGCCTGGCGCCCGAGAATCCGGAATACATGCCGCTGCCGGACAGGCAGGCGTTCAAGGCGAGCGGCGAGTACTTTGCGCCGACCGCCGCAATCGATCCGGACTACCGCGCGGAGGTGGCCTCGCACGCGATCCTGGCCGGGCGCAAGAACAAGCTGGTCACCGCCGGCTTCTTTACCGACACCACCGGCATCGAAACCATCGCCAATTCGAAAGGCCTGTTCGGGCACCGCGAGTTCACCCGGCTCGGCTTCACCTGCACCGCACGCACCGAGGATGGCCGCGGTTCCGGCTGGGTGACCCGCTCGGCCAGCGACGCCAAACGCTTCGACGCGCGCGAGGCGGTCGACGTCGCCATGGAAAAGGCCCTGCGTTCGGTCGATGCCAGGGCGCTGGAGCCGGGCCGCTACACCGTGATCCTGGAGCCGGCCGCGGCTTCCGAGCTGGTGGGCCGCATGTTCGGCGGCTTCGGTGCGCGCCAGGCCGACGAGGGCCGCAGCTTCCTGGCGAAGAAGGGCGGCGGCAACCGCCTGGGCGAAAAGCTGTTCGACGAGCAGGTCAACGTCTGGTCAGATCCCTGGGACCAGGAGGTGCCGGTCAGCCCCTGGGACAGCGGCTCGATGCTGGCGCGCCAGCGCCGCGACCTGATCAAGGACGGCAAGGTCGCCAATCTCGAATACTCGCGCTACTGGGCCCAGAAGCAGGGCCAGGCGCCGACCGCGCGCGCCGGCAACATGATCATGGCCGGCGGCGGCAAGTCGCTCGAGGAGCTGATCGCCAGCACGAAGAAGGGCGTGGTGGTCACGCGCACCTGGTACATCCGCATGGTCGATCCGCAATCGCTGCTGCTGACCGGCCTGACGCGCGACGGCACTTTCTACGTCGAGAACGGCAAGATCAAGTATCCGATCAAGAACTTCCGCTTCAACGAAAGCCCGGTCGCGATGCTCAACAACGTCGAGGAGCTGGGCAAGCCGGTGATCGTCGGCGGTGAAGAAGTGTCGTACCAGATGGTGATCCCGCCGATGCGGCTGCGCGACTTCAACTTCACCTCCCTGTCCGACGCGGTCTGAGTTTCGTGGCCAATTACGACTTCTACTTCACGCGCCTGATGTACGAGTCGGGCGACTGGGATGTGGACATCCGCATGCCCAGCAACGTGCTCAACTCGCTGGTCGAATACACGACCCTGCGGGTGGATCCGGCCGAGCGCGTGATCGCCCTGTCGGATCCGAAGATGCTGCAGGCGCCGTTCTGCTACCTGGCCGGGCACAAGCTGGTGCAGTTCACGCCCGCCGAGCGCCGCAACTTCGAGCGCTACGTGAAGGGTGGCGGCTTCGTCTTCGTCGACGACTGCAACCACGACATCGACGGCCTGTTCGCCAAGTCCTTCGAGGCCGAGCTGGCGAAGATGTTCGGCCCGAAGGCCCTGAAGAAGATCCCCAATACGCACCGCCTGTATTCGAGCTTCTTCAAGTTCGACGGCCCGCCGAACACCGCGGTGGAACTGAACGGCTGGGGCGACGACCTGGTCCACGAATACCTGCGCGCCATCGAGGTCAATGGCCGCATCGGCGTGCTGTATTCGAACAAGGACTACGGCTGCGAGTGGGATTACGACTTCCGCAACAAGCGCTGGCTGGCGGTCGACAACACCCGCTTTGCGGTCAATATCATTCAATACGCGTTGGGAGCATAGCAAGTGGCTGAAGCTGCATGGACTGAGAACGAGATCGCGGACCTGGTCGCGAAGGTCGACGAGCTGAAACGGAGCATGGGACAGGTGATCATCGGCCAGAAGGACGTGATCGAACTGCTGGTGGCCTGCCTGCTGGCCGGCGGCCACGCGCTGGTCGAGGGCGTGCCGGGCCTCGGCAAGACCCTGCTCGTCAAATCGCTGGCCCAGGCCACCGACATGCAGTTCCGGCGCGTGCAGTTCACGCCCGACCTGATGCCCTCGGATATCGTCGGCACCGAGATCCTCGAAGAAGACCAGGCCACGCGCCAGCGCGTGTTCCGTTTCCAGCCCGGCCCCGTGTTCACCCAGGTGCTGCTGGCCGACGAGATCAACCGCGCGCCGCCGAAGACCCAGTCGGCCCTGCTGGAAGCGATGCAGGAGCGCTCCGTCACCTTCGCCGGCCAGACGCACAAGCTGCCGAAACCCTTCTTCGTGCTGGCGACCCAGAACCCGATCGAGCAGGCCGGCACCTATCCGCTGCCGGAGGCCCAGCTCGACCGCTTCCTGCTGCGCATCGATGTCGGCTACCCGACCGAGGAAGAAGAGATCGCGATGGTCGGCGCCACCACCCATGCCGGCCTGCGCGACGCCGAGCCGGCCATGACGCTCGACGCCTTGCTGCGTCTGCAGCAGCTGGTGCGCGACATCGAAATCGCCGATCCCATGCTGCGCTACGCGACCCGGCTGGTGCGCGCCACCCGTCCGGCGGAGTCGCCGGTCGAGGCGATCCGCAAGCACATCGGCTGGGGCGCCGGCCCGCGCGCCGGCCAGGCGCTGGTACTGGCGTCGAAGGCGCGCGCCCTGATGCACGGCCGCCTGGCGGTCACGCGTGAAGACATCGGGGCCATGCTGCTGCCGGTGCTGGCCCACCGCGTGCTCCGCAATTTCGAGGCGGAAGCGGACGGCATCCTGATCGCCGACGTGCTGGCGGCGCTGCGCAACGAAGTACGGATCGACTAGGTGGCTGGATTGGCAAGCGCTGCGCTGGCGGCGCACACGGGCAAGCTCGATCTCGCGATCCGCCACGTGCTGGCGGGGCTGGGACACGGCATTCACGCCGGGCGCGAGCGCGGCGCCGGCGTCGAGTTCTCCGAATACCGGGCCTATGCCCCCGGGGACGAGTGGCGCCGCGTCGACTGGAAGCTGATGGCGCGCGCCGACCGATATTATGTGCGCGAGGCCGAGCGCGACAGCCACGTCGCGGTCTGGCTGGTGCTGGACGCCACCGCTTCCATGCTGGAGCCGAGCCGCAGCATCGAGGGATTGGATAAGCTGGGCTATGCACGCCTGCTGCTGGGCTGCGTGGGCGCGATCGCCCAGCGCCAGGGCGATGCGTTCGGCCTGGTCGTCTGCGAGGGCGAGCGCGCCCACTTCACCCCGGCCGCGCGCGGGCCGCGCCAGTTGCAGCGCGTGCTGTCCCTGCTGGAGCGCACGGATGCCGCCGGCACGATGCCCGGCGGCGAGGTGCTGCGCGCCAGCCTGCATTTCGCGCGCGCGCCCAGCGTGGTCTGCGTGGCCGGCGATTTCCTGGAATGGCCCTCGCCGCTGTCGGAAGCGATGGTCCGCCTGCGCAGCATGCGCCACGACGTGCGGGCGCTGTGCCTGCAGACCGGGGCCGAGATCGCGGCAAGTTTCGATACCCGGCAGGCCTGGCGCGATCCGGAAGGAGACGGCAAGCTGTTCCGCTTCGGAACCGACGTACGGGACGGCTACGCGCGCCGGCGCGACGACCACTTCGCCATGGTCGCCCAGCAGTGCCGCTCGCACGACATTCCCTATGTGGCGGCGCCGATCGAGCGCGCGCCGGGCGGGGTCTTGCGCGCATGGTTGCAGGCCAAGCTGAATGCGCGGGGAGGGCGCGGATGAACAGCCTCTGGTGGTGGGCGCTGCCGGTACTGTTGCTGCCGATCCTGTGGCACCGGCAGAAGCGCGAACAGACGCGTGCGCTGCCGCTGGCGACGGCGCGCTTCCTGCCGGCCTCGAAGCCGGTGCAATTGCGCGTGTGGCGCTGGGACGACGTGCTGCTCCTGATCCTGCGCTGCGTTCTGTTGCTGGCCTTGATCGCGCTGCTGGCCGACCCCGTGCTGCCCTGGCGCGGCGACAGCGTGCTGGTGGTGCCCGGCGCCGATCCGGTCTTCGTCGACCGGCAGGCGCGCGCGGCAGGCCTGGCGGATGCGCGCCGCATCGACTTGCCCGGGCGCGAGGGTTACCGCTGGCTGCGCGAGCACGAGCGCGAATTCAGGCCGCAGGCGCGCCTGCTGCTGGTCGGCGACGTGGCGATGCCGGCCGCGCTGCCGCGCCTGCGCCACCCGCTCACGGTGCGTCCCCAGGCCGCGCCGGTGGCGCCACCCGAACAGCACGTGGCCGTGTACAGCCGCCGCGCGCAGGAGTGGCGCACGCTGTTCGACGCGCTCGGTGCTACGCAACGCTACGTGATCGAGGAGCAGGCCGGCCCCGGGACCGGACTGCTGATCTGGGACTTGCCGGAGCCGCCGCCGGCCGGGCTGCGCGCGCCGCTGTGGTGGGTGGCGGACACCGCCGCCTTCCCCGAGCTGCAAAAGGCGCCCCAGGCCGACGGCCTGCATTACCTGGACAGCCGGCGCGGTCGCCTGTGGAGCGCCGCCTGGCTGCCGCCGCAGGACGCCGCCGCCGCGCGCACCATGTTCGAGACCTGGCAGCGCCTGCATTTCGGCGTCCGGCCGCATACCGCGCCGGCGCAGGCGCCCGCCGTCGATGCGCGCACCCCGGCCGGCCCGGATGGCGGCGCCCTGCGCGACATGCTGGCGATGGCGTTGCTCGTCCTGTTTGCCCTGGAGAGGATGGTGACCCATGTCCGCCGGCGCTGACATCTTTGCGCGCCTGATCGGTCCGATCTGGCGCGCCGCCCTGCTGCGCCGCGCCGGCCTGTGGGTCGCGGGCGCGCTGCCCTGGCTGCTGCTGCGCTCCGGCCCCGGCCTGCTGGCCTGGTCGGCGTTCTGCGCCTGGGACGGCCTGCGGCTGCAGCGCCGCGTCGCCCATGGCTGGGTCGCCTGGCTGGATGGCGCGCTGCCGGAAATGGAAGACAGCGCCGCCCTGCTGCTGCATGCCGGGTCGCCGGTGGCGCAACTGCAGCGCCAGCGCCTGCTGGGCCGCATCGAGGCCAGCCTGACGGGCGCGCGTATCCGCGCCATCGTACGCGAGCACGTATCGTTCGGCCTGCCCTGGCTGGCGGGAAGCCTGGCGCTGGCGGCGCTGGCCTGGGGCGCAAGCTTGCTGCCGCATGGCGGGAAGCCTGCCGCCGCCGGTCTGCCGGGTGCGAAAGCCGGCGCCGCCGCACGGACCGCCGCCTTGATCGTGCAATTGACGCCGCCGCGCTATACGGGCGTGGGAGCATCGAGCTCGGCCCCGCGCGACCTGCAGGCGCCGGAACAGACCGTGGTCGAGTGGTGCCTGAAGCAGCCCGCGGCCGGCGTGCCCGAGACCATCGAGCTGAGCGACGGCCAGACCCTGCAGGCCGGGGCGGAATGCGCGCGCTGGACCGCCACCGAATCCATCTTCTGGCGCTGGCGCGGTGCCCGCTACACGCTGAAGGTGCTGCCGGACCAGGCGCCCGAGATCGTCGTGAGCCAGCCGAACGAGATCATCAAGGAACTGGCGCGCGACGCCAGCCAGGCGGCGATGGCGGTGTCGGTGCGCGACGACTACCAGGTCAAGCAGGCGACCCTGCACCTGACCCTGGCGCGCGGCAGCGGCGAGAACATCCGCTTCAGCGACCGCGAGCTGCCGATTCCGCCAGGGACCGATCCGCGCCGGCGCGACTGGAGCAAGCACTGGTCCCTCAGCGAACTCGGAATGGAAGCCGGCGACGAACTCTACTTTTTTGTCCGCGCCGCCGACAACGCGGCCAGGCCGCATACCGTGCAGTCGCCGACCTACACGCTGCGCTTGCCGGCGCCGCCGCAGGACGAGGACCAGGACGTCTCGGCGCTGCCGGTAATGGTCAAGCCGGAGAGCCTGCGCAGCCAGCGCCAGATCATCATCGACACCGAGCAGCTGATCGCGGATATGAAGACAAGGAAGATGGACACCGCCGCCGTGCGCGAGCGTAGCGAAACCATCGCCGCCGACCAGGGCGCGCTGCGGCGCCGCTATGGCCAGTTCCTGGGCGAGGAATCGACCCTGTTCGGCAAGGACGATCACGACGATGATCATGGCGGCGCCGGCCATGGCAAGCCGCAGGACGTGCTGCACGAGTTCGGCCACGCCCACGACCAGGCCGAGAACGCGACCCTGTTCGACGAGGCGACCAAGAAGATCCTGCGGCGGGCACTATCCGCGATGTGGGATGCCGAGAACGCGCTGCGCGCCATCACCCCGAAGACGGCGCTGCCGCCGGAACACAAGGCGCTCGACGCGATCAAGGAGTTGCAGCAGTCCGAACGCATCTACCTGCACAAGACGGCGTTCGCGCCGCCGCCGATCAAGGAGGACAAGCGCATGACGGGCGACATGGCGGGCGCTGCCAGCGGCAAACGCGAACAGTCGGCGGCGCCCGATGGCGTGCCGGCCGAGCTGCGCGAGCTGGTGCGGTCGCTGGCCGGCGACGGTCCGCTCCCAGGCTTGTGGACCCGTACCGCCCACGACTGGGTGCGCGAGCGCATCGCCGCCGACGAACAGCGCCTGGCCGCCCAGCGCGCGATCCAGGACGTGGCCGACGGCTGCCTGGCCTGCCGTCCGGTGCTGCGCGCCTGGCTGCGCGGCGCCGTGCATGAGGCGAAGGTAACGCTGCAGGCCACGCCGAAGGTCGAGACGCCGTTCGAGCGCGCCGCGCGGGGAGGGGTGCGATGAACTGGATGAGCATCGCCGCACTGGTGCTTGGCCTGGCCGGCGCCTTCGTCTACGCCGCGCGCCGGCGCTGGATCGACGCCATGCTGGCTGCCGTGGCGGCTGTCGCGCTGGCCGGCACGGTCGGCAGCTTCGCTTTGCCCGGCGAGGCGGGAAGCACGCTGGTCTTGTCTGCTTCCGCGCCGCCGGTCTCGCTGGACGGCGTGCGCGGCCTGAAGCTGGACGGCGACGGCCTGCGCGCCGCCGAATGGGAGGACCTGCCGGCGCGGCCGCTCGCATGGACCGTGCCGGCCACGCCCACCGTCCGCCTCGGCTTCCCGCGCACGATCGCGCTGGGCCGCATTTTCACGCTGCGCCTGGAACGCTCCTGGCAGGGGCCGGGCCGGCTGCAGCTGCTGGCCGAGAACGGCGAGGTGCTGGCCGAGAACAAGGGCGAGGGCGTGCTGTCCGTGCAGTGGCTGCCACCGCTGGCCGAGCGCCTGGTCCTGAGCGCGCGCCTGCTGGATGCGAACGGCAAGACGGTCGACCAGGGACCGGTGCCCGTCACCGTGACGGAATCGGCGCCGCTGCAGGTGCGCGGACGCTTCGGCGCGCCATCCTTCGACCTGCGCGCGCTGGACGACCTGCTGGCCGCCAGCAATGCCGTGATCGACTGGCAGGTCGAGCTGGGCAAGAACCTGCGCCGCAGCGAAAGCGCGCGCACCGGGATGAAGGCGCCCGATCTCGAGATCGTCGACGCCGCCTGGTTCGAACGCGCCGGAGAGGCCGGCCGCGCGGCCTTGCTGGCGCGGGTCGCCGAGGGCGCGCCGCTGCTGGTGTTGGGCGCGAATGCGAACGATCCCGGCGTCTGGTCGCGCGGCATTGGCCTGCGCCTGGCGCCGCAGCCGGCCGACCGCAGCATCGGCGCCCGCCTGCCGATGACGTCGGGCGGCCTGAATCCGGCCGATGTACGCGCCGGCGAGTGGCAGGGCGAGGACGGCCTCTGGACCCGCGACTGGCACAAGGGCCGCATCGCCTGGCTGGGCGTGGGCGGCTGGCACCGCCACGCGATCGAGGAGCCGCGCGCGCTGGCGCTGTGGTGGCAGGACGTGCTCGACCGCCTGCGCGTGCGGCGTGACGATGACCTGGCCTGGCTCGATCCGGGCGAGCTGCCGCTGCCGGAGCGGCGCCTGGAAGTGTGCGCACGGGGCGAGGCCCTGGCGAAGTCGGCGTCGCTGGACTTTCCGGCGCTGGCGCTCACGCTGCCCTGGCAGCGCCGTCCTGAGCGCGTCGACGCCGCCTGCGTGGCGGTGTGGCCGAAGCAGCCCGGCTGGCTGGGCATGACGGCGCAGGCGCAGGGCGGCCGCGCGCTGGAGAACGCGGTGTATGTGTACGCGGAGCGCGACTGGACCCTGTGGCAGCGCGCCCAGCGCCGCGAGGCCACCGCGCGCTATGCGGCCCGCACGCCGGCACCGGCAACGGGCACGCAGTCAACCGGCAAGCCATTGCGCACGCTGCCGGCCTGGCCCTTCGGCCTGGCGTTCGCGCTGGCCATGCTGGGCCTGTGGTGGCGCGAACGGCGCTGATCAGAAGTTGTAATCGGCCCTGGCGTACAGCGAGCGCCCGTTGATCCCGAACGGGCAGGTCTCCCAGCAATAGCTGAAACCCATCTGCGGGAAGGGCGCGGCCTTGACCGGGTCCCAGCGGCTCGGGTAGGTGTCGAACGCATTGTTCACGCCGACGCTCAGGGCCAGGGCCTTGCTGAAGGCGTAGCGTCCGCTCAGGTCCAGCAGCCATTTCGCGTCCCAGGTCTGCACATACGGTGCGGTGAAGCCCTGGCCGGCCACTTCGCCGTAGTAATTGGCGCGCGCATTCAGGTTCCACGGCCCGGTCGTGAAGTCGGCCGCCACCACGTGGTGCCGGCGCGGCTGGCCGCGTTCGATCAGCGTGACCTGGGTATCGTCGAACAGCTGGGTGCCGGTCAATACCTTCGATGAGGACTTGCGCGAATCGACTTCCGTACGATTGAAGCCGAGCTGGCCGGACAGCACCAGGGTGCCGTCGGCGAATCCACGCAGGGTGCGCTCGGCGATCAGGTCGAGGCCGCGCGTGGTGGTGCCGATCGCATTGGTGAAGAACTGGGCCTGGCCGACGCGCAGCGGATCCAGCACCGCCTTGATCGGGCAGGCGGCGGCGGTCCGGCAGGGGCCGCTCTCGGGCGAGATGGTGCTGGAGAAGACGATGCGGTCGGCGATGCGTGTGCGCCAGGCGTCGGCGGTGAAGGAAAAACCGGGAGCGGGGCGCAGCACCAGGCCGGCGCTGGCGCTGCGCGAGGTCTCCTCCTTCAGCGGCGCGATGCCCAGCGCGCGGGTCACCGGGCTGCCCTCGCGCGCGGTGAGGGTCTCGGTCAGCACGCCGGCGCCGTTCAGGTTGGTCGAGACCGAGCTGTAGAACTTCTGCTGCACGCTGGGCGCGCGGAAGCCGGTCGAGACGCTGGCGCGCAGGCCGAGCTGGCGGCTCGGATCGTAGCGCAGCGCCAGCTTGCCGGTGGTGGTGCCGCCGAAGTCGGAATAGCGCTCATGGCGCAGCGCGGCCGCCAGCGTGAGCGGCAGCGCGAACCGGTGTTCGGCGTCGAGGTAGATGGCGCTGTTGTGGCGCGCCTCGTTCACTTCGGTCGCCGGGGTATAGCCGGGGAAACCCTGGATGCCGGCCGCCGCCAGATGCCCGGTCTGGTCGAGGATGCGGATCGCCGGGTTGTTGGTGCGGCCATACTGGTAGGACACCGGATCGCCGGCCACGATCTGGTAGCCGTCGCGCCGGTATTCGAGGCCGGCGGCCAGCTGCAGCGCCACACCGGCCAAGGTCAGCGGGCCGCGCAGGTCGAGGTTGACGGTGGTCTGGGTGAAGCGCAGCTTGCCGGTGTCGGCTTCGAGCGGCGACTCGTTGAAGTCGGCGCAGCTGCATGTCGGTTCGTACCAGTAGCTGACGTTGATCGAATTCCGCTCGTGGAAGGCGAGCTCGCTGCGGCCGTGGTTGACGCTGGCGTCCAGGCTCCAGTCGGCGCCGAGGCCTCGGCGGAAGCCGACCGCCAGCGAGGCGTCGCTGACCCTGGTCAGGATATTCGGCAGGAAGCCGTTCGGGTAGACCGCGGGGACGTTGCGCCCATCTTCCTTCGGCCGGAAGAAGCCGGCGGCGTCGCCGGTGCGGCGCGAGACGCCGCCGAAGGCATACAGTTCGCCGCTGCCACCGAGCGGCAACATGGCATTGGTCCACAGATAGGCATCCCTGGCCAGGGAATCGCCGATGCGCTGGGTCACGCGCGGCGGATTCACGCGCAGGGTGTCCAGGCCGGCGCGATTGGTCTCGCCGCGGCGCCGGCTCTCGACGGCAAGGTTCAGGTAGCCGCCCGACGACCCCAGCGCCCAGCCGTGGCTTTCGCCGACGCTGATGGTGTCGCCGTCGCCTTTCGAGGTGGTGCCGCCGGCCACGCTCAGCTGGCCGCCCGGACCCTGCTTGAGCACGATATTGATCACGCCGGCGATCGCGTCGGAACCGTACTGGGCGGCGGCGCCGTCACGCAGCACCTCGATGCGCTGGATCGCCGACAGCGGGATCGCATTGATGTCGGTGCCGGCCGAGCCGCGGCCGATGGTCTGCTGGACGTTGACCAGGGCCTGCTGGTGGCGCCGCTTGCCGTTGACCAGCACCAGCAGCTGGTCCGGGCCCAGGCCGCGCAGGGTGGCGGGCCGGATGATGTCGGTGCCGTCGCTGATGAAGGTGGTGGTGAAGTTGAACGAGGGATCGAGTTCCTGCAGCGCCTTGCCCAGCTCCGGCGTGCCGGCCGATTGCAGGTCCTTCTGGTCGATCAGGCCGACCGGGACTGCCGTGTCGAGCGTGCTCTTGGCGTTGGTGCGCGAACCGATCACGACGACGGTGGCGGTGGCGTCGCCGCTTGCGGAGGCTTGCTGGGCCCCGGCGGGAGAGATGGCGGCCAGGATGGCGGAGGCGAGCAGGGTGCGTTGGAAGTGACTGGTCATGGTTCTTCCCTCATGGTTGGGCTTGTCGGCGGCCAGACCATCTTGCGGGACCTATACGATCAGAAATTGACCAGTCACAACTCAAGCCCTGCCATGGCGCAGACTTGTGTCTATAAAGCAACGCTCCAGGCTATTTCAAAATAGCAAACACAGGTAGTATCTGTTTGGTTTCCTTAAAACAACAAAAGCGGGATGTCCATGCAACTGGTATATAAAAACGAAAAGCGTTTGTTCGGCCTGATGTTGGTGCTGTCCGGCCTGGTCTGGGCCGGTCTGCTGCTCGGCACCAAGGGGCTGGTGCTGGTGTACGCCTTGTTCGGCTTCCTGTTCTACTGCTTCGCGCAGTCGGCCCTGGTCTCCTACATCAAGGGCACCGGGGTGCGCATCACGGAAGAGCAGTACCCGGACCTGAAGCAGCAGATCGACGCCTGCTGCCGCAAGCTGGACGTCGACAAGGAGCCGCAAGCCTACCTGCTGCAGATGGGCGGCATGATGAACGCCTTCGCTACCCGCTTCCTCGGCCGTGATTTCCTGGTGCTGTATTCGGAAGTCGTCGACGGCCTGGCGCACAATCCCGATGCGCTGAATTTCTATATCGGCCATGAGCTCGGCCACATCAAGCGCAAGCACCTGAGCTGGTCGACCGTGCTGATGCCGGCTTCGGTGCTGCCGCTGGTGGGCGCGGCCTATTCGCGGGCCCGCGAATATACCTGCGACCGTCATGGCCTGGCCGCTTGCGACAACCCGACGAATGCCGAACACGGCCTGGCCGTGCTGGCCGCCGGCGGCAAGCGCGGGCGCGGCCTGAATGCGCAGGCCTATGTCGACCAGTCGCGCCAGACCGAGGGCTTCTGGATGTCCTTCCACGAACTGGTGGGCGATTATCCCTGGCTGGTGAAGCGGATGGCGGCGGTGCGGGACCTGGCCGCGGGACGCGAGCCGCGCCAGCCCTCGCGCAGCGTACTGGCCAGCCTGCTCGCCCTGTTCGTGCCGCGGCTCGGCGTGGGCGGCGGCGGCGCGGTGGTCACGGTGGCGATGATTGGCATCCTGGCGGCGGTTGCGATCCCGGCCTACCAGGGCTATACGCAAAAAGCCAGGACCATGGCGGCCTACCGGCTCGGCCAGGACGCCACCGTCAAGGTCGGCGCCTACTACATGGTCAACGATGCGATTCCCGCCAAGCTGGAAGACGCAGGCGTGAACCTTGCGTCGAACGACGCGGTCAACGAGGTGCAGTTCGACCCGGACAATGGACAGCTGCGCGTGGTGACCTCGAGCGCCGGTCTGCAGGGCCCGGGCGCACTGGTGTTTTCGCCGTCGCTCGACGCCAAAAAGCGTGTCGTGTGGCGCTGCAGCGGCGAGAACCTGGCCGCGGCGGCGGTCCCCGAAGCCTGCCGCTGAGGTCTCAGTCCTCCCGGTCGCGCATCCACTCCTTCAGACCGTTGACCCAGTTCTTGGCCGGCAGGTTGTAGCGCCGCCTGATGTCGGCCGCGCGTTCGTACAGGACCGCGAAATCGATCTGCGGCGCGTCCTTGAAGGCGATGACGACGATGTTGGCGTCGTGGACCTCGGGTAGCCAGACCACGGCGTCGAAGGCCAGCTCCATCGCCTGCAGGTTCTTGTCGTAATTGATGAAGTCGCCGAACACGTTGGCGGTCATCACGCCGCCATCGACGAGGCAGTCGGCGCAGGCCTGGTAGAACTCGGGTGTATCGAGCACCGGGCCGCGCGCCTCCTCGTCGTACAGGTCGACCTGCAGCACGTCGAGCGTGCCGTGGTTGGCCGGATCCATCACGAAATCGAGGGCGTCCATCTCGCGCACGTCCAGGCGGGCGTCGTTCGGCGGCAGGCCGAAATAGTGGTGGCAGATCGCGATCACATTCGGATTCAGTTCGGCGGCAACCACCCGCGCCGCCGGGAATTTCTGGTAGCAGAACTTGGTGAGCGCGGCGCTGCCCAGCCCCAGCTGCGCGATGCGGCGCGGCTGCTGCACGAACAGCATCCACATCATCATCATCTGCACGTATTCGAGTTCGATCGCATCCGGCCGATTGAGCCGCATCGCGCCCTGCACCCAGGAGGTACCCAGGTGAAGGGAACGGACGCCTTCGAATTCGGTGATGGTGGCGGGCGGATGGCCGGGCTGGGAAAAACGGGGATCCTGGGCAGGCATGGAGACTTTCAAAATTCGGGGTCAGAGCACATTTATTTTAGCAGTTGAGGCGAACATGGCCGGATCATCGCGCATGTTTTGCCGAACTGTTCGCAAATTGCGCTGACGCGCCAGAATAATGTGCTCTGACCCCGAATTTCAGTGAAATGTGCTCTGACCCCGAATCTCAGGCGGGGCCTGGACCCACCGGCAGGATCATGGTGACGGCCAGGCCGCCGCCTTCGCGGTTGGCGAGCGTGATGCGGCCGCCGTGGGCTTCGGCGATTTCGCGGGCCAGCGCCAGGCCCAGGCCGGTGCCGCTGCGCTTGGTGGAGTAGAAGGGCACCAGGGCGTTGGTCAGCACGGCGTCGTTCATGCCGCTGCCGCGGTCCAGCACGTCGATGCGGATCACGTCCTGGACGCGGCGGATCTGCAGTTCCACGTGGTCCGGCCAGGAGCCCGATTCGTGGGCGTTCTTGAGCAGGTTGAGCAGGGCCTGCTCCATTTGCGCGGTGTCGATCCGGGCCGGTTCGGGCGGCAGTTCGCCGATCAGGCGGAATTTCACCTGGCCGGCCAGGCGCGCCACCAGGGCGTCCCAGGGCACGGCCTCGATGCGCGGCGTCGGCAGCTTGGCGAAGCGGGCGTAGCCGAGGATGAAGCTCTCCAGGTGGCGCGTGCGCTCGCCGATCGTCTCGAGGATCTGCGGCAGGCGCTCGGTCTGGCCGCGCCGCACCAGTTCCGCGCCCGAATGCGCGAGCGAGGCCAGCGGGGCCAGGGAGTTGTTCAGTTCATGGCTGATGACGCGGATGACCTTCTTCCAGGTCTGCACTTCCTGCCGGCGCAGCTCGGTGGTCAGCTGGCGCAGCAGCAGCAGCTCGTGCTTGCGGCCGTTCAGGCTGAAATTGCGGCGCGCGAGGTGGTAGACCTCCTCGTCCTCGCCGTCGCCGGCGGTGAACAGGCCGTCGCCGCCGCGCCCCAGGGCTTCGATCAGGGCCGGCGCCGCCTGCTGCAGCACCTCGTTCAGCGCGTGTCCTTCCAGCTTGCGTCCGCCGGACAGCAGCTGGCGCGCGGCCAGGTTGGCGTAGACGACGGTGAGCCCGGCCTGCTCGCCGCGGTTCGCCAGCTCGGTCACCAGCAGCATGGCCACCGGCGTGTTCTGCACCATGGTGTCGAGCAGCAGCTCGCGCTGCACGAGGTCGAGGCGCTGTTCGCGCAGCACCTCGCCGAGGGCGTTGTGGGCGCCGATCAGGTCGGCCAGTTCGTCGTTCTGGCCCCAGTGCAGGCTGAAGGAAAAGTCGCCGTCGCGGTAGCTCGCCACCGTGCCCTCGAGGGCGCGGAACAGCGACAGGATGGGCTGGATCTGCGAGCGGATGGTGATCAGGGCGATCGGCACCACGCACACCAGGCAGATCCCGAGCACGGCCAGCGGCTGGCCGGGCAGCAGGTGGTCGAGGGCCAGCGCGATCAGGATCCCGACCGCCAGCAGCGTGCCGACCAGGGCCGACCAGCGCGTGGCGAGCGAGAGCCTGAAGCGCTTGCCTTTGGAGCTCATGCAGGGTTCATGCGGCGCGCGCGATGCCCAGGCGCTCCATGCGCCGGTACAGGGCCTGGCGCGACAGTCCGAGATCGGCGGCGGCCTGGGCGATCACGCCGCCCGCGCGCGCCAGCGCCTGCACGATGGCGTCGCGGTCCGGCTCCGCATCCGCGCCGCTGCCGGCGGCGCCCGCGGGGCCCGGCAGGCCCAGTTCGGCGGGCTTGATGACGTCGCCATTGGCCAGCAGGCTGGCGCGCGCCATCACGTTCTTCAGCTCGCGCACATTGCCCGGCCAGGTATGCGCCATCAGCGCGGCTTCGGCGCTCGGATGCAGGGTCTTGCCGTGCGGGAGGAAGGACTGCGCCAGCGGCAGGATGTCGCCGGGGCGGGTCGCCAGCGGCGGCAGCTTCAGCTCGATCACGTTCAGGCGGTAGAACAGGTCTTCGCGGAAGGTCCCCGAACGGATCATGGCCTGCAGGTCCGCATTGGTGGCGCTGATCACGCGCACCTTGACCTGGCGTTCGCGGTTCGAGCCGAGACGTTCGAAGCGGCCGGTCTCCAGCACGCGCAGCAGCTTCATCTGCCCGGCCAGCGGCAGGTTGCCGATCTCGTCGAGGAACAGGGTGCCGCCGTCGGCCGCCTCGAATTTTCCTTCCCGCGCTTTCGAGGCGCCGGTGTAGGCGCCGGCGTCGGCGCCGAACAGTTCGGCCTCGATCAGCTCGGAGGGCAGGGCGCCGCAATTGAGCACCACGAAGGGGCCGTTGCGGACCAGGGAATTGGCCTGGATGATCTCGGCGATGCGTTCCTTGCCGGTGCCGTTCGGCCCCGTGATCAGGATCGGCACGTCGGCGCGCGCCACCTGGCAGGCCAGGCTCAGCACGCGTTCGGTGGCCGGGTCGGCCCACACCAGGCCGCGCAGGTCGTAGTTCTGTTCCAGTTCGCGGCGCGCGCGGCGTTCGCGCAGCAGGCGCTGGTTGAGGGCCCGGTTGGCCTGGCCCAGTTCGATCAGGTTGGTTACCGTCGCCAGCAGGCGGTCGTCGTTCCAGGGCTTGGACAGGTAATCGGCCGCGCCGGCCTTGACCAGGTCGACCGCCGCGTCCAGGTGGGTCCACGCCGTCAGCAGGATCACCGGCAAGTCCGGATGGCGCTTGCGGATCTCGCGGAACAGCGCCACCCCTTCCTCGCCCGAGGTGGTGTCGGCCGTGAAGTTCATGTCCTGGATGACCAGGTCGACCGGCTGGCGCGCCAGCACCGCCAGGCCTTCCTCCGGGGACGCCGCATGCAGCGCCGCGATGTCGTGCAGCGAGAACAGCACGTCGAGGGCGACGCCGACGGCGGCGTTGTCGTCAATGATCAGAACGGTGGGCATGGGCATGACCGTTAGCATAACACCGGCTTTACACGCTGCGGGTGGCCGTGGCCGGGGAAATGCTGGCCGCGCGCCACGCCGGTCCGTAGGCCGCCAGCACGCCCAGCGCCCAGAACACCACCGCACCGCCGAGCAGGTAGCCGCCCGGCAGGCGTGCCATCTCCAGTTTGCTTACCAGCAGATGGTTCAGTCCCAGGCCCAGGGCCACGCCGCCGAACACGCCGGCGCTGGTGATCATGAAGTTCTCGGTGATGAAGTAGCGCAGGATGTCCATTTTCCTCGCGCCCAGCGCGCGCCGCACGCCGATCTGCTTGCGGCGCTGGGTGACCCACAGGCTGGCCATGCCGACGATGCCGGAGCAGGTGATCAGGAGCAGCAGCACGCTGACGGTGACCAGCATCCAGGACAGGGCGGCGTCGGCGCGGTACAGCTCCTTGCGGTCCTGGTCGACGGTTTTCAGGCGCAGGATCATCGGGCTGGCCGAGGACTTGCGCAGCGCGGCCTCGGCTTCCTTCATCACGCGGTCGCGCTGGCCGGCCTCGGCGCGGATGGCATACAGGTTGCCCGGATTGCCGTACACGCGCGCCGGCACCAGCGTCGAATACTCGGAGCGCTCTTCCAGGTTGACGTGGGCGGCCTGCAGGCGCTCGACCACGCCGACCACCTGCACACCCTGGGCGTCTTCGCCGGTGCCGAAGTACATGGTCTTGCCGACCGCCGGCGCGCCCGGCCACAGCTTCTCGGCCAGCGGCTTGGTGATGATCACCTGATGCGGGTACTGGTTGCTCTCGTTCTGGTTGACGTCGACCAGCTCCTGCGGCAGGAAGTCGCGGCCTTCGACCAGCTTCAGGCCGAAGGTGTCGATCACCGAGTCGCCCGAGACGAACACCGAGGTGCTGGTGGTCTGGCGGGTCTGCTTGCGGTCGACCGCGACGCTGTTGTTGCTGCCGCTGCGCGACAGCGGCATCTGCGATACGTTCGCCACCGAAGCCACGCCCGGCACCGCGCGCAGGATGTCGGCTTCGCGCTTCATGCTGGCCAGCTGCTGCTCGGCGCTGTCGTTGTTCAGGGTGCGCGCGATGATGTAGAAGGTCGCGTGTTCGTCCGACAGGCCGGACGGACGCGCCATCGCGGCGCGGCGCTCGTTCACGATGTGCATGGCGTTGGTCAGGATCGCCAGGCTGAGCGCGACCTGCAGGGCCACCAGGATCGGGCCCGTTTTATTGCGCATCAGCGCGGAGAGGATGGGACGGATTTCCATGGATGTCTCCCGGTTACTGCGATTTGAGTTGGATCGCCGGCGTCACCTGGCAGGCGCGCCAGGTCGGCAACAGGCCGGCGAGGATGGCCGCCGACACCGACATCACGAAGGTCAGGCCCAGCATCTGCCAGTCCATGTAGGCGACGTTCGCCATGCCCTTGCTCTGCATGCCGATCAGGGCCAGGGCGCCGAAGGCCAGCACCAGGCCCAGCACGCCGCCGACCACGCCGACCACGCCGGTCTCGATCAGGAACTGGTGGAAGATCTCGGAGCGCGAGGCGCCCAGTGCGCGCCGGACGCCGATCTCGGAAGCGCGCACCGAGAACTTGGCCAGCAGCAGGCCCACCGTGTTCACCAGGCACAGCACCAGGAAGCCGAAGGCCAGCCAGGCGGACAGCTTGCTGTCGTTGCCCACCACCTTGAGCTTTTCCATCCACTCGTTCACGTTGTACAGCATGTTCGGGGCGTTGCGCTTCAGGCGGCCCAGCTTGCGCTGTTCCTTCGCGTAGTTGTCGATCCAGGTCTGCAGCTCGGCGCGGTCGCCGGCCGAGCGGGTCTCGAACCAGAACTGGATCCAGGTGCATTCCGAGGTCAGCAGGCTGGCGAAGCCGGGGTCGCGGTTGGCGTTGCAGCTCATGCTGCCGGCGTGCTGGGTTTCGTGGCGGATCGCGGTCGAGAACGGGATGAAGAACTCTTCCGGCGTGCCGAAGCGGTTACCGCCGATCAGCTTGTAGTAGCGCGGCAGCGGCGCCCAGGTATCGGTCACGCCGACGATGGTGAAGGGGGAACCCATCAGCATCAGGCGCTGGCCGACCGGATTGGCGTCGCCGAACATCTTCTCGGCGGTCTCGCGGCCCAGCACCACGACGTCGGCGCCGCGGGCGTCGTCGGCCTCGCTCCAGGCCTGGCCGTGCAGGAAGGGCACGTTGAACATGGCGAAGAAGTCGCGGGTCGGCGCCAGGCCGGTAGCCGAGAACGCCGGCATGTCCTTGCGCGGCGGTTCGATCGCCGCCGGCACGCCGTACATCGCGGTGCGGCGCTCGCCCTGGCCGCTCTTGAGCAGGTTGGCGGCGTCCGGGTAGCTCATCTGCATATCGCCCGGATCCTCGCCCGGCGTGTAGTCCTCGACCTGGCCGTTGTCGAACTGCGGCACGAACAGGCGGCTGCTCTTTTCCGGAATCGGATCGGCCGACATCACGTGCAGGATGGTCAGCGTGGAGACGCTGGCGGCCACGCCGACGGCCAGCGTCAGCACCATCAGGGCCGTCAGCGCCGGGTTGCGGCGCAGGCTGCGCACGCCCAGCATGAAGTAGTAGGCAAACATGGCGGCGCTCTCCTTATGCGCTCACGGTGGATTTGGTGTCGACCAGGGTCGGCCCGCGGCGCACCAGGTCGGACACCTGGCCGTCGATGATGTGGACGTTGCGGGTGGTGCGCACGGCCAGCTCGGGGTCGTGGGTGACCATCAGGATGGTGGTGCCGGCGGCGTTGATCTCTTCCAGCAGCTCCATCACGCCGCGCGCCATCGCCGTGTCCAGGTTACCGGTCGGTTCGTCGGCCAGCAGCAGCTTGGGAGTGCCGGCCAGGGCGCGCGCGATCGCCACGCGCTGCTGCTGGCCGCCCGACAGCTCGGCCGGGTAGTGCTTCATGCGCGAGGCCAGGCCGACCTTGGACAGCGCATCCTCGATGCGCTTCTTGCGCTCGGACGCGTTGAAGCCGCGGTAGCGCAGCGGCACGTCGACGTTGTCGTACAGGTTCAGGTCGGGGATCAGGTTGAAGCCCTGGAAGATGAAGCCGAGCTTCTCGTTGCGCAGGCGCGAGCGCTGGTTGTCGTCCAGGCCCTTCACGTTCACGCCGTCGAGGACGTATTCGCCCGAGGTGAATTCCTCCAGCAGGCCGGCGATGTTCAGGAAGCTGGTCTTGCCCGAGCCCGAGGGGCCGGTCACGGTGACGAATTCGCCTTCCTTGACTTCGATCTCGAAGCCGCGCAGGGCGTGCGTCTCGATCATGTGGGTGCGGTACACCTTGGAGAGGTTGGTCATGCGCAGCATGGTCTTGTCCTTTGATTGATTATTGATTGATCGAGACGCGGGTTGCATTGTTGAATGCGTCGGTGCCTGCCACTACCACTTTGTCGCCCTGCTTCAAACCGGAGAGGATTTCGACCGCCGAGACGCTGGTCGCGCCCAGCTGGACCGGGGTGCGGGTGGCGATGCCGTCGCGGACCACGTAGGCGTAGCGTCCGCCGTCCTGTTCGACGAAGGGGCCGCGCGGCAGCATCATGACGTTCGGCTTTTCCTCGATCAGCAGGCGCGCGGTCACGCGCTGGCTCTGGCGCAGGCCCTTGGGCTGTTCGCCGCGCTTGTCTCCATCGAAGCGCACGCGCGCCAGCACCATGTTCTTCACCACTTCCGGCGACAGCGCCGACAGCTTGCCGGTGGCGGTGCCGCTCGGCAGGGTGATCTCGGCGTTCATGCCCAGGCCCATGTCGGCCACATAGGTTTCCGGCACCTCGACTTCGACTTCGAGCTTGGACAGGTCGACCAGGGTCATCAGCGGCGCGTTGGCGGCCACCACCATCCGGTTCTGCACGTTCAGGGTGCCGATGAAGCCGTCCACCGGGGCGCGCACGGTCAGTTCGTCGACGCGGCGCTGCGCCTCTTCCATCGACAGCTTCGCGCGTTCCAGTTCGTTCATCTTGGTTTTCAGGGCCAGCTGGACGTCGTCGCCTTCCAGGACCGCGGCCTGGCCCGCGTGTCTGGCGCGGATCTCGGCCGACTGCAGCGCGTCCTTGGCCTTCTGGTAGTCGATCTTGGCGATCACGCCGACCTGGGCCACGCTCTCGTAGCGCTCCAGGGTGCGCTGGGCCGACAGGCGCTCGATCTCGGCGGTGTCGGCCTCCTTCTGCGCCAGCAGCTTCTGCTTGCGCGACAGGATCTGCTGGCGCGCCACCTCGGCCTTCAGGCCTTCGTAGGCCGAGACTTCGCGCTTCAGCACGTCGGCCAGGTCGGGCGATTCCAGTACGGCCAGCACCTGGCCCTTCTTGACGGTGTCGCCGGCGGCGACCTTCAGGTTGACGGTGGACGCCGCCTTGGCGTACAGGGTCGGGCTGACGGCGGCGACCACGCGGCCGTTGACGGAGGCATCGCGCACCAGGGTGCCGCGGGTGACCTCGGCCACGCGGATGCGGGCGGCGTTGACCGAGGCGTCGCTGCTGCGCCAGGTCGAGAACAGGCCGGCGCACAGCGCGGCGGCGGCGACCGCGGCGCCGATCCAGATGGCGCGGCGCTTGATGGCGTGTCCGGCCTTTGGTGCGATGACGGCGTCTTGATGTGAGGTATCGCGAATCATGGTGTGGACATTCCTGGGTTTGGACAGTGCTGTCATTGCACGATCCGTGCCAGTAATTAAGTCCTTGATTTATAGAGGGTCAAGTGTCCCGGACGAGTTGTCCGCCGTGTCCGCGCGACCTGTGTTACGGACAGCGCCGGACAGGACTTGAAATTTTGCCAACAGGCACAATTTCCTGCGCATGAGCCCGAATCCCTTCCTGTCCCTCTCCGCCTGGCGCCCCATGCTGACGCAATTCCTGAGCGGGCTCGCCCCGGTCGAGACCGAGCCGCCCCCGTATCCGTTCGCGCCGACCGACGTCTCCCGGCTGCAGCGCCTGACGGCGGCGGACGACGCGGCTATCGACGATCAGACCTGGCGCGACCTGCTGGTCGACCGCTATGCGGACAGCCTGTCCGGGGAAGTCAGCATCTTCGGGCGCCAGGAGCTGCACCGCCGCCTGCGCGCCGGCGCGTCGACGGAGGAGTGCGCGGCGCGGCGCGAACGCATCGCGCGCCTGCTGCGCGAGCCGGCGCAGCTGGACGGCCTGCGGCGGACGCTGCGCTCGCTGCGCCGTGCGGACACCGAGGTGGCCGGGCTGCTGTTCGATCCGCAGTGGCAGGCGCCGCCGCGTCCGCGCTGGCTCGCCTGGGCGCGGCTGCTGCCGCTCGGCCTGGCCACTTCGCTGGCGGCGGTGCTGTGGACGCCCTGGGCCTGGATCCCTTTCGGCATCGTGATGTACTTCCTGATGACGCTGCAGATGCGCTACACCGACCAGGTGGGTGCCTGGCGCCGCAGCACCTGGGCGCTGCGGATGCTGCTGCGCACGGTCTCGCTGCTGGACGGCGGCGGACAGGCGCTGGCCGAGGACTTTGCCGGCCGTGGCGCACGGGCGGGGAAAATCGGCCGCAGCCTGTCGCGCGGGCTGGTGGCGGAAGCCGTCCCCGACGCGGCGGCGTATGGCGACTGGTTCATGCTGGCCAACGTCAGGCACTACTTCAAGACTTCATATATCGTGGCGGCCGAGCGCGATTTCCTGCGCGAGTGCTACCGGCTGTGCGCGGAACTCGAGGCCGACGTGGCGCTGGCGAGGCATCTGCGCGGCGTGGGCGCCTGGTGCTGGGCCGGACGCGGCGACGGCAGGACGCTGGCGATGGAGGAGGGCGTGCATCCGCTGCTCGAGGGCGGCAATCCGCTGTCGCTGTCGCTGGCCGACAAGGGCGCCTTCATCTCCGGCCAGAACGGCGTCGGCAAGAGCACGTTCTTGCGCATGCTGGGCCTGAACCTGGTGGCCGCGCGCGCCTTCGGCTTCTGCTATGCGCGCCACGCCGTGCTGCCGGCGCTGCCGGTGGTGGCCAGCATGCAGAACGAGGACTCGCTGCTGGACGGGCACAGCCTGTACATCGCCGAGCTGGCGCGCGCCCGCGAACTGCTGGCGGCCAGCGAGCGCCGGCCCGTCATCTGCCTGGTCGACGAGATCTTCCGCGGCACCAACCACGAGGAATCGGTGGCAGCGGCAGCGGCCGTGGTGGACGAACTGGCGGCGCGCGCCATCGTCGTGGTCTCCTCGCACAACCTGGTGCTCGGGCCGCTGCTGGCGCACCGGCTGGAACCCTGGCGCATCGTGCGCACCGACGGCGACGGCGACGGCGGCGGCCTGCGCCTGGAGCCCGGCGTGCTGGGACAGACCAACGGCGTGGCCCTGCTGGCGCAGCGCGGCTTCGGCGTGGATATCCAGAGCAAGGCGGAGCGGGTGGCGGCGTGGCTGGCGGAAATTCGGGGTCAGAGCACATTTTCGAAAAAAACCCCTTTGTTTTCAGGGGTTTAGCGAAAATAATGTGCTCTGACCCCGAATTGGGGAAATTGCCGAAAACCGGAGCCTGACCCCGTTTGATGGGGCGCGTCAGCTGCGGGGTTTCGGCCTGCCCTTGGCGATCACTTCGTGGCATTCGCCCTTGATGGTGGCGTTGTCGTAGTCGGTCCAGCCGTAGCTGTCGACGTAGCGCTTGTGCTGCCTGAAGCCGGGGT
>Ga0308170_10000647_pt1 | contig 40545 bp, 44 predicted proteins | sample PhyBR2_2_FD_202136 | JGI IMG/M metagenome (GOLD analysis project Ga0308170, IMG submission 202136) | Phyllosphere microbial communities from UC Gill Tract Community Farm, Albany, California, United States - DLSLSB.R2 | ecosystem: Host-associated > Plants > Phyllosphere > Unclassified | place... | reverse complement strand
TTGACGGATCGACTCGCAGCAAGGAATTCGCCAGCAGTTTGAGGGTCCATAGATGTGAAGCGCTTTTGAAGTCGAGTCATGATCACTGCGAGGGAAGGCGGAAGAATCAATAGAGCCCCGAGAGAAGTGTACAGGGAAGCTAGGAAACAAGCGACTTACGCATGAAGAGGGCGAAGAATAATCCTATACCAATGACCGATCCGTATCCTACGGAAGCCGACAGTTGAGGAGCAAAGACACGCTCCCCTTCAGGAAAGCCTGCTGTTGACATCTTGAGCGGAAGAAGGGAGTTGAGTGGTCGATCAAAGAAGGAAGATTGGAGTGTCGACGGTTGCGAAGAAAAGGGTAGTAGTGCGGATTGACGCTGGCCTGATCCAGGAAGCGTAGACTGAGGGGTGAAGAAGAGGTTGTGATGTTAGGGAAGAATGAAGGAGGTCGAGGGAATGAAGAAGAGCGAGATCGAAGCGAACTTGATAAGAGATTCGTTCCGTTTCGAAACGCTGCTGTACTATTCCGGGGTTGCTCGATCGAGTTTTGTACAATTCTCCGTCGGAGTCAAAGATAAGCAGAAGCTGGGGAAGAACAAAGGCTCCAAGTCGGGAAGATGCGAAGAAGCGAAAAAAGTCTTTTTCCGAGGCATTGTCGGCCGTCACGATTCTCCCTATCTTCTCGCGCCGGCCTATTGCATATCGATCTAGTCGTCGCAAGCCTGTAGAGTACACGAGAAGAGCGGCAAGTCAGTGAGGGAGCGCGATAAGGTCAAAAAGGGCTTTTCTCGAACCAGAAACTCACCCGACAGACTAGAAGGGAACCCTCTGTAGCTTATCGCTTTACAGCGGCTAAATGAGCTACTCCCATCGGCAGCTCCGCATGTTCCGATAATCGATTGGATTTCCAATCCCCACCATCTCGCTGTTTCCCCTTTCCCTCTCCTAACCTTCCAGAGACCTCGCAAACGCCATGTCTAGTTGGGAAACAGCAGTCAAAAGCAAACGAGCCGAACTTCAAAGCAAGATCGATGATTTGGGCTATCCGAAAGTTGAGGTAGAGGGAAAGAAGAAGAAGAACGTCATGAGTCTAGCTAAGAATGTTTTGAGCAAAGACGAGTTGGAAGTGACCGAATCGGATGTTGATACGCTACTCGGCAAACTCAATGCTGGAGAATGGACGAGTGAGAAAGTGACTGTATGGCGCTCAATTTTCGCATTTTCGTCAAGATCACCTTTAGCTGACACACGAGCCCTTTCCCCTAGCGCGCCTTCATCCACCGAGCAGTCGTTGCCCACGAACTCACCAATTGCCTCACCGACATTTTCGCTGAAGATGCAATCGCCCGTGCGAAACATCTCGACGCTGAATTCAAGAAGAATGGCAAATCGACGGGAGCTCTTCACGGTCTACCCATCAGTCTCAAGTGTCAAATCGATGTCGAGGGAAAAGAGATCAATATGGGTTACGTCGGTTGGATCGGAAGGAAAGCGAAAAAGAATTCAGTTCTCGTCGATCTCTTACTCAAGCAAGGTGCTGTCATCTACTGCCTCACAAACGTTCCTCAAGTACGTACAATCTCTCGTACACGTCGATACAACGGACTGATCCTAGAGATCCACAGGCTTTGATGTCGGGAGAAACGATCAACAACTTGTACGGTCGAACCGTCATGCCTCACGACCGCGATCTCTCGTCTGGTGGCTCCTCAGGAGGAGAAGGAGCTCTCATCGCTATGCGAGGCTCGCCCCTCGGCGTAGGATCAGACATCGGAGGATCGATTCGTATTCCAGCTGGATTTAACGGCCTTTACGGGCTCAGACCTTCTTACCACCGCATCCCCTATGGAGGTGCAACCAACAGTATGGAGGGCTTTGAAGCTATCAACTCAGTCCTGGGGCCGTTGTCGACCTCCGTCTCGGCTCTCAAGATCTTCGTTCAAGCTGTTCTCGCTGGAGAACCCTGGCGTTACGACCCGAACGCTTCGCATCGACCATGGAGTGAATCTCAGTACGAATTGGAGGAACACAATGGAGGAAAGAAGCTCTGCTTCGGTATGATGTGGACCGATGGATTAGTCACTCCTACTCCTCCGATCGTTCGAGGAATGAAGATCATGAAGGAAAAACTCGAGGCTCAAGGTCATACTGGTGCGCCAACTGTATTCCTTCGTATGGCTTCGGATCTGTGCTGAACCCCTCCATTCCTCTGCAGTCGTCGATTACACCCCACCTGATGCTGATGAAGGCAGGAAAATCGTAACTGCACTTTTCGAAGCCGATGGAGGACGAGATATCGCCGAAGCCGTCGCACTCTCCGGTGAACCCAACCTGAACGGAATCCTGTCAGCCGATGCGAAAGAGCTTTCGACCTACGAATATTGGCAACTCTGTCTCCGTCGCAAACTTTTCATCACTCAACAGCTGAATGCGTGGGAGGGGACTGCTGAATCGACTGGAACTGGACGACCTATCGACGCTCTCATCGCTCCTGTCGCTCCTTACACTTCGTTCACTCATGATTCTCAACAATACATTGGGTACGCTTACTCGGATCTTCACTCGTGATTCGTACACAGTTGCCGGGCGAACCTGATAGACTTGGCCCCGTTACAGGTACACTGGAATGTTCAACATGACGGATCAATCGGTCGGAATTGTCCCCGTTACGAAAGTCACGAAGGAGGATGTCCAAGTTGATGCTCACGAGTTCAAGTGTGATTTCGACAAGGTCAACTACGAACGGTGTAAGTCAGCGCTGAGTTCTCGTCGTCTCTTCCCCCTTTGCTTACTCACCTGAGGCCCGTTCTCGTTTGACAGACGATCCCGTCGTTTTCGAAGATGCACCAGTCAGTCTACAGATCGTCGGACGCAAAGGAGAGGAGGAGGCGGTACTAGCTTTGACTGAACTCTGTGATGCTGCGCTTAAGGCTTGAATCAGATGATCGAATCATGAAATAAGGTAGTTTGTAAATTTTGCGAAAGACATCTTCGAGTTGCGACTCGTTCTTTCCGCTTCATTCTCCGCTTCTCCCTCCTGAGGATCGTATCTCCCAATAAGATCATTCAGACTGCGGTGTCTAAGCTGTCAAGAGACTGTAGACAACCCGCTCTTCAACCGATTTCCTCTCTTTCCCTCAACATGTCAACCAACTTCGACCCGATTTGGACCTCGCTACTGGCCTGGTTAGATCAATTGGATGGCTCTGTAGTAGAAAAGAACACGGAGCTAGTCCACAACTCTGGTGAGCAACCTTCATCTTGAAAACGAAGTCTACTTGCAGCTACTGACTACATTGAGCAAATACATAGCTGGAAGGGGTCTTGTAGCTCGTACTGACCTGCCCGTAAGCTTTTCGTCCAATCTTCAGTTCTTATAGTTGAGATTCACTGATCTTCCTGTAATTCCTTTTCAGCCTTCAAGTCTCCTCATCTCGATCCCGAATCAAGCATTACTCAACCTCCAGACCCTCATCCCACTCTACCCTTCCCCCTTCACGCAGGGTCAATTGAACGCGACCCAACTCCTTTCCCTTCACCTCGCCCTCCAATTCCGAAAACATCTCTTCTCTTCTCCCGCCTCGAAACCAAGTAAAGGCAAAGGGAAAGAGAAGGAGAACCGAGACAAATATTGGCCATTTATCGCGAGTCTGCCTAGATCCTTCCCTTCACATCCTTTGACTTGGTGGATCCTTTCGAAATCTCATTCCAAACTCGAGCTGGACTATGGGATTGATGACGAGGATATCTCGATGAAGGAGAGGAAGGAGGTAGAGGTGAAGAGAAGGAAGAGGTATGGGAAATTGTTGGACCTCATGGGAACAGGAGTGAGGGAAAGGGTGGAGAAGATTGAGAAACGCTTTGGGAAGGATTGGAAGGAGGTACAGAGAGTATGGGTGAGCGTCTTCTACAACTACGGCTGCTGTTCAACTAGCTGACATAGCTTTGAGGAAACATCACAGAATGGAAACAAATTGGGAGAAGATGAACGGTTTGGTTTTTTTGACTTTTTACTCGGATGGTTGAACGGTCAGTCTCCCACACTGCATTCCTGTCATAGATCGCTGATTTGTACTGAATCTCCTCGGTTGACGCAGTCAACACTCGTTGCATCTACTTCGACCTCCCGTCCTCCGTCAGCACGAAGAAAGAAAACAACCTAACTTTGGCTCCCGTAATCGACATGATCAATCACCGACCTTCACTCCAAACCTGTCCTCACCCGACAACAACAGCTCTCACATTCTCGACTCCATCTCGTTCTTCCCCTGATCAGAAAGTGAACAAAGGAGAGGAATTGGCGTTCTCTTACGGAGGACACGACGATTCGTTCTTGCTAAGCGAGTATGGATTCATCATCGGTAACGATGACGAAGAAGGATCTAGGGGGAACGAATACAACTCGCTCAATGTCGATCGGTATGTCGAAGGATTGTTCGAAAGTCAAGGTGAAGAAGGGAAGCTCAAGATTGGAGTTCTCAAAGATGCTGATTACTGGGGGTGAGTTTCTCGATGCTTCTTCATCTCCTCTTCTTACCGGGATGCTGAAGTGAGTCTGTTCTCGCAGTGACATGACATTCCAATCTCACCCTCCCTCACCCTCTTGGCGAGTCCTCATCGCACTTCGACTTCTCCACCTCCGACTACCCTCCCATTCCTCCCTCAGCCTCTCCTCAGAGTCACTCGCACCATTCTACGACCTCCTCTCTGGATCCATCGATCAAGTCTCTCATATGAACGAGAAGAAAGTTCAAGCGAGTTTGAAAGCGATCGCAAAGAACCTCCTTGTTGAATGCGAAGAAGGTGTCAAAAGGTGTGATGAGATCGAGATGGAGTGGATTAAAGAGGAGAAAGGGTTACAAGACGAAGAGAAACGAGAGGTGAAGGAAGTTAGCGAGTGGTTGAGGATGATCAGGGAGATTTGGAAAGGAGAAGAAATTATTGCGAGGAGTATCTCTGAGGGTCAGGATGATCGATAACAACAGTGAAATAGCAGCACAACAACAAAGAATTTTACTTCGATATTCTTCACAAGCAAAAAAAAACAAGATCACATCCCTTCGTCAATATTCCTTCTCCACTTCTGTCTCGACCTCGACACTCTTCCTCTTGACTCCCTTCCTCCGTTCATCCTCCTCCTCTCTCACTCTCTTCCGCTCCCTCCCCTTTTCCTCCATTTCCCTCGCTTTCCCCTCTCTCCACTCGCACCCATCTTCGAATTCGCAAGTCCGACATCGCTTGACCTGATCGATGGAGACTCCGACAGGCTCTCTTTGTCCGGTCCAGTAGGAGAGCGTGCGGGATAAGTGGGAGGAGAGGAGAGGAAGCTGGAGTGGGAAGCGAGAGGTACCGATTAAGACTGGTGAGGTGGGAGAAGGGGGAGAGGAGGTAGGATTCGTCAAAGGAGGGATAGTTGAGATTACCGAGTCGGTTGTGACGGGCAGACGCGAAGGGGACGTGTTAGAGCTAGCTTGAGGCCGTTCGAGAGGAGACATTGAGCGAGGATTGGAAGCGGTCGAAGTAGATTTCGAAGCTGAGGCGATAGGTTTCTGCTGTCGTAGATTGTAACGACCGTTCGATCTAGATCTCAACGTCATCGCAGGTCTCGGTGCCACTCCCTCTTGATTCGCCTGAGAATTCGTCGGTAGCGAAAACACTGAAACTGGTCCGTCCTCCTCCATTACGCCATCTGTCGACTGTTGAGATACTGAAGGAGGTGGTAAATCGAAAGGTAGAGGTAAGGAAGGGTTCGCAAGGAAAGGTAATTGAGAATCCTCTATTTCTTCTTCCTCTTCCAACGGATTCGAGAGCTCGAGTTCCTTCAAACCTTGCCCGAGCTTGTGATCGTCTTCTTTCCCGCGCGAATCTCGTAAGCTCAGTTTGATAGCAGCTTCAAGATCCGCTTCTTCATCTCGCTGCATCTCATCTACCTTCCCTTTCCCTTTCTTCTTCTTTGCACTCCTCCTTCCTTTCCACTTCCCACCCTCCTCCTCTCTCAATACATAACTAATCTCGCACTCCCTCTCCAACACCTCCCCTTCTCCTTCTTTCGCTCGCAGCATTCTCCCAACCCTTCCCAAAGCAATAACGAAATCACCCAACGTCTTTGCCTCTCCCAGTAGCTCTTCAAGTTCTGATCCAACAATGATGGGTTCGATTGCGGAGAGGAAAGTAGGAGGGAGTGATAACGAGGGGGAGAGGGATAATTTCTCGTAGAGTTTCGACCAGGGGAAAGAACCTGATGGGAGAATTTTGTCGGAGTGAGTGGAAAGGAGAGAAGACGGGCTAGGGCTAGGGGAGGGAGGAGGTTCGGGTTGAAGGAGAGAGGTGAAGAGTCGGTGGTAGAGCATTAGTTGGAGTCGTGAGGAAAGAGTATCAGATTCTGGTGGTAGCGATCGATTGAATCTAGGCGTGCTCACATTCGTCAGTCAGCGGGAGTGAGATGGAATAGACAGAGAACTCACCGAGTCTTGGTGTCTGAAATGACATAACCCCATCTCGTTTTCTTCTCTGGTTGTTTCTCAGGCTCGTTTCGGATCCTTTCGAGTTCTTCGATTTCTGCTAAAGCTGCGAGATCGGCTGCGTCGTCGTCAGAAGTCAGATCCATGAATGCATCGTCTGATCGAAAACTCGACTCTGGTTCAACAGCTTTGCCCTTGCCTTTGTCGGAAGCGTTTGATGGGTTGGGCTTGGTAGGTGAAGGAGAGAAGAACGCGTGCAGAGTCGATTGACCATTCTTCTTTGAGGGCGAGGCGTTCTTGGAAGAGCACGTGGACTTCGATTTGGAGGGAGATGATTTCGATTTCATTGGTTGAGGAGTCGAAGGAACTGGTACCGAGGTCGAGGTGGAAGCGACTGGAAGTGGTGGGATGGTGATCTCTCTTCTGTCGATTTCGTCGATAACTCCGAAAACTAAATGATCTCCTACGAATCCAACGACCGGTACTTCTCGCTGCAAAACAGCACTATCACGTACTCAGCTTCGGTTCAATATTGAGTAAGACGAGAGTGCAGTACTCACGACTCTTCCCTTCTCGATCAGAATCATCAACGAAACGATCGTGTTCAAAATCCTCAAACTCCACCAACTTTCGCTGCCCTCCGTCTCAACCTTGATCTGTTCCACATCTCCCATGACACTCCTTTCGATTTTTGCGTGAATTTTGGTTCCTCCGACTAATACTCGCTCCCGTTTGACTGTTTTCGTAGAGTCGATTGAAATTGAGAGTCCTTTCGAGGTCGTGATCGTTGCTGGGCGTTCGAGGGGTGGGAGCCAGGGTTTCGAAGCGAGTCGGTAGGTGTGTTGATACTGTGAGCGATTTCATCAACATACGCAGGAGGGAGAGAGTAATAAGTGGAAAGCGAACTCACCTCGCACCAAGTAGGACTAGCGAAATCTGAAACACTCAAAGCTCCCCATCCTCTCCGCTTCCTATACCTCTCCCTGTGTTCTCATTGCTACTTCAACATAATAACTAGAAGATTGAGCAGAAGGTGAGAGACTAACCATAAACTCCTTTTGTTCTCCTCTACCTCCTTCTCCTGCGGCTGTAGCTCTATTGCGATAGCTTCTATTTGTTCTCTACTCGATCTAGGGAGCTCCCCAGGCTGCGTGACGCGTTGTTGAATGACTTGATGAGGTTCATTTGTTGATGATGGTAACGCATCTAGTCGATCCAGGAGTGTTAAATCCGTGTAGTCTAATTCAGACCCATAGTCTGATCCTTGATCATCGTTCATCGTAGCCGGGATCGATGAGTTGACATGGTTGGAGTCGAAAGTTAAAGTAGATTCGCAACTTGGTCTCGCAAGCAGAATCTCAAATGGACGAGAACGATACGATATGAAAATGATATAACAACAAGGAGATAACACATATGAGTCTACATTCTACAGCGGATCCATCAACTTGAACTCGTCCGTCGATTCTCCTCCTCTGTTCCCTTCGCAAGCGCATCCTCTCCCACTATTTCTGGCCTTTCCACACCCTTCAATCCCATCTCCCCTTCCTCGACACTTATCGCCTCCTCTTTCTCTTCCTTCCTCTCCAGTTCGACGACCGTTTCCTCCCCTTCCTTCCCCTCCCTCGCTCTCGCTTTCCTCAAACTATAATTCCCACTCCACCCTATCCATCCCTTCGCACTAGGTCCTCTCGCTAATAGGATCAATAAGGCGAGCACGTTGAATCCGAGATGAAGTGCGTAACACGCTCTCCAACCGAATCTTAGGAACAACCTAGGTCCTGCACTTGAACCCGTAGCTTGACCGGCAAAGACGAAAGCCATGTATACCCTATTGGAAGGAAGGAGTGGTGTCAACTCAGGTTGAAGAAGAGGCAGAAACAGAAACGAAAGAACGGACCCGTTGATTCGACCTCGACTCAGAGGATCAATGCTGTTAATACGAAGCTGAGAGGATCAGTATTCTGTCGGAATTTGGGAAAACTGTTTGACAACTTACGCGTAGATCCTTGCTTGCTGACCGAGAGTCATCGTTTGCTGAAACACATCGACGACTCATCATTCCGCACAAAGTTCTTCAGTCCCCTTTTCCCCTCTTGAATCGACGAATGACGCTACTCACAAATACAGACAATGATGACTGGCGCAAGATTGAGTCCAGCAGCACCAATCGCGATTGCTCCCGTACAGAGTTGACCAATTAAGGCTGCGAATGAGACAACCCAAGGGTTCAATCGATCGGTGAACCTCCCAGCGAATGGTGCCCACGCTACTGCGACAACTCCAGTTACTCCCATAAGCCCTATCTCGAAGCTAGGTATAGCATCGAAAGAGTCAGGTTCGTTCATGAGTTCAGACGAGGGAATGGATGGAGCTCACGTATTGTAGCGAAATGGAGCGTCGTTGAGGAGGAAAGTGAGGGATGTCCACCAACTAACAAAGATGGCACAAGATAATAGACCGACGAAACAAGCTTGCATGAGAACGGGTTGTGTAAAGAATAATTTGACCATACTGAAGACATTCACGAGGAAATGGTCAGCGAACTCAAGTGGTTCCAACAGAGAGACAGATGAGCGTACCTCCAGAGGATCTCGAAGTAATTGAGGCCAGTTCGTTTCTTGGGAAAGTCGGGTAGGAAGAAGTAGAGTAAGAAGAGGAGGGAGAATTGAGTAGCCGATGCGAAGTAATATATATTATTAGGAGACGCTGTGAACCTCGTGAGAATACCGGAGAACACTCGACCTAAAACCATTCCCAAGATCAATCCACTGACAGTGATGGAAACTGCCGTTGACCTTCGATGTTGCGGAGCGAGATCTGCGGTGAGAGGGTTGAGGATCTGGGGAGTAACCTGCGGTTTCAGAGAGTCTCGTGAGCTTAGGGATTCGAGGTGGATAGGGGTGGACATACAGTGACGATACCCTGAATAAACGAGAGTGCTTCGAATCCTGCAAAATTCGGTGCGAGTGCTTGACCTAGCGAGATTGCGGCAGTACACAGGACGAGCAGAAGGAGTAATCCACGACGTCGAACGAGATCGCCGAGAGGTGTAATGAAGACCAGCTGACAGGGGAACGAGATTAGTAAACTGCACGACGATAGAAAACGATGAGAATTTCGACGTACTCCACAAAGATAGCCTGCCTGAATCAAGGAGGTCACGAGGGTTACTCTATCGTAGGTGACATCGTATCTTTCGGACAATTGAACGAGAATCTGCAGAGGAGATGAAGAGTGAGCCGCCGTTTCAATCCAATTTCGACGTTGGACCCACAGGTTGAGGATCTACGATAACCTCCAGTCAGCGAAGAGTACAAGCGGGATCAGAGAGGACGTACAATAGATGTTTGCGACTGTCAGAGTCGAAGTCATAGCGAGCATAACGTTGAGGGAAGTTGTAAACTTGAATTTCTCATCGAAATGACACCGTCGAGGGATCGGTAAGTACCCGAAATCTTTCCTCAGAGCCTTATCTATATCCTGACGCCCTTCCTGTTTCTCTGCTTGTCCGTTGAAAGCTTGATCTTGCCTTCCGAAGATGAGATGTTTGAGGTGGAGGCGAGAAGCGAGCGAGCGTGCCGGCGGTCCAGCGGTGGCTTGACTATCTACCGTAGCCTCTGAAGAGACTGTCATCTGAACGGGAACTCCACAGGATTATGTGCGGTCGAGAGAGAGTGAAAATCGAGAAATTGAGAGCGGTTGCCCTCTCGTCTAAAGTTGGGCGACGGCTTCCTTTTTCGGCTGCATCTACTAGCGACTCTCGTTTGACTCCCAAGGGATCACAAAGTGGACGCGAATGGTATCGAATAGTGCGAGTTTCCCACGAATCACTAAGAAACAAAAAAATGTACGAAAACGACGAAAGACTGAAATAACCTTTACTTCTCGCCCTTGTCCTCATTCACTCTCGAGCTATGAGCCAACGTCGAGCATCAGTGCATGCATGCGAGAAAGCTTAGAGATGAGGCAGAAAGCGCACCAATGAGAGTGGCTTTTCCAGCTCCAGTTCCCATACAAAGTGTCGCTACTCCGATATCCTTGCCTGTTCGTTGAAGTTCCGTGATGAGAGAAGTGAGGAGACGTCCACCAGTAGCTCCGAGAGGGTGACTATGAACGAAAAGAGTTGGTTTCGACAAATTCGCAAAGATCAGTTCGGAAGATCGGCTCACCCTAATGCTATAGCTCCTCCTTTCGGGTTGACCTTGCTTTCATCGAGCTTGAGAGTATCCATGACCATCAACGACTGACTCGCGAATGCCTCGTTCAACTCCCACAAATCGACGTCTGCAGTCTTGAGTCCGAATCGTTCGAGGAGTTTCGGTGTAGCGTAAGCAGGTCCTACACCCATAATGATCGGAGGTACACCAACAACAGCACTTCCGACCCATTTCGCAATTGGTTTGAGGCCTAACTTTTCGGCGACATCTCGACGAACGAGAGTTAAAGCGGAGGCTCCGTCCGAGATTTGAGAAGAGTTTCCAGCGGTACCAGTTCCATTCTCTTTGAAGACGGTCTTGAGCTTCGCGAGGGACTCCATCGTTGTTTGTGGTCGAATACCTTCGTCCTTCGAGATCGTCACCTCCTCGATTGATTCTGCTTTGTCTCCCTCAGCTGGCGTAACTTTTCGAACTTTGATGGGAACAATCTCCTTCGCGAGTAGTCCATCATCTTGTGCCTTCTTCGCTTTTGCGTGTGATTTGACTGCGAATTCGTCTTGTCTTTGTCGAGGGATGTTGTACTTTTCGGCGACAGCTTCACTCGTCGAGCCCATGGGAGCGAGACAATCTTGAGCATCTTGGTTCGACGATTTGGCGATGTAAGGAGAGATACCGGCGGGAATGGCTCGAGTCTGAGTAATGATTCAAGTCAAGATGAGCTCGCGATGCGGGATAGGAAAAGGGAGAGTTTCGACTCACTCCGTAATCTCGGGTCATGTGCTCTGATCCAGAAGCGATACCCATATCGATGAGACCAGCTTTGATCGAGATGGCGATATCCGTGACGGCTTGAAGCGAAGAAGCGCACTGTCGGTTGACGGATTTGAATCCCGAAACGATAGGGAATCTATGTTCGATGAAATGACACGAGTGTCAGCTAGACGTGCCAGGCTCGGGAGTATCCATTAAACATACCCAGCATCGAGAGAAGCTAATCGACCACTCTTCGCACCTCCCAATTCCATCAATACATTTCCATTATGAATATCTTCGACTGCACCACCCTTGACGTCCACTCCCATTCCCTCCAATCTCTCTCTCGTCGACCTCAATACATGTGCGAGTAGTTCCTGTATTTCCATGAAGAACCGGGTGAGGTTTCAGTCGGAAAATGATCAACCGACAAAAAGAGGGGGAGGTTTCGCTCACCTCTGCATGCATGTCCTTGAGACCACCACGGAACTTTCCAATGGGAGTTCGAAGAGCAGTCACAATCTATCCGGAATCGAAGTGGGAGCGAGGTCAGCCAAAGCCAGTCGAAGCGAGATGATGATGAGGAGAGATTGACGCACGACAATATCATCTGGACGCTTCTTGAGTACATCTGCTACGGCACGTCGAGCTGCTGATGGGTTCATGGTGTCGTCTGATGTTTGAGGTGATTGATGAGGGAGAGTTGACGAAAGTTTGACGAAAGATAGGTGTAAAGAGGGCGATTAGAAGCTGTAAGCTAAATCTAGAGGTGTTGAGGGGACTTGAATGACCTGTGTATGATATTCGATTCGAGAAGGAGAGCGAAGAAGCGGGAGATTGAGGAGAGAAAGGAAGAGGAAGAAGAGGAGGAGCCGAAGCCGCGGCCCCCTCAGAATTTCGCAACATTTTCCTACAGAGTTTATCCAGTCAAGTCTCGCATTGAACGGAGTCCTTCTTACAACTTCTCTTGAGACGAGTCAACCGAATTTGCGAGGTATCAAAAAACTGAATTTTGCAGATTGGGGTACTAGAAATACGAATTAGATAGCTAGTGTTGCGAGGGTTGATGACAGAGAGTTAGGAGTAGCAGTAAGCAAATATGAACGAGTGTGATGGGGTAAGAGGATTGTAGTGGTGGGAAAGTCGAAAGAGGATATTGTTTAGGTTTCCGTCGAAGTGAGCGAGTTCTACGGTGTCCAGATCTGCACAATGACCTCGTCAGCTTTACTCAGAGCATCAGAGAAATAGAGTGGGGACATACCTTGACTGTGAGATCGACAGATCCAGTAGCGACGACATTGACGAATTGAGCAGTTTCAGGATTTGGGACACCATTCGAGTTCCCATTCGTTTGAACTCCATTACTCGCTCCTCCTCCTCCTCCTGTACCTCCAGCAGGTGCTCGTCCCCAAGCCATAGTAGTAACGAAATGATCATGCGCTTCAACCGTTTTCAAACATCGTCCACTCGCTAAATCCCATGTTCGAATCGTCTTGTCGTCGGATGCTGAGATGAGGAATTTTCCAGAAGGGTGGAAGATCAACGCTCGTACCCAATTGTCATCTGTCGAGAGAGAGCGCATGAGTCAAGAAGCTAATCGAGAGACAGAGAAAGAGAGAGCAAAACTCACGACCAACAAGAGTTTTCAGACATTGACCGCTCACTGAATCCCAAATCTTGATCGTCTTGTCTCGAGATCCCGTCGCTGCAAACAGTCCCACTTGTTTCGCTTCAGCCGCTGCTCTCCCTGTTGGTGGCTGTGAAGTCTCAGCATTCTGTCAGCAAAAATGTCAATCGAATGCCGAATCAGGATGGAGGCTCACGGCGATTCCTGCTAGTTCTCTCAGCGCAGGATATGAAGCGACAGGAGCAAATACTGCTACTTCGACGACATTGTCATGACCTCTGAATTCTGATTTCGTTTCTCCAGTTTGACCATCCCATATCCGTGAAGTCTGTAAGCTCACCATCCTGATCAGCTCTCCCTCTTGTATTGACATCGCACAATGAGAAGTTGATGTAGACTTGCGTGATCAGAAGAACAACTAACTAACTGCCGACCGTCTGAACTCGGCACTACACTTCGAACCCATTCCGTGTGACCCGAGAATGTCTTGACGCAGAACCTATTCACCAAGCTCGTATCAGTTTCTTCGCCTCAGATCTGACAACGAGCGAGAAAACAGAAGGGGAAAAAACGTACCCGCTTGAAACTTCCCAAACTCTGATTGTCCGATCCCTACTCGCACTCACAATGAAATCGTCGTTCGGTAAGAATTTCGCAGAAGATATTGAATGATCATGACCGTAAAGAGTTTTCACGTTCTTCCAATCGTTGTTGGTATCCCAAATTTTCACAGTCAAATCCGAAGAGCAAGACACTACATCACCACGAAACATGAGCAATCCTCTCGAGTGCGTGCGAGTGAAGTGGGAAAGAGAGACTGACCTAATAGGTTTCCTTTCGAATCGAAATCTACATCCTGTACTGCTTTCGTGTGACCTTTGACCGTTCTCTCGAAATCGCCCGTTTCCCAATCATACACTTTGATACTCGAATCCTCACTCGCACTAACGACGATATTGAACAATGGATGAAACGTGACTCTCGTCACTGGTGATCTATGACCAGAGAGAGTGTACCGAGCCGGTGCTCGAGGGGTCCAATCGGGAGAAGAAGCCGAGGGTCGTTTCGAAGGTGCCGTAGCTAGTTCTTCTTGTAATTGAGAATTCCGCGTTTCCAACTCCATGATCTGTTCCACTTACTATCAGTCAACTGCTGTTGGCGAGCAGGAGTTGAGAGGAAAGGGAGGTAAGACGAACCTTTTTCTGTAATCTGATTACACTCGTCCATTTCTTCTCCAACAATCCACTCCATTTAGCTTTCGGATCCGGTTGAAACTCTGCCTGTCCCGACTCTTGTTTGAATGCAGCAACCGTCTCGTGAAACCCATTCGTATTCAGATAGTCAAGTAACGATTTATGCCTATCAATCAACCTCACTTCAATCAGCTGGCACTACCGCTCGGGAAAAGAAGCCCTACTTACAGTTCTTCCTTCTGTCGCTCACTCAGTACGCTCGACATTTGGTTTTGACTGAACTGATGATGGTGGAGAGAGAGCGGACCTCTTCAAGCTGTTTCTCCCTCGGTAAGAGCTTGACGCGTGTTGTGACTTGCTACGGTGCCCCTAGATAAGTCCTTTAATGGCCCGAGAATTTGACTGGTAAGCTTCGAGCTGTTGTCGAGGAGTTATGGCGTGTGGTAGATGAACGGATCGTCTTGAAGAACAGCGAATCTGAAGAGAGGACGCGCTTCGCTGAAAGGATCGATTATAGTGACTTTTGTAGTTGCTAGTACTTGCGAGTAAGTGTGAGTCTTTTCAATCGAGGTTGTGGTGGTCGCGAACGAAGCGAAAGTTCGAAACTTCCTCTCTTTCTCCTGTCCCGCTACCCCTATCTCTCGAAGACCTATGTTTGCCCTAGCAGAGTGTACTCCCTGGACAGTACCCGTACAAGGCACTAGCAGCGGCATCAGGCATCTCCTCGCTGTTCCGCTTCAGATCCAAGTTTGAGTTCCTCTGTCTGAATCGCTACATCAAGCGGAACAACACCTTGGGCAATGTAGGCCAACGATACAGTACACCGATTCCACGTGATACTCCCCAACATGGAGTGAACGGGATCCCTCTCAGCCCAAACGAGGGAAAGAAGGGAATCAATCGACTTTCACTCAACTCCCCCGCGTCCTTCGGCACCTCTCGCAAGCTCCTCCTCTCTCCTATTACTCAACTACCCCATCATCCTCAATTGAGCCACAAATACTGCCGCTCCTCGATCAAGAAACTCGTTGTTCGAAGCCAAATCTAGCTATACTGCCGACGGAATCGTCCACTCCGACCAGGCTCCCTCTCGAGGACGTTACCCACTCTTGTCGTCCGTCTCGTGATTTCGGCTCAGCCCCTCGAGACTCGAACTTTTCCGAACCCCGCATCCTCTCTCCTCCTTTCCTCTCACTTCTCATTCTCCCTCGACTCAATCACGCCTTCTCTCGAGTTTCAATCCCTCTCGAAACCCTCTCAAGACCTCTCATTACTCTCCCTCGCCTCTAGCCGGTCCTCCCCCTTCACTTCAACAAGGTTCAAAAGAACAACTTTCGAACTTCAAAATGGTACCAGTTCCAGGGAATTGGTTCGACGCTCAGCAACTCTTCAACGCGAGGGATTTTGCTTGTAGCGCAGGTCAATCGATTGTGAGTTGTTTGGCAGACTCCTTCGGAACTTCCGCGGCTAGCATCTTCCCTCAAACTAACGAACTTCTCCCTTTTGAATTTGGCGAAACTCAGGGAGAGTATTGCTCTGCAGTTCAAGATCAGTGTTGTGGTAGGTTTCGATGTGATGAGATCGCGAGAAGAAGAATGAAAACTGACGACGTTTTTGTTCGCTCGTTTTAGCTGTCTGTCCGAAGTGAGTCTCTTTTTTCTCCGCTCTCTCTCCCTCCTGTTAGAGGCTGACAGCACTCTTCCACTCGTAGTGCTCCTATTACGGGACCTGGTACTCTCATAATCATGTCTTTGGGAGCGTTCGCAAATTTAGTAAGAAATCTCTTTTTCCTCGACTACTTTTCCTTGCTGAACCTCAAATTTCCACCCTTAGCTCTTCGTTTTATGGTATCAATCCGAAGCACCCTACAACTTGGCTTATCAACTAGTGGCAACCGATGGAGCTCTGTTTGGCGAGATGAATCGTTTAATTCAAGATGATTTCCGACTTTCCGAATTTCACTACTACTTCATCCCTCTCGCAATCATGAGTTGTATGCCTCTCGCTCTCGCTGCATGTCTCTGTGACGTTCCTTCTCTTCACGTGAGCTTTTCTCTCCGTCGTCGTGAAAACCCAAATCTCGTTTGCTGATTGAATCTCTTGCGCTTACAGTCGATGAATCCGTCAGCTCAAGAAATCCTCAAGCACGCTACATGGGAGAAATGGAAAGCGGAGGAGAGAGAACGAAAACGTGAACGACGGACGAATGGCCAAGTCGAAAGTTCGCAACCTCTTCTCACTTCGAACTCGCTTCCTTCAGGACGCTTCAGACGAAGAAGGAAGGAGGAGAGGGAGAATCGCGGCAGATCACGAGACGAGAGACCGGCCACCGGTCAATCAAGGTTATCAGCTTCGAATACAGTCGTTCGTGTGAGTCAAAAGATTTCAAGTCGAAAGCTGTCGAGCGGTCAAACTGATTTTGCAACCTGACGTGACAGGAGCCACCTCGTGGTCGACCTCTTAGTGCGATCAGAGCGCTCGCAGACGCGAAATTCACCCGTCGTTATCTCATCATCGTGAGTTCGACTTCTGCTTCTTCTCCATCTCCGGTCAAACACTGATCAACGTACCATTGTTCAGACCGCTTGGTGTTTCTTCACCGCTCACCTTATCGCTTGGCCTTTCCTCTTCGCCTACGTTTACTTCATCAACGACACTTTCAACCAGCCCATTTGCGGTGAAACATTCGATCTTCAAAGGTATAGATACGTTTTGGGAGGTCTCGTCGGATCGTGGCTCTTATTCACTCTCCTCGTCTGGATCCTCTTCACTCGAGTTCTCTTCTTTGGCGCAAAGAAGCGTGATATGATCGAGACGTGAGTTCTTCTCTCTCTCTCTCTCTCTCTCCTTTTCGCATTCGCGAGACTCAACGAATGCGAGTCTTAACTAACTCGTGTTCCTTCTTCGACGTAGAATCGGAGTATTGCTACATCTCGTCTCGACAAAGAAAGAAGATCGCGGTTCACGTCCAGCGGTTCATCACTGGTTCGACCCTTATCCTGTCGACAAACCCAAACTGCCATTCTCCAAGAAGAGGAAGGCCCGAGGAAGGTCAATCTTGCGATGGGCGCTATCGATCGGATGCTATTGGATCTGGCTCGCAGAGTACCTCGCAATCTACTTCATCGTGAGTTTGACATTTCTTCCCTTTTCGTTGTTTCGAGTCGACTTGTTCTGACTTTCCTCGTGTCGCGCAGGCGGTTCGAGATTTCGTCTTGATCGGTACGAATGGATTCGACTTTGGTCAAATTGTCGCTGTTATCGGAATCATCATACCGATCGCCCTCATCGCTCGAGCTAACTTCGATTACGACGATGCGTGGAAGACGAAACGTTCATTATGGGAGAAGAAACGAAAGAACGATCAAGCGGAATTACTCGAAGATCAAGTCGATCCCGAACATCCTACTTTACCCGGTGACTGGAACCTCGACAACCCTGCATCCTCTCACACTGCAGTGTCCGGTACTCGTTCAACACCTCGTCGCTCTCATCGCTCAACATCTCGGACGACTCGCTCCTCTTCTCCGCTTCTGCAACGCGATTCCCCCCACGACGAATCCTCACCTCCTCGACCTCACGCTCGCCATCTGACTCATCCCTCTGCATCTAATCGACCTCCTCCTCTTCCTCAGACGTCAGTGTATCAAGGCTACCACGGTGAACTGCCTTCGGAAATCACAAAGGACCCTCCGACCCTGGAATTCCGAAAGGACTTTGAGCACGAACTGTCGGAAGAAGGTTCAGACAAGTGGTTGAGCGATACAACGAAGGAGGTGTTGAATCCACCGCGCATCAGGGAACAGTCATCGATGCAGGGTGGAAGTCAGCAGAGTAGACATGCTTCGGTTCATCGACGGGATGAGAGGTAGTCGAGCAGTTTGTACGAAGAGGAAGAATTAGGAAAAACTTTGTAGCTGAGTCTTTCGATGTACATCTCTGTAAAGATCTCGTTCACGACGTTCTCTCTCGGTGGTTGCGCCGTCGACGAAAAAGAGAAAAAAGCTATCGACAGTCTATTTCAGAGCTTGAGGTTTTGGGGGAAGAGGGAAGGGCACAAATAAACAGATTTCTATAGTGAGACCAGCTCAGGAAAGGTGGAGTCTAGGTGAGAAGCGATAAGGGCAAAGATGGAGGATTAAATCGAGCTAGTGCGAATGTTTCGTCGGGGAATCGGTTCGAAACGGGATTTCGCTAGAAAGCGTTCGCTGAAATCCAAGTTGGGGAGCTGTGGAGGATGCTGACTAACCTTGGTGTGGCTTTCCGAGGACTGGCGAGGTTGAGCTTCGAGACGTGCTCGAGCTTCGACTATCCTGCAACGTACAGCTGCTATTGGCTTACCGTCCTCACGGTATCCGCGTCCTACTCCGTACACCTTTACTACGAGATCCCCGAGAGCCTCGTCGGCGGAGTCTTTTTGCTTGCGCTGTTCTTCTTCGTCAGATTAGGTGAAGTAGCTAAAGTATACGATCAGTCCGGGCAGGACTTACCAGCCTCTCCAGATAGTCGACGTATCGACCTTCATTGGAGGAGCTAGAATCGTAGCGGCCGATATCCCTAGTCCATACCTCCAATTCCCGCACATCGTCGTAGTACTTTGCCTCTGCTGTTTCATACTTTTTTCTGTGGTCCTCCAACGCCTCCATCAACTTGTCCGGGATAGACTTACCCTCTGTGGAAACGTTCAGAGTTGATACCATCCATCAAAAGCGACGAGAAGAGAGCAAGCCTCACTGTTTCTCTTCGTTTCGACTTTCTCTTCGACGTCGCGGAAAGCCTTGAGCGCCTTGTTCATGGCCTTTCTGCTGCCTTCGACGACTTTGTAGAGGTTGTAGGGTGGGCGTGTGATATCTTGGTGGTACTGATCATCTCTCCTGCGAACGAGGAAGTCTGCGGGGAAAGAACGACTGTCAAATCCATACGGGAAACGGACAGAAGAAGACTGAGTAACGCACAGTCTCTCTTGACCATGTCAAATCTATCAAACGCAGCGAGTACTTCCGCCTACGGAGATGCCGTGTGAGTCGTACTTGGGGAAAGAAAAGGGAGAGAGAGAGAGAGAGAGCTACATAGTTCTCGATCTCCCTTTTCTTCGTAGAATGCGCGGGGTCATGGGGATCGATATTCTTCAGATCTTGTTCCGCTACAGATCGCGAGGCGGCGGGATCAGAGGATTGACGTACGCAGCGAAAGCAGAGAAGAAAGAATCTCACCTTTTTTCACTGCTTTCTCACATGCACCGGTCAGCAAAGTGGGATGAAGGAAACGGACAAAGCACGACTGACAGTCCTGTTCGACAAGTCCATACGTGACGGTGGGGCGAAGTACAGGACGATTGGAGTATCCGGCTGAGCTCGACGCTTGGGGTGGTGAAGGCATGTGGATGCGTGCAATGAAGCGATCGGCGTGACAGACTTGAAGTAGGGAGGAATGGAGGGAGAAAGAGGGAGGGAGAAAGAGGGAGGGAGAAAGGGGAGGGAGGGGTAAAAGACAAAGCTTGAAAAAATGGGTTTAGAGAACTCTTGCGCCGACGGAGTTCCGCGGCGATCGATCCATGAATTGACGATACACGTCTTATCAGTGACGCTCTCACACCGAGATCTACCCACTTTGTGCAGAGAAAAAATTTCTCGAATCAAGGACAAAGCTGTTGCAATTTCGGTTGAGCTTCTTCTCCTTTTGCTCGACTCGGCTGGCAAAGAGGAAGGTTTTAGGTACTCAACGAAATCGCGAGAGCTCGATTTGACTTCAATAACGAAGGTCCGCCAAATCCGCGGAGATGCTCGCGCTTCCTTCTTCCTCCCTCTCTCTCTCTCTTTCTCCCTCTTCCCCTTTTCGAGCGAGCGCTAAACAACTCAAGCCTACCTCTCGCGACAGCACAGTCAAGATGCCCTGGGCAGAGCTTGATCCGACTTGTTTCGCCGGCACTTATGTGCGTTTCCTTTCTTCCTCTCTCCTCCGCTTCCGCTCTAATCCACGTCACTCGATCACAGGGCCGTTACTGTGCGAATCCTTCAAGGGTAGATGAATGCTGTGGAGTCTGTGAGCTTTGAACCGATTAAAATTCTCCTGTTTCACTCTCTCAACTCTCCTCTTCCTCCTTTCACAGGCGCTGTCGTTCCGATCTCGTTCCCTGGAACAGTGATTTCCTTCGCTATCGGTTCGTTCTTCAATCTCTTCTTCGCTCTCGTCTTCAGGACCGAAGCTCCGTACAATCTTCTGTACGTCTTCCCTCTTTGCGTCCGAAACGGCTTATCCTGGCCTCACCTCGTTTCTCTTTCAAGGCTTCAATTTCTCTCGGTTTGGGGGCCGACCATCTCCCTCGTCAATTCCTACTTCACCTCGACGAACCGACTCGACCTCTTCTCTTACTGCTTTGTTCCCTTGAGCATCTGTAGCTGTATTCCGATTGCTATTGCCATTGCACTCTGTCGCTTAGAAGACCTGCATGTCAGTCTCTTCCACTATATCCTCTTCCGAAATTCGTGCCCAACTCTGACTCCCTTCTCCTGTTGCAAGGTTTTGTCACCCGACGCTTCTTTCAAACGACGTTGCGAAAATCGAAGAGCACGCAGACAAGCACGCGGAGAAGACGCGACAAACAATCCTGGCAAAAGAGAGCGCCCGAGCTCCACGAGAACGGATTTCTCCGTGTGGGCTGAAGAAGACGAGATTCGTTAGTTTTCGAACTTTCTGACGTTCTATATCTTGATTCTCATCGATCTTTCCCTTACAGTCCCTCACCGAAAGTTACCCCGTCGTGTACTCTGGTTCTACTTTGGACATATGGTTGCCTTCACCATCGTCTTCCTCGTGGTCTACATCAGCGTCAAAAACACTCACCAAGAAAATTGTAACGAGAAGTACGAAATCGACACCTTTTGGCGACCTTTGATGGGAGGTTTCGCAGGTCTCAATCTCGTCATCGGATGGTTGGGGTGGTACATCCTATATCAGAATATCAAGGTTTATTACGACGAAAATTCGGAATATCATCGAGCCACGTCTCATTCAGGAGTCCTCTGGTTCGTTCACCTCTCACTTTCTCTCCCTTTCTCTCGCTTACTCCTTCTCTCATCCCTCACAGGCTTCTCAAGATTACTCGCAACGAGAAGTGGGCAAAGAAGAAATCGGTTGGCTATGGTCGAGAAGAGCGCCTTCGCTGGGCGATTGGTCTGTAACCGCTTTGACCTCGACATTTTGAAGAAACCGCTGATCTCCTCCTTGTACAGCGCTTGCCGCGTTCTTGGTTTGGTGTATTCCCTACTTGACAATATGGTTCAAAGCTACACACTCGTTCAGTATGCTCGGACCGAATCACTGGCCATTCGAGTGCGTAATCTTTTCCTTCTGTCTCTTTCTTCGAGATTCTGTTTACTGAAGCCAATTCACCACCAATGAGTAGACAAGTTGGCGCTGCTACTGTGAGTTATGAAGCTTGAGCTCAGCCCGATCACCCATCCGAGCTGATCAATAATCGACAATTTTGATCGCAGTCTGTTTTCATTCCCTTCCTCATCTGTTGGAGGGGCATTGTAGATCGGAAGCTCCAGGCAGACAACGAGCGTCTCGAGAAGCAGTTGTATGACGACTTATACCGTGACGAACGACCATCCACCCGGAACAGAGAAGTTCACGCAGACGCGGATCGTTACGCTAATCTTAACAGCGATCATCAATCTATCCATCGTCGCGAGAGCCGCCGTAGTTGTCGAGACTCCATCGATGGCAGCATCGCCGATCACGCTCGAATCGCTCGCGGTTACCTCGCCCGTAGTCCCTCTGCCCGCTCTCTTGCTTAGCCATCTCTTTTCGTACCTTCTCTTTCGTCTCAGTAACCCAATCAGTATCAGTTCTATATTCTCACGACTACGCGAGAGAAGTTTCGCGAGCGAAAGCAGATTCCGGGAGAAGTGAGAACTTTCTGCGAAGAAGCGCTTCGAACTTGGAAGATACATGTTCATTCGGCATTTCCTGCTCCACTGAAGATATCCATCGTCGAATCACTATCACGCAGAGTCTGTACGACCTCGATCGAACGAGAGAACTTTGCGCTCTTCGCAAGAGCTTGCGAAGGGAATCTTACATTTTGTCTCCTCCCGCAGATTTGACGCTGGTTCTATCGGCTCAACGCTTCGATCGACGATCTCCTTGTACTCGTCGTTTAAAAGGGAGGGAAGGAGAACTTCCTTCCTTGCGAATGTCTCAGAAACCCCTGGCCAGGAAAGTTCCCCTTTCCTTTTCCTCTTCTTCCCCTCCCATTCTTCTACAATCAGCTACTCTCGAATACAAACTCACAGAGGCAGTTAGAGAGAGCTACAACTACCTTACTATCTCGCCTATCTCACTTCCGACCTTACTACTTTCCCCTTTCTTCCTAAAACCTCGACATCAATCTCGCTCAAGACAAGTTACTCGTTTGAATGGTGGCTCCGGCAGGCAGGAGGAGGGATTCTTCGGGTCCAGTAGCTAACGACTCTTCCGTCAAAGTCGGTGAGTCTTGTCGTCTCCAGAACTTCCCCCCCTCCCTGCACGCGTTTGTTGGAAATTCGCACTGACCGCTGTTCCCGCATGGTTTGAACAGTGGTTCGTATTCGACCGAATACAGGAGCAGAATCTGCAAACGTCCCCCATCGATTCCAGCGTATCGCAGTCAACCCTCTCAGTCTCAATTCGCTCCAAGCCGACAGCGGTGCCCCTTCCACTCCCTCTCCTTCAGCCTCGAAACATGCTCAAGCGAAATCAACATTCACTTACGATCGAGTGATAGGTCCGGATGAAGGTCAATCAGCAGTCTACGAATCAGCATCTCCTCTCGTCGATTCGTTTCTCGAAGGAATGAACGCGACCATTCTCGCTTATGGTCAAACGAGTTCAGGAAAGAGTTACACGATGGGGACAGATAGAATCGGAGAAGACGAGGAAGTAATGGGAGATGAGAGACAGGGAATCACTCCTCGAGCAGTTGCTGAGATTTTCGAAAGGATGAGGGAGCTTGAACGGGAATCAATGGGAGGTTCGACCTTCACTGCGAAAGTATCGTATGTCGAAATCTATAACGAAGACTTGATCGATCTGCTGGCCGGAGATCTCGACGTTCGACCAACCGTTCAAATTCGAGAGGACAAACAGGGAAACATCATTTGGAGTGGATTGAGGGAGGTCAAGGTTGCAAACGCTTCAGAAGTCATGCAGTGAGTCATACTTGCGAGCGTTGCAAATCAGAAGAAGCGGAACTAATGAGAGACTTCTATCGATTGACAGTCTCCTTTCTGCCGGCTCAACGCTTCGTCAAACTGGTGCAACCGACATGAACGCTCAATCGTCTCGATCTCACGCCATCTTCTCCCTCACGATCACTCAACGAAGATGGGCTGGTTCAGGATCCCCTCCTTCCTCCTCTGTCCCGACATCTCCTCAATCTCCTCGAGTTCAGAATCGTCTCTCCGGTCTACCTCGTGTCACATCGCCTACTCCCGGTGCTCGACCTTCGACACCTTCAGGTCGACCAGCGAGTCGCTCTGGACTTCGACCGCCGAGTCAGATTGGTAGACCAATGAGTCCTGCCGCTTCTCCCGTCGAGGATCCACCTACGACTCCGAATGGTGGCGATGCTTGGTCTATCGTGACTTCAAAGTTTCACTTTGTTGATTTGGCTGGTTCAGAACGAGTGAGCGAGATCATCATCTCTAAATTTGCGAATCTCGAATTGACATTCTCGTTCCTTTTTTTCAGCTCAAACGAACTTCAGCTCTCGGTGATCGTGCGAAAGAAGGAATCTCAATCGTGAGTCCCGATAGCTCTTCCCTCCCCTCGAACGCAGACTGAGCATTCCCATTATGCAAACAGAACGCTGGACTCAGTTCCCTCGGAAACGTTATTTCAGCACTCGGCGACCCTACCAAGAAAGCTACCCACATCCCTTATCGCGATTCGAAGCTCACAAGGTTGCTCCAAGACTCTCTCGGCGGCAACAGCAAAACGATGATGGTCGCCTGCGTCTCTCCTACCGAATACAACTTGAGCGAAACCCTTTCGACTCTCAAATACGCGAATCGAGCTCGCAACATCAAGAATCGTGCCGAGATCAACGAGGTCGAAGTCGGATGGGACGATATCGAACACCTTCAAAGAACGATTCTCAAATTGAGAGCAGAACTCTCAGTCATCAAATCGGGAGATGGAGCGGGAATGGCTTCTATCGCCGAGGAAGGGGTACGAAGGAGTATCGATGGAGCGCCGACCCTCGACGAAGCCGAACTACAGCAGAAAGTAGCTCAACTCACTGCCGATCTCGCTCGAGCCGAATCTGGAGGATCTTCAAACTCGATGTCTCGTGAACAATTCGAACGGGCAGTCGAACCCATCGTCGAGGAGTACGAAAGATCTCTCTCAGCACTGGAGTCTCAGCTCTCCCTCACTAGGGCAGCACTCGGACACTCGGAGGACGAAATGAGGGATCTCGAAGCGAGGATCGAGGAGGAGGCCAAGGCGAACGAACTCAGTACTCAACTCATCGACGAGCTACGGATCAGAGTCGCCAAGTTATCGGAACGAGAAGCGACTACGGAAGCTTACGTTCGAGATCTCGAAGCGAAACTCAAGGAGGTGGACGATGCCGACGAATCGACTGGAAACGCCGTCACCGATCTTCGCAAGGAGCTCTCTCGCAATCGTGAGCATTCGGAATCGACAGAGCTGTACATCAAAGAACTCGAAGCTCGCCTCGCGAAATCCGACGAATCGACCCAGTCTTTACAGAATCAGCTCGAGATCCTTTCGCGGGACATCGAACGAAGGGAGGAGGCTTACAAGGAACTCGAAGCTCGTCTCACTCTCCTCGACACGAGCGGTGAACACAAGCTGTTACTCGCAGAGATCGATGAGAAAGACAAGCGGGTGCTGGAACTCGAGCGGGATCTCGACGAGATGAGGGTCAAGGCGGAGAACGCGGCACAAGAGAAGGAGAGGTTACAGGAGATGACGGACAAGATGAGATCGGCGCAAGGAACGATGGAATCTCGCGTTGCAGCAGCGAGGCAAAAGATCAACCTCTCCCGTCGACCTGGCAGTCTCACTCCTCCCCACACTCCCGCCGAAACCGACGACGACGAAATCGATCCTCTCGATAATCACACTTCCTCTCCAGACCTCAGCTCCTCGCACTCCGATCCTCTCCTAGTCTCGATTCAAGAACAGATGGCTCAGCTCAAAGAAAGTCACGCTGCGACTCTCTCCGAACTCGAGGACGCCAAATCAAAGTACACTCAATCGTTGAAAGAGATCGAAGACCTCAGCTCGCAAGTTCAAGAAGCGAAACTCGTCCAATCAATCTCCGAATCAAGTCCGAACGGTTCAGCCTCGACTTCCCCTTCTTCGACCCGATTCTCCCGCAGTCGACAACTCGTTCCTGACGCAGATGATGAAGAAGAGACCGACGAAGTTGAAGAACTCGCTCATCCAGCTTCCCCTCTCGCCAGTCGAAACACTTCTCCTACCACGATCCGCACTGCTCGTTCACCTCAAGCCCGACGCAGTATGCCCTTATCCCCTTCTCACCGACTGTCTTTTCTCGGCCGCGGACAGGGAGTGTTAGCCTCGCCGTCGCATTCGCGTGCGGCGTCACTCTCACAGGAGTTGTCTGCGGCCTCCTTATCATCGCAAATCTCCTCGCAATTACCTTCCCCTCCGAGTCCTCGACCCATCTCTCCCTCGCCGACATCGGACAATCGACGCGAGAGCTTCTACGGAGCAACGAGCGAACGGAGTTATGAACAAATGAAGAATGAAGTCATGAAACTCCAGTCGGTTCTCAACGAGCGCGAGGAGGAAATCTCTGCACTCGAAACAACTTTGAACCAGCTCAAATCTCCAACATCTCCTCTCCCTCCTCCGACTCCGACTTTCGAAGGTTCCGTATCCCCGAGTCCCGCTCCTCCTCCTGTCCTCCTCACGAATGGACGCTCTTCGACACCTCCACCATCTCAACCTTCTGATCACGATCTCAACCTTTCACCTCGTACTCGAGCAGCTTTCGATGCCATCAAAGCCGACTTTGCGTCAACCGGTCTCGGTCTCGGCAGTTTCAACTCGACAGACAGCGACGAAACGACCAACGCCAACCGTCTCGACGATCTTATGCGCTCGATGGCGAAGAAGGAATCGACTCATCGAGAGGCAATGAGTGAACTCGAGGACAAGCTTTCGACTCTTCAACGACAACACGACGAGTTGACTATGCTCTCCCGAGATCAAGTCGTCAATGTTTCGACCGAGATCGAGAAGCTGAGGACGGAGCTCGAAGGTAGACCTCAAGCGAGTCATTACGACGAGCAACTTCGCACTCTCCAAGTAGAGCTGGAGGCGAAGCGAGGGGAGCTCGATCACTCTCGTCAGGAGGCGCAGGAGACCCTTGAAGCTGCGAAGAAAGAACTTGTCGATGGTGTGTCCTTGTTCTTGCGGTGTTTCCTCGAATTGAGTTTGACTAACCGATTTCTTCCTTGACTGACAGAGCATCAACGAATTCTCGATTCGACTATATCCGACCACGTATCGGCGCTCACACGAAGGAAGGAGGAACACGATTCTACTCTACAACGCTTGACGACCGAACGAGACGAAATCATCTCGACGAAACAAGCTGAACACGAAGAGGCTCTCCGATCTCTCGCTGGTGCCCACGACGAAGCGCTCACCTCTCTCAAGACCCAACACGAGCAGATGTTACAGGAGAATATGAACGAACATTCGGCGGAACTTTCGCGACTTCGATCTGAACACGAGCGAACGATGGAACGAATCGGTCCCGAAATCGAACAAGCTCTCGCTGTCCGTCTCGCCGAGCTCACAGCTTCTCACGCCGCTGCCTTCGAGCTCGTCAAGTCGGACCACTCGCGCGAGATCGGCGAAAAGGAGGAATCTCATCTGTCTCAACTCGAATCCCTTAAAGCGCAACATGCCGCTGACCTCGTTTCAGCTTCCGATCGACACGCCTCGACCCTCGACGAAACCTCCAGCAACTTGGCCTCTCAGCACCGATCAGCTTTCGAAGAGCTCCGAGTTGCTCACGAACAATCGATCACCGAGATGAGGAAAGGTCACGCTAAGCAGATGGAGGACTTGATCGCGGAGAGGGAATCGCTTCAACGTAACGTCGAGGATGGGCAAGAGCTGTTACTATCGGAGAAACGGATAGCGCAGACGAGTGCTTTCGAGGACGCAAAACAGGTAAGTTTCGAAGTTTCCGCTTATCCCTGTCATCGATTGCGCTTATCTCTCTGGCGCTCTTGCTCAGCAACGCGAGGCAGCTCTTGAACAACTGCGCTCAGCTCTCGACGACAAACACGCATCGGTCACTCAAGTACTCTCGAAGGAGCATTCGGATGCCCTCTCGACGCTCTCATCCGATCATCAAACCTCTCTCGAGCAGACGAAAGCCGAACACGCTCAACTTCTCGTCGAGCAACAAACTCAACACGCTTCTGCCCTCGCCGAGCTCGTCAAGAAACACGAGGACACTCTCCAAGCTGTCGTCACGGAACGAGACGAAGTCAAGATTTCCCATCAAAAAGCCCTTTCCGAACTCAACGCCATGCGAACAAGTCAGGAGGCCGCTCAAACATCTCTCGCAACTTTCACATCGAAGTACGACGCGATGAACTCGAAACTGGCGGGCATCTCGAAACAGCACGAAGGAGTTCTCGATGGACAGAAGGAAGAGATCGACCTCCTCAATCAACGACTCGACTCGAAGGCAAGCAACATCACTCCGAGGGCAAGCGACAACGAACTGCAAGAAGCGCTGGACGCTCTCAGCACGGTCGAAAAAGCACTCCTCGAATCTCAACAGGAGCGGGAAAGGTTGATGACCGAGGTCCACGACCTCCGAGGTGGAGACAGCCAGAAGAAGCCTCAGTACGATTCGATCTTCAAGGATCTCGAGCAATACCGAGCTTCAGTCATCAAACTCGATTCCGAACTCGTCAAAACTCGCAAGGAACGAGATTCGCTTTCGACTCAATTAGCTCGCGCGTCCCTCTCTTCCTCAAACCACACCAGTTCAGTCGGTCTCGGTATCCTCTCCTCACATCCTTCCGCATCCTCACCGATTCCTGCCAACGATTCGACTCCGAGAGTTGGCTCACCGAATGGTTCGACTCCTGAACGAGCCATGTCTCCTGTTCATGAATTCGGTCGCAACTCGCCTCGACCCGACTCTCGCTTCCTACCTCCCGCAGCTCCTCCTCCATCGATGCCACCTCCTGCAGCACCCGTTCCAAATTCTCCTCTTCCTCCCGTACCCTCCGGTCTTCCCCTCTCTCGCGCCGCACGCTCCTCAAGTTCGTCTAGCAACGGACACGGTCGAAACTCTATCTCGAACGATACAATTGCTACTAGCCTTCGATCCGATTCCCAACCTATCGATCCTCGAATCGCGAAACGCTTTGAAGAGCAAGAATCTCAAGTGTGTATACTTTCCCTTGCTCTTCTTTCGATCGAGGCTACTCACTGACATTGATTCACTCTCGCTAGATCGCACGATTGACGAAGCAGCTGACTCACTGCGAAGGAGAACTCGAACAAACTCACTCGAAGCTGAACCTCAACTCTTCCGAAATCTCTCGCCTCGAATCCGAGAACCAAGCGAATACCGACTTGATCAACACTCTCGAATCTGCTCTCAACGATTCGGAAAGGAACTTGCGAAAGACTCGAATGAACGCGAACGAGATTGTCAGAGAACGAGATCAGTACAAAAGTGAGAATGAACGGTTACGAGTCGAGGTAAGCTTCAACCCGAGCTAGTCTGATCTTTTCATGAGCGTGTACTGACGAAGGATCAACGTCTGCAGGCTCAAGATTCTCATACAACTAGTGAAAGTTATCGTCAATCCGTTCTCGACATGGAGGAACGTCTTCAAGATCAACGGAATCGTGAAGCTAGAGCTGAACGAGCTCGTCAAGAGATGGAGCTACGAATGCAAGCTGCTAGTAAGAAACGAAGCAAATGTGAGTTTCGACTTTTCACCTTCGGAGATTGCACTTCCGAGCTAGGAATTGACATTCGACTATTTCTCGCAACAGTCAACTGCCTCTAATCTCTCCTCATCTCTCCCTCTATCTCACTTTCTCGCAAATTACCGTCGCACTCGTCTGCCCTATATCCCCACCCTCGTCGTTGCCTCCCCCGCCTCTCCTTTCGCTTTCTCTTCTCCCCTCTCACGCTCTCCACGTTCGTTTTTGTATCGGTGTTTATTTTTGCAGTACGTATCCTTATGTCGATTCAGTCCAGTCTATTGCAACCTTTTTCCTCGTCTGCGTTGCGAACTGTAGCGGTCGAGGCGCAAATGAGCGAGATTTTTGACTTCACCTCCTGGGAAGTCCGATCGGATTTCTGCTTCAATTGAACTTCAATCTAGCGGGGTATCGAGCTCCCGTTACCGACTTACTAATCTCAATTAGTTCCCCCTAGCACTTTGCGAAGCTGCTGCTTAGGAACTCGGACTGTTCCCCTTCCCGCATTTGCATTCATCTTCGCTGTCTTTCGCATCACCTCCTTTCTCGCTCAATGAACGACCAGAGCTCTCAGTATCAGTGTGCAACTCAGTACGGCGAACCTCAACCCTACATATCTAGTTCAAATCTTCAACAACCAAGTTCAACTTCTTCCTTCTTTCCCCCTTCTTCTTCTACCTCCACTTTCAATCACAACATGTCCTCGCACGGGAACCCATCTTACAGCTCTTATTCACCACCTGTAGCTCCAACTGATTCACTCAGCAAGCAGAAAAGCGAGTTCTTTACCTCTTTTCCCCCTCCCGAAATTGCCACTAACACCCTTATCTCTCTCTTTCAGGCAGTGACGTAGGAAAGATGAAGAATGCTGGACAACTTCACAGGAGAGAATCTTCTTTCGGTGGTGCGAGTGCTCCTTAGTGAGTTAACCTTAGGAAACCTCGCTCATTCAACCTCTTTTCGCTGATTCAAGATGTTTCTACAGCCAACGTCCAGAAGGCGCTTCTTTGAACGCGAAAGGGAGTTCTACTACGAGTCTGTTCACAACGAGGAAGAACTGGAGTGAACACATCATCACTGAGATGCAGGTGAGCCCCTATTCCGATCCTAATCTCGCTTCGCGACTTTCCCCTTGCCTTCGAGTCAATCCCCGTCGCGGAGTTCTTCCTTTTCGCAGAAACGTCGACTGATTTGAATTCGTTGGACGATAGGATTTCATGCACGTTTTGAGTCCAAAAGGAGAATTCGTTTACGCTACACCTTGCATTCGAGAACTCGCCCAATGGTCTCCCGACGACTTGTTCGGACGTTCAGTCTTCGATTTCATTCACCCAGACGACTCTGAAGCAGTCCGAAGAGATTTCACCGAAGCTAGCAAAACTCAAGAATCCCTTTCCCTCTACTATCGATTCAAGACGAAGCCTGGAAGTTACATTCTCTTTGAGATCACCGGTCATTGGTACTACGCCTCGACTTCACCGGTGGAAGGTCAGGAGAATGCGAAATGCTTCTTTGCGATGGCGAGGCCTTACCCTTCGAAGAATGCCGCTATGCTCGATTCTTTCCTCGAGTTGAAGTTTGAGAACGAAAGGTTGAGGCAGGAATTGTTGGTCATGTACAAGGTAGGCCTTCGATTCATTTGCATCGCATTCAGCTGTTGCTGATGCTTTGAAACCGTCGTTCACAGGACATTGAAGGAGATAGTACTCCTACGACAGGTACGCTTTCTCATCTTTTTCCTTTCCTTATCCGCTCACCGAACTCATATCGTACACGTTACTTCGTAGCTCCCTTCCCTCCCGGTATCTATCGAGCAGAATCTTTCGACTCTCGCACCTCAAGCGTGATCGATCCAGCAACCGGTCTCGTTCAAACCCAAACCCTCATTCCTTCCTCCTCAAACACTTACGGCGCTCTCGGTATCGGAATCAGTGCGAATGGAGTCAAGGGTGATGCGACTGGAGAAAAGAAGAAGAAGAAGATCAGGGTCGAGGAAGGAGAGTTTGTCTGTCGCGATTGCGGAACGGTTGATTCTCCTGAATGGCGAAAGGTGCGTATCTGTTGATGCTGTATCACTGTCTTACACGTCTCTGATACTAGATCCTTGAACGCACAGGGACCTGATGGACCCAAATCGCTTTGCAACGCATGTGGTGCGTTTTCTTCCTTTTCTCTCTTCCTCCTCCTCCGGCTCATCATTGTCCCTCCCTCTCTACAGGTCTTCGCTACGCCAAGCTCGTCTCCAAAAACAAGAAAGCAGAAGCTAAAGCTAAGAATGCTTGATTTTCGCTCGAAGAAACCCCTCACTTAATACCAAACCGACATTTCGTCTCTCGCTCAATACCAATATCCCTATATCCACCTCTCTCTATTTTCCATATACGACGAAACTCCCTTTCCTTTGTTGCCATATCACATAGTCACTCTCTAGCCCTCGCTTTATAACCTCACTCGTGTATCATGCATTGTTTTTGGCTATACGCAAAATTCGTCTTCTCTTTGTGTAGTTTCTGTCCTAGGGGTTGTAAGTGAAGAGTTTCCGTTGCTTCTCTTTAGTTTTCGTTTCCTTTCGAGAGTGTCGCGGAAACAGCGCATTCGAATTTTGCTCCCTTTGCCTCAGAAATTTGGAAAGCGCGGCAATTTCTTCCCCTCTTCTCTCCTCTTCACCTCCTCACTTCTCTATCTCGCTGTTCGACTCAGACTACCGCCCGACAGCTTCAGTGACCCCTCAAAATCTACTACAAGCTCTCAAAGCCCTCCTAGCTCTCTTCCTTGTCTATCTCTCTCTCCCCTCGATCCCTTGATCTACAACCCTCCAGTCTTCCTCCCACAGCACTCACCTAACTTCGAGCTACTCCACAGATCCGCCAGAGCACTCTACAAAAATAGCGCATCGGAAATCGAGGTCTGGACATGCGAGTTTGAGGGAAATTGGCAACTTGAAACGGTTTGGTTTCTCTTCGAGGTTTCGCTTCATTTTCCCCCTTCTCACTCTACATACCGCTTCGATTACTTCCCAGCTGCTTCGTAGTTATACTCTGAGCATCTCCTTATCTCCCCCTGCTTCTTCACTTGCCTGCTTCTTCGTCAATCTTGTATTTTCCTTCACTTCGCGCTTCTTTCGCCATCAACTCCCCTCTCATCTCACCACAGCTCTCCTCCTCTCGTCCCGTCCATCCCGCTGCCTCTCGAGATTGACGTGCTCGTGTCTCTCTGAGTCAAAGCTCGGCGTCCTTCAAAGTCTGGCAGAAATTGACGAACCACTCTTTCTTTCCTTCCCATCACTTTTTTCGCTCGAACCTTTCAATACTCGTTTCCCGCCTCTCTTCGCCCTCAGTAAGTCACATGCAATCTTGTGATCGTAGTGAAGTGATCGGAATAGCTGATAAGCGACTTGACCCGACAGAAATCATTTTCGAAATACACTTCAACTCTTTTCCCTCTCTAGTCACCTCGAACAACAAGTAAATTCGCTAGAATGGAACACGGTACTATGTCTGGAATGGATAGTCACTCTGGTTCTTCTTCGAGTGGAATGGACATGGGTACTGGTGATTGCAAAGTGAACCCCTCCCGCAAACTTTTTGACCTCACTCGGTGCTCCCCGGTGTCTCTTCCCCCTTCCTCTCCTAACATGATACTAATGATACGCCACTTTCAATGTGCTACAGATCAGTATGATTTGGAACTGGCAAACTGTCGATGGTGAGCTGCTTTCGAGACTGCTCCTCGGGAGAAACTCCTCGGCTCACCTTTGTTCTCGTTCCTCCCACAGCTTGCTTCATCTCGCAAGATTGGCGTATCCGTTCCATCGGAGGTTACATCGGGTCTCTCATCGGTGTAAGTCCTTACTCCACCCTTCGCTCTCCCCTCTCCGTCGCTGACACTCACGCTCCCACACCTTTAGATCTTCTTCATGGTCGTAGTCCTCGAGATCTTCCGCCGTATGGGACGTGACTATGATCGACAAATCCGATCCTCGTACTATCGTCGCGAAACCGCCGCCTTGGCCGCCGTCGCAAGTTCTTCGAAGTCCCCTTTGCCCGCAAACGCTCTCGTTCCCGCTCCTTTCCGGTACGTTCTCCATTCTGCCCCATCGCTAATCGATCGAAATTCGTACTGATGGTTGTAGCGACGAATGATGCAGCCCGAGTTATAATCAGCAGATTATCCGATCTGCATTCTATGGAATCTCGTTTGGAACCGCATACGTACTCATGTTACTCGTCATGTCGTACAACGGTGGAGTATTCTTTGTCATCGTATTGGGTGGTACTATCGGTCATTTCATCTCTGCTGTACGTCGTCAATCTTTGAACATCTCAAGCCTCTCGAATCGAGCTGATGTTTTCGATGACTTGTACCGCACAGCGCGATACGGCTACCCCACACGAGACGGAAACTATCGATGATTCACCACAAGCCAGGGGTGATTGCTGTTGCTAAACCTCCCTCGTCGTCGTTCTGTCGCAAGCCTGTCGTTCTTTGTCGTTCTCTTAATCTGTTCCTCGCTCCCTCTTTCGTCGGTCATACCCCCTCCGCTCGCAGCTTCTAAGTTCAGTCTCTCTGTGTACAAATACAAGTCGTTCTCTTTGAACAAGCAGTGCAATTCCCCTCTCTCAGCACTGTTTGATGTTGCGAAGAAGTTTTCTAGAGTCTAGTATTGGCCGAGCGGGAGATGACTGCTTCTCACGCTCTCATGAAAGGTTAGACGACGCTCGGACAGACTCGTACTGCTTGCGAAGAGAGACAGTCGGGACTTTTGCAACCAAGTTAGCCGAATCAAGCGAATCTCGACCCTTTTTCCAATCCCCACCTCCTGACTCGCTTCTCTCGCTATGCTCTCTAGGCAACTCCTACGGCCGTCTACTTCAAACTTATCCCCTCGAATGGCCTCGCAGCGTATCAACATGATTTCTTCCCATCTCTCTTCGACTGCCTCTTCCTCCTCGCCTCCCAAACCTCAAGCGAACTCGAATAATCCTCCAGTCTTATTCGAAGCACAACACTCTTTACGCAAGGTGGTTCTCAATAGACCCAAGGCGTTGAATAGCTTGAATGATGAGATGGTCGATTTGATCTTGCCTCAGTTGAGCAAGTTTGAACAGAGCGATTTGGCAAACGTCGTCGTCATCAAGAGTAACTCGAAACACTTCTGTGCTGGTGGAGATGTCGTATGTGAGTTGTCTACTTCCCTTTCTCTCTCTCACACGAGTCGAGCGGAATTGATGGGAACCTCGTTCACTCTCGTTTGATAGCTCTTACAAAGTCGTTGGACAATGAGAGGGATTGGAAGAACGCTAGTGGGTTCTTCAAGAAGGAATACATCATGGTGAGTCGAGCAAATTCCGAAGAAGGAGCCATGTCGCTGATCGACTTCGTTTGCCTATCCCGTTCACAGAACCACTTCCTCGCTACGATGAGCAAGCCTGTCATCTCGCTCATGAATGGTGTTGCATGTGAGTCTGGAGCGGAGACACTCGTATTCGAGCTGGGCGGTTGCTGATGCGCATTCCTTCTCAACACACAGTCGGAGGAGGACTCGGACTTTCGATGCACGGTGCATTCCGAGTAGCTACTGAGACTACTCAAGTCGCTATGCCCGAGGTAAGCCGTACAGTGAACGCCTCAACGATCTTTTCGAAACTTATCCAAAGATTCTCATTCACAGACAAAAATCGGATTATTCCCTGATGTCGGCGCCAACTTCTTCCTTCCCCGCCTTGATGGTCAACTCGGAATCTACCTCGCCCTGACCTCTCTTCCTCTCAAAGGAGCTTCCGCCTATTTCGCCGGATTCACCTCTCACTACGTCCCCTCGGAGCGTCTCGCAGCTCTCGAATCTCGCCTGGCCGAACTCGAACAAACCGCGACTGTAGAAGATGTCAACGCCGCCTTGAATGAGTACTCAGCAGACGCCGACGAACTCGCCCAAGCTTTGAAAGAGTACAAATTGGTCGGACCTGTTCGAAGAGCACTCGATTACACCTTCTCGCGAGCGACCGCGGAGGAGATGATGGAAACTTTGGAGAAGATCGAAGGTGGATCGTTGAGTTCGAAGGAGATGGGCAAGATTGTCAGAGAAGGAGAAGAGTCGAAGTTGGACGAAGTCAAGGCTTGGGCGAAGGAGACCAGGGAACAAATCGAGTTGAGGAGTCCTACTAGCGTCAAATTATCCATCAAGGCGATTAGAGAAGGTGCCAAACTCAACATCGAAGAAGTTTTAGCGATGGATAACCGAATCGCCGCTGCTTGTTGCGTGAGTCTCTAGCTCTCTCTTTCTTTACGTACTCCACCTCGAGACTAATTTGTTCGTGGCACGACATGTAGTCACCAGCAGTTCACACTGATTTCCGAACGGGAGTAACCGAATTCCTCGTCAAGAAGATCAAACCCGAAGATCAAAAACCCTCCTGGTCCCCTTCTACTCTCCCCGAGGTAACCTCCGACTCCTTGCAAAAGATCTTCTTCTCCTCGCCACCACCCTTCACGAACCCTCCCGTATCCACCTTCAAACCTTCTCGCAAAGATCGATTGAACCCCTTACCAGCATACAAAACCCACCCTTACTCGATTTATGGACTACCGAGTGAGAAGAGGATTGAAGAAGTCGTCAAGGGGACTGCTAAGGATAGTCCAGATTACGCGAGGACTAGGAAAGAGATTGTTGAGAAGTTCGAGAGGGAATGTAGTGGGAAAGTAGGAGTCAAACTCAAGGTCGATGAAGTACTCGATAGGAGAACAGTCGTTGCTGAGGAGAACACTCTACGGTGGGTGTAGAGGAAGAATTGTCAATAAGGAAATTGTAAATCTTTTGAAACCACTCTCTGCCGACGGTGCGAGAAGGAGAGAAAGTGGGATAGAGATAGGAAGAACAACGACATTGGAACAGTACAACTAGGGAGACAGTATAACAGGTAGAGTACGCAAGCATTAGAGTGAGAGATAACGCACAGAGAGGGGAGGGGAGGGGAGGTGATAATAACGAGAAAGTGGTAAAAGCGAAGAGATGAATGCTATAGATGCGATGCGATTGCTTGAGTGGATGTCTAATCAGAGTCTTGATCAGAGTCTGCGGGTAAACCTCTTTCGATCCTCCTTTGACGTTTCTTCCAACGAGCGTGATCATCAGAATCCCAATCTTCAGGATCTTTCGCCTCGTACCAAGGCTATTGAGAGATAGTTTGAATCAGTCTCGAGGCTGTATCCGAGTCTAGAGAAAGGGAAAAGCTCACCTTTTCCTCATCAGAATAACTCTCCTCTCCCTTCTTCTTCTTCTTGACCGGTCTTTTCTCTTGAATCACCTTCTTGATGGGAGGAGGAGGTTTCAGGTTCATATGAAGAGGTGGACATTTCGTGCGGGAGGAGAGACCTGGTGAATGGTAAGAACCGATTCCTCGTTTCGCAATGATAGCAGCGAGACCTGTCGAGACAGAGGTGAGACTTTCGAGTCAGCAAAGCACTCGGATTCCAGACGCAAGGGTGAAGATTCAACTTACTGCCAGGTTTAGGGGTCTTTGAGAATGGACTAGCGGAACGATCTCGCTCACGAGATAGAGCAGCGACACCTTTCGGTTTCGGAGTAGGGATACCAGCGTTCTCCTGTGCGTTCAGATGAACCAAATCAGCGAGAGTAAGTTTATCGAAGCTGAGGTGAACAAGAGACGCACCTTTGCATGATCTGCGACAGCGTTCTTCGAAGATCCCGATCCCGAAGCTTTCTTCTTGCCTTTCCCCGTCTCCTCCTCCGCTTCCTCATCGCTACTCTTGTCCTCTGCGAAGTCATCCTCATCGTCCGCATCACTCTCCGAAGCAACAGCTTTCCTCTTCTTGCCTTTCCCCTTGGCATTCGTGGCAGCTTCTTGCTTCTTCGCCGCTTCCTCCTCCTTCTTCCTCTGTTGCGTTTTGACGAAATCGAATGCGTTCGGATCCACCTCTTCGGCAGCTTGCATAACAAGATCGATCTTCCTCTGCGCTTCTAGAGACTTCGTCCTGTTCCTCGCGATTGCTGGCGAAACAGAGTTCTTCGAATTCGAGCGCGAGGCTCGAGAGTTGGCGGGAGAGACGGAAGCGGCGGAAGCGACTGATTTCTTCGAAGCGGTAGTTGAATCGGAAGGAGTAGGTTGTTGAAGAGGGTTCTCCTTCGAAGCTGTCCTTCCTTTCCCCTTCGCCGCAACATTCGACATAGTCTCGGCTCCACTGGATTCGACGACAGCTTCCGCATCTGAAGATTCGATCACTCCTTTCTTCTTTCCCTTTCCCTTCTTCGCGACGGGTGCAGCTCGTTTCTTCGGTGGTGGTGACTGAACTTCCTCCTCCTCCTCTTCGTCTCTTCGTTTTTTCGCCTTGCCTTTGTTCGAACGAGGTGATTTGCGAGTCGAGTTTTCATCGTCGTCGAGACTCATCTGCTCGAGTCCATCATCCTCGTCGTCCTCCTCCGAATCGGCGACCTTGTTGACTACCTTCCCCTTCCCGTTTCCCTTCGCGTTCGCTTTCGATTTGGCTTTGACGGGTGCGACCGGTTCCTCCTCCTCCTCATCTCGATTCACAGTCGCTTGTGAACCCTTCTCTGATCCGGTCCCAGCTTGCTTGACAGTCGAAGCTTTCTCCTTGTCGGTCGTCTCCTGCGCACTTGCCGTTTCCTCCTCCTTCTCCTTCTCCTTCGAAACTGTTTTCGATTTCGTGATGGTCGGTTTCCTCGTTGGTTTCGCCTTCTCTTTGGCATTCTCCTTCTTCTCCTTTGCCTTCTTCTTCGTCTTGTTCCTGTTACGTTTCACCTCCGCTGCTGATAACCCAAAATCCTCATCCTCATCACTTCGATCTTTATTGATTTGTGCAGCTTTCTCCATGTACTCGTCGGTGAGTTTCCGTTCGAGGTCTTTCGTACTCGCCGATGATTCTGCCACCGGTTCGAGAGTCGAAGGTTTCGAGACCGATTCCGATCGAGAGGAGGAAGATTCGAGGGGTGCGGAGAGCGGATCAGGGGAAGAAGTGGGAATGACGAGAGGATTCTGCTTGGTTTTCGACGTTGGTTTCTTCGAAATGGAAGTGGTCGAGGTAGCTGTCGAAGAGCGAGATTTTTGAGGAGGTGCATCGTAATCCGTCGAGTCTCCTTCGCCTTCAACCTCCTTCTTCTTTTCCTTCCCTTTCACTTCCTTCGGTACCTTCTTCGTAGCCGATGTATCTCCTTCTCCCTCTTCATCTGACTCGCTTTGAGGTAACAATCTTCGTTTCTTCTGATTACTCTTTGCCGGTTCTTCTCCCTCACTCAAATCTGACGAAACCATCTCCTTCGACAACGGCGTTGCCTTCCCTTTCCCTTTCGCAGACTCGGAAATCGAGGTTGACTTCGTGGTTGAGGCTGAGCGTTTCTTGGTCTGCGGAATGTCGAGTTCGAAAGAGGGCTGTTTCTTCGAGGATTTGGGTGCTAAAGGTTTGCTCGATGTCGACGCGATTGTAGACGGAGTAGTATTGCTCGAGTGAAGCGGATCGCTCGAAGTAGCTTTCGAGGATTTCGTACCAGGAAGAGTTGGGAGTCGACCGATACCTTCGACGGTCGGATTATCGGCGATGAGGGGTGGACCTCCTCCGAGTAGCGGGAATGAGGCTGTACACAGTGGTCGGTCAGCTCTCGAGTATGGATTTGAGGGAGGAAAGAGTAAGCATACCAGGACCACTTCCTTCGTTGTCACTATCCGGAATCTGCTCAGCTTCCTCTTCTCCACCTACTCCTCCTCCATTCGCAGGCAGCATAGGGTTTGCCGAATCAGTGGTGAAAGTCCCAATCTCGCTACTCATTCCCGAAGTTTGCTTCTTAGATTGATCCGAAGTTGTGAATGAGTTTCGAATCTCGTCTGAAGCTGTGACTCCCTGTCGATTGAGCGATGTATCTGGATCACTGATCGATGAGGGTCCAGCTGAAGGCAGAGGTCGAGGAGGAGCTGGAAGAATTGGGTGGAGAGATGAAGAGGAAGGGAGTCGATCTGAAGAGCTGGAGTCGCGAAGAGGTGTAGGAGCGGATTGGGAGGTAGATGTAGTATAAGTGGTGTTATCTAGTGTACCGTGGAGTGTCTGGAAAGGAGCTGTGAGTGAAGGGAGAGCGAATGGATTCAATTGTTGTTGTTGTCGCTGATTCTCGACTTGGGATTGCCTGAGAACTTCGTCGAGAATGTTCTGTTCTGCACGTTGATAAGCAGGGATTCTACCACTGCGACTACTAGACATTCGAGGTGGTTGGAAGGACGAGAGAAACTTCTTCCCTCTCTCAGAGTCCGAAAGACGCGACGGTGGCGTGCAAACCGTGTCAAATCGAGCAAGTTCGGGGATAGAAGCTCGACTAGACAGTGTGTGTACTTTGCGTTGGAGAATCGGCTCAGAGAGGAGTGGAGTCCGATCGAGGTCGACCTCTTTTTTGCGAAGAACGATTTGACGGGCCCTTCGCACAGCCTCTTAGCTCTTAGGAAGCTATAGCAGCATTGCCACGATACTCTCGACCGTACACGACGTTTGCTGACTCGCAGAGAGCCAAACTCAACGATGAGCGAAAGGAAGCGTGGTCGAAGCTTTTCGCAAATCGCTTTTCTCATCTCCTTTTGCGCAATTTCTGCGTGGCCAGGGTTTCGATACACTCGCAGTGAGTCCATCAAAGCGCTACAGTCTGCTCAGGGGGGTCTCTCTCTCGAAGAGTTGCGACGGACGAAAGCGAAAGAGTTCGTGAGAAATCTAGTCCCCAGCCTTCTAGGACTGGGCGACGTCTGTGAATGACCAATGAGAGACAGGTGACAAAGAGTGTGACGAAGAATAAAAGAGACAGTCCTACAAACAATGAACGGATCTAATAGTAACATGCGAGAGAGACAGAGAGAAAACAAGGGAAGCTGAGGGAGCTGATTTTGGTATGTAGCAACACGCTTAGAGCACGTATCGGAAGTTGGGGTTCTCCTTGACGGTCTCCATCTTGTCTTGCATACCGGCAGCAGCGGCGAGCTTGGGATCGGCCTCTCCAAGGTTGCGGTCTCGAGATTTGTTGGAGGCGAACATGATAGCCCAAAGGATACCGTGAGCGACGAGCTTGGCAATGTACCCACCCACTTTAGTCGTAGAAGGAGAGTAGAGTGAAGGAGAAGAAGAGGGAGAAGAAGGAGACGAAAAGTCAGTGATCGGATATAGACGAAGGAAACGAGAAGAAGCAAGAGAGTAGAGACTCACTCATGGCGTAAGCACCTGATTGGTATCGTGGCTTCTCGTTGGCGTAGATGAACTGAGGACCAGCCATGTTACCCGCACAATAGGCAGCGAAAACCATGGCGGAAGTGATGGATTTCTTACTGTTTCGGTTTGAAAGAAAGG
>Ga0308170_10000645_pt1 | contig 40569 bp, 55 predicted proteins | sample PhyBR2_2_FD_202136 | JGI IMG/M metagenome (GOLD analysis project Ga0308170, IMG submission 202136) | Phyllosphere microbial communities from UC Gill Tract Community Farm, Albany, California, United States - DLSLSB.R2 | ecosystem: Host-associated > Plants > Phyllosphere > Unclassified | place... | reverse complement strand
TTCTGACCTATCGGCAGCTGGCAAAGATATGGGTTGAGAACGAAAAATCTACCGCGACGTTTTCGAGCAAAATGCTCATCAAGTCCCTCATTTTGTATGGCTCACGCAATAGCGAGTTGAGAGAGTCACGGAAGGAGGATTTTGATTTTGAAGAGGGCATTTGGACATTGCCCTCAGACCGTAGCAAAACAAATAAAATCATCAGGAGGCCGATCTTCAAACAAATCGAGCCACTGCTCAAACAGTCAATCGATAATGGCAATGGCCTGCTGTTTCACGGTGCTTTCGAAAGGGACGTTCCGCTGAGTATTGGTTCTTCAACCAGGTATGTCCGATTACTTCGCGATCAGCTTAACTTTGGTGATTTTACCGCTCATGATTTCCGCAGAACGATGGCTACTCGTTTGGCAGAGGAAGGGATTGCGCCCCATGTCATTGAGAAAATGCTGGGGCATGATCTTGGAGGAGTGCTTGCAGTTTATAACAAGCACGATTGGTTAGCTGAACAGAAGGTTGCTTATGAACTCTACGCAGACAAGATTTTTGAGCAGATCAAGCTGATCTCTGATTAACGCCGCCGTTTAAAATCCACTGCTCCACCTCAGCCAGTAAGTATTTTTTAGGGCGATTTCTTACTGGCTTGGGGAAAGAATAATTTAGTACATAAGTCCTCATTGTTGTCCGCGAGGTAACCCCAATTTTTTGCATCGCTTCGCTTTCGAAGATCATCTCAATATTAGCCATTCTTTTTTCTCCACACATTCCTGCTGCATCAGGTTTTAAATCAACGTGACATGTCACACATTAAGTTTTGTTTCGTGCCAGCCCAGCCTCACCCAACAGGCTGACTCTTCTTTCAGCGGGCAATCCTGCACCGGGAGGTTGTCACCACACTTACCGCACTGGCGCTTACTCATAACGCGGAAACGGCTACGGACTCGCGCATCGTCCTGGCGAATGAGCAACGCTATATACTCGTTCAGCTCATAGGGTTCACGACCGGGGCGGCGTGCGGCGCAGTTATGCGCCAGCATCTCCAGTTCCTGACTATCCAGCGCCAGCTCCAGCTTTTTACCACCGGCAGCGGCCTGTCTGGCACGCTGCGCTGCTTTGCGTTCGGCGGGGGATTTAGGCATTAACCCGCCTCCTCAATGTTTCGCATGGCGGAGTCAATCTGCTCCCGCAAATCCGTGGCATAGTTTTCATCGCAATCGTCGCTAGTTTGTTGCGACCAAAAAATATTGTGACTTCCATAGGGCAAAGGCTCGCGGACGTTAACGGCTTTTGATACAAGCCAATCCATGCGCTTTGTGTCATCCGGCACCAGCTCAGCCAGGCTTACGGCGGGCGCGGGGCGGGAAATATGCGCCCCCGAAAGAACAGAGCGAATTGCCTTTGCACTTCTCAGTGCATACTCAGTGATAGATACATCACAGCCTGTATCTTCACCGTCAATTTCAAACCGCAAATCAACGCAGTCGCCATCTATATCATCTGAGCCGAAGTTACCAATAAACTCAAGAATAGTGGCGCAGTGCATTGCCTCTTCATCATATTGCTCCCGGCCCGCCAGCTTTGCCTCTGCTGCTTCTGCGCGCTGCTCCAGCGCCCGGAATGCTTCGGCAACGTCACGAACAAGGCGATGATTGAAGCTCTCTAGCTTTGTGGTGGCGGGCCATGAATCAACCACCTCCTGACACCATTTTTCTAACGCGTTCAGCTTTTCCATTACTCCTGCACCTCATAGCCTGCTGCACGGATGGCTGCAATGGCATCTTCTACAGAAATAGCCATGCAGGTTACATAATCCTGGTCAATTTCTTCGCGCGTGAGCATTGAGCGTCGTGGCGGCAACTTAACCGGCTGCGCGGTCAGGGCGGCGAGTGCGATTTCATTAACTTTGATATCTCGCAAAACACAATCACGCTCTACCTCGTGGCAGTGTTTCAGGGTGACATTTCGCAACAGATCCAAAGCTGTCTCGATATGTTCAATCAGCGCCTGCTTATCTTCTGGTTTCATGAGGGCTCTCCTGCGCGGAGGTAAGGTGCATCGTTATCGTCAATCTCTGCATCGCAGTGAATGCAGAAGCCATCAGCGTTGGAGAACTCGTTGTTGCTCATCCATTCCTTGCATGACCAGCACCGGATTTCACCGGGGCGGAGGTATTGGATTTCACCCATCACTCACCATCCTTACCGGCGCGGAGCCAAATGCATACTGCGCCATCTTCAGTGTCATGGATGGAGCCAACGAACCAGCCTTCACCATCAGGGCTTTCAGGTTGCCAGGCAGAGATATCGCAACCATCTACAGCGGGGTCGATCATGTCTTCATCACGATACTCAACATGCCACTGCAAGCCGCGCTCAGACATCCACTTATCAAACTCATCGGTAGGGATAAATTCACGACCATCACAGAACGCCAGATAATCCGGGTGAGACCAATAGCCATATTGGTCACGTTTAACTTCTAAGGGCTTAATGCTCATCGAATCGTCTCCTTACCCATGCATTCCAGATACAGCCCGCTGGCAATCATACGGGCGCGGCGTTTAGCTGCTTCACGGTTACGCTTCTTTGCCTCTTCGGAGCAGTCATTGCTGTGGTTGATCACCATTGGCTTACATGGCGGGGGAGCAACACGGCGCGGATTTCTGACCAGGGTGTAAGTGCGGTCAATTGATCCGCCACCGAGATAGACCTGATTGGATGCCTCAACCTGCAGCGTTTCGCCACCCCTGCGCATTATGTGAAGGACTAAGCGGTTGAACTCACTGAGGGTCATACCGAGACGTTCTGCCAACTCCCGGCCCGTTGCCGGGCCTTTTGATAACTGCCAGGCTAACTTTTCACTGAACCCAGCATTCGCTCCGGTGCTGCGCCGGAATTGTGCGACCTTTTTCATGACACCACCCTCAGCGTTGCCGTGCGGGTGCGGAGCAAATCCATTTCCATTTGGGAAATGATGTTGATGGCATGTGAAATACCGGGTTGCTGGTGGTTACTGAGCGTCGTTACAGCGCGGCGGGCTTCGCCGAGAGCTTCACCGCGCAGTGTGCGAATCCACTGATCACATGCTGGAGTGGCGAGCGCTGCGTTCAGGTCATCAATCAGGGTCATGTCAGCCCCAGCAGCCTGAAGTGCGGTAATGGTGTCAGGGAGCACGCTGTTGATACGCAGAACCTCTGCAGCCATCAGGTTGGCGCGAACAGTGGCAACGTCGAGGCGTGATGACAGCTCACTCACCATCTTTGCCATCTCGATCAGAGGAGTATCCATCCCGATGTTCTTAGCGAACTGGTGGCCGGCAGCGACGACTTCTTTATTCGATTTGAAGTGATGCATGTCATCGCCCTCAGTGAATGGTGATGGTGCTGTTAAGGCGCTCAGCTTCGTTTTGCGCCTTAATGGGATTAGTGATTACTGAACCGTCAGGCATGACCCAGCCGTTGAGGATATGGCTGTAGGGCAGGGTGATAATGCCTACGGTGATATGGTCGTTTGGCTTTTCCATGAAACTCTCCACACACGATTTTTGGTTGCATGAATCCCTTGCCAGTGACGGCAATAAAAACTTTTGGGATTCGTTTAAGTTGGCTGGTGAGCTACTGCAATAACCCACAGCCCGATTACTCCACACATTTAAAAGGTTGTTGCGGTGCCGGGTGCCTCCCGGTGCTCTGGTCAGACTGACAGACACCAGAGCGGAGACTCTTAGACTGTATGCAGTTTTGGTCAGTTTTCCGCGTGCGCTAGCCGCATTCACCACAACGAAAAGGACACTTACTCCACGTCTCTAAAGCGTTCGAAAACACCCGCTTTGCAAATGCCCTTATCGTTGTGAAAAAGGGCGGTTAAACAAACCTTCATGAGTAACCGCCAACACAGCAATTCAGTACTTTTAAAACGCTGGTCCGCGAACCACGTTTTCAACATCACACTGCACACTCACCACACCTGCATCACCACAGCAGATCACATCGGCATCCGGGAAGAGACGAAGAAAGGTAATCAGGTCCCGTAGCGTTGTGTTCGACATGTTCTTGATCATTTTCACAGCACCGCCTCACACCACTGCAACTTGCTTAGCGAATCATCCCGATCTTCGTACGCCTCGGGCGGCTACTTCGTGGGCGTCCTGCCTGTTCGCTGTTGATGGGTTAAATATACACATAATGTGATTTGGCAGTCAATCACAAAACGTGTACATGAAGTTATGAACACAATATGTGCATGATTTTTCGTGTGATAAATTATTTATAGATGATATTTTGAGCGGGTTGTGATTGTATCAAGTGGCTGTTTAACGCCTTTATGGTGGGGGTATAATGAGCAAGCAGTCAGATGAGCTCTATGACGAGATGTGCAGGGTGGTCGGTGACGTGGTGTTCACGCTTCACGATTTTGGGGTTGAGTCGAAGCAGGTAGTGATAGCAGATGCACTCAGAACTGCGCTGGCCTCGAAGAATCCTGCCCGGTCTGAGTTATTGGTTAAAGCAATGGAAGCGGCGGTGAGGGTACTGTTCGTTAGAAAAAAACCGGCGCTGTGGCCAATCTGAAATTCTATAGTTTTAATTTAAACAAGAAAAATTCTGTCCTGAATGCTGACTTAGAAATTCATAGATTGTCAGAGTTTTTACGCCATGAGCCAGAGCCGCATTAGGTATCATTATTCTTTTCTTAGCCCCCTCTTGACTCTTCTCGTGAGAGATTATTGAAAACCCATGAGTCATTGCGTGAGCTATTAGGAAAGCGTCTGCTTTTGTTTGCGAAGCAAAATCCTCTTTTGCTTTATCATTTACATCTAAATTTTGCGCCCAGTTCATTAGAGATGCGTATTTAACCATAGATGTGTTTTCATCTTGGAAAAATGTTGAGGGAACTTCGTTAGTTATCCAGTCAGATATTTCATCTGGTTTAGCCAGTAGCTCTTTTTTAACCGAGTTAATTGAATAAACAATACCACTCTGATTAAGCTTAATCAGATAATCCCAAAACATTTTGCAGTAATTAAAATTATAATGGAAATACTTTGCGTTAATAAATACATTGCTATCAATCAGGAATCTATCAGGGGTCATTATTTAGAGTTCCTTTTTCTGTATAATTCAACTACCGTTCCAGATTTTATATTGAGTAAGTTGGCTGCCTCCCTTAAGGGTAACTGCTGGCTCATGGCAGAAGACAACACTGCATCTGTTAACTTTGGGCTGTTTCTATACGGGTATACTGCATAAGGGTTGGCTCCAGATGTATCTTTCTTTTTGATATCCAAGCTTTTGCTTTTAAGCATTAGGAATTGTTCATTGTCTATTACAGCTAGAGACTTAGCCTTGATGGCGGCTGCGAATAAACTGACCTTGAAATAACTTGCAGTTTGATTTGCTGTTTGAAAAACATCATCAGTGAGATTTTTTTCTATATTCCATTTATTTTCAAACAAATTGGAAGGCATGAGAATTTCTGCGGCAACTTTGTTGCAGAATGCCTCTATTTTATTATCAAAATCCCAGTTAGATACGCCATCTTTACCCACCCATACATGCGCTAACTCATGAAAAAGGGTAAATACTTGAGCGGAAAATGCATCAGACCCGTTTACAAAAACTGCGGGGACCATATCGTCAAGTATACAAAACCCCCTAAATTCACTTGTGTCGAGCCGACGATTTGTGCTGCTTTTAACAATCCCATTTTTAAAAACTAATATGCCTATTTTTTCAATTAAAGAGCATGCTACACCGAAGTAAGAGTCTTTTGTGACTTTGCCAACGGTTTTTTCAATGTCTAAGCCAATTCTATTGGATATTTTTTCGGCAACGATTTTGAAGTCATCACTTATAGAGCAGCTGCCTACAAAGTCAAGATGGTAACTAATTCCGAAATCGTTCAAATGATCTTTATACCATTCGATTTTGTATTTTATATCATTAAATGTATCGAAAAAATCCTTAGTCAAAGGCACAGGGTTAATGGTTTGCCTCAAATCCGGAATTGTGGGCTTTTCTGCTTTCGGTGGATTCTCCAGAAAAAGGTATCCAAAGGGAATGTTCCCGATTTTAGCTAATTTTTCAGCAGTAGTTTTTGTAACGCTTCCCCGCAAAAACTTCTCTTGTTTGCGAGGCATTAGCTCTTCAGCCAACGCTACAGGCGTATAGCCCCCTTGGAAAGCGATCCAATCAATCATTTTTCTGGATAATTGGAACTCAACTGCTGCCATTGCACTCACCTAAAAAGCCATTTAACACTTTTATTGTTGTTCATGAGAGATCTAGCGTCAACGCGTTTATGCTCAAAATTGAAGCTCAGAGACTCATCCAAACGTCTCTTCCGGCCACTGAGCTTTAACCACCTTGCCTATGATGCGGCAGCTGTGGTCACAATCCAGAATTCTGTAGGCTGGATTTAGCGGCACCAGATAGCTTACCCCTGCATCCTTCTCATACTTCTTGAAAGTCACTTCAGAGTCTGCGTTCGCTGATGCCACGCAGAAGTCACCCGTCTCAACCGGTTCTGCTGGGTCGATCAGGATCAGCATGCCTTCAGGGAAGCTGGGGCGAACACCCTGTGGCGCAGTCATTGAGTGACCTTTAACTTCAAGCCAGAACGCTTTATCGCTGGCTTTCTTCGTTGTAGGGACCCATGCCTTAGCGTCTCTGGAAGTAAAGCTACCCACCTCAGAAAAATCACCAGCCTGGACGTAAGTGAAAAGGGGGTATTCATACTGCTTAAAGACCGTATCAGCATCTTCACCAAACAATATCTGGGCTGGAGATATGCCTAAAGCAGACCCTAATAGGATGGCATCGTCAGAACTGACCTTCCTCGTTCCAGATTCATAATTGCCCAAACGTGACGGAGCTGCCCAGCCACATAATCTGGCAAGCTGCGCCTGGCTCAATCCCTTGCTTTCTCTTAGGGCTTTGATCCTTTCCCCTATCAACTCATGCATTGTTTTCATCCCATCAAATTTAACACGTAGCGTGATTACTGTATCTACACGTTTTGTCATTGACTCTTAATCACGAATTGTGTGTAATTGCTTTGTGATTAACTTTTGGAGAAGCCAATGAACACTATCGCTGAGCAAAGAAAGAAGCTCGGTATTTCCCAGTCTGTTTTGGCTGATGTTATTGGCTGGGGCCAGTCGCGAGTAGCCAACTATGAGCTAAGCATCCGCAAGCCAGGCCTTGATGAGTGCCGAATGATTGTTTTAGGACTCAACAAGCTCGGAGCAAATTGCTCTTTGGATGACGTATTCCCTCCGGGCAGAGCGAAGAAGTAACAGATTTTAATTGTTCCACTTTCACTTAGTAACCACAGGCAAGAGGACTTAACCGTGGATCAGAAGCACTGGCAAGTAGAAAAGCAACCAGCCTGGCTGGTGGCAGCAATCAAGAAAACGATTTCGAGTCTTCCGGGTGGTTATGCGGAAGCAGCTGAATGGCTGGGTGTTACCGAGGATGCGCTGTTCAACCGTCTGCGCACTAATGGCGATCAGATTTTCCCAATAGGCTGGGCGATGGTTCTGCAGCAGGCCAGCGGCACTAAGCACATCGCGAATGCAGTTTCCCGTCAATCAAACAGCGTCAACGTCCCGCTGGTGGACATTGAGGATGTGGATAACGCAGATATCAATCAGCGACTGATGGAGTCAGTTGAGTGGATTGGCAAGCACTCTGCCTACATTCGCAAAGCAACAGCTGACGGTGTGATTGATGCAGCGGAGCGTGAGCAGATTGAAGAGAACAGCTATCAGGTTATGGCTAAGTGGCAGGAGCATTTGACGCTGCTGTATCGCGTATTTTGCCCGCCAGAAAAGGTGAACGCCGCAGGATTGCAGTCCGCGGCGTTCGATGCGACTAAATCAACGTGTGTGGAGAACTAATCGCGTGATCAATTTAACCAGAAAATCAGGATTACCGCAATTCCGTTGCCTGCCTTCAGCTGGTGGCCGCTTCAGCAGTGAGCCGCTGCGGTATGTGCTCAATGTACCTGGCGTCAGCGAAGAAGTTAACCACAGCTTTGTTGACTGGGCTGTGGGCGATGCTAACCAGCGAATGAAGGCAACCAAATGCGAGAGCTCGACAGAATCTTCCGCGACAAGCGTGGCATCCCTGTGCGGGTCATTCGATGGGAGCCAGAGAACGACCGGGTCATATACCTGCGTGACAACTACGAACATGGCGAGTGCTTCAGCTCTCTCGAACGGTTCAAGCAATATTTCAGAGAGGTTGGGGTAAACCATGAGCGTTAAATTATCAGCATTCGTCTGGGACGGTTGCGCATCATCCGGCATGAAGATCACTATGGTTGCCATCATGGCACGCCTGGCTGACTTCTCAAGCGATGAGGGTGTTTGCTGGCCGTCAATCGCTACCATTGCCCGTCAGATTGGCGCTGGTCCGAGTACCGTCCGTACCTCGATCCGCAAACTGGAAAGTGAAGGCTGGCTGACCAGCACATCGCGTCGCAAAGGTAACCGCAACAACTCCAACATGTATCAGCTGAACGTCAAAAAGCTTCGCGAATCAGCTGCTGCTCACCTGTCAGAATCTGAGGCGTCAGAATCTGACACATCAAAATATGACGCATCAAAATCTGATGCACCGAATTTTGACGCATCAAATTTTCACCCGTCAGAATCCAGCAAAAATAACAGTTTTGACCCGCCAGAATCTGGCGACGATCCGTCAGTAAATTCAAAACATGATCCATCAGATAAAAAACCCTTTTGTCAGGTTGCGTCGCAACCAGACGATGAGTGGTCAATTATCAATCGATCACGTCAGGTTTTACGTCACCTGAACAAAATTACCGGCGCTAAGCACACGGAGGCTCAGTCGTCGATGGGCCACATCAAATCCCGCCTGAAAGACGCGTTCACGGTGGAAGAGCTTTGCCTGGTGGTGGATTACAAGCACGTCCACTGGGAAGGCACCGAGGAATACCAGTACATGCGGCCAAAGACTCTGTTCGTCCCCGGAAATCTGCCTGGCTATCTCCAGTCAGCCACCAAATGGGACAAACACGGTCGCCCGCCGCGTTCTGAGTGGAATGCCATGAAGCGCAACATGCAGCGGGATATCACAGTCATTCCGCAGCCTGACAGCTCAGTGCCTCACGGCTTTCGCGGTTAACGGGGGATAAATCATGATCAACCACGAATCAAAAATTCTTGAACTGATTACCCGCAATGGCCCGCTGAAGGTACGCGAACTCTGCAAGCTAACCGGCCTGCATGAGACTTCAGTGAAGCGTTTTATCAAACCCCTGTTCACCAAAGGGCTGCTTAAGCGGGCAAGCGACTGGAGCTACTCAATTAACACCGACCCGTTACCGGTAGAAAGCGAGAAATACAGCCACATGGCGAAGCAGGCCAGCGAACTGGAGGCGAAAGGATTCTGGTTGCGTGCCGCGCAGGTCTGGCGCGAGGCGATGCTGGTGGCTCGGTTCGATGCATCACGTAACGAAGCCAAAGAGAACTGCGACCGCTGCGCCGTTAAGGGCTCACTGAATTGCGGCAGCTATGGCGGACTTGATACCGGCCGCATCATTTCAGCCAGTGTGAACAGGGATTTGTTATGAGAGCGCACCTGAAGAGCCACTACGAGAGAAATGAGATTTTCTACCGGGCCATCCCCACAGCAGTAGTGATGATTGCCGCCCTGATTATTGTCCTGACATGGGAGTTGACCACAGCATGAGTACTTTAGCGCGCATTTACGACGACAAGAAAAATAGCGATACCGACATCACCACCCGTAAAACCTACCTGTTGGGCGTTGATGAGCTGTATGTCGAAACTAATTACAACATCCGTGATATCGATCAGACCCATGTCGAGGAATTCCGCGACGCCTTTATCGCTGGTGAGCATGTGCCTCCGCTGGCTGTTAAGGTCACGGAAAAGGGCATCAAGATTATCGACGGACACCACCGCTATTACGGTGCGAAGCTGGCTCAGGAAGCAGGTTATACGCTGCGCCTTGAGTGCAAAGATTTCGTGGGTAGTGAAGCTGACAGCGTGGCGTTCATGGTCACCAGCAGTCAGGGCCGCGCATTGCTGCCGCTGGAACGTGCAGCTGCCTATCAGCGCCTCGTTAACCAGGGCTTAGAGCCAGCCGAGATTGCCGCCAAGGTGAAGCGTTCGATCACCGATGTTGAACAGCACCTCCAGTTGCTGACTGTTGGCGAACCGCTGATTGAGATGGTGAAGTCCGGCGAAGTAGCAGCGACCACAGCAGTTGCCCTGCAGCGTGAGCATGGCGTGAAAGCATCATCGGTGGCGCAGGAGCAGATGCAGAAGGCGAAAGCGGCAGGTAAGAAGAAACTGACCAAGACCGATGCTATGCCGCAGTTCAGTGCAGCACAGGCACGCAAACTGGTAGAGCTTATTGCCCGACACTGTGAGGCAGAGTTGCATGAGGACGCACAGGTAAGCCTGGATTTTGCTACGGACCTGCAGGCGGCTGAGCTGATGGATATTATCCTGATGGCCAAAGAGCATTACGGGGTCGCGCAATCAGTCATTGAGCAGCCAACACCGGCCAAAACAGATAGCGGCGATGGTGACGACCTGCCACTGCTGAAGCACGAAATCCTTGAACAAAGCGGTGTTGAGGTGTGGGCCTGCGTTATTGCCGCGTTCAAAATGAAAGCTGAGTACACCTACAGCGAATCCAAGTGGGCGCATACATGGGCGGCAGACTCTGTTGAGAACCCTACCTGCGTGACCGTTCCGGCAGAGACCATTGCTAAAGCGGTGCGCCTCATCAAGGAGCATCATGACGATCTTGAACTGAAGCTGTGGGTGTCAGAGCAGTACGATGATCCAGATATGGCAAAAGAGCAGTTACAGCGCTTCTCAGCGGTGCTGATTGACGTTCGCCAGGACAGGCCGTGCACGGTTCAGGAGTTTATCGCGCTGGTGGAGCAGACCAACCGTGATTGCTGGACAAACATCCGCATGCTGCGTCAGGCAGTCCGTGAGGTAGTTGGTCAGATGACAATACCGGATGTGGGAGAGAGCGCTGCATGAAGTTAACTCTCCCGTTCCCGCCAAGCGTTAACACGTACTGGCGTAACACCAGAAAGGGAGTATTGATCAGCGCCTCCGGGCGCTGTTTCCGCTCCAATGCATTTGCTGCTGTTCTTGAGCAGCTTAAGCGCCGACCACAGCCGATTACAGTGAACGTGCAGGTTACCGTGCTGCTGTTCCCGCCAGACAAGCGCCAGCGTGATCTTGATAACTATCTCAAAGCATTATTCGATAGCCTTACTCATGCCGGTGTGTGGGGCGACGACAGCCAGATAAAACGATTCTCGGTAGAGTGGGGCGCAACGATGAAGAAGGGTAAGGCCGAAGTAACGATCACACCTTTTGAAGTGGTGGCCGCATGAGAGCATTACTCACGCCAGAAGTAGCACCTCGCACCGGGATTGTGTTGCTAAAGCCGGGACCAGACCTGTTGAAGCTGTTTAAGGGCAGGGTTGTGATCAGCACACCGACAATGGATATGGCAGACCTGCCATCGGGGCGGCTGAATGACGGCACACAGCCGTTACTTGATGAGCTCTCACTGATTCCCTTCTTCAGTCACGAACGCGTGATAAAGGCCGCTGGTGGACCGAATGCGCTGGCATCCTTCGTCCAGTCCTTCGGGTGCTGCCAGTGGGAGCAGTTGGGAGTGTGGCATCACCATGAATTCACAGTGTCAGAAATCGAAAACGGCCTGGTGTCTCTTTGCTATAGCCACGATAATGAGTTCAGGGAAAACGGCGTACCCGGTAGCCTGGAGAATATCGCCAAAGGTAATACCGCACTCTGGATAATCAGGGCTGCATGCAGCCAGATGGCGCTCAGCGGTGACCACCAGCTGACGTTGCCTGAGCTGTGCTGGTGGGCCTCACTGAATGACCTGATTGATCTCATACCAGAGGCACCGGCCAGGCGCGTTCTGCGTATGCCAAAAGAGGTTATTCAGGCTGGCGAACTCAAAGAGGCCAGAATTATTCCGGCGCGTCCGGCACGCGAGGTAATTCAGGACGCTGCACAGGTCGTCAAAAAGATAATCAGCCTTCGAGCCGATCCTGAGTCGCCAGAATCATTCATGAAGCGGCCTAAGCGTAAGCGCTGGGAAAGTGAGAAGTACACACGATGGGTTAAGTCGCAGAGCTGCGCATGCTGTGGTAGCCAGGCGGACGATCCTCATCACATCATCGGGCACGGTCAGGGGGGAATGGGGACAAAGGCCCATGATTTATTCGTGATACCGCTTTGCAGGGCGCATCACGATGAACTGCACCGGGATATGAAAGCGTTTGAAGTAAAATACGGCAGTCAGGTTGAACTGCTTTTCAGGTTCCTGGATTTCGCGATTGCAGTCGGCGTTATCGGGACAGACAAAAAATAAAGTGTGTGGAGAAGGTGAGCATGAAAATTGAATCAGCGCTGAAGCACTTCAATCCGAAGAGCCTGCAGATTAGTGACTCATCCCGTGCTACGGGAAGTGAGGGACTTACTGGTACAGACCTGATGGCCGCTATCGGGATGTGTCAGTCAAAGTCTCCGATGGGAATTGCCGCCTTTCTGGCTAAGTCCGGCGTCAGTGAAGAAGATAAGGATCGTGTAATCGGCCTGCTGATGGTCCATGCACGACGCATTACCCCAAAACTCGTTCTTAAAGCCGCTGGGTCAAAGCTGCCATCGTGTATAAGAGTCCTGTCCAAGCTGGCATATGAAGATTATGTCCGCTCTGCATCAACTACCCACTCATGCCCTGATTGTGACGGGCGCGGGATCACAAACAGCATTGAACACGTGATGATCCACCCTGGCTGCTCCACGCCCGACAATGACAACTATGTGCCGCCAAAGTATCGACTTGAGACGCTCGAAAAGCTGTGCGTGACATGTCACGGCAAAGGGGCGGTAACAGAGCGATGCCGGTGCAATGGTACAGGCCGTGTACGTGACATTGAAAAGTCCAGGCTGACCAACACCATTGTCGAAAAGAATTGTGAGCGCTGCGGTGGCAGGGGATTTACCCGTTCACCGGGTACAAAGGCATTCAGAGCGATCAGTGTACTCATCCCTGACCTGCAGGAGAGAACATGGAACCGTAACTGGAGGCCGTTCTTTGATGCGCTGGTGGCTAAATTAGAGCAGGAAGAATCTCACGCTGACCAGACCTTTCAGAAAATAACAGGAAATGAAAGATTCCCCAGCCAAAGATAACTGTTGCTTTTGTCCGGGAATGGATTAATATCTCCTCATAGTGGGGATTTTATGAGTCTTCCGCACTAAAAAGATTTATCTGGTTCGCCTTGAGCGGGTCAGTTGCATATTAAGTGGATGTCCGAAAGCCCCGCAGCCTCACCAGCTGATGGGGCTTTTTTATTTGTCTATCCCCTGCAAGGGATGAAATAAAGAGTATCCCCTGTAAGGGATAAAATAATTAACCCTGTTGCCGACGGGCAAGGCAGTTACCGCTATCGCGTCAGGGTTCCCACACAAAGAGGTCGCCAAAGAGCGGCCTTTTTTTCGTTTTTGCGCACTCCAATCAGTCTCCACACACACTTTTGACGCCGTGGTGTTGCGCATTTTTCTTCTGACTACTGACAGCACCTGCCAATTAACGGAGGTGAGGATGAAACGCATGCCGGACAAAGACGTTGGGTTCTGGGCAAGCCTGATTGCCTGGCTATACGCCCACAAAAACGAAACCGGCTATGCGGGTCTTGCCGGAGTCATGGCGATTCTCAGAGCCACTTATGTTGGCAAAGACGCATGGTCACGCCGTCTGCTTGATGCAGCGATGTGCAGCGTCTTCGCCTTCTTCCTGCAGCCAAGTCTTCAGGTAATCGGTTCGGTGTTCAACTGGCATTTCAGTGAAGACATTACGCGGGTTGCTGCGGTCTTCCTTGGCTTCCTCGGTGTGGACTACGTGTCTACGAAGATACGCCGCCAGATAGATAAGCGATTGGGGGACAGTAATGCTGACAGCCAGTAGTTTTCAGCGTGCCACAGGCGTGAGTAATGCTCTGCGTGATGCCTGGTATCCACATATAGCGGCATGCCTCTCAGCCTTCCAGATAAGCACGCCATTACGGCAGGCCCACTTTCTGGCGCAGACGGGGCATGAGTCAGCCGGGTTCCTGAAGGTTGAAGAAGGGCTGAACTATAGCGAGAACGCACTGACTGCAATGTTTGGCAAGCGCATCACTGCCGAACAGGCCCGCGCTTATGGTCGCAACGCGATGCACCCGGCCAACCAGAAGATGATCGCCAGCATCATTTACGCAAACCGTAACGGTAATGGTGATGTTAATTCGGGAGATGGTTACCGCTATCGCGGTCGCGGTCTGATTCAGATCACCGGCAAGGCGAACTATGAAGCGCTGGTTAAACAGCTGGGCGCTGATGTGGTGGCAAACCCTGATTTATTGCTGGGCTATCGCTTTGCTGCGATGTCAGCAGCGGCATGGTGGAAGAATCACGGATTAAACGAGCTGGCAGACTCTGATGATGTTACCCGCATCACCAGAATCATTAACGGTGGCACCAATGGTCTGGACGACCGGAAATCCCGCTTATCAAAATCTAAGGGGATTCTATGTTCAACGTAATCGGCTTTATCCGAAACAATTCAGGCCTGGTCATCATCGGCCTTATCTGCGTTGCGCTGTGGGGACTGAACGCCAGTAACTCACAGCTGAAAGCGACGAACGACAGGCTTGAGAAGCTGGCAAACAGCAAAGATGAGCAAATTAATGACCTGCGGTCCAAGAACGATGGCCTGGCATCAAGCGTCACTGACCTTGTAGCAGCCGTTAAGCAGCAGAACGTTGTGATGAGTCAGGTCACAGAGCAGCGTGCCGTAACAGCCCAGCAGAATCGGAAACTACAGAATGAAATTAAGCGTTACCTTGCGGCGGATAAGTGTGCTGTTGCTCCTGTTCCCCCTGATGCTGCTGACCGGTTGCGGGACGCAGCCAAAGCCGCTGGTGGAGTACCGGACAGTAAAGCAGCCACAGTTAAGCCTTCCGGCTGAACTGACCAGTCAGATTGATGTGCCAGCGCCATCACAGGATATGACGTTTGGCGACAGCGTAAGCCTCAACGCTGAGTTATATGGCGCTCTGGGGCAGTGCAACATTGACCGCGCTGCTATCCGTAAAATTGAGTCAACCAGATAGGTGATTACATGACCATCAGCCAAGAAGTTAAAGATTGGCATGAGCGCTCAGAAGCACTGGCTGCAGAGGTTGATGCTCATCTCAATAGCTATCCGGGGCCAGAACGCGCCCGCATTAACTCATCAGAGAATGTGGTGATTTATCTGGGTAATCGTTACACGCTGATAACCGGCTTTATTCCTCCTGAAGTTATTTCAGGAAACCTAAAGATTGGCAAAGGAAAATCATGAGCGAAGCAAAACCGCAGGACGGCACTACCGTTAAGGGCTATCGGACGCTGGGTCCAAAAGAAATTGAAGACATGAATGAGCTGAAGAAATCCAGCCGTGAGTTCTGTCAGCTACTGGATAAACAGAAAGTCTGGGTGAAAGACGAGCTTTCAATTACAGGTAATCATTCAGTCGAAGCGCATGATGCTGGCCGATGCTTATCTATCGCTCGTACCAAAATGCAGGAAGCCTGCATGTGGGCGTGCCGTGCTGTAGCTCGTCCAGACTCAAATAGCTGAGATCATCACAAGGCGCATCTGCGTGTGCGCCTGATGAATTTTTGCTTACTTATTTTCTAAAGGTCGGATATCAATCTTTATTGCGACCTTGGATTTAGGCAGATTTGGAAATTGGGCACTTACCTTAACGGCTTCTATTTTCCAGTCGCCACCTGGCGGCTTTGTTGCAATTCGGTCTCCACGCTCATTTACCATAACCACAAGGCGACTATCGTCTGGTGCTATTTCTTCATTAACAGCACTTCCGACATACACAACGGGGCCAGTGCCGTGACACATGACAGCCATAGCAGCAAAATCTTTCAGATCTTTATTATCCATATGTATGCCCACGATTAAAGATAAGAAGTTAAACGTTAGAATTCATTGCTGGAAACTTATAGCCCGGCGTACCGGGCATCGGTTAGCGATTTGATGGGTGAATTCGTTCGTTTAAAACAGCAATAAAAGACTCTTTTGATATCCCTGCCTCATGGGTCCAATCGGTATTTCGTGCAGGCGTAAAGACATCTAACATACGCCTATACATGGATACATTTTGGATATGAGAATTTTTGGTCAAATCAGTGTCTTCGAATAGCCCCATAGTTTTGAACATAGAGCCAACGCTTAAATATTCTGATTCGTTGTTCCCGTCGAAACCAGGAAATAACAAAGACTGTTCACCCTTGAACGATGGAACTGCTGCAGCAATTTCCGCTTTGTCTTCTTCTGAAAAATATCCATATGTGTAACGAAGGATACTGTACATATCAACAACGTCACCGAAAAGTTTAACTTTTGGCGGATGGTCAGAACCATCATTTAAGCTCTGATACTGCCAGCCAATAGCCCACGTGTTATCTGTAGATACTGCTTCGTCAATCACTTCAGGGTCAAAGCTATTTTTAATACCTAACGCTCTGTAGATATCACAGAGCATCATGATTTGTAATTTTTCTGCCTGTGTGTAACTCATCGAAAACTCCTTAGTTATGTTTATGAAGCATTAGCATAATTAAGCAGTTTCAGCTGTAAGTAAATCATCACTTTTGGAATAGGGAACTTCATCATGGAAGTTGTGATTGATGGCACGCGATTTGCGCCAGTTACTGAGCGGGCATCGAACATCGGTATCGCAGTGACAACCCATAACCGCCATGATGTTTTATCCCGCGCTCTTAAGCATCAGCTGAAGTTTCTGCCGGCCGGTGCGCTGGTAGTTGTTATTGATGACGGGTCAGGCAAACCAGTTACAGCACCGGAAGGCGTCAAAGTTATTCGACATGAAGTTTCCCGCGGTATCGTGGCCTCAAAGAACATCAGTCTCCAAACTCTGATTGATGCAGGTTGTGAGCATCTATTCCTGTGGGATGACGATGCATGGCCGGTTGCTGGTGGCTGGGAGCGCCCCTACATCGATTCGCCTGAGCCGCATCTGGCTTACCAGTTTCAGGACTTTGCCACAGGGCAGAAGCTTAACGACATTGCCGTTCTCTACCGGGATGACCGGCACATTGCCTACACCGGCCAGCGCGGTGTGATGCTCTATTACCACCGCAGCGCGATAGAGAAGGTTGGCGGTTTCGATCCTATCTACCAGCGCGGCATGTACGAACACTCTGATTTGGCGCTGCGCATCCACAATGCCGGGTTAACGAGCTGGGCGTTCGCTGATGTCTTAGGTTCTGAAAAACTTATTTATTCGCTTGATGAGCATCAGGCCGTAGAGCGGTCAGTTGCTAAGTCTGACCGTGAAGCTCAGGTTAAGCGTAACGTCACGATTCACAACGAGCGCCGCAACAGTGGCTACACCGGCTATGCAGAGTACCGGCAGCAGCGCAACGCGGTGATCACCACGCTGCTGACCAGTCAGCCTGACCCGCAGCGCGGCACCAAATTGACAGCCTCAGCTGATGTGCTGGCTAAGTGGGCAGCATCATTGCGCGGCTGTGGTCGTATTGTTCTGGCCGATGAGTTGGAGACGGTACCCGCTGACGCTGAGCTGTGGCGCGTTCCTGATGTGCCGATGAATGTCTACTTCAGGCGCTGGCTCCATATCTGGCAGCACCTTCGCGATCACCCTGAATATCATTTCGTCTGGTGTACCGATGGCACTGACGTTGAGATGCTGCGCGAACCGTGGGATGAGATGAAGCCGGGCGTCATCTACGTTGGCTCTGAGCCAAAGACATACGCTGATCCCTGGGCTAAGCAGTCACACCCTGAAGCTATCTATCAGGCGTTCATTAATGAGTACCGCAATGAGGTGATGCTTAACGCTGGCCTGCTCGGTGGTACCCGCGATGATGTGATGACAATCGCGCATGGCATCGTCCGGCTGTATTACCACATCGAATCGCTGCGCTTCTGGGGGCAGGAATCATCGGCCTCTGCTGTTGGTGACATGATGGCATTCGGCATCGTCGCACATCGCTACAGCGACAGGCTGGTTACCGGCCCCAGCGTACATACAGTATTTAAGTCAGACGGCATCGGTAAGGAGTTTGCCTGGTGGAAGCACAAATAAAGTTTGTGGTGGTTTCTCACCACTCGCGCAGGCTTCAAGCAGAACAGCTGGCACAACTTCTTAACGCTCATTTGCTCATTGATGAGGAGCAGCACGGCGCAAACTGGAATCATCGTCGCGCTATTGAGTGGGCCAGCCAGCAGGATTGCCGGGTAGTGATACTCGAAGATGATGCGCTGCCGGTGCCCGGCTTCGCGGATAAGGTGGCTGAGTGGCTGTCTCGCTTCCCTGATGACCTGCTGAGCTTCTACCTCGGGACCGGCAGACCGCCGCAGTATCAGTCCGAGATAGCGGCAAAACTCATTGATACAGATCGGCAGCAGGCGGGCTACATCACCCTCAACCGGCTCATTCATGGCGTTTGCTACAGCGTTCCCCGGCTAAAGCTTAATCAGGTTATCAGCCGCTGGAATCATGGCTCGCCTGCTGATTACGCTGTGGGTGATGCATGCGGCGGTGCAGTGGTGTACCCATGCTACTCACTGGTTGATCACGCTGACACGGCGACGGTTGAGCGCCACCCCGACAACACACCACGAACTGAGCGCCGCAGGGCGTGGAGACTGGATGCCGCAACGAATACCGAGAGCGTGCCGTAAGCACGGCTGCGCCAGGACAACCACAGACCGCTCTGGCTATTGTGCTGACCATATCAATGAGGGCTGGCAACAGCATCAGCGCGGTCAAAGCAGGCATGAGCGGGGATATGGCAGCCAATGGGATGTAAGACGCGCGCGAGTTCTTGAGCGTGATCGGCACCTCTGTCAGGAGTGTCTGCGCAACGGCAGACCCACAGCGGCAAAGACGGTTGACCACATTACCCCGAAAGCACATGGGGGTACCGATGAAGACAGCAATCTGCAGGCTTTGTGCTGGCCGTGCCACAAGGCAAAGACAGCCAGGGACAGAATCAAATGATAATGATTATCGTTCATAGGTGTCAGCGCGCACCATTTTGGTGCTTCAAGGCTTCAAATGAGAATGAATATCATTTGAGCGGTTTTTGACGGGGTAGGGCGGGTCGAAAGTTCCCCCCTCTCGCCTTTCAGGACCGCCGCCTAAGCCTTTTTCACATCGCCGCAGGTTAGAAAACTTTTTTTGGGGTTACCCCACCAAGCATTAATAGGAGTTTTCGATTATGCCAGGACCACCGAAAACCCCGACACATCTGGCTTTGGTGAAGGGTAACCCATCTAAACGCGCATTAAATAAAAATGAGCCAAAACCCCCTTCAGGGGTACCCCCAATTCCCAAGCATTTCGATAAGCAGGGGAAGTACTGGTTTAAACGCATCGCCGATGAGCTGGACGCGATTGGGGTTATCACGCAACTTGATGCGCGAGCGCTTGAGTTGCTCGTGGAGGCTTACACAGAGTACCGTCATCACTGTGACACGCTGGATCGGGAAGGATACACCTACGCCGTTTTTAGCGAAGAAGAGCCGGATGAAGGCAAGAAAAGAGAAATCAGGATGATCAAGCCTCACCCCGCAGCAGTGATGAAAGCTGATGCGTGGAAACGTATTCGGGCAATGCTCGGTGAATTTGGCATGACGCCTGCCAGCCGCACGAAGGTTGGTACCAAAGGCCCTGCTGAAGTCGACCCTCTGGATGAATTCCTTAAAAAGCGCAAATGATGAATGGCAACTGTTCAGGCTGGTATTCAGTACGCAGAGCGCGTGCTGTCTGGCGAGATCGTTGCTGGCGAACTGGTGCGTTTGGCGTGCCAGCGCTTCCTCAATGATTTAGAGCATGGGCCGGAACGCGGTATCTACTTCAATGAGGACCGCGCCCAGCACATTCTCGATTTCTATAATTTTGTTCCGCATGTCAAAGGCGCACTGGCTGGAAAGCCAATCGAGTTGATGCCCTGGCATGTCTTCATACTCATCAATATTTTTGGCTTCGTCGTACCTCTGATTGATGAGATGACTGGCAGAACGGTGCTTGATGAAGATGGCGATACCATAATGGTGCGCCGCTTCCGTACCGCTTATGACGAGGTCGCGCGCAAAAACGCTAAATCCACGCTTTCATCCGGCATCGGTCTCTATATGACTGGCGCTGATGGTGAGGGCGGGGCAGAGGTTTACTCAGCGGCCACTACCCGCGATCAGGCACGTATTGTGTTTGATGATGCCAAAAACATGATAAAGAAAGCGCCCCGCACGCTGGGTCGTCTCTTCGGTCATGTGAAACTCAACATTCATCAGGAACGCTCAGCGTCTAAGTTTGAGCCGCTTTCCAGCGACGCTAATAACCTTGACGGCCTGAATATTCACTGCGGGATTGTTGATGAGCTGCATGCACACAGGACCCGTGATGTGTGGGATGTGCTTGAAACTGCGACAGGGGCGCGCCTCCAGTCACTGCTGTTTGCGATAACCACCGCTGGTACCAACAAGGACGGTATTTGTTATGAACAGCGTGACTACGCCATAAAGGTTTTACGTGGGGTGGTGGAGGACGATACCTATTTTGCTCTTATCTATACATTAGATGAGGGTGACGATCCTTTTGATGAGGCGAACTGGCCTAAAGCAAACCCTGGTCTCGGTGTCTGCAAGCGCTGGGATGACATGCGCCGCCTGGCAAAAAAGGCAAAAGAGCAGGTCGCAGCACGTCCAAACTTTTTCACAAAGCACCTTAACATCTGGGTTACAGCAGAAAGCGCCTGGATGGACATGGATCGCTGGGCAAAATGCGAGGGCCTTCCTGAAAGCGACAAGCTGAAGAGCTGGCCTGTATGGGTTGGCATTGACCTTGCCAACAAGATTGATATCTGCGCAGCAGCAAAAACATGGCTTTCCCCGGAGGGTCATACCTACTCAGCCTATAAATTCTGGATACCTGAAGGGCGACTTGAGACCGCGCCTAACCATATTTCGGAGCTTTACCGCAAATGGTCAGATGCCGGACATCTTGAGTTAACCGATGGCGACGTTATCGATCATGCCTACATTAAGGCTGAGGTTGAAGCCTGGGTAAAAGGAGAGTACCTCCGTGAAATTGCGTTCGATCCCTGGAGTGCAACGCAGTTCAGCTTAGCGCTGGCGGAAGAAGGGTTGCCAATGGTTGAGGTGGCGCAGACGGTAAAAAATCTGTCTGAGTCTATGAAGACTGTGCAGGCAGATATCTATGGGGGCAAATTCCATCATGACGGTAACCCCGTTATGACCTGGATGATGTCAAACGTCACCGTTAAACCCGATAAAAATGACAACGTGTTCCCCAATAAATCCACGCCAGAAAATAAAATTGACGGACCTGTCGCGCTGTTCACCGCTAAGAGCCGGCTGATAGTGAATGGCGGCGGTGATAAGCAGGACCTGACCGCGTTCTTCGATGATCCGATAATGATAGGTGTCTGATGAAATCTAAAAAGAAGCCGGGGGCAATTAAAAGCGCCCTCCTGAACTGGCTTGGTGTACCCATCAGCCTGACTACAGGCACATTCTGGGAGGAATGGTTCGGGAAAAGCAGCAGCGGAAAGACGGTGTCAGTGGATAAAGCGATAATGCTTTCTGCAGTCTGGGCGTGTGCGCGCCTTCTCAGTGAGTCCGTCTCTACGCTTCCCCTCAAGGTCTATAAGAGAGAAAAAGACGGTTCACGAACGCTGGCGCAGCAGCATCCCGCTTATCGCGTTCTGTGTAAGCAGCCAAATGCAGAAATGACCCCATCCCGGTTTATGCTGATGCTGGTGGCAAGTATCTGTCTGCGCGGAAATGCTTTCATCGAAAAGATGATGATCGGTAAAAAACTTGTCGGCCTTAATCCGCTGTTGCCGCAGAACATGAAGGTGAAGCGTTTAGACAATGGGCAGCTGGAGTACACCTATACCGATAATCGCGGTAAGCGTGTTATTCCTGTCGATAAAATCATGCACATCCGTGGGTTCGGGCTTGATGGCGTTTGCGGCATGATGCCCATGATGATTGGTCGTGATGTGATTGGCTCGGCAATGGCGGTTGAAGAATCAGCCGCAAAAATTTTTGAAAACGGCATTCAGAATTCCGGCTTCATCAGTTCTAAAACTGATATCAACGCTGAGCAGCGGGCAAGGCTGAAAAAGAACCTGTCAGACTTTGTCGGCTCTAAAAATGCCGGAAAGGTCATGGTGCTTGAAGGCGACATGTCATATCAGGGCGTCACAATGAACCCTGAAGCAGCACAGATGCTTGAAAGCAGATCATTCAGTATTGAAGAGATTTGCCGGTGGTTCCGCATTCCTCCGTTCATGGTCGGTCATGCAGATAAACAGAGCAGCTGGGCATCGAGTGTCGAGGGTATGAACCTTCAGTTCCTGACTAATACGCTGCGACCGTTGCTGGTCAATATCGAGCAGGAAATTGCACGCTGCCTGCTCGATGGCGATGAAGATTATTTTGCTGAGTTCTCGGTAGAGGGTCTGCTTCGCGCCGACAGCGTAGGCCGCTCGGCATATTACACAACAGCACTTCAGAATGGCTGGATGTCACGAAACGATGTGCGCCGACTGGAGAATATGCCACCTATCGAAGGTGGTGATATCTATACGGTCCAGCTTAACCTGACCCCGCTGGAAGACCTGAAAAACAATAACATTGGTGCTCAGGCCAGCAATATCATGAAGCTTCACGCTTTCCTCTTCCCAGACGTTCCACAGGAACAGTCACCGCTAAAACGCGCGGCTTAGGAGAACCAATGACGAAGTTAAAAAACCTTCCGGCAGCGCCGGAGGGGCGGCCTTTTGCGTCTGGAAAACGTGATTTGCCCGCCGCCGCAATTGATCGCTGGGATGGCAGCATTCGCGCCGCCTCATCAGCCGGTGAAAACAGCATCACCATTTTTGATGTTATCGGTGAGGACTGGTGGGGTGACGGTGTAAGCGCCAGCCGCATCGCTGGCGTGCTTCGTTCATTGAACGGGGACGATGTCACTGTTTATATCAACTCCCCTGGCGGCGATATGTTTGAGGGAGTTGCGATCTACAACCTTCTTCGTGAGTACAGCGGCAAGGTGACGGTAAAAATTCTCGGGCTGGCTGCTTCTGCTGCGTCAGTAATTGCGATGGCCGGTGATGAAATTCAGATCGGGCGTGGTGCCTTCCTGATGATTCATAACGCCTGGATCATGGCCGCAGGTAACCGGAACGATTTCCGCGAATACGCCGACTATCTCGAGCCCTTTGACAGGGCAATGGCGGATATCTACGCGGCTCGATCAGGTATTGATATCGCTGAAGTGCAGTCATTGATGGATAAAGAGTCATTTATCGGTGGCAGCGAATCCGTTGAGAAGGGCCTTGCGGACGCACTCCTGTCTGCAGATGAAATTACCAGCGACGATGAAAGCCCATCAGCGGCGCTGAGAAAAATTGATGCTTTCCTGGCTAAAGGCGGAATGCCCCGCTCTGAGCGCCGTAAGCATCTCAAAGCTTTGGGTGGCATGCCGGGCGCTGCCTCTGAAGAAAACGGTAAGCCGGGCGCTACCGATGAAATTAACCCTGAATCACTTCTGAATCTTAAAAATGCGCTGGCTTCGCTCGGCGAATAAGGAATCCCTATGTCTGATGTAAACCAACTGCTCAAAGATGTTTCCGCCAAAGTGGAAAAAGTCTCTGCCGATTTCAGTAAAAAGGCGGAGGAGGCCATTAAGGAGGCGCAAGCTTCAGGAAAGCTGTCCACTGAAACCAAAAACGCTGTTGATAAAATTGCGACTGAGCACAACGCCCTGAATGAAGCTCTGAAAACCATTCAGGCATCCGTTGGCAACCTTGAGCAGCATGTTGCTCAGATGCCACTGAATGCAGCGAAAGATGTTATTCAGAGCGTGGGTCAGCAGTTCGTTTCAGCTGAGGCGATGAAGGATATTCGCGCCAGCCTTGAAGGCGGCAAGCGTATCAGCGTACCGGTGAATGCCGCACTTACAACCGTCGATGTTCCAGGTCAGATCGTAGCGCCACAGCGACTGCCGGGTATCGACCAGACACCGAAACAGCGCCTGTTCATTCGTGATCTGATCGCGCCGGGCCGTACTCAGTCCAACACTATTTATTACGTGAAGCAAACTGGCTTCACCAATAAAGCAGCGGTCGTACCGGAAAATACCGCTAAGCCTTACAGCGATATTGAATTTGCTGAAGAAACCACCCCTGTGCGCACGATTGCCCACATGTTCAAAGCCTCAAAGCAGATTCTGGATGATTTCGCACAGCTGCAGTCAACGGTTGATGCTGAAATGCGCTATGGCCTGAAGTACGTTGAAGAGCAGGAAATCCTGTTTGGTGACGGTACCGGTGCCCATCTGAAAGGCATCATCCCGCAGGCTACGGCATTCAATGCGGCTTTTGCCGTGGAGAAAGAAACCGGTATTGATGTGCTGCGACTGGCAATGCTGCAGGCGCAACTGGCGCGTTTCCCAGCATCAGGCCACGTCCTGCACTTTACCGACTGGGCACGTATTGAATTGTCGAAAGATGAACTGGGCCGCTACATCCTGGCGAATCCTGCTCAGCTTACTACCCCAACACTCTGGGGCCTGCCGGTGGTGGCAACTGAAGCCGCGCAGTTCCTCGGTAAATTCCTGACTGGCGCGTTTAACTCCGGTGCTCAGTTGTTTGATCGCGAGGATGCCAACGTAGTTATCTCAAGCGAAAACGCCGATGACTTTGAGAAGAACATGATCTCAATCCGCTGTGAAGAACGCGTTGCGCTTGCGGTCTATCGTCCGGAAGCGTTCGTATGGGGAAGCCTGAGCGGCTCAGGTAGCTAATCAATGCCAGCGGCCTCCGGGCCGCTTTTTGTTAACTGATTGGGTAACCGCGATGATTGAGATTTCAACAGTCAGGGAGCACTGCCGCATTGATGCTGACGATACCAGTGAAGATTCGTTACTGACTATCTATATTGGCGCGGCAAAGCGGCACATTGAGAAATGGACACGTCGAAATCTCTATGAAACCAATGCCGATGCCGGGTTTGATACCGATGAGGATCGTCTTCTGCTTGATGATGATATTCGGCTGGTCATATTGCTTCTGGTCGGTCACTGGTATGCAAATCGTGAAGCGGTAAGCGAACAAAAAATCAGTGAAATACCGCTGGCAGTTGATGCGCTCCTTCAGCCTTACAGGGTATATGGCTTATGAAAGGCCTGGCAGCTGGCGAGCTTGATAAACGCATAAAGGTTCAGCGTACTGAGTCAGAGCGCGGGCCGCTGGGTGAAGTGTTACCGGGGGAAGTTGTTATCAGCTCTCCCTTTATCTGGGCTAAAGCTGAAAATATTTCTAACCGCAAAATACGCAGCATGGATCAGCAGCAAGTTGTCGAGACCTGGCAGTTCACTATCCGCGCACGTGGCGATGTGCAGACGGACTGGAAAATAAGCTGGGGCAATGAAATTTACACAATCAGGGCTGTTGACCGCAGCAGCCGGGATCGTGCAGTCATTACAGCTGAAAGGGATGTGCGTCATGATTGAATCAGGCATCTATAAATCCCTTCAGTCCCTTTCCGAACTCGACGTCTATCCACTTCTGATTCCTGATACTGAGCAGCAAGGGATTACTTATCAGCGTATTTCTGACCCCGAGATTGAAAGTGGTCTTGTCAGAACGTCTTTGGTGGCGGGACGATTCCAGATTTCCTTTGTGAAAGTCTCTGACTACTCGGGCTTACTGGCGCTTGATGCTCAACTCTGGCAGATGTGGAAGGGAATCCGGCATGGTGATATTGGCGGCTATCCGGTTCAGTACGTTGAGCGCGGTTCGCTGCAACAGGATAAATTCACGCTGCCCAACAACGCAGTGCAGTACCGCCTGACCAGAGATTTTATTATCTACTTCAGTGAGGTCTGAGCATGCTGAGAATGGAAGTTACAGGTCTTGATGAGCTTGAGCGCCAGCTGATTGCCTTGGGTGAAAAAGCCGGAACAAAGGTGTTACGTGAAGCTGGCCGGGCAGCTCTCCAGGTGGTTGAGCAGGATATGAAAGAGCATGCGGGTTATGACGAGTCAGCGAAAGGGCCGCACATGCGTGACTCTATCAAAATCCGTTCAACAACCCGGACTAAAGTTAACGCCGTTGTCGTGCTGCGGGTCGGTCCGAGTAAGCAGCATTACATCAAGGCACTGGCTCAGGAGTTCGGTACGGTTAAGCAGATTCCTGATCCCTTCATTCGCCCGGCGCTGGATTACAACAAATCCCGCGTTCTCCGAATCCTCGCGGTAGAAATACGGGACCGCATTCAAAACAACGGGTAGCAGCCGCTACCAACTTCAAAGAGAGAGAAAGTCATGGCTGATAAAACTTCGCCAGAATACGCGATGCTGCCTGCAGGAACCGTAGTGAAATGGGGGCCATCCGGTGCCGCTGTCTCAGCGATGAAGCCGCTGATTAACTGTAAGGCGCTGGGCGCTACCGGCCAGACCGGCAGCTTCGTGGACTGCACCACGCTGATTGATAAGAGCAAACAGTTTATTTCTGACCTGCCGGAAGGCCCGGAAAAATCGCTGGGCTTCATTGATGATCCTGCTAATACCGATTTTGCAGACTTCCTGAATGCCGCGCAAAACCGCCAGACGGTCCAGTTCTACGTTGAGCTGCCCAATGGGCGCACAGCCAACATGGTACTGGCGCTGTCCGGCTGGCAGATGAATGAAATCACCGCGCCAGCAAGTGAGGTGATTCAGGTTACCGTTCAGGGTAAACAGAACAACATCGAGTGGGGCGTAGTCGCAGGCTCCTGATATCCATCAGCCACGCCGCCTGAATGGCGGCATTTACCACTTTACGGGATCGAATAATGTCCGAGAAAAAATTCAGTGCGGCCACGTTAAAAGCAGTTCTGCTGCAGCCTAAGTCAACCGCCATCAAAACTGAGCTGCTTGGCGCTCAGGTATACATCCGCCGCCGCACAGCCGGTGAGCTTATCCGCTACGAGGAAGAGCTGGATGCAGCGCAGGCGACCGGCAATGTGCGTGCAATTTCAGAAATGAGCGTCCAGCTGGTTCTCGACAGCCTGGTAAATCCTGATGGTTCAGCCATCAAGCCTGAACTGCTTCCTACTGCAGCAGAGCTGCTGGACGCTCACGATAACCCGGCGCTGATGGCTGCTATTGAACGCGTAAAAACGCATGCCATTGGTAAACTGGACGCCGCCGAAAAAAACTGACCAGCTCGTCGTGGCTGCAGCTGATCTTCTGGCTTGCTGACAGGTGGGGTGAGCCTGACCCGTCAGTCATAGCCGCATTACCGTGCGATACGCTGAACCACTGGCGAGCTTACTTTCTTCAGCAGGGCATCCTGACCCGCTCCGAAGCACAATCCGCAAACTCCGCAAACGACACCAGGCAGAGCACACCCACGCACAGCGTGGATCAGCAGTGTGACGCCGTAATGAGGGCGTTAATGTAATGGCTGACGTAGCATCGCTGGCGGTAGGGTTACACCTCAACGCCGCAAATTTTAAAAGCCAGCTCGTTGGCGCCTATGGCGATGCCGGTAAACAGTCCCGCCAGTTCAACAGACAGGCGCAGGATGATGCGAAAAAAACGGAAGAGGCTTACGGGCGCGTAAATTCTGCCGTTCGCGGACTGGCCGGGCGTATCGCCGGGCTGGCTGGCGTAGGACTGTCACTGGGTACCATTATCCAGACTTCGCGGCAGTATTCTCAGGCGCTGTCTGACCTGTCATCCATTACCGGCGCGACCGGCAACAAGCTGCGCGATCTGGATGCGGCAGCGCAGCAGATGGGGCGCACTACCGAATACAGCGCCAGTCAGGCTGTTGAGGCGCTGAAGCTTATGGCGTCAGCAAAACCGGAGCTGCTTGATACGGCTGACGGACTGCAAAAGGCGACCAACAGTGCACTGCTGCTGGCACAGGCGGGCGGCAGCACGCTGCCCGACGCCACCAGAACACTGGCCCTGTCACTGAATCAGTTCGGTGCCGGTGCTGAGCAGGCCGACCGTTATATTAACGTCCTGGCAGCCGGTGCGAAATTTGGCGCGTCCGAAATTAACGACACTGCCGCCGCGATTAAAAATGGTGGCGTGGCCGCCGCACAGGCCGGTATCGGCTTTGAAACGCTGAATGCCGCCATTCAGGTGCTGGCGTCGCGTGAAATTAAAGGGGGTGAAGCGGGCACGGCGCTGCGCAACATCATCCTCAGCCTTGAAAAAGGCACAGATAAAACGCTCAAACCGTCCGTTGTAGGGCTCAGTAAGGCGTTGGAAAATCTGGCGGGAAAAAACCTGTCAACCGCGCAGGCCGTAAAACTATTTGGCGTTGAGAACATCAACGCCGCGTCTATCCTGACGGGCAATCGTGGCAAAATTGATGATCTGACCAAATCCCTCACCGGAACGCAGACGGCGCATGAACAGGCGGCGATAAGGGTGAACAACCTGAACGGCGATCTTATGGGGCTGACCAGCGCCTTTGAAGGACTGATCCTCAAAGTGGGTCAGTCTGGCAATGGCCCTTTGCGTTCCGGTGTTCAGACTATTACGGAGTCGGTTAACGCACTAGCCGACAACTTCAATACCGTTGCCTCAGTCGCGCTCTATACGCTGATTCCGGTTATCTCAACCAAACTGACAGCCGGGCTCAGGGAAAGCGTGACATCCTGGACTGCTAACGAAATGGCAGTCAGGAGAAACGCATTACAGCAGGCCGAAATTGCCAAGCAGACTATTGCAGCGGCACAGGCCACGCGGTCACAGGCTCAGGAAGAGGCCCGTTATCTTGGTACGCGCACAGCGGCAAACGCGGCAGCGGGCATTAATGTTGGCTATCAGAAAGAGCAGGTTACGCTAAGTCGCACAATCAGAGAGTCGAGAATCGCTGAAGCAGCGGCCACTGAGCGGCTTGCCGCGGCTAATTCACAACTTTCCCTCAGTGCGAGGGCGGCATCGGTTGCTTCCGGGCTAGCGCGTGGCGCACTCTCACTCATTGGTGGTCCCGTAGGTGCAGCCATGCTGGCAGGTTCTGCTGTGCTTTATTTCCATGAGCAGGCCAAGCAGGCCCGGCAGTCAGCTCTGGATCTGAAAGGCGCGGTAGTTGAGACCACAGCGGCATTGATGCAGCTCTCAGATGTGAAATTGTCGGTTAAATTAGACGATTACACTGAGCAGTTGAACAACATCAACACGCAGCGTGAAAAAGTGAAAGATGAGCTGTCACGTTACAGCGACACGCGGATCAGCCTTGCTAAAAGCCGTGAAGGTTCATCGCTTGGATTTCTTTTCCCCTCTGCTGAAACTCTTGAAAAAGAAAAGCGTCAGCTAAAGGGACAGCTCGAAGACCTTGATTCAGCGGCATCAACAGCCAGAGATAACATCACTAACGCAACTAATGCCCGTTTCCTTGTGAAAACAGGCGTTGCTGACCGGGCTAAAAATCTTCAAAGCGATATTCAGGCGGCGACAGCTGCAGCAGCTGAGGCCGGTAAAGGCGCATCGCCGTGGGGCGGAGAGGACCCGGCTAAAGCTGACAAGAAAGGCGCTCAGGCGCTGAAGCAGTTTACTGCGCTGCGTAACGAGATTGAGCAGGCGCATGCCTCAAGCCTGGAAAAAATCAATCTTCAGGAAAAGGTATCGCAGGAAAAAATTCTGAAGGATGCCAAAGCTGCTGGTGTGAGTCAGGCGGAGGTGCAGCGCGTACTGACCCTGAATGCGGCTAATTATCAGCGCCAGCGTCAGGAACTGGCCGAGCAGTACTCACCGGCTAAAGCCATTATCCGTCAGGAGTCCGAAGCCAGCCGCAACCTGAAAGAGCTGTATGACGCCCGCCTGGTCACTGAGCAGGAGTACCAGTCAGCCCGCATTACGCTGGCAAACGATTCTGCTCAGAAGATAATTCAGGCGCAGGCCAGCCAGGCTGCCGCGCCAAAGCTCAACATAGCCGGAGAAGTTGATCCGGTTGCGCAGCTTCAGAATCAGCTGGTGCAGCAGCAGAGCCTTTATACCGCTTACTATGAAAATAGCAGGCTGAATAAGGATCAGTACGAAGCGCTGATGCAGAAGTCATCCAGGGATTCGGCAGACGCTCAGTATCAGGCTGCGCTCAATCTGTATGCCGGGCAGAGCACACTGAATAAAGGGATCGTGAGCCTGGCGGAAACGGCGGCGGAGAGAACGACTAACTCCCTGACCGGTTTGCTTACCGGCACGCAGTCTTTCCGGGAAAGCATTTCAAATCTGTTTGCCTCGCTGGCGCAGAGCGTTATCAAAAGCCTGATTGAAATGACCGCGCAGGCACTGCTGACTAAAACAGTGCTGTCATCCTTTATGAGTTTTGGCGGTGCTGCAGTCGGCGCTGCCGGAGCAGCGGGAGCCGGTGCCGCTGCTTCTGCCGGGAGTACCGGTGCAATGGGAATGAGTACCAGCTTTCAGGCATACGATGGCGGCGGATTCACCGGGACCGGTGGCAAATATGACCCGGCTGGCGTGGTTCACAAGGGTGAGTTCGTCTTTACCAAAGAGGCCACCGAGCGTATTGGCGTTGAAAATCTTTACGGGATGATGCGCGGATATGCCAGCGGCGGGCTGGTCGATACCCCCACGGAGCGACCCGCTGCGCTGCCCGGCAGCGTCCGCGCGGGTGGCAATACCATTATTCAGGTAGATGCCCCGGTAACGATCATGCAGGAAAGCGGGGCCGGTGACGCATCCGCTACGGGAACCTCGGCGGCAGCCTCACAGCTCAAATCTATTGTTCAGCAGACGATAACGGACAGGCTCAAGAAGGAGATTTCACCGGGCGGCATTCTTTATAGCGGTCGGAGCTGACTATGGCGACAGATACATTTACCTGGGCGACGCGCATTCAGGCGAGCGAACAGCTCAGCGTTTCCACCATTCAGGCGCAGTTCGGCGAAGGCTACAAACAGGTTGCCGGGAAAGGGATCAACGATGCTGCTGAAAGCTGGTCACTGAGCTGTAACGGTCAGGTGCCCGTTATGGCGTCTGTCCGGGCGTTCCTGAAAACCCACGTCACCACCTCATTCTGGTGGACAAATCCATGGGGCGAAAAAAAACTGTATAGGGTTAAAGCAGATTCGATTAATCCGAAGTTTATCAACGGCGAATTTGCTGAGATCAACTTTACCTTTGAACAGGCATTCGCACCGTGACATGTCACGACAGCAACAGGGCGCTTATGCGCCCTTTTTTATTGGGTGAAAAATGAGTTTTAACCAGGACATTCAGGCGCTGGAGCCGGGGAGTCTGGTCCAGCTGATAGAGATTGACGGTACAGCATTCGGTCTGGATACCGTGCTGCGCTTTCATGCCTACAACCTTCCGACCGAGGGCTGGCAGTCTTTCGCGGCGGAAAACCTTCCTTCAATCATCTGGCAGGGAAAAGAGTACGATCCGCATCCGTATGAGCTCACCGGCATGGAGATGAGCAGCACAGGGTCACAGCCCACACCAAAGTTGTCTGTGGGTAACGTGGGCAACTATGTCACCGCGCTGTGTCTGCAGTTTGACGACATGGTTAAGGCGAAAGTCCGTATTCATACCACGCTGGCAAAGTATCTTGATGCGGCAAACTGGACGGCAGGCAACCCCAACGCCAATCCGCAGGAAGAGCGGGTACAGCTGTTTTATGTGAATGCGAAAACGTCCGAGACACGCGCGCAGGTGGATTTTGAACTCTGCTCTCCCTTTGACATTCAGAGCCTGCAACTGCCATCGCGTCAGATTACGCCGGTATGCACATGGTGCATGCGTGGCTGGTATCGCACCGGCACCGGGTGTGATTACGCTGGCAACCGGTACTTTGCGAAAGATGGCACTCCCACGAATGACCCATCTAAAGATGTTTGTGGCGGCCGCCTGGCTGACTGTAAGGCCCGGTTTGGTGAAGACCAGCCGCTGCCATTCGGCGGGTTCCCGGCTGCAAACCTTCAGGGTAAATAACCATGCGTAAAAAAATTCTTGAGGCGATACGTGAACACGTCGCTGCCGAATACCCGAAAGAGGCTTGCGGTCTGGTCATTCAGTCTGGCCGGACCCAGACCTACGTCTCCTGTAGGAATATCGCTGAATCGCCGACTGAGCATTTCACGCTATCGCCGGAGGATAAGCGGGCAGCGGAAGCGCAGGGTGACATTCTGATGGTCATCCATTCTCACCCGGACGTGCCGCAGCTTATCCCGTCAGAGCACGACCGTGTGCAGTGCGACTTCTCCGGCGTGGAGTGGGGCATCATGTCGTGGCCGGACGGCGACTTTTGCACTATCAGCCCGCGCACTGACCGCGACTACACTGGCCGCCCCTGGCTGATAGGCAGCAATGACTGCTGGACACTCATCATGGACTGGTACCAGCGTGAGCACGGCATCACCCTGAAAAAATGGTCTGTTGACTATGAGTGGTGGGTGGACGGCAAAGAAAACCTGTATGACGATAACTGGCAGTCAGAGGGGTTCGTTGAGGTTGAGCCAGCAGAGATGCGTGAGGGCGACATGATCATGATGCGTATCAGCGCCCCGGTAACAAATCACGCGGCAATCTACCTCGGCAACAATATCATTCTGCATCATAACGCCGGGAGCCTGTCGACGCGGGTACCGTATGGCGAATACTGGCGTAACCGTACCGTGCGCGTTGTACGCAGAAAGGAGCTGATGGATGCTTAAAACCATGCGACTTAAGGGCCGGATGGCAAAAATGTTTGGTCCGGTTCACCAGTTCCACGTCGGAGATTTGCGGGAGCTGCTGCGTGCGATGTGCTCACAGGTGCCAGGCTTCAAAAAATTCGTGTCAAACGCCCACCTTAACGGCATCCGCTTCGCCTTCTTCAGCGGCAAAGACAATATCGGGCTGCTGGAATTCGATATGTCCTCAGCGGCAACCGAGTTTCAGATGGAGCCGGTTCTGGAGGGCTCAAAGCGGGGCGGCACGCTGCAGATCATCATCGGTGCCGTCGCGATTGTGGCCGCGTTCTTCACAGCTGGCGCATCACTGGCTGCATATGGTGCGGCTATCGGTACCACGACCGCAGTTGGTCTGGCAACAACAGCACTGACCAGTATCGGTATCAGTATGTTGCTGGGTGGTGTCGTTCAGATGCTTACGCCCCAGCCAAAGCTCAACGTGGGCGCTTCATCCAGTACAGATAACAAGCCGAACTATGCGTTCGGTGCGCCGGTCAATACCGTTGCCATGGGCTATCCGGTGCCGGTGCTTTACGGCACCAGAGAAATCGGTGGTGCAGTTATCAGTGCAGGCAGCTTTACCAGCGATCAGCAGTAATCTTTTCGGGATTAACTTTCAGGCCACCTTCGGGTGGCTTTTTTTATGGGTGAAATATGCGACTTCTCGAAGGTGCTGTGATTCATGGCAGTAAAGGTGGCGGCGGCAGCGCCCATACGCCGGTAGAGCAGCCAGACGATCTGCTGTCTATCGCCAAATTAAAAATGCTGCTGGCTATCTCCGAGGGCGAGATTCAGGGCGACTTAACCGCTCAGCAGATTTACCTGAACGATACGCAACTGGCGAACGAAGACGGCACCTATAACTTTACCGGCGTCGTGTGGGACTGGCGCAGAGGAACGCAGGATCAGACCTATATTCAGGGCATGCCTGAAATCGATAACGAGCTGTCAGTGGGTGTTGCCGTCACGCAGGCTGTCGCCTGGACGCGCCAGTTCACTAATCTGACGCTCGATGCCGTTCGCATCAAGCTGAGCCTGCCGGTGCAGTATCAGTACAAAGATAACGGCGACATGGTGGGCACTGTGACGCAGTATGCTATTGACCTGTCAACAGACGGTAGCTCATGGTCCACAGTTGTTAATGGCAGCTTCAATGGTAAAACCACGTCTGAATACCAGCGTGATCACCGTATCGATTTACCCAAAGCGACATCCGGCTGGTCTATACGGGTTCGCCGCATCACCGCTGACTCGACATCCTCAAAGCTGGTTAACGCCTTCAAGGTATTTTCATTCGCTGAGGTTATCGACAGCAAGCTGCGCTACCCCAACACCGCGCTTCTGTATATCGAGGTCGATGCCAGCCAGTTCAACGGACAGGCACCAAAGGTAACCTGCAAGCCAAAAGGGCGGCTGGTCCGCGTGCCGACGACATATGATCCGATTTCACGTACCTATGCAGGAACATGGCAGGGTGATTTCAAATTCGCCTACACCGATAACCCGGCCTGGATTTTCTATGATCTGGTGCTGGATAAAATCTTTGGTATGGGGACGCGGGTCGACGCCACCATGATCGACAAGTGGGAACTTTACAGCATCGCACAGTACTGCGACCAGATGGTGACTAACGGCGCTGGCGGCATGGAGCCGCGCTTTACCTGTAACGTATTCATCCAGAGTCAGCAGGATGCGTATACGGTCCTGAAGGACATAGCGGCGATATTCCGTGGCATTACTTTCTGGGGTAACAGCCAGATTTTTGTGAATGCTGACGTGCCGCAGGTTGATTCAGATGGCAACGTTGACGTTGATTTCGTTTACCACGCCGCGAACGTCATTGACGGCCTGTTCACTTATGCCGGTGGCAGCTATAAGAACCGCTATTCATCCTGCCAGGTGAGCTGGTCCGATCCAATTAACCACTATTCCGATACGGTTGAAGGCGTCTACGACTCAGACCTGGTACAGCGCTATGATGTGCGCGAGATGAGCCTCACCGCTATCGGCTGCACGTCTCAGAGCGAGGCACACAGGCGCGGACGCTGGGCTATTCTCTCCAATGCCAAAGATGGCACCGTTTCATTTGGCGTCGGCCTGGATGGTTATATTCCGATCCCCGCTGAAATCATCGGTGTGGCTGACCCATTCAGGTCGGGCAAGCAGAATGGCGGCCGTATCAGTTCTGTCAACGGCCTGCGCGTTACTCTTGACCGTCCTGTTGATTACGCAGCCGGTGATCGGCTGGTGGTGAACCTGCCGGACGGTACCGCGCAGACTCGGACGATTGGCAGTATCAGCACTGATAAGAAAACGGTCAGCGTTAACACCTCATTCCGTATCACGCCGGTGGCGGGTGCGGTATGGGCTATCGACAGCAATAATCTGGCAATTCAGTATTTCCGCGTCACATCAGTAGCCGGTAATGATGACGGCACTTTTACCATTACCGGCGTGCAGCACGATCCGAATAAGTACCGCTACATTGACGATGGCGTGCGCATTGAGCCAGCGCCAATCACCGTCACGCCTATCAGCGTGCTGAAGGCACCGGCAAACATCGTAATCAGCGAAGTCAGCTTTATTGAACAGGGGCTCTCTATTGCCTCAATGCAGGTGACATGGGACAGGGTTCAGGGAGCAATCAGCTATGTGGCTCAATGGCGCAAGGACAAGGGTGACTGGGTAAACGTCAGCCAGACCAGCGCTCAGGGCTTCAGCATTCAGGGTATCTACACCGGCGTTTATGATGTCCGGGTGCGTGCTGTCAATGCGGCAGAGGTATCGTCTCCGTGGGGTTACGCTGACTCCACCTCACTCAGCGGTAAAGCAGGAAAGCCGGGCACGCCGGTTAACCTCCGCGCCACCGATAACGTGGTGTGGGCAATCGATGTAACTTGGGCATTTCCTGATGGTTCTGGTGATACCTCCTACACAGAGATTCAGGTGGCCACAACGCCGGACGGGCAAAACCCCCAGTTTCTTGCTTATGTTCCTTATCCGGGCGTCAGCTATCAGCACGGGCCAATGCCCGCTGGCGTTCGCCGCTGGTACCGCGCCCGGTTGGTGGACCGTATAGGCAATACTGGTGATTGGACGACGTATGTTGAGGGCGCAAGCAGCGTTGATGCAACCGCGTTACTGGGTGACATTACCGAGCAGGTTCTTAAGACTGATGCCGGTAAACAGCTTATTGCAAAAGTCGATACCAACATTGATGCCATGCTGCAGAACGCGCTGAACCTCGACGCAACCGTTGATCACCAGATGGCTGAGGCCGGTAAAAACCGTGCTGATATCCTGACGGTAAAACAAACAATCGTGACAAATGACCAGGCTTATGCGCAGAAATTTGAACAGGTTCAGGCCACCGTTGATCAGAATACTGCCGCAGTTCAGCAGACATCTACAGCGTTGGCCGATACCAACGGCAAGCTGTCAGCGCAGTACTCTGTCAAAGTTGCGGTAGATAGCAACGGGCGTCAGTATGCTGCAGGCATGGGGATCGGAGTAGAGAATACCCCGGCAGGCATGCAAACACAGGTGCTGTTCCTGGCTGACCGTTTTGCTGTTATGTCTCAGGTAGGCGCTACGCCGAAGACCTTCTTTGCCATCCAGAACGGTCAGACCATCATCAACTCTGCTTTCATTGGTGATGCGACAATTACGAGCGCGATGATTGCTGCATACATCCAGTCAACGAACTACGTACCAAATGCCGCCGGCTGGCGACTTGGTAAAGATGGGACCTTTGAGCGGAATGCAGCAAATGGCTCGGGAAGAGTTATCGATACTGGCACATTACGGCAGGTATATGACGCTAATGGCACATTACGCATCAGAGATGGACTGTGGTAAGGAGGTTAAATGGCTGGTGGGCTTCAATGCTGGGACGCAACAGGAAAGCTAATTGTTGATATAGGTGACTACAACACTCGGTACCTCGGAAGAACATCTGTAACGATGGCGGCTAATACTAATGTCGTTATAGGTTCATTTGGAGGGCTGACGACTTCTGGATCATTTGTAGTTGTGGTATCAGCCTCGAGCTCTGTTTATTTCACACCATCAAATTTCGCGGCGCGTGCAGTCGATGGCGGTTACAATATATTCAAACTGTCAAGTTACACGGCGGCCGTCACCCTCACTTTGGATATGTATTCTTTTATATGAGTGGATATCAGGTATGGAACTCGGCAGGTGCGCTTGTAATAGACTCTGATTACAAGGGAACCTATTACCGGGACGCGGTTAATTATGCAGGCATCACCGACATCGGCTATTACGATATCTCATGCCAATTGGGAAACTCAACTGATATGGGACACGTAAGCGCCAGCGTTCCACTTGATGATAACTTGCGATGGTTTAAGCCAAATAATAATGCGAAGATGTTTTTCACCGGTCCTGACTGGATGACTGCCAATGCAGGTTCAATGGCGCGTACACGTAGCGACATGCCTGTGGAAAGCGGCTACAGAGATGTCTTCAACTCAGCTGGACAACTTGTATGGTCTGCAGTGATGGCAGCAAAAATACCTCGCATATTGGGATTCTTTGATGTACCAGCTAACTTTGATTTAGATAACGCTGTTTACTCACAATACATAGGGACCAATACGTGGTTTCTTATTAGTTCTGTGCCTGGTGGAAGCATTTCTGATGATGGATCGGTGACTGGCTTTTCAGGCCCTTTTTTCAGGTTTATCAATGGAACCCTGCAGTGCCAGTGGATTAACAAGAATCAGCAATCATGGGCGAGCACACTCAAACCCTACGGAATGCGCATCCCTTACGGGATACTTTCAAACTTGAGTTAAAAACATTGATCTAAACGATCATTTTTATGACTTGATATTGCTTTCATATCGCGTTGATATGGCTTTAATTATGGAGGCAATAATGCGTAATTTTATAACGGCTTTGCTCTTTGTTCTTTCAACAGTCGTACATGCAGACAATAAAATTACTTATCCTAAAAGGGCCGAAATGCTTCGGATCTGCGGAGAGGTTCATGTGGTCTATGACATATCCTCTGAAGGCAAAACGGAAAATATCAGGATCATAAACGTTAATCCTAAGTATGTTTTTGACCGTGAAGTGAAAAAACAGATATCAGAATGGCGTTATCCTCAAAACGAACCTCATAAAGACGTTTCTTTGAGAATTAGTTTTAAAGCGGATTGACGAAATCGAAATCAATGAACCCGTCCATCGAGCCGGGTTTTTTATTGCCCGGAGAAAGCTATGCCAGCAGGCACTATTGTACTAACTAATAACTCTACGACTGTTACCGGTACAGGTACTAATTTCACATCAGAGCTGAAGGCTAATGATTTCCTGGTAGCAATTGTTGGCGGCGTGACTTACACGCTCGGCGTGCAGTCAGTCAATTCGGCCACAGGCCTCACGCTGATCACTGCTTACAATGGACCTACAGCAACAGGTGTGGCGTGGACAGCCGTGCCTAACGCAGCGCTGGTTGGCATAACAGCTCAGGTTGCAGCTGATGTTGCTAAAGCCATTCGCGGGCTCAACCTTGATAAAGCTAATTGGCAACAGGTATACAGTGCATCAGGAAACATTACCGTCACCCTTCCGGATGGCAGTCAATACAGTGGACCGTCATGGAATAGCGTTGCCGAATCAGTTACTGGAAAGATGGATAAAAGCCAGAACCTGAATGACGTTGCTGATAAGGGAACAGCTCGCACGAATTTAGGTCTTAAGAACTCAGCCACAAGGGATGTCGGCACCGCCTCAGGCACAGTTGCGGCTGGTGATGATTCCAGGCTAGGTACTGTAGATGGAAAGTCTGGCGGTACTGTCACGGGGTCTATTCTCACCTCGAATGGAGGCATCAGAACAGCGGGAAGCACCCCGGCTTTAAGCAACACAAACACATTCGGCTGGGTGTCGGGGATGCTGGATATTGTCAATAACCCTGGAGCATCAGAGGGTTCCGCAAAAATTCAGTTACGCATGGTCAATAATTCCAACAGCGGTAATCTTGCAGTTTTCACCCTGCTAAATAGCGGGGTTGGGCTTGCCCCTGGTGGATGGCAAACAGGTTCAGATGAAAGGATCAAAGAGAATATTCAGGACATTGACCCAGATGAGGCTTTGCAGGCCGTGCTCAACCTTCGACATGTGACATTTAAAATGAGAGACACCCCTGACGGAGTTGGGGGTTGGAGGAAGGGCGGCAGAAGTGCAGGTTATTTAGCTCAGGACTTGGAGAAATATCTTCCAGAAGCTGTTACCACTTCTAAAACGCCAAAAACATTTGATGATGAAGGTAATCAGACTGGGTTTCCTTATCAGTGCCAAGCTGATGATGGTTCCATTCTTGAAATTGAAGATATGAAAAGCGTAGACCCCGGTAAGGCTGCGGCAGCACTTAATGGCGCCTCAATCAAGGCCCTTTATCGCATGCTTGATAAGCAAGCAGAAATCATTACGGAACTGCAGAGCCGGATGAAAGCTATCGACGGACTTGATGCATAAAAAAGCTTCGGCGGCGGGGCAGCTACAGACCGCACCAGTCTCAGCAGGCTGCGGGGTTGGTGATTTGAGATTAGTCGCTCCCCACCGCAAACGCTAACTAAAAAGCCTTCACCATCAACCCGTTTACAAATATGTGCGCCGCTCCGCCTTGATCAAAAGTACCGATCGATATTACTGTTTATCCATACAGTATTTGTCAGGGGGGGATTTATCATGGCGAGAGAGAGCGACATACACGCAGCGTTCGTTGGCGCAATAACGAAGGACGGCAGGGGGCGGCAGATTGTCACCACTGCGGCATTCCAGAAGCGGCTAGATGACTCGAACCACGTATGGACGCTGCAGGAATGCAACCGGTGGATTAGGCGTTACCAGAACTTCTTCTTCGAGCTCGTTACCGAGGAAAGCGAGAATAAGACCTGGTCTTTGCGCAACATGGGATATGTGAGGTAGCTATGGGTTTTCCATCACCAGCTTCAGATTACATAGAGCGGCGCATCGACCTGAACGATGTACTGATGCCTCACCGCAACAACATGATCCTGATTGAGACACCGGACGGGTTCGTGCTGGCAGATAAATCACTCAAGCCGGCACCGGGCGATAAGGTCGCTTTCCAGCTCGGTGAGTTTCCGCAACTGGGTAGATTGTTCAGCTCTGGGATTATCACCTCCGACGGTGAGACGATTGACGGAGAGGGCATGGACGGGATTATCGTGCTGGGTAAGGTGACAGCTGAGATAATGTCTGTTTATGAACCTTGTAGACCGACTCTATGAGAAATGCCCGCAGATTTGCGGGCATCTTCATTAACGGTTAGAAATGTACAGAGTCACTTCCAGGCCTAAGCGCATATCAATAAATGCTGGCTTCTTCCACATAGCAATTCCCTCCTAAAAGTAAAAGACCACCCAATTATACTTCAAAAATCAAAGATAAGTTGAGTACATAAATGAGTACATTATTTTTCATGACTCATTCTTCGAAATCCTTATAAATACAAAGATAACAAAGAATTACCCATGATTTTTAAAGGTCAATCACATAGCTTTGCCTCTTATGTTTAGAGTTCTGGCGGTTCTGGATCTGCAGACCCGGCACGCTGCTGAGATTTTCCGACAGGTTAACGCGCGGCGCTGCCTGGCGCATATCGTCGCCACTGACCACGCTCAGGGCCGCAGGCGTATCGAGTTCG
>Ga0308170_10000643_pt1 | contig 40751 bp, 46 predicted proteins | sample PhyBR2_2_FD_202136 | JGI IMG/M metagenome (GOLD analysis project Ga0308170, IMG submission 202136) | Phyllosphere microbial communities from UC Gill Tract Community Farm, Albany, California, United States - DLSLSB.R2 | ecosystem: Host-associated > Plants > Phyllosphere > Unclassified | place... | reverse complement strand
CGCCAAATCCGAACCGATCGAGTGAATGAGTGAGAAAGTGATCGATTCATATTCTTCCAAGTAATCGTTGTAGGCAGATTCAATAGGGAAATCTTCTCGTTGTTTATTGAATCTGCGAAAAAAACGCAACATCAGTTTTTCGAACTCAAAGAAGTTTTCTCAGAGAGGGAACAGCTTACATCTTTGCAGTACGTTTCCTTACAGCTACTTCTTTCTGTACTTCTAGGTTCTCAAACATTTGAGGTTGAAACTGATTCTTTCGAATAGTTTGACCACAAACCGGACAAGGTTCGGGACCCAATGAGAACAGCCTATCCAAGCAACTCTCACACCTGTTGGATCCTCCTACTCAGCAGCTTACATTCGTCGGAAGAGTAAGGAGAGGTAGAACTGACATTTTGTGATAACATTTACTAACCATTAATCTCAACTTTGGGTTCAAATATCGATCATTCTTGCATACGGGGCATACATCTTCAGGAGAAGAGTATTCTACCAACCTACGATCAGTCGCTGAACCTATGGGTTGATCGGCTCGAGGTGGAGGAGGTTTCGTAGATGAAGAAATTGTTGAATTAGAATTGGGAGTTGCTGAACGACTAGAGAATGAGGTAGAAGGTCGAGAGGAGGTTGCAGTAGTAGTGGCTTTCTTGCCTAGGAAGAATCGAGGTTTAGGTGCACTCATTTCCTAGAGATGAGAGGTGAATGAGAGAGAGAGAGGTTCGCATCTCTTCCTCTCTCCTCCCACCTCCATTCACTTTATCAAGATGACTCAATCTATCGTAGTAATCGGAGGAGGTATCATCGGAGTCACTACCGCTTATTACACTGCCAGACTAGCGAAAGAACGAGGATTAGACCTCACTATAAAGTTGATTGAAGGGTCAGCAATCGCGGCTGGTTCAAGTGGTAAAGCAGGTGGATTACTAGCAATCGATTGGCATGGTGAGCTCTCCCCCCCTCTCTCTCTCTTCTCTCTCTCTTTCGCTCCTGCTTTCCCTTCCCTCTCGACAGTGCTGATGTCATTTCGCTTCGTTTCGCTCTCCCTCTCTCACATGAAACAGGTCCAGCAACTGCCGCACTCGCCGAGCTCTCCTATGGACTCCACTCGAAACTAGCTCAAGAATACAATGGGAAAGAGAGATGGGGTTATCGCAAACTCGATACAATTTCAGTTGGAGCCGACTTGACGCACTCAAAGGTAGCAAACGGGAGCAAAGTCAAGAAGTTGAAGAATAGCGATTTGTTCCCTTGGTTGAATCAGGACGTTTTGACTCATTCGAGTGTGCTGGGCAGTCAGTGAGTTCAGACTGGCGAAAAAACTGTCTTCTTCTCTTTGCTCGTGAGTATTTGAGCTGACACGATGCTGTTCAAAAGGGAGACGACTTCGCAAGTACACCCTGAGCTGTTCACGAAAGCGATTTGGGAGAAAGCGGAAAAGATGGGAGTCCAAGGAGTTTGGGGAACTGTCGAAGGAATGGAAAAGAACTCGGAAGATGGAACCTATCAACTATCGATCGCATCGAGAGACGACGAGAACGACAAGACTTCACTATCGGCTGATCAAGTCGTCGTTGCTGCTGGACCTTGGACGGGGAAATTATTGAAGAGTTTGGGAGTTCAAGGAGGAGGGAGAGCGAGAAGGATCGATGGGAGTCGAGCTCACTCGGTCGTACTCAAGACTGCTCCTGGTCGAGATTTACCTGCTCAAGCTCTCTTCACTTCGATCAAGGAGAAGAAAGGTGGAAGTGCTGAACCCGAAATCTACAGTTTGTCTCCTCTTCTTTCCCCCCTCGCTGTTTCCTCTTGATTTGATCACTGATATGATCCGATCCCGAGAAATAGATCGACCAGATGGAACAGCCTACGCCTGTGGAGCTACCGATTCATCACCCCTTCCTTCGCACGCCTCGAAAGTCACGACCGACCCTTCCGCAATCTCTTCGATTCTCAACCACACTTCCTTACTCTCGCCTTCTCACCTCTCGACTGACAATGGGGAACACTCTGCAGAAGTTGTGAGAAGGCAAGCTTGTTACTTACCGATGGGATCGGGGGAACCAGTTCTGGGTCAAATCGAGGGCAGTTCGAAGGAGAGGAAAGGAGTTTATGTCGCGAGTGGTCACTCTTGTTGGGGGATCTGTAACGGTACGGTCTCAATCTCTCTCGTGCTCGTGGGTTTCGACTGACATTGCGGTTTTCGGGGCGAGAGTAGGTCCAGGATCTGGTCTAATCCTGGCTGAGATCCTACTCGATGGGAAACCTACGAGCGCAAACGTATCAAGTCTCTCGGCTTAAATATCCATCGTCCTGAAACGCTGCCTATTCGTCAACGTTGAGAAGTTCAGCTCGAGCTGGCATTCAACGGTGACTCACTCGCTTTTTCAACTTCGAAGCTACCTCTGATGCCTTGCTCGGTCTCGACGCCCCCGGGCCCCGATGTTCCCCTCTCGAAAGCTGTGCAACTCTCCGATCCGTCCGCGGCATCAAGCTCAGGAGAGTTCTTGCTCCATTTTCTTCCCCCCTCTCTTTCTCTCTCTCTCGTCCTCTCCCTCTCCCGGTCAAGCCTTCCCTCCGCAGATGGGTCGTAAAAGGACGTCTAAACGATCACGCTCTCCCAGAGGAAGCCCTAGCCCCAAGATCCTCGACGACTCTCTAACCGCCTTTTTCACGAAAATCGACCAAATCAAGCAGAGGTGGGACGAGGCGAACAAAGGCGCAAGTTGTCAAACTGAGTTTGGGACGGAGTGGAGTACTCGGGAGTGGGCAGACGACTTCAAGGCCATGTTCGAGAAAGTTGAATGGGATACACAAACTCGCGAATGGAGATCGTTGGCGATGCGATTCGTGAATCGTGTATGGGAGAAGCAGGATATCTACAATGACGACTTCGTACGTCGACGCTTCCGCTTGAAAGTCTGTCAAGTCGAACTAAGGATACCGAGCGAAGCAGCCGTCGTTGGAGCATTTCGTTCGCTCTCAAGATCGTGGCAAGCCATTATTGGACCTTCTACAGAATCGTAAAGATTTGAGTTGGCTGCAGTCGCTCATAGTGCGTGTATCCGAGCCCTCCCCCAACTCGTCACATACTGAAAGGTTGTCGAATTGACAGAAACGAGATCTACAGTCTCTCGCAAGTCGAGCGGCGAGAGGTCCTGCCCCCGATCAAGACAACGTCGATAAAGCCTGCGAACGATTGCTATCGCATTTGAGGGTAAAGCTCAAACAACCGGAGGGAAAGAAGACTCATGTCGACGGCCGATTGACGCCATTGTTGACAACCGTCGAGAATGTCCTCAACGCACAAGATTTGGAAGCTTCCGTCGAATTGTATTTCGCTCTCAAAGCCTGTAAGGAGCTTTGTGATTTGGCTATTGAAGGAGGCATCACGCCCTACTTCGCCAGAACTGTTTATCTCGTTCGTTTTTGCTTCTCACACTCGAATACTCCCAATTGACTGCACTAATCTCGTCACCATTTTTAGCCTAGAATCCCACACTTCTTGCAGATTGCAGGTGAGGCGGCGATCAAGGTGAACAAAGAGCATAAATCGAAGGTGAACAGAGAAGTTCCCAACTTGTTTTCGCGCTGCTTGCCTGTCACTGTCCAAGCTCGAACAAGTCTGATCCTTGTACATATAGCGAAAGAAGCGGGTAGTTCCTGAGGCTGCAGATCACGATGCGGAACAAAAAGCGGCTATAGAGAAAGGCAGAGAGGAAGGGGAGAGTACGACGAGGGTGAATGTGAGTGACTTGATTTCGTCTCCCTGTTGCTGAATCAAGCCATTCTGGACGATCTGACAGTGCCTTGTTCCGGCCGCCGTATCGCAGGTTTACGCTCCAATTTCAAGACGAGAACCGCGAATGAGATTTGGTCCTTCCATGATCCACGAAAGCAGACTTCGAGACAGAATCTACTTGAGGATCGCCGAGATCGCTTCGTTGTATGGCAGACACCGCTCAAAGAATGAGGGAGGAGAAGCAGCGAGGGAGAAGCTTTACGAGCTATGGCAGACTTTGGGATTCGCTTTCGAACCAGAGTTTGACTGGCTGCTTAGAGGACTTGAGAGGCTAGGACATCGCGAAGCCATGTTACCCAATCCAAAGGTTCTTGTATGTCCCTCCCCGCTTGACGATTCCTGCAGTTCTCGCCGTTGATTCCTGACACTCTAAATTCCTTGAGGACAGCCGCGCTCTCTAGCAGAGCTTCAAACACTCTGGAAAGATAGCGGAAGCTTGTACGACAAAGATAGCGGAAGGTTGTACGACAGTAAGTTCTTCTCATCTCAGATAGAGGTGAAGCATCGATTGATCTCAGCGCTCGCAACAGCAACTCCCAATTTCGGAGAATTCAATCAGTCCCTCATCCAACATGGACGACATTGAAAGGATCAAGTACGTCAAGGCCATGGTCAGAGACGCGAGATAGACTGGTTTCGGTCGTTTTCCCCTTTTTTGTTTTCCTCTTTTCAGTACAATCTGTTCCGTTCCTCCACGTCTCCCAGCGAGCTTCCCAGACAGTCCGTGTCGGAGAGAAAATTGCGAGAATCAAGTACCAAAAGGTGGACATTGCGAAAGGTACTACAGAATCTCTCCGAACGAGAACGAGGTCTCGAGATTAGATGAAGAGCTCCGGATCGCCTGTCAATCCCCCAACGTCAGTATGTAGAGACGAAAGAGCTAGAGGGATAAGGGAAACTCACGACTAGTCATCATTCGATAGATGTTTGCAGAAAGAGCTTGACCTATCGCTCGATGAGTAGCAGTACCGTTGACGTTCCTCCCTTTCTGGAGATCGTAGCCAAGAGCGATTAGCACCCCTCAAGCAGGTAGACAAAAGACGAGGGGAGAGACTTACTCCAATCCCGACCAACATCGATTGCTTGCCTTTCTCTCCTCCTTCGCAAGTCTCCCAAGCATCGAGGAGCGAGCGGAACGTGGGGTACTCTCCAACGATTCCCTTCGCAATAGCTTCCGTCACACCTCTCAGAGAAGACAGCATCTTGATGTAGGTATCTTTGAGGTCTTTTCCCGATGGAACCGTAGCTTGTCCAGTTCCGAGTAGTTTGAGATCGTGTTGTTTCCGAAGTCTGTACACTCAGAGGCATCAGAGTAGTCCACGAGAGAGAGGGAGAGGAGAGCAAGGGAACGAAACTGGAAAGGTTTTTGACCGATATCGAGACTGATTTGTTCGAGCCAATCGACTGCTTCATCCACCTTGTCGACGCTGACGATCATGCATCCCGACTTGACTTGCATTCTGCAATCGCGATGCCTCGTCAGCTCGGATCACTGGTCGGAATGAAGAGTCGAAACTCACCTCATGAGTTCCAATTCGAGTTCTTGACGAGTCGGTTGCCCTTCTCCGATTCCCGCAGGTTTGATCGCTGCTCCCGCTGATTCTCCTGCTGTAGCTCTGATACTGTTGCGGTATTCAGCTTGACGAACTCGTTCGATGTCGCGGAATATCGATTGAAGTCCGAAGAGAACGACGAAAAGGTCGACGTGATCGGGAAGTTGAGCTTGAAGTTTCGACATGTAGGACGAGAGAGTGTTCCTTGAAACGTGAAGAGATAGTTCGTGGGCGGTACTGCAGGTGTAAAGCAGATCACGTGAGTTGGAGATGCCAGAATCGGTGTGAATGAGGAAGTAAAACGCACAGAAAGACCAATCTCGCAGGTTCTTCGACAATAGCTTTCTCTCCACCTACATAGTACTCGTAGATCTTCGTATCCTGATTCCAACTGACATCGCAAGTTCTCGTCCAACGAATCGCTCCTTCGCATCCGACATCCCTTCTCGGAATTTCTGGTCTTTCGACAGCGCACTTGTGTCCGAACATCCGTTCCTCTAGTTTCTCCGTGATCTCGAGCCAAGGGGACGGTTTCTCCTTCTTCTTTTTCTTCCTGCCTCTTCTCGAACCACCATTGTCGTCCTCATCGTCCTCATCGGGATCTCGTTCGAGAGAACCGAAAGCAGTTCCCGAGACGTGAACGGTCAGCTCAGCAGCTGTGAGTGACTTGTCTTTCGTCTTGAGTACGTTCGCTTCTCGTAGTTTGAGTCGATCCGCCGTATCTTTCTTTTTGAGTGCCGCCTTTTCCGTTCGTTCAGCCGCAACTTGCTCTTTCTTCGATTTGGCATCGTCAGCAGATAACCGTGGGGCCTATAAGAGGAGTCTAGGTGAGCTTGATCGAACTTCGAGTAGCAAAGTACGCTCACCTTTTTGACCGGAGATTTTCGTTTCGTCGTCCCGTTCTGTAGATCCTCCTCCGTTTCACTCCCACCATCATCACTCATCAATCTCTTCCTTCTCCCGTTCGGAACCTTCTCCTTCCCCTTTCCTTTCTTCTTCTTTCCTCCAGTTCCTTCATCATCGTCGTCTCCCAAAATCGATTTCCAAGGATCATCTTCTGCTGTCGTTGCTCTCCGTCGTCGAGGCGAAGGTGATCGACTAGCGACATCGAAGTCGTCGTTGAAGAGAGGTTCTTGTTGTTTCCCTTTGCCTTTGTCTCGACTAGTCGAAGCGATGGGATTTGCGAAGGGAGAAGAAGAGAATGGACCTCTTGAAGACGAAGGTTCAACGAATTCGATGTCTGGAATAGCATTGAGAGTATTCGCTCGGGCAGGAACACGTCCAGGGAGCTAGTCATTCGAGCGAGAGTAAGCGGAATAAAAAAAGACAGACTCTGAAAGAAAGTTTGAAACTCACGACATTTCTCGAGGTTGAAGCGATAGCCATTGACGCACTCCTGCCCATCGTCGTAGCTATTCCTTGTTGGTTCCATGGAAGTGGAGGTAGGTCATCTGAAGAAGTAGCAGCGAACGCAGGTGCAGAGATAGTTCTATAAACGATGGAAATTGTTAGTGAACTGGCTTCGCGTTCACAAGGGAGGAAGACCATATACCTCTTGTTTGACTTGTTGGGTCCTTCAATGACTACCACATCGTCATCGTCGAGTTGTAACACAGTTCTCTTCGGCTCAAGAGGGGGACCTTCATCTTCACTCCCATCGCTCAACTCGATCACGTTCGCGAGCTGCTTAGTTGTTGTAGATACTGATCTTGCATTGCGAGAGGTTGTACGCTGATCTGAGGTTGTTGTGAGGGTAGTGTTTGATGATGAAGGTCGCGTTGGGTTTGGGCGAGGACGAGAAGGGACTGGATGATGAGAGTCTGATAGTATCTCTATACCATCAGATGAAGGTATCTCCAACATGCCGAGTCGTTTCTGGTGTTGCCGAGCAGAAAGTCGGAGTTGAATGAGAGAAGCCTTCAAGAAATTTCGCAAATTCAAAAGTTGGTTCTCTCGCAGCAAGAAAGGTTTCGCAAAGGTATCGACTGCGATGGGTTTGCAATAAGAGAGCGAAGATAGTAAAGGAGGTAAAATGACTACAAATAACTACTTCAAACATCACTCGATTCGACTGGTTTCTTCGGTACATGAGCCTGTCCGTTCATCATAGCAGCACCACCACCACGAACTCCACCTCTTCCACCTCTGAACCCTCCTCTCGGTCCTCCACCTCGACCTCCTCTCTGATTCGTCAAACTAGCAGGAGGAGGAATTCCTACTCCAGATTGACCATTCGCATTCTGAACCTGAACTGCACTCGCTCCAGCTGACATTCCTCCTCGATGTCCACCAACTACTCCAACGTGATTACCGAAACCTTGAGGAACGATCGGTGGTTGTTGTTGTTGGTGTTGAGCGAAATGAGGAGGAGCTCCGAATCCTCCTCGCCCAAACGCTGGACCACCTCTCAAAGGATGAGATCCTCCTCGAATCCCGAGAGTCTGACCAAGTCGTTGTTGATGCGTTGTCGGTCGGTGAGGAGCAGCTGGAGACTCGATGGCGACTGCTGGAGCCGTACCGTTTGCGACAGAACCGAAAGAGGTTGCTGGATCGACGCTTCGTTGATTGTTGCGCAGAACTTGGACTCCTCCGTTACTATAGAAAGGGACGAGTATAAGCTGAAGTTCAAGTAGCGAGCAGCAAGGAGAGTGAGACTCACGGTACGAAACCTCCTCGACCACGACCTCTTTGAGCCGGGTGGAAACCTGGAAAAAGCCACGGAACGAGTCAGTCTCTGATCGAGTACTTCGCAAACCAATAGCAACTCGCCTCCAGCAGGAAGACCTTGAGCAGGCAAGACTTTCGGTCCTCCCTGAGGTCCAACCTTGAATCGAGCGTTCTGATTGACAGGCGGTGGAGGAGGAGCAGCAGCCGCAGTCTGACCTTGAACGAATTGAGGAGTCGTCAAGTTGAGAATGGCGTAAGGGGAGACGGTAGCTCCGCGATATTGCGAGCATCTGTGAACGAGATCTCAAGTCAGCGAAAGCATCGGCGAGAACAGCAGGGATGAGGGAACTTACCGATCACCGAGGGTTGTTCCACTCATGAATTGAACATCAAATACGACATCGATGAGGTTCGATTGAATACCAACAACAACTCCTTTTGCTGAAAGAGGAACGTTTCCAGATTCGACGACGGTGACCACTCGATCTCCCAATGCAAACTCTTGCTCGCGAAGACGAGCAGCGGAATAAGCGGGTTTGAGAAGTGCTTGACGAGGGATTCCTTTGATCATTGCCATCTTGAGAGCATCTCCTTGTTTTCGCTTGACGAGTGAATCGGCCAATTTCTCAATAGCTTGTACAGCGTCCTGGAGACAAGAAGGACCGAATCAGCATATATCCAGTCAGTCGAAGAGAAAAAGAGTCTTGAAGGTTACCTTCTCGAGTTGTTCCGAGTAAAGAGGAACCTTTTCGAAATCTCTCACACCCTTCTCTTTGATCCAAGCCAACAACTCCTTCATTCGCTCATCGACGACAGAGCGATCAAAGAAGTCTTCAGCGAACGTGAGGTCTGTCCAAGCAAAGAGCGAGATCAGTACGACCCGACCTTGAAAAGAAGAGAGAGCCAAAGCAAAACTCACCACCTCGACGAGTTGAAAGTGCTTGAGCGACTTCTGGGAACCTCTCCCTATACTCCTGAATGAGATCGACTGCACGTTGACTGTACTCCCACCCACCATCTCCCTTCCTCGAGTAACCCAAAACTTTCTGCCCTCTCGCCTCGAATTTCAAGTTGAGACCGATATTCACTCGTTGGTCGTTGAACATGACGAGGAGACTCGAACAGATCTTGGACAAGGCGAGACCTGACATGTTGACTACTCGACCGAGTGCGTGAGCGGGAGAGTACCGTGAGGCGTCGAGATTGGAGAGTCGAGCTTTGAAGAGTGGATTCTCGGCTTTGTCGCTTGGGAAGTACTGAGAGATTCGCGAGGGCGTCAGCGACTTTGCGATGAAGTACAATGGTAAGAGAGGTAACTTACAGCGATTCGAATAGCTAAATTGTTTCCATCGTGACCGATCACTTGAGCTGGAGTTCCGTAAGCTGCTGGACCAAGGAAGAAAACGTTGCAACCTTCTGGGAACTCGGTAGCGACTGGAATAGCAGGTTGTTCCTGAGAATTCAACTCTGAATATGAGTCGACAGCTCAGACGAGGAGAGGAGAGAAATGGAGACTGACCATGTATCGAACGTCTTTCGAGTTGACATCGGTAACTGTAGCTTGTAAAGCGAATTCCTCTGCTTCATCCTCCCATTCTTTGATCGTTGATCCATCATCTTGACGTTTTAATCCTATCGAAACGAGAGAGACGAACTTCAGCTTATGAGTATACGAGAGGCAGAGATTTGAGTAACCTTGCAAAGGTCTAGCACGAACGAGAACCTCGACGTGACCGATCAAACAAGCTCGCGACTTCGAGTAAACATGTTCGATCCGATCCGCCGATCTCTTCCACTGAACGACACCACCTTGAGGTTGAGGATTCGCGATAGCTCTACCTTGATCGTCGACTTGATACGTAAAGAGTTCATCGGCTACTGATTCAACCAACGCTTCCCTCAAGTAAGGGTATCCGACGTATATTCGTTTGCCTCCGATCGCTTGAGCTACTTGTTCACTCGTCATTCCATCGAAAGAGTTGTCGAGTTGCACCACCATCGTTTCTTTCCTCGAATCGGATTGGAACACGTTGACACCGTGGAATCCGAGAGTCGCCGTGTGAGAGATCGTGTTGAGGGAAGGGAAACCAGAGATTGCGTCTTTTCCGAGGAGCACTCCGGGAAGGAGTCCTTTGATGAGAGAGAGACCACCTTCGAGAGTAGGGAGGTGGTAAGATTCGAGTCGAGTATGATTGTGAACGAGATCGGGGAAGAATCCAGGTAACGAAGTAGGGTAAGTTTGATCGAGTGAATCATCGTAAACGAATCTCCAACTATCTCCGAACGAATTCCTTGCGTTCTCTTCTGCCGTCAAACGAGGTGCTCGAGTCGCCATCGTCTTCAATAACCGTTCTTCATCGATGAATGGAATCTTGACGATCGCTTCCCAATCTTGTTTCTTTCCGTTGAGATCTTGGGCAAAGTTGACTGGGTAGAAATCGATAATGGGGGAAGTTGGGTCGGACATGAGATCTCGGAAGGCGGCGGGGATGTGAGAGGAAGAGAGGTCGGGTAAAACTCCCATGAGTTGTTCGAAAGGTCGGAAAGGAGTACCGAGTTCAAAATCGAATTTGTAAGATGCCGCTTTGTTCAAGTCTGTGCTCGAGAGCGAGAGATGAGCGAGTGACTTCTGTGAAAGGGAAGAGTGAGGCTCACCAGTCATCTTTGGTGCGTAGTGATAATTGTAGAACCAACCCCAACTCGCTACACCCTGATAATAGTAATGTAACACCCACTGCAGTCCCTCGATATAACGATAAGCGAGATCATCAACCGCTTTCGGTTCCTTTACAGGATCGAATTCGAGTTTCTCCTGCAGTGATTCCTCTTCCTTGATCAGCACACCATTCCGCCTGGATCTGAATTCGAGTAAAATGAAAGAAAGCATACCTTGTAGTAATCACTCTTCCAAGTGATCATTTTCTCCTGAATCTCCTTCTCCATCTGTTTCTCAAACTCTTCCTCGTCAAACTCTTTCTGCACTTCGGCCCTCTCGTACTTTCTCAATACCCTCCTAATCGCTTTCTGCCATTCCGCTTCCTCCCTCACTTTCTTCGCTTCCTGCTTCTTCTTCCTAGCTTGCCTCTCGACTCGACCATTCAAATTTAAATGAACGATTCCAATCTCCTCTGCTTCGGAGCTTTCATCCCCTTCTTCCGATTCCGTGCTGATCCTTCCTTCCTCGTCCTCCTCCTCCTCCTCTTCTTCTTCACGTGCGAATTCGATCATTGATTCATCGAATCGAATCGTGATCAAGTTGTCGCCCGAATCGTTGAATTCGTCATAAGTGACTACTAGTTTGAGTTCGTCCGAGAAATCGGAAAGGAATTTCTTGTCCCTTGCGGCGAGGTCGTTGGGGAATTGTAAAGAGGCGGTAGAGGCAGTATCGAGGGATGCTAGGGAAGTAGTAAGGAAGTTTTGTAAAGTATTGAACAATTTCTTTTGAGTTTCCGTCAACACTGTTCCAACTCTTATTTTTAGCACACTGATCTTTCTCTCGCTCGTGAAGGAGGAGGGGAGAATGTGAAAAACGAACCTAGTTTCCCTTTAGCTTTAGCACTCTCCATTGCTTTCTCCAAATTTTTCGCCATTTTCCCTCCTCCCGATTGTTTCCCTTTGAACCAATTCGCATCCGCAAACTCATATTCGAAATGTTCCCTCTCAAACACTCCCAACTCGTTCAAGATCAATTGTAACCTCCCAACATTCAATCTACCATGTTCATTTATGTAACCACCTAAAATCAATCCCACCTCTCAAACTCAAATCAGCACTTGGACTCTCCATTTCAATGAGGGAAAAAGAGGAGGAGGAGGAGAGAAACTAACCAGCATTAGGTAAAACTCTTTTATAAATCTCAAACAAACGATTCAAAGCTCCTTCATTAATATGTAAACCAGGTAAATGAGGTAAGAAATCGTTTCCGACGAAAATGTTCAACAAAATGAAATCGTCAATGATTCGTTCCAAATCGTACTCGAAAGGTAATGGTGGCGAGAGGTGTTTGAGGGAAGAGAATTCTAGGTCTAGGTATTCTCGGAAGAGTGAGAGGTGCATTAAAAAGAAATTTTGGGATTCCAACCTGTTTTTTAAGTATTCCCCTCAGCACGCATTTAGTTCAAGCTCGCATTAAAAGGAAGGAAGGAAGGAGAGAGAGGGAAGAAACGTACGACTTTGTCTTTCCTTTCCCACCTCGAGGACCGAATGTGACTTCTTCACGCAAGAGACAGAAGTGAGGATCGTGGGATAACAGTCCCAACATGATGAGATCTGCGTCGAGTCCATACAAACAGTGTCTCATGTTGGCGTCGTATCCCGGTTGCGCTTTCGATAATCGAATGTACTCCATAATTTTATGTTCACCTTCTCCTGGAACCTACAGAAGCAAAACACTCATACTCAAATCAGTAGGTGGGAGAGGCTGGGAGAGGAAAAGGAGTATAGAAAGGGGTAGGGTTTTACCTCGTGTCCAGATAAGATGATTTCTACTCCCCTCCAATCTGAATCTTCTGAAACTTTTTTCGCGATGAAATATTTCAATTGGGCAGATAATCTAGCCATGAATGGAGTACCTATTTCCCCCAACAGACACACTCTCTTGAACCGTCAGCGCCCACTTTCTCACTCACACAAGCAACAGTGAGAGAAACTAACCAGGAGTGATACAATTACTATCGAACCCATCTCCTTCTGGTATTTCCTCTCCCTTTTTTCTCGCCTTGTCCAAAACTTCTTTCGCTTCCCTCGCCGTCCTGAACCTCCTACTCCTCTGTTGGTTCATCTTTGCCCTCGGAGCAACTCCATCGATTGCGAGAAAGAACAATTTCTGTGGTTTGATGACCGAGAACAAGTGAGAAACGTAAGCGAATACGGCGAGAAAGATTTGTTCTTCCGTTATTCTGAAAGATGCGTCGTTGTCGTTTGGATGTGAACAATTGTGAATGATTCCATTCATGTCGAGATCTAGAGAAGGGGAGTTTCGAGATTAGCGATAAATGAGAGGGAGAAGAGAGAGAGATGCGAGGCGTACAGAGTGCATCGAATTCAGGTATACGGTTCTCTTGTATGAGTTGTGAAATGAGTGGATACCGCTCACTGTGGGAATAGTCGATCTTGAGTAGGTGAGTGAATGCGAGAAGGGGAGAGGGAGAGAGATACTTACGACATGAAGCGGAAGAACTGAACAGATCGAGGTTATATCATTGAAGTCAGCTCTATACAATCAGCTGGTGAGTATGGTGCTTACTTTTGGGATACCTGAAGATAGAGGGAGAGAGGAGGGGGTTAGCAATCGGAGAGAGAGAGGGGCGAATGAGAGAGAGAGAGGAGAGGAGGCGTACCCATATTCGCTAACTACTCTGACTGTGATAGATTAGGTACAAGAAACTATAGAGGGACAAGTGGCGTGTGTTTTCGTCGTTGTTGGAGAGAGAAAGACGAAAGAGAGAGCGACGAGCGACTTCGCATCTCTCTCTCCCACTCACGCCTCAGCTCTACAACTCCCCCCATTGAAATGGATTCGACGACACATCTACGGATAGGCACATCCAATTCTAGCTCGTCCAGTTCTAGCTCGTCCACACTGAATCGGATCAATCAAGTTTCGGTTAATCCCGACCCCGCAAATGACAGACCAAAGAAACGACGGAAACCTGATAAAGACTCTTTAAACTACGCTTTAACTTCTGGATTGGCAGGTGGAATAGCCGGTAACCTACCCTCTTTGCTCTCTCTCATTCAATTCACTCACATTCTCTCTTCTCACATCTTTAGGTTGTGTAGCAAAGACTTCAGTAGCTCCATTAGATAGAGTAAAGATATTGTTTCAAACGAGAAGTCCAGATTACGCTCGTTATGCAGGTACACTTTCTCTCTTCACTCACTCCATCTTCGCAAAGAGAGTGTTTACTGACCTCACCTCTCTCTCTTCACAATGTTTCTCAGGCACATGGTTCGGAGTGTTTAGAGCTAGTAAAGACATCTATGCCGAGACTGGAGTGAGAGGTTTATTACAAGGTCACTCTGCAACTTTGATTCGGATATTTCCTTATGCCGCCATAAAATTCATGGCATACGAACGATTTCACTCTGTAAGCAACCCCAACACCACACTCTCAACCAATCTCACCCTTTGTCCACCATCCTCTCCCCACGAAAGCATCAACTGATTCCGAGTATACAAGCCGTGTTTTAATCTTTGCAGTTCTTAATGCCCACTCCTTCGTCTGAAACTTCAATCCGTCGATTCCTAGCTGGTTCCCTAGCTGGTATAACGACGACCGGAATCACTTACCCACTCGAATTGATCCGGGTCCGACTCGCCTTTGAACCTCACCATTCCCCTTCGGACAAAGCTTCCCTCCTTCGTACGATCCGAGCCATCTACCTCTCCACCCCTCCTCCTTCCTCTTCTCCATCTCCATCTCCTCCTCAACCTTCAATAATCCCGACAGGTCGACCTCTAATCCGTACTAAACCACCTTTAATCGGTTCTCGACCACTTCCTTCCCCAACAAGCCCATCCATTACTCATTTCTACAGAGGAGTGTTTCCAACTTTGGCAGGAATAATTCCTTACGCAGGTACCTCATTCGTGGTATGGGGATACCTCAAAACCGACCTCTTCCCCTCAATTTTTACTTCGTCATTTCGTTCGAAACATCGTAGTTCATTGGATTTATTAGCTGGTGGAGCAGCAGGAGCGATCGGTCAAACTACTGCTTACCCTTTGGATATAGTTAGGAGAAGGATGCAAGTTGGACCAGTATTAGAAGAAGCGAGTGGTTTGAGAGGGAAAGCTGGGTTTAAACAAACTGCTAAACACGTTTTTAGGACTCAAGGTTGGAGGGGTTTCTTTGTTGGGTTGAGTATTGGGTATTTGAAGGTGGTACCGATGAATTCGATTAGTTTTGCCGTGTGGGTAGGGATGAAAAGGGTTTTGGGATTGGACGACGAGGAGGAAGAAGTCAAAGTCAAGGGTGGTGGAGGGGGTTGATTAGAATCGTGATTGTTATATCAAACCTAGTAAGCATCCCCGTAAATATCTGTCGGAGGAGGGAGAGAGAGGGAGAGAACAGAGGCTATTGAGTCAAAAACTTTCGACGAATTCGATGAGATTTGACATCTCTGATTTCTCGACGAGTTCTCGACAGATTCAACTCGTTATGGTTCGTATCAATTCATACTGACGTTGTCTTTCTCCTCAGCTGTGTTTGAAAGACAAGGAAAAGAGAGAGAGTCCCAAGTCCGCGGTTCCAACTATCCAAAAACTTGATTTCCCACTTTTTCTCCTCTTCTCTCTCTCTCTCGGCTCCCTTTTCAAACCTCTCCTTTGCTACTACACAAGAAGAGATATGGGTAGTGATAGTGATTCAGGTGTAGAAGTCTCTTTCAACCATCTAGCTGTGAGTTTCCCTCTCTCTCTCTGTTCCTCTTTGATATCACGTTCCCCTCTCTCTCTCTTCTCTCTCGTCCGAACTGCCCTCGAGTAACGCTCTACTGCTTCTCAAACTGATTCGACACGTCAGGGTAAAACACAAGCTGACCTCTCAATCTCGCGAGTGTGTAGAAGAAGAAAACTCATCGCTCAACTTCTTTGTCCAATTCCCATTCTACCCATCAACGCAAATTTACCCCTTCCCACTCCCACTCCTACTCCTCCGACTCTGATTCCTCTTCCTCCCAGAACCCCCTCTTCACCTCGAAGAGACCCAAAAAACTCCCTAACCCAAAAGAAACCGAAACGATCGTTCTTTCTTCAGATTCTGAAGATGATGGTCAACCTCGTCCTGCTCCTCCGCCGAAGATGATTGATGAGGATAAAATAGAGAAAGCTTTAGAAGAGATCAAGAGGAGAGTACCTGGAATTGAATTGAGGAGGGCTTTCGTCGTTTATAAAAAGAGTGGTCAGAGGTTGGAGAATGCCGTGGAAATCTTGAGGGGGGAGATGAGGGATATTAATGGGGGGAAAGGGAAAGTGAAAGAGAAGGAAAAAGAGAAGAAGGGAAAAGAGAAGGAGAAAGTCAAGGTGAAAGAGAAGAAGAGGAAAGAAGTTGAAACGCAAGATGAGAACGAGGAAGAGGAGGAAGTGGATCAGTTGGAGAGTGATCCCGAGGACGATGGGAATGATGAAGCTACTTATTGGTTAGACGTCGAGACGAGGACTGAAGCGTTGGATCAAGATGATGAACTCGCCAAAGCTTATAAGAAAGCTGCGTAAGTCTTTCCTTCTCTCTCTCTCTCTTTCTCTCCAATTCCACTCTTCTCGACAACTTACTGACGAGTGAGAAGACAATGATTTCAGATGGTATCAACTCACAATGGATTTCAACACGACCAACGAATCGCAAATTCGCAACACGTTCAAACTTGATTCGTGTGGACAACTTTACGCACCTACTTGGTTGAAACTTCATACGATCAAGAAATCCGAGGATCACATCAAGTTGACCAAGGGGGAGAGGAACGTGGACAAGAGGAGAACGAAAGATGGGAAATGGGTAGATAGGGACGCTCCAGAGATTCCGAGGAAGTTGGAGTTGGAAATGGATTGGTTGTTGAAGTATATCAGTACGTTGTACTTCTCCTGTGTCTTCGATTCCCTCTTCGACTTCCTTCGTTTTCGACTCTCGACTCTGCGCTTTTTCGCTCTTTGTTCGTTTCACTGACAGCGTGGTTCGAATGCTTTTGTCGCAACAGAGGGTGGCTATGGGAAAGGTAAAGGAAAGGCACAAGACAAGGGGAAAGGAAAGGGAAAGGGAAAAGCAACTGTCCCTCGCAAGAAAGATCAAACCGTTCAACCAAAGAAAGCTGCTGTACGTCTCTCAATCTCTTCATTCTCGATCCATCGCGAGCTCATCTCCTATCGATCGTTGAGAATAGCCTCAAGCAAAGAAATCTAGCTCGAAATCATCGCCCAAGCCTAAGAAGAAGAAATCGAAACAATCTCACGATTACGAAGATTTCGATTGCGAAGATGAGATGGCTTGGGAACTCGAACAATCTGAGCGTCGAGGAGGAGGTTGGGGAGGTGCAGGATGGGGTCAAGAAGCTTTGGATCGAGCTCACAAGAGTCCGAAGAGACATCAAGGGAGTCCTGGAGGATCTCAACCTGCTTGGAAAGGAGGAGAACAAATGATTGGAGGAAGTGGGAGTCAGAGGAAGAGTGGGGAAGGGACAAAGCCTTTCAGTGGGAAGGGTAGGAGTCTAGCTTGAATCCGAGAGGAAGGAGGAATGTAGACGGAAGAGGAAGTGGTTAAAAATGCTTGAATAAATGAAGGAAGGAATCGCTCGCTTGTCTTGTTGTGTCTTCTCTCTCTCACTCCCTCGAAGTGCTTTCAATCTCTCTCCGTATATGTCGCTTTACAATCTCCTTTCGTCTTTCGTCGTTGTCGTTGAACCTGAAAAATCTGATTTTGCTTTTCCTCTCTCTTTCATCCTAATTCCTGAGATTGATATCGGACTCACCTTGTCCCGATACGCTTACGAAAGCATTCGGTCTCTCATCTCAAACACGTGCGATGAGTGAGATCGACAAATGCTACATGCTTTACTTGAGTACAACAATTCATGAACGACGATTCACCTGTGTACACCAATCTTGACCAGATTCTTTCCTCTGCTTGAGCCCATCATGCCCAATGACCAATCACGCTCTGTAGCACGAGGTATAGGCGGAGAATGTCAGTTTTCGATTCGGGAGGAACGGTACTAAAAGCGAACGCACCATGCAGATTGTGCCAGCGAGCACGAAGAAGAATGCAAGGAATACGACACGATTACTCGCTCGCGCAAGAGTACCGTGCATAAACTGTTAAGGGTAGAGGAAGGAAGGAAGAATAAGCAGGTTTAGGGGTGGAAAGCGACAAAATCGAGCTCACGTCGTGGTAAAGGCATTCGACTAATCCACCGTAAATAAGGATTCCCGCCGAGATACTGTCGAGGACTCCGACTGATAAGATCGAAGCTCCCGAATTGCTAAAGAGAAGCAATGTCGTTAGTCGACTTCTCGAGAAACGAAAGCGATGAAGGAAGCTCACGGGTTGTAAGTACCGTGCATAGCCATCCCTATCGCCATTCCAACCGGACTGGTGCAGGAGAGAGTTGTCAGTTACAAAGAACGAAGAACGAAGAAAGATGCTCTCGAGAACTAACGTGATAACCTGTGAATCGCGGAAACTCAATCAGGACGAGTCGAGCAGAGTGAAGCGAGCGAATGAACTCACACCGAAAGCAAAACACATCACCCACTTCTTCATCCACTGACCTGCCGGCCAAACTAATTGACCGATTCGACTACCGAGTGCGAGTCCTTCGAAGACTTGATGAAAGACGATGGCGATGAACAACGGTAGGAAATCGTCTCCTCCACTAGCACCGAGTGAAACACCTATCATCACACTACGATAGAGATACTGTCGGTTAGAGCATTCGTAACTCCGACCGAGAGGGAGCAGGACATACGAGTGAAAGATCATTCCAGCTTCGAGGATGAAGACATCGAATCGAGCTTGACTCGACGAGTAGTCTGTGTCTCCAAGATCTCGACCTGCGCCGTGCGAATGAGCCAAGTCGGTCGGTCTCTCTTTCTCCCTGTTCGTTCGATCGAAACAAGTCAGGACGAGTGATGCGAGACTTCAGCTCAAGACGAGTTGGCGCGACGTACGCTTCTGCTTCAGAACCGATGAGTCGCATGGGGCCATCCGCAGTCGAAACGGCGAGTGCAGCTCTTCGACGTTCTCCTCGCGACCGAAGCCATCGCATGACGAAGAAATCGACCGAGAAGACGATGTATACTCCGGCGAGGGAGATAGCCGCAGCAGCCGGTTGAAAAGCCAGATCACCGAGACAAGCGTTGCTGACTATGAAGAGAGGATGATCGAGTGAGCTAGAAAGAACGGGAATAAGGTGGAGAGGAGTCAATCTCACACATCGTAAAGCCGTGGAACAGGAGATGGACGAAAGCCGTCGAGATAATCACGCCCGTGCCACTACAGTACACGAATGGGGATCAGTACGAGAAGAGCGTAGGGAAGGAAGAGAAGAAAAGCCAATACTCACAAATGTTTGATCGCGAAGAACACAGCTCGGAAAACGCGACCTTGCAAGATGCTGAAAGCTACAACGGGCAGCATGACACCTACAAGAGATCCAATCAAGACGACGCTGTTAGAGAAAATGAGCGCCTCGATGGTCAGCAGAACTTCTTCACTCGCTCGAAATCTCGAAGAAAATGAACTCACAAGAGTGCAACAATGTGTAAATCAAGATCATACGCGCCCAAATCGACCCCGTTACAGCTTGCCTCACTACCTTCTGCATCAGTGAATGTTGAACATGCGAAGTTGAGAGAGTCGGGTCTCCAGGTGCAAGTCGCTCCGCTTGAACAGTCGAAAGTATCGGTTCGAGATTGAAGTCGGACGCAGCTTCCTTGAGATATTGGACCGGTACTGAGAGAGCCGTCGATGGTAGTAGTGGTCGATTGAGCGGAGATTAGGGCAGCGAAGAGGAATAAGAAGGTAGCTATTCGAAAGTCCAAGGAGAGGAGCATTTGAGAAAGAACAAGGTCGAAGCAGACGCGTGGCTAGTCGAGGAGGAGGAGCAAGGGGAGAGAAGGAGTCGCGCTCCTGTCGAGAAGTGGGTGATTCGAGGTTTCATTCAAAGCCAAGTCCCGTAACTGGAATGTCCAGAAGTCTTGTTCAATTTCTCCCGAGCCAAGCAGAGAGCAGAGAGAGAGAGAGGCTTACCGGAGCTCACTTCCTGTTTCCTCCGAGTGACCATACTTGCAGTGCTACGAGTCGGAAAAGTTCGTCGAAAACTTCATTCCACTCGAAGCTGCAGCGCTGATTCCTACAATTTCGTTTGACCAACTCCTATCGATAAATCCCTTTCGTTTGTCGCCTTCGAATGTCGAGTCGTTCAACGCGATCAAGAGACGTCTCCCTCTTGCATTCGCTTCAGACTCCTTCGAATCTCGGATCGTCTCTCGCAGTCTATAAAAGACTATCCTTCCTTTCCCCTCGTTCCCCTCCAATCTTCCTTCTCGACCATCATGTAGACGACCAATGGTCTAGTCCGAGCCTCCTCGATGAGGTCGCGCAAGCTGATGTTCGAGTCGAGAAGTCGAAAAGTCGAGTGGTCTTGCGAAGATTAGACTTTGCATCTCTCCTCCCCAAGCGATCGTGAGGGGACTTCTCCACGGTCTCCAGAGTATGCTTCTTCAAGTCGATGACAGTCAGCAATGCACGAGGCGAGGCAAGCTGAGTGGGAAGAAGGAGGAGGGAGGAATAAGGGAGTTTCAGTTGATCTCGAGTTACGTGAATCGAGCGAGCTAGCCTTAAGTGTTCTGATTAGTCCACCCGTAGTAAATCGAATGGCACTAGTCCTCCCTGCCTGATGTAGTTCGACTATTCTCGATCACTCACATTGACCAAGCTATCTTAATCTCCTATTGCCTTGCGATGCTCAGCCGAAGCCTTCAGGAGCTAGAGCACGGCTGAATTCAACTTTTGAGCGAGGTAGAGAGCGAGTCTGAGGTGAGGTGATCGAAGATAGCGATTGAGGAGGTGGAGGATCAAAGCGGCGAGTAAAGAGCGTGGAGTACCGGATTTTGAGCGTCAAGCCGAGCTGCGAGTATCCTGAAGTCTGTGAAGGTGTCTCCCAGCGTTGGGAGCCGATTGGAGGAAGGAGGGAAGCTGATGTTGAGCGACTTCGAATTCGAGGAAACCTCTCTCTCTTTCGCTCCACTCTCTCCCCCGTGTGTGTTCTGTGATCTTTAGTATTGTAAGGGTCGATCGAGGCGGATCTATCGCCAGATGGGACCCGCGACGTCCCGTCCTCGCGCTGTCGCTTCAAACTCTCATCTTTCACGATAATTCGCGCTACGAGGCTCGCTAGAGGCCAGTGGTGCTACGAGAGCGCTCTCTATGGGACGAGGAAAGCCCTGGAGGTGAGAGGGCCATCAGCAGTAACAATAACCTATCGAAAGGGCTCGGAATCGCCTTCGAGATCACGAAGCTTCACAGTGACTGGACACAACGGCAAAATGAGACATATAGAGGCAAAGATAATAGTACAAATAAGGGAAGGAGCCTGTGAAAGCCTCCGATATCCGTCGTCAGGCGCAATTCGTGCTCGACTCAGTTGCGAAACTGTCGTTGAGAAAGGTCTGGCGAGGCATCTCTCGATGAGGACCCCTCAGCGCGACGGCGTACCTTCGACGTCTTCAATGCTACGTCAGCAGAAGTATGGCAAGACGGAGAATCACAGGGCTCGCTCACGAAGATATCCGGCATAAGCGTTTCTTCAGCCGCTCTGCTTGAAGGCGTGAATGGACTTTTCGAACGAGGAGGCGAAGTCTCAAGGGAGTTGAGTAAGAAAGGTAGCTCGTTGCCGTCGGAATCGATCCCATTCTCAGTCGAAGCCGATCGAGGACTGTCTTCGTAAAAGTGCGGTTCTCGCCCCTACATTGCGTACCATCGTCATCAATAACTGCCTATGGTACATTCTGAAACGTACTGGGTTTGGAGTAAATCGCCCTGTTAATCTACCTTGACCTTGATCCTCAATTGGCATATTTGTGTCGATATGTTTCCTTTGTACGTACGCTTCGTATGCTTCTGGGTTGAGACACCATAGCTTGTGGTGATTAGTGAGACTCGCTCTAGGTGGCGATGGACGATCGATCAGCTTTGAAAAGCAAGCAAAAACGATGCAATTTGTACAATCCTTTGAAGGAACTGTCTCCGTCGCAGAATGTGCAAACATGAGCATGCTGTTGCCCCTCATTGCGGGAGTGCTGAGGATGCGTGTTCTCGTAGTGTTTGTCCCGATCCTAGAGACCACGATAAGCTGAGTGAGCAACGCTGAAGAATAAAGCTCGGATAAAGACTGACCTTGCTTCTCCGGAATACAACCTTGCAATGATCACAGTGATCAAAGCTACCTTCTAGAGTGGATGGCATGTTCGCTTTCTGGTTGGGGAGGAAGATATGGAAGAGAGCAGTGGACACAATTCAAAGGAGAACTCCGCGGCCTCCAACGGACCGGATAAAGCCAGTTGATGCTTGGATCAGACCTCTCTCTGCTGCATCGTCTGCGTAGTCAGACGCTGATGCAGCTAAGGAAAGGGAAGGGAAGGGAATGCTACTTTTGCTCGAGACCTTCCCAAGCTTGCGGAATCTTGCAAAGCTTCCTCAGCTTCTCCTGCTAGCTGTCATAGAGCGACTCTTGTGCTCAGACTCTAAAGTGAGATCTGGATCCATCATCCAGGAGCATTGGCGCTGTAGTTGAGCGTTTACGGTGGTTTGACAACGTGAAAAAGTTGCGTATTCCGAAGCATCGTGTCAGTGCGCAACCGTGTGGTAACGTCGCAGCCTCGCATCGAGGAGCGTAGTCGAGCCCATGGTTCAGGACGTATGTATAGGAGACGAAAGACAGTGCGAGATTCTCGAAAGATTCAGCTTTGATTGCGACTCCGGACTCAATCAATCCATCGACTATTGAACGAGGCTATCTTTGAAGCAGAAGGAGATCAATTGAGCGGCAACGATTGAAACGATCGAAATCTAAAGTGCGTTCAAGAGACGATGCGAGGGGAGAGAAGGGAGGAAGCTCGATGATTGGTGGACGAAGCACGACGACGATCACGGGTGTGGAAAAAGGTCTCAGTCATCTGCGTGTCAAAAGTGGAGGCAAGCGACCGGTGCCGCAGTCGAGGTCGAATCGACTCAACGTCGAAGGCGCAACGTACGTTCTTTTCGCACTCGATCGATCAATCTCGACACTGCTCTTCTTCTCGAAGGGTACAGTAGTTGGGAAGGCAATCGACATTATGCACACTCGAAGCGACTTTGAACGAGCATTCTGTAGAACTTCGCAGGATGGAAGTGGTTTGAACCTCGGCATGAAAGATCGACAGAAAGAAAGGCTTCTTTTTCGGTGCCTAGCGTAGATCAAGGATCCACTCTCGATTTCATCAGAAACGAGGACTCGCAATCTCCAGTAACCGTTTCATCTCGCTGGTCGAGGGTCTTATAAAATCCCTTTGCCAACCCTTCTTTCTCTCTCCTCTCTTCATCACTTCTTCTCTTCTCGACTTCAAATCGCCCTTCTCTTCAGTTCACTCTTCTCCCAAAGTCTATGCCTGGAGTATCACTTTCAATTCCCAGCCCATTCTCACCTTCTTACGCCCGCCGGTCTCCTTCACCTCTCGCACTTCCTTCCCCTTGCCGTCTCGACTACTCTTCTACCAGTCCTACTGCACAATCAATGGCTCAATTCACTTCACCCTACGCCAATATGGTCGTCCCTCCTTACGATTCATGTTCTAGACGAGAGCAACAAGATACTTCCGACCTGAATCATCGAGCCTACTATCACATGGGACAGCAGGCCTCAATGGATTCAATCGAAGTCTCCATGCGAGCAAAGGACTCGATGGAAAAGTCTCATTTAGCGGCGAACCGTTTCTCTGTTGGATTCAACAAGTGAGTCTGTCTTCTTCTTGTCTCTCCCTTTTGTCGCGTAGGAAACTGACTCAATTGCCCTCCTCGACAGATCTTGAATCACTCACCTCCACGTCGTCTCTCCCCCTTCCTCCTGAACGACTTTCACCCTCCCCACTCTCTCTGCCTTCGAAATCGGCAGTAGACCCCCCTCGGATTCGAAACTCCCTTCGTCTACCGCATACCAATATCTCATACCATACAAGCTGCCATCTCTGCGGCTCTGCACCGTTCATTCACGCTTCACGGGCAGGACCCCTCAATCGACAGCGCTACCACATAAGCCTCGCTTCTTCCTTCTTGCACTTCACAATCATCGCCCCTATTCCTTCCTTCTGCCTCTCGCACCTTCGACCTCGACTTCCCCGAATTACAAACGATCCTCATATACGACATCTTCGTACTATCCTCCAGCTGTTCGACATACCCCCTTCGATTTTTCTCCTCATTACCATATCGCTCTCCTTCGATGGATTGTAGCTGAACCCTTCTATTGTATCTCTACCACTTTGCTCTCTGTACTCTCACTCTCGCTGTACTCTCCCCCACGGTTGTATCCTTTATTCTTTTGTAGGTTTACTATCGGGATCTCTCAGGACTTTGTCAGATTATTATAGGAAATGGAACTAGATCTTCCTTGTATTCTACACTCTTCTACTGCCTTGCTTGCTACGACTTCGGCGACTTGAGAGAGCCAGATCGTAGGCGAGAGAATCAGTCCTTCCCTCCTCCTCGATACGATTCCGACGTGTGATGCGAAAGCTCATTCCGTTCTTCGCCACCATCTACAGCATTCGTCCGTTGCTAGAGTAGAGAGCAAATGGCAGTGCGGGCACCGCGAGCTTTCAAGGCGAGCGTGAACGAGATAAGTTGCTATTTGTCAGCGCTTTGACCCTCGCTCTTTTGACTCCGAATTTCTCGAAGCTTTGTGCATAAACGTTTCGCTCGGGTCTGCTGTTCTCCGATAGAAGATTACTGCTCGATACGATTCGTCTTCGAAACCACCATGCACAGTCGTTTCCCGCTGAAAGAGACGAGTGAGAGCAAGTTCCGTCGCAGGATCTTTCCTGCGCGATCATCCAATCCGAAGAACTTGAGGAATGCAGCAACTGATCTCGTGGCAATCAATTCATCAAGCGAGGAGAGAGAGTAGATCTGCCGAAGATCCCTTGAGCCGAACTAACTTTTCGAATCGAAAGAATAGGGACTCGCATCGTTCAAAAGAAACGAAGGCGCCTTTATAAGTTTAGGTAAGCGGCAGGATCGGGCCTATCTTCCGATCAATCACTCATCTATGATAGTAACTGAGCTTATGAATCCTCGATTGGACGCTTATGAAAGAATTATTGCGAAGAATTGCCGGCTAGCGGATCGTCGTTCTCAGCAGGTCCTCGTCGACTGTACGGACGCTATCCCAAACCAATCGAGCTCTGCACGTCCCAGCGAACGTAGCAGCGTAGCTCGACCGGGTACAGAGAAGAGGACGGGAAAGTGAGTCCGCATCGCAGTGAGAACGACCTCAGCACGGAGCAAATCGGACGGTGAGTCACGCTTCAAACGGAAGAGAGGCAGACAGAGCAACGCTCGAACGAGTCATTGGAGCGGCGTAAAAAGGAGGATCGGGAGGGGGAAAATGAATTCATCAAAGACAGATCAATCCGAGAAGGTCAGATTGATTCTTGATCGATCCTTCCTCAGATTCGCTTCTTTCCCTCACTCAGCAAAACTGTCCCTTCGTCCCCGTTCGCCCCTCCACCTCTTTCCTCTCTTCTCTTCACTTCTCATTACTCGACACCTGATGCTACAAACGCAAACAGCTACTACATCTATTCCATCTTACACCAACGAACTCACTGCCTCTCCCACTTCATCTACTCAAAGTCCCCTTTGGTTCCCCCGATCTCACCGTTCCGCTTCCGACATGTCACTCTCGATGCCCAACCCTTACGCTTCAATGGAGATCCCAATTGATACTCACATGTTGAGAAAGGAATCTCAAGACCTTCATGAACTTCAGATGAGAGATGTTGAAAGGTTGAGCAATACGATGGGAGCTGGATTGGATTTGGCTGTGAGGGAGAATGATAAAGCAGAGGCTTCGAAACTGAGGCAAGCTGCAGCAACGGGTGGAGGAGGAGGTCCAAAGTGAGTCATGCTTTTTCGCATGACCTTTCGCAAGAAATTCCTCACTGACCCGCTCTTTTCCCTTTTCCTGCAGAACTTGAACGTCCTCTCCGCACTTCACTATACAACTATACTATAACAATACAACATAGTCTCGTCATATACGACGAACTCGTCTCAGAATCCCTTCGGTTTCGACACATCGCACTTCCATCAGCGATCCCTCGTCCTCCCTCGAAAATTCGCATTCTTCCCCTCGAACGTCATTTCCCCCTCTTCGGCCCATCACCTCGACGATGATTCACAAACATACACGATCTCATGAACGTCGATACAAGTCGAGCGCTGGCCAACTCTCTCTTTTCCTCCCTCGATTCTCCTCCGATAGATCCCATCTTTCGACTCTTCCTCCCTCCTCTTCACATGTACATATCCTCACCACCTCTCGATACCAAAACTCCTCGCTCCCAAACTGTAAACAGGGTTATTCGTTGGGTTGTTTGTTGTCGGTTGTTCTCTCTCTTCTCTTCTTATTCTCTCGAATTAAAGTTGTTACCCCTCGTTATTGTACTCATTACGCATCTCTCCTGATCTTCATATATCTAGAAATCGAGTTACTTTGCCGTGATCTTCGCTACTGTCGATCCGCGCTAATCAAGAGAGGACAAGTTTTGAAAATTCTCAAGCTAAACTGCATCGTATCCTCTTCCATCTCTTCGCGTCGATCGTTCTCTCCTACCGCCGCTCCTTCTACTTCCTCGTCTCCTACTCAACTCTTTCTCCTTCCTCGCCGACTTGTCCTTTGCGATTCCGTCTTCGTCGATCAGAGTTCTTTCCTCCGCATCGCTATCCTCGGAAGGTGACAAAGTAGAAGCATCCGACAAGTTTGTGTCATCCGCTGGGTCTGGCTTCGAGGATGTCGCCTTAGCCTGATCCTTCCGAGGTCGAAGTTCGGGAGGTAGAATGGGTTTTCCGTCTTTGCCGAGAGGCATGCAATTGCCGTTGAGAGGGTTGATCGGGACCGGCATACCGTGTTCGTCGAGTGGTGGATTGATGATCGGGTTCTTGTACAGTAGCTGCAAGAGGCAGATCTGGATTCCGAGGAGAACGATATTTGCGATACCCATCTGGACCACGTCAAAACGTTAGTTCCGTGCGAGCTTTAAGGGGGGTCAAGGTTGAGGGACAGTCCTTACGATTAACGGACTGAGTCGGATGAAGCTGAGATCTGTCTCGCAAGAGAACGTGCTGTCATCGAAGGAAACGAAAAAATGAGCTTCGTTTGTTGCGAGCGACATAGACTTGAACGAGCTAACCAGTTCTCTCCTAGTTCTTCGAGAGTTGCGTATGATCGAAGTTTGTAGAAGAGGTAGAATAAGAAGCAAGACGAGAAAACGACGGCGAACTGTGGGAGAACAGGAAAGAAAAGACAGTCAGTCAAGCGTTAGAGAGGGACCAAGGTAATGACGATTCGACGCACTCCGATCCATCCTCCGTCAATTTCTGCGTCGAAAAAGAAGAAGAGTCAGCACACTCGCTCAGGTCAAAACAGAAAACGATCCGTCGACGAGCTTCGAACGTACTCAGTTGATCTGGCCATGCCATCAACTTGAGGTGCACAAAGTACGTGATACAATAAGCGACCCAGAGGAGGATGAAGACGGCAGCCATAACGTAGTGGAAGATGAGCCATCGATGGTCTTCAATCATTCGCTTTGCGAGGATTGCTCCCGAGGTGATTCCAACGAGGGAGACGAGTGATCCTAGGATGCTGACCCCGAGGATACCGTACACTTGAAGTCGAATCTTGCGACTGCAGAAAGTGCTAGATCATCAGCAAAGGTCGTCACAAAGCGAAACGAGATGGGACTTTACTGGATCGGAGACGTCAAGATGAGCTTGATCTGCTCTTTCGATAACTTGGGAGGTGGCTTGTCATCTTTAGCAGCGTCTGCCATCTTGCCCTGACTTGGAGTGAAGAGAGAGAGAGAGAGAGAGAACGGGAAAGGGAATCGAAAAAAGAGGTCCTTGCGTCCGAGAAAGTCCGTGGACCAAGAGTCTCACCTTTTCCGCGATGCTACTTCGATGAACGTAGGTACAAATGCGGGAGAGATACTGTGGGAGAGTGGAGGATACTGAGGACGGGTTGCGAAGCGGTTGGTGAGCAGCGAGATTCTCAAAAATCAATGACCACCTTCCCCGAGTTTCTATTTCTATTTCGGCCACTGCCTCGAGCTCTTTCACCTCGCACCCTCGCGTTCTTCTCGGAGCTATATCACCACCATGTAAGCCATCCCGGCTATCACGCTGTTGCTGTTACTTTGAGATCACTGAACCTTTTCGAATCGCTCTGAACAGGTCTTCCCCAGGTGAACTTCAAGATGGACAAACCTACCTCTCGGTTTACTTGTTGGATCGATTGGCTCAATTAGGTGTCAGGCCTATGTTTGGTGTTCCAGGAGATGTGAGTTCTCGAGAATCGAGGTTGAATCATTTCTGGAAGGGGGAAACTGACCCTCTCGAGTCTCCATAGTTCAATCTCGTGTTCCTCGATGAAGTAGAAAAGCACAAGGAGATTGAATGGCTCGGATGTTGTAACGAGGTGAGTTCTTCTGATTCAAAATCTCGAAATTCTCGCAATTCTCGCAATTCTCGCAAAAAGGAGCTGCAGTCGCATTGACCTGAGCTGACCTGACTTCCGCCCTCTCTGCTCAGCTCAACGCCGCTTATGCTGCCGATGGATACGCTCGCGTCAAGCAAAGTCAGTTGAATCGCGTCAACGAAGGTCGTCAATCGAATTCAACTCCCGGAGAAAAGAACGGAAACGACGATGAGAACAAGACTCAAGGCGGAGTCAAAGGTCTCGCTGCTTTACTTACTACCTTCGGAGTTGGAGAGTTGAGTGCCGTCAACGGCGTCGCTGGAGCTTACTCTGAACGGGTCCCTGTTATTCACATCGTCGGCGTGCCCTCGACCAAGCTGCAGAAAAATCACGCTCTCCTTCACCACACTCTTGGAGATGGCAAATTCAACGTCTTCGAGGAGGCCAGCAAAGGAATCTCTTGCGCCCAAGCGTTCCTCTCATCTGGAGACAATGCGGCTCAAGAAATCGACCGAATCCTCCTCGCAGCTCTCGAAACCGCTCGTCCCGCTTACCTCACCCTCCCTACCGATCTCGTCTATGCTCCCGTCGACGCTTCACGACTCAAAACTCCCATTATCCCTCACCAAGTCGGCTACGAAGAGACCGACATCCTTCCGACTGGCAAGCGAGTCGCAGACGAAGTTCAAGAAAGGACAGACTTCGTCGTCAAGGAGATCACTCGTCTCTACGACAATGCGAAGGAGCCTATCATCCTAATCGATGCTTGCGCTATTCGTTATGGAGTAGGTCATCTCGCTCGCGATCTCGTTCAAGCGACTGGTTGCAGATTCTACACCAGTGAGTCAAATATTCCTCCCTCGCACGCTCGCTCGAGAATGAGCTGTTCAGGGAGACGATCGCGAATTTCACTGACTCTTTTTTCCCTTTCGATTTCAGCTCCTATGGGTCGCAACGCTATCGATGAGGATCCCGAGAATGGCTTCGGTGGAGTGTATGTCGGCGAAGTAACGGAAGAGTCGGTCAAGGAAGCAGCGGAAAAGACTGATCTCGTCATCATGGTCCGTTTTTCTCGATGCTTTCTTCGGGATTCGCACCCTTTCTCATTCGTAAACATCCCTCGAGTCTACAGGTAGGGTCTTTGCAGTCAGACTTCAATTCAGGATCTTTTTCTTACCCGTTCAAGACCGAACAAACGATCGAGCTGTACGTCGACACGACTTCCCCTCCGTTTTTCCGTTTTTCCGTCCCTTCCTTCCCCTATCTCGACCAAGTTACCTCCGTTCCTCTCGCTGACACTCTATCGCTCACCCTCACAGCCACTCTGACCACACGCAAGTCCAATACGGAAACTACGAAAGCGTTTCTTTCCACACCCTTCTTCCCGCTCTCGCTTCGACCCTCAAACCCAAACAAAAGAGCAGTCATGCACCTCATGATGGCGGACTTGATGTCAAGATCCCGGAGGGCTCGAAGGACGAGATGGTCAAGTGAGTTCAGACTTTACTTTCTATCGTCAGCGGTTCCGACTAGACTCTGACACTTTCGCTCGAAAATAGACACGATGCTTTCTGGCCTATGATGGGAGAGTTCCTTCAGGAGGACGACATCATCGTCGCAGAGACTGGAACTTCTTCATTCGGAATCATGCAAACGAAGTTGCCCAAAGGCTGCACAGTCGTTTCGCAGGTCAGTCTCCTCTCTCTCCACTTCTCATGAACCTGTTCAGAGCTGATACTCAGAGGCGTGTAGGTCTTGTGGGGTTCAATCGGATACGCTGGAGGTGCTACTCTCGGATGTTTGATGGCAGCGAAAGAATCTTCGAAACCTCGTCGAGTTATTCTCTTCATCGGTGATGGCTCAATCCAACTCACTGTACAAGACATCTCTACCATGTGAGCACACTCATCTCGCAACTGTGTCCTGTCTTAAGCTAATAGCCACTCTTCCTCGAATGAACAGGCTCAGAAATGGATTGAAACCTATTCTCGTCATTCTCAACAACGATGGATACACTATCGAACGTCTCATTCACGGCAAGACTGCCAAATACAACGACATCTCGTCCTGGAACTGGCAAGGACTCCTCGACTTCTTCGATGCTTCTGGCAAGATTCCCAAACGCTCGCTCAAAGCCGAAACGCGCGGACAACTCGAGGACATCCTCAAGGATGAAGAGTTCAGGAAAGCCGACAGGTGTCAACTTCTCGAGGTCAAGATGGGAGTACTCGATGCTCCGAAAGCACTCATCAAACAGGGAGAGCTTGTGAGCTATCTTCGCTTCTTTCATATTCGCTGGACATTGCTGACTCTGATTTGCCCGATTGCAGAGTGCTCAAATGAACGCTGCTTGAACAGAGAGGATGAGGAAGTCACTTGCTTGATAGTAGGGATAGAGCAAGAAGGAAATAGCTTGAGCTCTCGTCGTTTGTACATAACATAGAATCAGTTTTAGTTTCAGTCTGTTCGCAAAATCACTTGTCGTTTCTCTCGCTCGTTGGATTCGTTCGCAAAGAAAGCGGATGGATCTTGTTGAAAAGATTACACTGATTAGGCAAGGAAAAGAGAGAATGGCTACAGACTACTTTTGGGGAACGAACCCAACACATCTCAAACACTCAACTCGGCGTTACCAGCGTTCTGAACTTGACTCTTGTAAGGTTCGATCGCAGGCTTGACCCATTTCTCTAGGAATTTCGTCGTTTGTTGAGGAGCCCTTCCTACGAAAGTGCTGGGGTTGAGTAGTTCATCGAGATCGTTCCAGATGGGTTCGAAGAACTTGTCGGCTCGCACTCGGTCGATCAAATCGTTCTCTCCCCCTTGTTGTTTGACGACGGCTCCGGCTTCGTGAGAGAGCACTCGGATCTTCTCGTGGCAGACTTGTCGGTCTCCACCCTTCTTGACGATCGCCATGATGATGTTCTGTGATCGGGAAAAGCTTCAGTCATATCCGGGAAGAAAGAGGAAAGAGAAGAGACGAACCTCGGTAGCCATGAAAGGGAGTTCTTGTCGGACTCGGCGAGCGATGATCGCAGGGTAAACGACGAGACCCTCAGTGACCTATTTCAAACCGAACGAATCGTGTCAGCGAATGCGGATCGCGAAAGACGAGGAAATACTAACGTTTTGAAGGGTGGTGAGGATGATGTCGGTAGTGAGGAAAGCTTCGGGAATAGTGATACGACGGTTAGCGCTATTGGAGGGACACACAGTCAGTACTCACATTGAAAGGGGAATAGAAGAGAAGGGTTGCTAACGAGTCATCGAGAGTTCGCTCGAACCATTGAACACTCGCGGTCATCAAAGCGTTTTGTTGAATCGCCATCAAATGTCTCGCCAATGAGCAAACACGTTCACATCGCATAGGGTTCCTCTTGTAAGCCATCGCACTCGAACCAATCTGATCCTTCTCGAAAGGTTCCTCGACTTCTTTCAGGTTCGCGAGGAGACGAATATCGGTAGCGATTTTGTGGGCGGTGGCTCCGAGGGACGCGAGAGGACCGAGAACGTCAATGTCGACCTTGCGAGAGTAGGTTTGTCCAGTTACGGGGTAGGCAGTCTTGAATCCGGAAAGTTTCGTAACGAGTTCATCGAGTTCCTCGACCTGATAAAGCGAGGTTCAGCTTCTCGTCCAACCAAATATGAGGGGATTGACGTACCTTGTCGTGATCTTGTTCGAAGAGGGCGAGGAAGGAAGCTTGAGTACCGGTAGTACCCTTGACACCACGGAATCCGATATCGTCGCGAGCACGTTGAATGTTTCGAAGATCCCAAAGGAGTTCCTGTGCAAAGAGATCGGGTAAGCATGACTCAAACGGTAAATAGAAGTAAAGTAGCCTTACTTGGATCCAAAGAGTAGCTCGTTTTCCGACGGTAGTGAGTTGAGCGGGTTGGAAGTGAGTCCATCCGAGAGTAGGGAGATCCTTGTATTGGTCGGCGAACTTGCCGAGACGTTCGATAACGACGGCGAGTTTGGGGAGAACGATATCGCAAGCGTCTCGAAGGAAGATGAGATCGGCGTTGTCGGTAACATAGCAAGAAGTAGCACCGAGATGGATGATACCAGCAGCGGCAGGGGCGTGAAGTCCGAATACGTGAACGTGAGCCATGACATCGTGTCGGCGCTTCTTCTCTTCAAGAGCAGCTTCCTCCATTTGGGCATCGTCGAGATCCTGCGAAACAGAGCGGGAAAATCAAGGTTTCGTCAATTCTTTCGCTCGTCGTTCTCTGCATGCTATATCCCCCGTGTATGAGAGCAGTGGAGAAGTGCTTACGAGGTTGGCCTTCATCTGTTCGAGAGCCTCATCTGAAATGTTCAATCCCAATTGCTTTTCGGCAGTAGCCAAGTTGAGCCAAAGTTTACGCCATGTACCGAATCGAGTCTATGATGGTAGATCAAGGAAGCGGTAAGCGATATGATGCAATGCAGGCGGGATAAAGCGGGAAAGAGAGATCAAGGGAAAGCAGGAGATTGAAACTCACAGAGGCAGAGAAGAGCTTGCTCATCTCTTTCGAGGCATATCGGGAAGATAGACTATAATAACATCGACCAAGCAGGAGGGGTGAGAGAGTCGAGAGATGTAGATTGAAGTTGAGATAAAGCAGCAGCGAAAAAGTTAGCTGTTTGACTCGGTAGAGCTGCAGGAATGACAGTGAGAGCTTACGGAGTTTGGTAAGAGTCAATGGTGCTCATCTCGAAGGGTTTGGTAGAGGTGGGATGGATGGGATGAATCTCAAGAATTTCTCTCTCCTCAAAACTTTTTCCAAAGTTTCAGATTTCGCAAGTGTGGGGGACGACTTCTTTCCATGGCGCTCGTCACGTTCATGCTATCTGTAAAGTGTCATCTCGCGAGGTCCACAGAGCCGGGAAAACTCAGGCGAAGAATGGAAAATCGGTTGCGATACAAATTATTCGAGTGTTACAAGGCGACCTGCGCTAGCCCGTAGACGAGAGACGACGACACAGCATCTCAAGTGAATCACAATGCTTGTCGCCGACGTTAAGCGTGAAGAGAAATCTCTTTCAGTTCGTTCTACATTCGACAAACGAAAACGATGAGTCGAAAGTCATTTTTAGTGAGCAGCAGAGAACGCACCTGAATCAGAGTACCGACCATCATTCCCTCTTCGTACTTCCCTTCCCGCACATTCACGTCCCATTCAGCTTCTCCCGCTTCACCAACACTCGCTTTCCCTTTCTCCTCTTTCACCACCTCACTCCCTTTCACCTTGTCCAAGAATGCTCGAGGTTCGAGAGGATAATCGTTTGATAAGTGATAGAAGAAGGTAGAGGAAATCCTGATCTCAGGTCGAGAAGCGGTTGAGGGATCGGATCGACGTCGTTCAAGAGCTGCGACAGTTGCGGAGGAACAGATCACTTCGTGATAACCCGCAAGAATGAGTCCTCCTGTCAGGTGCTCGAGCTGTTTGCCGGCTTGAACCAACAGACATCCAGGAGGTAGCTTGACTTCGATCCGCTTTCCTGAATTCCGTGCCCAGATGTTGAGTCCTGGGTACCTTGAACGCCCATGAATCGTGAGGAAGTTGAGGTCTATGGAGCAGATTACGTCAGCCTCGAGAGCAAGTCACTGATCGGAGAGTCTCGCACCTGTGTGGAAGCCAGCGAAGACTGCGAACGAATTCGAAAGCGCACATCAGCCTCAATTCGTAAAGAGATGTAGAGACGCAGCCTCACTCTCTCCCTCTTTCCCATACTTCTTAAGATCCGTCGCAGTCGGTGCTAACAAGTGACTGCCGAATTCTGCCGCTCTCGTCAAAACATCCCTTTCCAAGCCCAATCCAACAGCCAACATCTCACTCACTCCCTCGACAGCTCTCTTGATCTGAACGCCCCAATCCTCCATTCTCTCAGTCCAATCGGGAATTGCCGAGGGTACGACATTGGTTATATTGAGAGAAGGGAACGAGGTCGAAGGTGGAGAGCGACCCATTCGATGAAAGAATCGACATTTCGGATCAGCTTTTCCTCCTGCTAGATCGAGGGGACGTTCTGATGGATCGAGAGCAGCTATCACTGCTTGGCAAGCATCATGGGAGTGACATTTGGGCTGTCCTCACGGGATTGAGTCAGGTTGAGACGTTGCGAGATTTAATTGTTTGGCGAAATTTGGGAAAACTCACTTTTTCGGTATTCTCTAGCGTGACTCCAACTTGATAATGTACCTCCGGTCTCAGATCCTTCTTCAATTCCTCCTCATCTTGCGCAAAGTAATCCTCGCATAAATCCAAGAAACGCTGATTCGCTTCTTCGTGAACCCTTGAATCCCGCACGATCAGCGCGCCATACTCAATCAGAGCTCGAGCGGTCTTCAGGCAAGGAGAGGAGCGGGGACAGAGAGCGTCAGTCACGAGGTGGAAGATAAGAAAGAGGGGAAAGAGGGCATACTTGTTGAGCAGCTTGAGTACCTTCTGAAGATGCGGGATCGCTACGGAACGCATCCAGATCAATTATGGGTAAAGGGTACTCGCTCATCTTGTTGTTTGAGGTAGTTGAGAGGGATTGTTGAGTGAGGGGACAACTCGATTGAAGGACCAGTCGAGTAGCTTCTGGAGGTTCGTGAGTGATGAATATGAGTATCTAAGTGTATTGATCAGGTCGATCGAGCGAAGAGAGTGGTGTAATCTGAGGGAAAGGAGGGAAAGGTCGATTTTCGAAAATTTACTCGCTTGCAAGCTCTTCGCGGCTGAGCCGAAAACCTTCGTAGCTTCTCGGAGAGGTTTCATTAGACAACAGTGGACGTTTCCACGCTTATTTGTGCGAGCGGAGCTATCGCCGAGAGCTGTTGCGCCCTCGAGGCAAAGTTTCGAAAGTTCCGCAAAGACTTTCTGACCTCTACTGCTTCTCCAGCGCTTCGGACTTCGCCGTAACCGTCATTTATCGACGCTTCAGATGATCTAGTAGCGTTCGCGATCTCCTGGAGACGTTACAGCTTCCTGTAGGAAGCAAAAGGTTATCTCGCAAACTTTGAGAAATCCAACTAAATCACGAGGGCAGTTTCGTACGGCGGAAGCGACAGAGACGTGCTGGACAGAGAAAGACGGGACAAGCAAGCGGAAGAGAAAAGAAATGGATGCCCAAGCCTTTGAAGTCAAAATGCGATCGAGTCTTTCACAGGCACGAAATCGCTGAGGGAGTCGAGGTGAGCGAATTTCACTTCCTCTTCCTTCACACGACAACAGCTCACTTCAATCGAAACTCAGTATACAATGCCACCTAAACCTGGATCAGTCGAAGTAAGTAAACCCTCGACTCAGTCAACAACAAGCAAAGAGTTTGAACTGATTAACTCTTTTGAATTCCCCACCCTCGTCCTCTCTCCCTCGTCTCAACTCTTAGATTGGATCCGAAGCTACTCAAGGTGAAGGACGTATTCGTAGATGCAATCTATCACCGGACGAACTCGTTACGACTCCTCACAAAGATATTAAAGTAGTTGCCGATGTTTTACCTTATGTCACAAAGAAGTACGGATCGATGGAGGGCTTCGGTTACAGGGATATCATTGATACTGTCAAAGAAGAAAAGGAAATCACCAAAGTCGTAGGTGGGAAGGAACAGAAGGAGAAGAAGACTTGGAATTTCTTCACTTTGGGAGAGTACAAATGGTGGACTTATGATCAGTTCGCCGCCCTCGTCAAGGACGCGCAAGGTGGTTTGATCAAGGCTGGATGCTCGAGGGATACCGTCTTCAATTTGTACGCTTCGACTGCACCTAGATGGCAAGTTATGGCGAATGGTAAGTAAACTTTCTCCCCCTCTCTCTCTTGTAGCCTGACCTAAATGCTTACGTGTTCCTCTCGTATAGCCTGCGCCGCTCAAGGTATCACCTTCGCAACCGCTTACGATTCTCTCGGAGAGGAAGGACTTCGTCACTCGATCAACGAGCCCGAATCTCGAGGAGTCTACACCAACGCCAACCTCCTTGGTACCCTCGCTTCCGTTGTCTCTTCCACTCCATCCCTCAAGTTTGTCGTCTACGATGGAAAAGATTCAGATATTCCAGCTGGAGCTTTGGACAAGATTCGTGCAGCAAACGAAGGAATTCAAGTTCTCGCTTTCGACGATTTCCTCAAGAGTGGAAAGGAGAACCCTGTAGCTCCCAATCCTCCTCAACCTCAAGATACTCTTGCTATCATGTACACTTCAGGTAAAGCGTTTCCCGGTTTTCCTTTGAGAAAGATTGTCCCGCTGACGGAGATCGACGATCTCATAGGTTCGACTGGACCTCCCAAGGGTGTCGTTATTACGAACGCAAACGTCGTCGCTTGCCTTGGTGCTGTTCAAGTCGTGCTCGGAAATGTCGTTCAACACGGCGAAACCTACATCGCTTTCTTGGTAAGTTACCCGTCTCTCTGATCGTTAGGAAAGCTGGTCCAGATGCTGATCCAGAATGGCAATCCTTTGCAGCCTCTCGCTCACATCATGGAGTTTGCTGTCGAAATGTGTTTCATGTTCGTTGGAGCAAAGATTGGTTACGGAACTGGTACGTTTCTTCGCTTTCCTCCATTCCTCCGCTCGTTCTCTCCGAGCAGTCGCGTTTTCAGTTCTCGTGGTTCGCTGACTTGAAGATCTTATTTCGTCCGTATAGTCAAGACCCTCACCGATGCTTCAGTCCGAAACTGTCAAGGAGATCTCAACGCTCTCAAGCCTACGATCATGGTCGGTGTACCCGCAATCTGGGAGACGATCCGAAAAGGAATCGTTTCGAAAGTCGCAGCTGGAGGAGCGCTCAAATCGAAGGTGTTCAACCTCGCAATGGCAGCGAAGAAGATGGGAGGTCAAGGAAGTTTCTTGGGGAACCTTGCCGATTCAGTCGTGTTCAAGAACGTCAAGACTGCTACGGGAGGAAGACTCAAGTATGCTTTGAACGGAGGGGCTCCTATCAGTTTGGCAACTCACGAATTCCTCACCAACGCACTCGTCACCATCATTCAAGGGTACGCTCTTTTTCTCGTTCCCTGTCACTGAGCTCGAGCTTACATCGTTGTTCTCGAATCGTACAGATACGGAATGACTGAAAGTACGGCAATGGCGTGTCTTCTTCCCCCTTCGATCTTTGATTACGGTACCGTCGGCTGCCCTGTACCCTCTGCTGAACTCAAGCTTGTCGATGGTGAGTCTCTCTCTCTTTACCTCCGTCGCCAGATCCCATCAGCTTATTCGTGCTTCTCCGAACTCACAGTGCCTGAAGCTGGCTACAAGTCGACGAACAACCCTCCTCAGGGAGAGCTCTGGATTCGAGTACCTTCAGTCTGTGCTGGTTATTGTAAGCACATTAACTTCACTTCTAAGCGTATCTACCGTACTCACTATCTCCCCTCTACCCGCAGACAAGCAAGAGCAGCTCACGAAGGAGGCATGGACTGATGATGGATGGTTCAAGACTGGTGATGTCGCGCAATGGAACAAGGTAAATTCATATTCGGCTGAACCGCGCTCTGACCTGTGCTGATCTCGTAGTCGTCTCTTCGTCTTGTAGAACGGTACTCTGTCAATCGTCGATCGAGTAAAGAATTTGGTCAAGGTAAGTCAATTTCGTTTTTCCCCTCGGCAAACCTGTTTTCGCTGAACCTGTCTCCTTCTCTCTAGCTTGCGCATGGAGAGTACCTGGCTTTGGAACGACTTGAGTGAGTGCCCTTCTCGAGGTTGTTGTGGTCGTCCGAAACTAATTACTCGTTTTTGCGAATAATCGTGCAGATCCGTTTACAAGGGTTCAAACTTGGTTGCCAACTTGATGGTTCACGCTACTTCCGATGCCAATAGACCTATGGCTGTGAGTCGTATGCCCTTACTCCCGACCATAGCCAGAATTGCTGACCTTTCTCTGCGGTTGACAGGTCGTCTTCCCTCACGAGGCCAACATCAAAGCGAAAGCTTCTGAACTCGGCATCTCCTCGACCGAGTTCCACTCGCTGTGTCAGAACGAACAGATGCGAGAAGCTATCCTCAAGGATATCAACGCTACCGGAAAGAAAGCTGGTTTCAAGTCGATCGAGGTTCTCCAATGTGTTGTATTGAGCGATGAGGAATGGACTCCTCAGAACGAGATGCTCACAGCTGGTAAGTTGCAACGTGCTCATTTGTATTGATCTTCCTGAGCTAACTCGATCAAACTTGATGACTTACAGCCCAGAAGATCAACCGAAAGGTCATCGTCAAGAAATACAAGTCGGAGATCGATGTAAGTTCTCGACCTACATCCTCTATTGACCCTCTCACAGAGCTGACTCGTTCTCCCTTCGATCAGGCGGTCTACCCATAAACGATATTTCTCTTCTAACCGCTTTCCTCCATCTCAATCGCTTGTTTTCCCACATCGTTTTCATCAGTACCCTACGCCGTTTCACAGTAGTCCCATCCCTAATCTAATTGTATACTATCCCCTATGACTCTGGTCTTCAGTCTCATCATCAGCTTTACCTCTCAGCCATTTTATTGACGTTCATCCTCCATCTCTCCTCTCCTAGTCTAGACTCCAGCTTTTACTGTTTAGCTGTAACTTCAGTGCTGTTCACAATTCTCTCTTCCTCGCACGTCCAAGAGTTGGGAGAGGGAAAAGAATGAGAGCAAAGTGAAAATGCAAAGTTGCGATTCGACAAAAGAGAGAGAGATTACGAATTTTGGTGCGTCAAAAGAAGGGAGAGAGAACCATTGCGAAGAGAAGAGACAAAGAACAAAGGGGACCGTCGTATGTGTGTGTGTGCGTTAGGATTCGTGATTAGTTCGTACAAAAAAACAGAGTTAGGTGTGTTTCTTCAGAAGAAACTAATATCTACCTCTTCTTTCGGATCTCCCCCTCCTTCCCCTAACAACATTGCCAAACTTCCACCAGATCCTTTCGACCTCTTCTTCGTCTGCTTCTCTTCGATACTTCGTCGGATTCCTTCGTCTGGCTCGGTAGTTTTGGTGCTCGATTTCGAACTCTCCGAACGACGGAATGGATCTGACCACTCGAGGGAAGGGGTTCTGTTGATTGGTTGAGGTAGATTCGAGCGGATTGGAGCGAGGACGGTGGGTGGGCTAGGGTACCGAGGGAATCTTGAAGAAGTTTCGATCGTGGTCGGGAAGGTAGCGGAGCTCGAAGGGTTCGGAGGAGAATGACGTGAAGGTGGAGGGGGCATTTGTTGGGAGTGGTATTGATGGTGAGAAGAGGAAGGGCGAGAGTAGCTAGCTACTGGCGCGGTATCGCGTTCGTCTAGTTGAGGAAGTCTTCGAAAATCTTGTGAGAACGATCGAATCACTCCTGCTCGAGCGCTGTGAGAGTACGATTCGTGACTCGGGTAGCCGTTCGATGAAGGGTACGGTGGTGCAATTTTCGAAGGTGGTGATGCATTCCAAGAAGTCCAAGGTCGCTTTTGTTGAGGAACCGAAGTGCATCCGGCGGGAGTAACGAGAGGGAGATCGTGAGAGAGGTCTGGAGGACCAGAAGAGCGTCGATTGACAACTGGTGTCGAGTGGTGGGAGCGAGAAGTCGTTGGCCAGCTCGCGCCGGAGAGACTAGGTCGTGATCGAGGAGTCGGCTTCGATTTCTTTCGAGGCGGCAGCACTGTCTGACGGTCTTCAATTTCTTCACCATCTCTACTTGTTTCGTAAGGGAAGTCAGTAGCGATCGAGGAAGTTATTGAGCGCAAGTTTCACGTACCTTGCTCCTGGTTTTCGAAGCCGCAGTTTCAGCCCTTGCGGTGCGAACGATTGTGAGAGCTCTTTCGATTCTGTGCGAGATGGAGACGGGTAAGTCATCATCGATGGGGTGACAAGTGAACGAAGGACGTACTGCTCATTCCTGAAGATCGTTTTCCGCTGTAAACTTGAAAAACGTCTGTCAAGACAGAGTCACAGAAGACGAATCCATCCCTGCTCATTCTTCGACATCAGTATACTGCTAGAGTGTCGAGCTCCGAGCGAAGGAAAGTTGAGAACTCACTCGACGATTTCATACATGCTCATTTTAAACCTCCACCTTCCCTCTGTCCTAACGCTCAAATCGGGAAATACGAAACAACTTTGATCCCTCAAATGGAACAAGCTCGACACGACGTTCCCAGCAACATGTTTGTTCTTCCCTGCGAGTTCGTACAATTCTTCTTCGCTGTTTTCGGGAACGAGAGATGCGAACATGAAATGTCGGTGTGTGAGAGTGGGGGAGGTGAAATCGTCGTCGTTGAGTAGATGGGATGGTTGTCGTCGTGCAGATGGTCGAAGAAATCGTAGTCGAATGATAGGTGGTGGATCGACAGTTCTTCGTTCGACGGATTTCTCTCCTCCTAAACTCGCTAATCTCGCTTGACGGGGTTGCCTGTCCGCGATATCAATCGATTAACGTCAGTATACCGACTGGTCCTAAAGGTCGTAGGTGTGGATCCAAATTTCCTGCGAATGCTAGCTCTTTCACTTGAATCTAATTCTCCTTCGCTCCCCTATCGCCCGATAAACTAAATGCTTTCCGTTTGCCCTCCCCATGACAATCCTTTCATCGGCTTAT
>Ga0308170_10000640_pt1 | contig 40855 bp, 30 predicted proteins | sample PhyBR2_2_FD_202136 | JGI IMG/M metagenome (GOLD analysis project Ga0308170, IMG submission 202136) | Phyllosphere microbial communities from UC Gill Tract Community Farm, Albany, California, United States - DLSLSB.R2 | ecosystem: Host-associated > Plants > Phyllosphere > Unclassified | place... | reverse complement strand
CGCCATCGGTGAGAACGTGCGCTTCGGTGCCCCCGTCGCCGGCAGCACCATGCTGGCCAGGGCGATCTTCGACGTCGACTACCTGGTGATCGGAATTGTGCTGGGCGCGCACGCCCTGGGCTTGTACACCCTCGCCTTCCGGTTGCCCGAGGCCCTGATCCTGAACGTCTTCTTCGTACTCTCAACCGTCCTGTTTCCCCTGTACACCCAAGTGCGCGGCGACCGGCAGCGGCTGCGGGACGGCTACCTGAAGAGCGTCACGGTCCAGGCCTTATATGGCATCACGGCCGGCGTGGGGCTCGCGGCGGTGGCACCCGTCCTGGTGCCCGTCCTTTTCGGCCAGCAGTGGGAGGAATCGGTAACGCCCCTGATCTTCCTTGCCCTGTACGCGGCCGCCCGCTCCCTGGGTGCCGGAGCCAATGACGTTTATAAGGCGTTGGGCAGGCCCGGGCTCTCCATCTGGATCTCCGTGGTCCGGCTGGTGGTCCTCCTCCCGGCGCTGATCATCGCCACGCGGTGGGGAATTGTTGGTGTTGCGTGCGCCCAGATGGTGGTGGCCGTGGTTTTCGCCTTCGGCATGCAGGCAGTGGCCGCGAAGGTGATGGGTACAAGGATGCGCCGCATGATGCGCGCCGCCGCACCGGGAATGGCGTGCGGCGCCGCCGTGGCCCTGGTGGGCCTTCTCAACCTCGCGCGTCATGCACTGGGACCCGTTCCCACACTGGCCGTCATGGTCCTTGCCGGCGTGGGCCTGGTGTACGTGGTGCTGCGGTTCGGCTACCGCAGCCTGCACGACGAGATCCTGGGTCTCTTCAGGCACAGGCATGAAAACCCGGAAGCGGCGGAAAACCCAACTCCCTAGCGGGCCGTTGCTTCCCTAGGCTGCTTCCAGCGCGTGGCGCCACAACCAGAAGTCCCTGTCTGCCACGAGGGTGGCCCGGACTTTCCCGGTGCCCTGCGACGGGTCGGCCTCCGCTTCCTGCGCCAAACGGTCGGCGAGGGTGGCTGTTGACCGCGCCCACGTTGCAACCACCAGCAACGGAAGCAGCGACTGGTCCACTCCCCTCATGCCAAGGTGGCGGGACAGCGGTTCCAGCGCCCAGCCGCCGGGGCCGAACGCCTTGTCGAAGGCTGCGGTTTGGGCTTCCCTGACGAACGCCTGTTCGTTGGACTCGCTCAGGTACTGGAGGTAAAACACCAGGTCGTGGCCCGGGACGCCGTGCGTGAGGGAGCGTTCCCAGTCCATGACCTGCAGGCCTGCGCCGGGTTTGACGAGCAGGTTGGGATGGCTGAGGTCGCCATGCTCAATCACCGCGGGCAACTGTGCCTCCCGCAGCGGCGCCAGGAGTTGATGCGTGCGTTCCACTATCTGGCAGGTCTGGGCGTCCATGCCTGCCAGTCCCACGAGTGCCTCCAGTGGTGCGGTGACGGCGCGCTGGTACCAGTCGGCATTGCCGGCTGCAGCTTGAGTGCACGGAAGGGCCCCGACGAATTCCGTTCCGGTGGCGACGGCGGCGGGCAGGTCGGCTGCCACCGTCCTGGGGTCCAGCGGCAGGCCGGTCAGCGCGGTTTCGACGAGGACCGTGAAGGGCCCCACATCCTCGATCCCCACCAGAAGGGGAACACCGGCGCCCGGGCTGCCGACGGCGGCACGGAGCTGGGCGAGCATGCCCGCTTCACGGCGGACCCCGCTGTTGTCGCCAGGCTGGCGGGGCACTTTGACTACCAGCGCCGGTTCCCTTTCCCCGGCTGGGAACACCAGGGCCACCACGTGCCGGGAGGTTGCGAAGCGGGGGGTCAACAGCAGCGTTTCCCAGTTTTTCCCCAAGCCGTACCGGTCAAGGGCGAACTCGTCGAAGTGCTCCTGCAGGAACTTGTCCACGAAATTCACGGCTGCTCATTCCTTTCCGGCCGGCGGCCGGTAACGGTCCCCTCTGGGACCAGGAGGTCGAAGACCCCCAGCGCCAGGGCCGTGTGCACGGCAGCCGCTTTCAGTGCCCCGAAGCGCACGTCCTTCCGCAGTGCAAGGGTGTCCCTGATGGACACGCCGGACTCCACCGGAACCAGCCTGGCGGTCCGCTCGCGGTTGGGAGCATTCCAGTACAAGGCAACGTCCTGGTACCCGCGGCGCTCCAGCGCCCGCTTCCACCCCCTCAGGGTGCGGGGACCTGAGCGCCGCAGCAGCGAGCGGCTGGCCTCCACGCAGATCCAGCCACCGGGTTCCAGCGCCAGCCCCGCGCTTTCCATCTCGCCCCCATCAGGGGAGGCCAGCAGCACCACGTCGCATGTCCCGCCCGGACCGGTTCCGGGCTCGGGCAGCCGCACAGCGCCCGGGTCCAGCAACCGCAGCGCGGACTCCGCTTCCAGGCTCACCTTGCCGCCGAAGCCGAGGGTGCGTGGCTGCAGGACCGGAAGGAGGAACCGCCAGTCCAGGAGCCGCCAGAGATGCAGGGATAACGCCTCCCCGGGGCCGGCTTCAGCGGTCGCCTCCCGGGGCGGGCCCACGACGGCGGCGGTCGGGTGGGGAGGGCGATTACGGGTACGCGTGGCGGCGGGTGAGAAGCAATCCCAGATGATGCCAGTGGCCAGGCGCTGCACCGCTTCTGCCGGCTGCGCAGCGTCCACCACCCTGCTGCCGCGGAGCCGGCCGGCCAGAATGAGGTAGTCGTTCCGCCACGATTCCAGGAGCTCAGGGCTGTGCTCACCCTTCCGTGCAAACATGACGTCACCCGGAACATCCAGGACCAGGAGCACATCGGGGGCCGGGATCACGGCCAGGGCGAGTGCATTGCTCACGCCTGCCAGCGCGCCGTTCCCGGAGCCTGTCAACAGCGCGTCGTACGCCACCCGGTCCATCAGCACCACCTTGCCCATGCGGCGGTAAAACCTCGCCAGGACGCCGCCACGAACCAGGCGGTAAACCTTCTTGGCAGTCCGCCCTCCCGGAATCCGGTTGAGCACCTTGTCCCAGGGCCCGGCCCCCCACAGGCCCATGTAAACGTATTTCGTAGGCAGCGGCACGTCTGCGTGCAGCCCGTTTAACAGGGTCGTCTTTCCGGCCCCGTCCGGGGCCATGACGCCCAGCAAGGGGGTGTGGCCCTGAACGCGGGCACCCGAGCGCCGTAGCGTCCGGTTGGCTGCGGCGATGAGCCGGGCGTTCGTGCTGCCACTCCACGAAGCCCTCATCCGGGCAGCGATGGCGGGCGCATCCGCAAACCGTTCGGCGAGGACGAGGTTCAACATGTCCGTTGCCAGGCCCGCACCCACCCGCCGCCGGACCGACTCCGCGATCCTGCCGCCGTCGGCCGCCACCTTGGCAGCCGTCCGGGCAAGGTCCTGCCGTTCCTGCGCCACTCCGCCCTTGTCCATGAAGAGGTGCAGCAGCAGCAGCCAGGCCTGGTCCGCCGCATCCGGCAGCCAGTAGGAACCCTGGCGGATCCGGCGCCCCAGGCAGCGTGCCGCCCACGATGTGCGCCACTGCTGGTAGGGGCCGAAGGCCAGCTCCGACACCACGTCGAGCTTGAGCCATGCGTCCTCCTCCGCGGCGTAGGAGAAGTAGAACCGGTGGCAGCCATGGCCCCAGGCCAGGACCCGGCAGAACCCGGCGTCCGCCATCAAGCCGTCGAGTCGGGGCAGCAGCTGCCTGTCCACCAGGATGTCCACATCCCCGGACGGCAAGGCGAGGTCGTCCTCGCCGCGGAGCAGGAGCCACGGAAGTCCGGCGTCCCCAAGGACGTCGAATACTGCCGCCACACGGGGGTGGATCAGTTGGGTCCCGGAGACAGGTTGCCCTGCCGGGCGGCCGATGTCCCCGAGCTTGTCGGGAACAGGAAAGTCACTGGTGATGTCCAAGGTGATATCCCCCAAATCGTTCTGGACCGCGGTCGCGGCACTTGCTTCGTTCACGGCGCGTAGGCATACTGCACCGCCCAATCAACCTGCAGGTGCCCGTCAACATCGGTGGCGGGAAAGGTGCTCGTGGCGGCGTCGGCGGTCTCTACCTGCAGCGTCCAGCGCATTGGAGTGTGGGGGACGCCCTTGGGTTTGGTGGTCCTGTCCACCAGTTCGCCATCCAGGAACCACTGGACGAGCCCCGGGCTCCATTCGATGGTGGCAACATGCCACTGGTCCGGTCCTGCCGACGAATACTTCTTTTCGGCGGGATCGAACTCCATCCCGTTGGCTGTGCGGGTCCCCTTTACGGCGCTGTTCCCGTAGAGGGATCCGTCCAGGGCTCCCTCCGGCCAGTCGATCTCCCCCTCGTTCCAGTTGTCACTGGCCGGCCAAAGCAGGAACGCGATCTTGTAGCCGGGAGTGGAGTCGTACCGGAACCGCACCGAATACCTGCCGTAGGTCTGGCCTGTGTATCCGAACGGGATAACGCTGGCAACGCGTGGCCTGCCGTCGGAGTAGTGCAGGTGGAAATCGAGGTAGCCATCGTGGACCGAAAGGACGTCGTCCGGGGTGTAGGTGCCGTAGCCTGAGGAATCGGAGAATCCCGAGTACCCGCGCATGTCCGGCCCGTACACGTCGCCCACGGCTCCCAGGGGCGCCGGGACGTCGAAGTCCTGGACCATGGTCTGCCGCCAGGACGGCAAATCCCCCCGGGGCGCTCCCGTAACCCTCAAGGAGTCGCCGTGCAGGGCCAGCAGGGCCGCCCCGACGATGGACAACGACGTCACCGTGATAAGCGACAGCTGGTACACCCGGCCGTTATTTTCCCCAGTCAGCACGGGTAACCTCGTAAATCCTCACCGACTTGTTCTCAAAGACCAGGTCGGTGCCCCTAGCCACGTTCAAGTCGTGCTCGAGCGGCACCAGGGCATCCTTGGGGAACTGCCTGAGAACGCCTGTGGAGGTGCGCTGCTGCAGGTCCGACACCACCACGAAGACCCGGTCGGAGGGCCGCAGTTTCGCCGACGCCCGCGTTTTGTCAACGTAGGCGAGCATGTCGTCGCCCGTGAAGGGCTGCCCTGTTTCGTGCAGTTTCGAGGCCACGGAAACAAGCTGCCCGCTGCGGAGATAGAACGAGTAGTGCGAGCCGATGAGCAGCGGCAGGTGGTAGTTCGTCTCCACTACCGCGTCGCCTTTCCTGACGTTCGAATCAAGCCAGCGGCTGGCAGAGACATCCGCCGCCGGGACCCGGACGTTGGCCTCGTTCTGGAAGTACACGCTGGTGAACATCACCGCCATGACCGAGATCGCGGACGCCGCACCCACCACGGCCTTCCTGCCGGGGCGCTTTCCCGACCAGAAGAGCCAGGCCGCGCCGATTGCAAGCCATGGAAGGGCAAACATGAAGACCCGAAGCCTGCCCTCACCGCCGTAGGAGGTCCCGAACAGTCCCACGATCGGGGTTGCCGCGAGCGTTCCCACGATCAGGGTGGTGCGCACATTGCCGCGGAGGAAATTGCGAAGGAAACCAAACCCGGCAAGCAGGGCGGTGAAAAGGGACAAAGCCAGTGCCTCGCGAGCCAGCCACCGGCCGGAGAGGAGGGAGGGCCCGGGCGCACCGTTGGTCGCCTTATAGCCGGCATTGGCGAGGATGTCGAAGCCGCTCAGCAGGCCGTATTTGTCCTTCACGAATTCGATGTTTGGAAGAAGGTAGAGCAAGGCCAGCAGCAGCAGTGCCGGCGCCAGCCATCCGGGCTTGAAGTAGCGGGCCACGAAAAGGGGGAACAACCCCAGAATGGCCAGGTAGGGGGTCAGCTGGTGGCTCATGACGATCATCGCCTGCAGGACCAGGACGGCGGCGACTGCCAGTGTCTGCTGGCGCCGGCTGTAGGTTTTGACCTCCTCCGGCTCGGGCGCCGACTTGGAAAACCGGGTGGAAAGCTTGCGCTCCAACGTGAGCACCCAGGGGGCAGGATCCCCGCGAAGGAACGTCAGGATTACCAGGCACATGGTCAGGTGCAGGGTGTACGCGAAGGCCTGAGGCGAGTAGTAGTTCTGGTTCAGCCAGTTCGTGAGTGCGAAGACCAGTGCGCTTGTCCAGTAGATGCGCGGGTTCTTCGTCAGGGTCCTGGTAATGGCAAGCACCAGTGCAACGTTCATCAGGGCGAATACGGGTTCGGCCCAGCCGGCATAGGACAGGGCGTCCTTGTAACCGCTGGATTCGCCCAGGAACGCGCTGAACAGGAAGAATCCGGGCCAGCGGTTGTAGATGTCGATGTCGGGGTCAAACTGGCCGGTGGTCTGGATCAGGTCGGTGACGGCTATGTGCTTGTACGTCCAGGGCAGCCGCGGAACGGTCGTCAGCAATCCGGCGGAGGAGTAAAGGATCACCACGAGCCCGGTCATGGAAGCCCCGGTGAGCCACCCGGAGCGTACGTCCCGCCTGACCATGCTCCAGATACACAGCGCAACAACGAGCGCCAGCGATACGTACCAGGTGACCGGGAAAGCCGCCAGGAGCCCAAGGTCGCCCAGATGCGCGTTGGTGGACCCCAAGGTCGCCGCCCACGTGGCCATGGCCGCCAGGAGAACCAGCCAGGGTGCATAGGTGCTGAGCTGCGGACGCGGCAGGCGGGCAGGGACGGCCAACTTGCTGGTCGGTCCCGGGACCAGCAGGGCGGCAGAAGAGGCCAGCATGATGCCGACGGCGGCGGGCCGGGGATACCACAGCTGGAGCCATCCCATAGCGGCGGCCGCCAGCGCAAAGGCAGTTGCCCCGGCTACGACTGTGAAGACCAGGCGGGCAACGGGGTCCACGTGGCGCAGCCACCGTGCCACAGCCCACCCGGGAATGGCGAGGCACATAAGGAGTTTGGCGCCCGCGAGGGACTCATCGCCGATGTCGAACAGGATCAGGACCGCGGTCACGGCACCAAGGAGCGCCGGGACGTACTCGGAATACCCTGGCCTGGGCCACCGTGAAGTGCGGGAGTGCATCGGGCCGGACACGTCACCCCTGATGAGAAGCGCCATACTGTTTCAACTCCTGGTTAGTGCTTGCCGCTGGCGGAGCGGGCCTCCGCGATCAGCGCAGTTGTTGTCTAGCTGCCGGCCGCCCTGCGCGACTGCAGATATTTGTACGGTCCGAACGCCACAGCCAGCAGCTGCAGCCAGACGAGCCTGTCGGCCTGGGCCTCGAGGGAATTGTGGACCGCGGGGCCTTGAAGCGCAGGCTGGGCAACGTGCTGACGGCGGTTGAGGAACTCAAGGCCCACCCCCCAACTCCGTGCCAGCGCCAGCCTTGCGGTGCGGGGATCCATCATCACCTTGGTCATCCAGGCCCCGAGCCCGTTCCCGTAGCCACGGGCCTGTACCCGCAGGTCCTCGAGCCCGTCCCGGTGGCGGTGCCAGACAATGGCGGCCGGCTGGACCACCAAAGCGTGTCCCTCAAGGATCACCCTGGTGAACATGTCGATGTCCTCACCGCCACCGGTGGGTGTGCCAACACCAAGCGCCGGATCGAAGCCGCCAAGCCGAAGGGCTGCCTGGCGTCGCAGGGCGAAGTTGGCCCCCGTCCCGAAGGCTCCCGGGCTGAAGGGGAACTTCGGCAGCGCCGCTGGCGGGTTCGCCAGCGAGTACACCTGCGGGACCAGGCTCCTTGACCAGCTGACCTTCGAGTCGAAGTAACCCTGGGCGGGGGTGCGGAGCTCTCCCGCGGGGACCAGTCCGGTCACGCAGGCAGCTCCGGGAACAGCTTCGAACCCCGCCGCAATTTCCCGCAGCCAGGACCTGTCCACCACCACGTCGTCATCGGTGAAGGCCACCACGTCTCCTGTGGCATGGCGAAGGCCGGTGTTCCTGGCGTGCGAGAGGCCCGGAACGGGCTCGGTCACCAGCCGTACCCGCTGGTCCCGGAACTCCCGGCGCACCAGTTCTTCCGTGTCGTGCGTTGCCGGCGCGTTGTCCACCACCACCACGTCGAAGCTTGGGTAGTCGAGGGCAAGAATGGTCATCAAGGCGCCACGCAGCTGATCGGTGCGGTCCCTCGTGCACACCACCACAGTGATGTGTGGAGTGTTTACCGCGGGCGGGAATGATGGAACTGGCGGCAGGGCCGCCAGGGCGTCCTCGAACGTAGCCCGATCCACGTTTCCCGCCGGCGACGGCACATCGACAAATCCCCGCACAGCCCCTGACGCGCGCACCAGCAGCCGTGCCCGTTCGTATCCAGCATGGTTCTCCAGTTCAAAGTGCGAACAGTCGGCAAGGTCTTCCAGGTCCACGGACCCGATCCACCTTGCCCCCGGCCATGACGGCGGGAGCCGGGACTCCATGGCGGGCACCAGGATCAGAGCCTCGCCCTGGAGTTCCTCGAGCAGTTGGCTGGCGCCTTCGCTCATTGCACTTCCCTCCACTGCCCGCCGGCCACTACCAGGACTTGGTCGTCTTCCGATTCAGAACCCGTCCAATGCTGCAGCCGGCGCCCCTGGAAGTACCCTGCAGCGGTGCACGCCAGGACCGCGATGACGGCGCCCGCACGGCCCAAGCCGTCGGCACTGCCCTCCTGTCCCCAGGACTTGAGGCCGGTGAAGACTGCGCGCGGGAGCACGCTGCGAACGTAGCGGCGCTCTGGTCCGAGTGCCCGCTTGTGGCCCACCAACTGACTCACCTGGGCTTTGGACAAACCCTCGGACCAGGACCTGGAGATCATGTAGCGCCAGGTTCCCCGCGAGGCGGGAACATGGTGGTGGACCAATGCCGCGGGTTCGTAGACGATGCGCGAGCCCGGTGAGCCCATCCGCGAGCGGATGCAGATCTCCGTCTCCTCGCACCCGAGCGGCAACGTGCCCTTGCGGCCGAGCGACTGGTTGAAGCCGCCCACCTGCTGCAGCACCTCGAGCCTGAAGGACATGTTGGCACCGATGACGTTGCGGACTTCGGAGGCCACCCGGGGCAATCCGCGGTGGCTGCAGCCAACAATCCAGTCCAGTTCCTCGGCGAAGTAGCCCGGCCGGCCCGCCTCCCACAACGGGACGACCTTGCCGCCCACTGCAAGGACGTCCGGGTCGTCGTACAGCGCAACCAGGCGTTCGAGCCAGTCCGGCGCCGCCTCGGCGTCATCATCAAGGAAGGCGACGATGTCCGATTCAGCGAACCCGACGCCCGTGTTGCGGGCCCCGGACAATCCCGGCAGCCCGGTGCTCTCAACTACCGTGACGTCGTCGACAATCTCGATCAGCCGCTCGTACAGGTCCTCGTTGTGGTCGATGACCACCAGCACTTGGTCGGGGGCCAGGGTCTGGTTGCGGACGGATTCGATGACGTCCAGCAACATGCCCCACCGTTCGGAGGTGTAGGCACAGATCACCACTGTCACGGACAGGGGCTTGGCACGGTCAAGCATGCTGGACCACCGCCGATGCAACAAGGGCTTCCTGCGGTTTCACAGCCGGGCTAAGGACACTGTGCGGATCCACGGGGAGCCGCGGGAAGCGGACGCTGGAGTAGGTGTACTTCACCCGGCGCAGGGCTTCGGGACGGGCACCTGCCGTGGGTGCCTCCCAGAGCGTGCATTCGCGGGCCAGCGTGTGCAGGACCCGCCAGCCGTCGCGGAACGTCTGGAGGTTGGATGCCCCCGAGATCCGGTCCAATTCAAGGCTGGGGACCTCCGCGATCCGCAGGCCCGCCCTGGCCGCCCGGACAATCAGCTCGGTTTCGATTTCGAAACCGTCGGACTGCAGCTCCAGCACCTCCAGGCATTCCCGCCGGAAGGCGATGTACCCGTAGCAGAGGTCCGAGTAATTGCTGTGGAGAACCGCGTTCGCTAGTCCGGTCAGCGCCCTGTTGCCGGCCTTCCGCAGCCGGGTCAGGTCTTCCGACCCGCCACCGGTCACGTGCCGGGAGCCCTTCACGAAATCGAAATCATGCTGGAGCGGCGCAACGAACCACCCAATCTCCTGGGGGTCCATGCTCCCGTCCGCGTCCAGCATTACGATGATGTCCCCGGTTGCCGCGGCAAAGCCGGCACGAAGGGCCACGCCTTTCCCCTTGCGGGTTTCGTTGACCACCACCACGTCAGCGCGCAGTGCCTTGGCCACTTGCACGGTGTTGTCCTGCGAGCGGCCGTCCACGATGATCACCTCATCCACGTAGGCGGGCATCCGGCGGAGAACCCAGGGGAGGTTCTTTTCCTCATTCAGCGTTGGAATGACCACGCTGATTGAGGCTTGTGGAGTTAAAAGTCCCGGCTCGGAAAACAGAGCTGGAAGTTGGGGCGAAATCGACAATTGCCTCACCACTTCATGACAGTTCGGATTTTTGACAATGCCGCCGGCCGTTTAGGCTGCGGCACCAACGCTTAATCCGGTCATGGTCTGGTCGCTGTCCCCCAGCAACCCATCGCCAATCCTCTGGCCGTTCCGGAAGACTATCCCCTACCTAATGCGGGTATCACGAGTAGTAGGTACTCGCTTTTCACCTAGGGTTAACCCCCTGTTAGGCAAGTAAAGGGGTCCAACGGGGCGGATTTCGTTAGGTATAGGGGATCGCGGAACCGCAAACAGCGTTAGGTAGGGGATGGCAAAAAACCCCATTTTAGGTATGCCAACATCATTGCCCCTAGGGAGGGGCGGGCATACGCTTCTCGGTACTTGGGGGCGGAGAGCTCATTGTGACTGGGCCAACGGGCAGACGTTCCCCGATTGTTTCCCAAGCCCCAGGAGTTCCCCTATGAAGCTCAGACGCAGACACTTTTTCAGCCGTGCGGGACAGGCCCTTACAGTCGCCCTTGTTCTTGCAGCCTCCATCCTCGGAGCACCAGGTACGGCCGTGGCCGACACCGTCTACGGAACCCAAAGCATTGCCTACTCGGGAGTTGCCAACCCGCCAACCTCCGACAAGCCACAAAGCAAGCTTTGGTTCAATGACGGCTCCTGGTGGGCAGACATGTGGAAGTCCGGCACCGGGTGGAGCATCTACCGGCTGGACCGGGCCTCCAAGAGCTGGGTGGACACCGGGGTGGTGAACGACACCAGGGCCAGCACCCTGGCGGACACAATGTGGGACGGATCCCATCTCTACATCGCTTCCCACGTAGTAACCATCACGGGCGATGGCACCCCCAAGCCGTCACTTTCAAGCTCGCCGGCCAAGCTTTACCGGTACAGCTATGCCGGCGGCAAGTACACGCTGGACAGCGGCTTCCCCACCACTATCACCAACAATTCCAGTGAATCCATGACCATCGACAAGGACACCACCGGCCGGGTCTGGGCGACCTGGACGCAGGTGGCCGGGAACTCGACGTCGGGATACACCAACACCGTGTACATGAATGCCGCCACCAACAGCGGCGCTTCTTGGGGAACGCCGTTCGTCCTTCCCGTCAGCAACCCGAACCCCGCACCGGACGACATATCGGCAGTGGTCGCATTCGGCAATGGACAAGTCGGGGTGATGTGGAGCGACCACAAAGCGGACACCGTCTGGTGGGCCACCCACAAAGACTCAGATGCTGCGAATGCATCCTGGAAGCTCCAGCCGGCACTCCGCGGCAACGGCCAGTCCGATGATCACCTGAACCTCAAGACCCTCCAAGCAGATACCAGCGGCCGGGTCTTCGCGGCAGTCAAGACCAGCCTGAATGACACCTCCAGCGACAAGACACTGCCGCAGCTGATCCTCCTGGTCTTCAAGCCGGGCACGGGAGCTTTCACGCAGTCCACGATTGCCAAGACAGGTGACTGCGTATCGCGTCCACAAATCGTCCTGGATACCCAGAACAACCTGGTGCGGGAGTTCCATACGGCTCCACCCACTTCGGTTTCGGGCTGTGCCTACTCCGGCGTGGCGGGCAGCATCTATGAGAAGACAGCGTCCATGGACAATCCTGTCTTCGGGTCAGGCCGTGGAACACCCATCATGCAGGCGGCGTCGTCGTCGAACATCAATGACGTCACAACCACCAAGCAGAGCGTAAACAACTCCACCGGCCTGGTGGTCATGGCCAGCGACAACGTGGCCAAGCGCTATTGGTTCTCGGACCGGCCGCTGGGCAGCACGCCGCCGCCAACGGGCCAGGCGCCGGTTGCCTCCTTCACCGCCAACCCCACGTCGGGTGCAGCGCCGTTGAATGTCACCTTCACGGATACATCCACCAATACGCCAACCTCCTGGGCGTGGAACTTCGGTGACGGCGGCACGTCCACCGCACAGAACCCCGCCCACTCATATGCGGCGGCGGGGACGTACACGGCCAAGCTGACGGCGACCAACAGCAGCGGGTCCTCCTCTGCAAGCACCACCATCACGGTGGGGACCGCACCGCCGCCCGCGACCGGCGGCATTACCGTGGTCAACTCCACCACCGCGAACTCCGGGACGGCCGTGACCACGGCGTCAATTCCGGTTCCCGCCGGCACTGCGGCAGGGGACGTCCTGGTTGCCGCCATCACCACGGACCTCAACCCCAACCTGACCGCCCCGGCGGGCTGGACAGCCATGGTGAACGCAAGGTCGATCAACAGCACGTCGACGTCAGGGGCGCGCGCGTTCGCGTACTACAAGGTGGTGGGCTCCTCGGATCCGACAAGCTACAACTGGACCCTCAGCTCCGCCGCCAAGTGGGGCGGGGGAATCACCGCCTACCGCGGCGTCAACAACACCACGCCGCTGGACAGCTCCGTAGTAACTGCGGCTGACACCAGCTACTCGGCCACCAGCATCACGGTGGGCAGCGTCACCACGGCCACCAACGGTGCCATGCTGATCGGCGGCGTAGCTTGCGACTGCGGCGCCCCAGTGGTTACCCCGCCCTCGGGCTGGACGGAACGGTGGGAGGCCGCCGCCGGCCAAATTGCGGAGCTGGCGGATAAGCCGCAGGCAACGGCCGGCGCCAGCGGCACCGCCACCTGGACCCTCAGTGCCGCACGGGCGGTGGCCGCCTGGCGGACTGCCCTCAAGCCGGCGGGCTAGTGGAACCCATAACTGAATAGACAACTGAATAGGCATAACTGAATACCGAGCGGCTCCGGCCCGCCTCCCAAGGCGGCCCGGAGCCGCTTTCGCAGCTGAAGAAGGGTGTGCCTCTTGGCGCGCCGCCTGTCACCGAAGGATGGAAAACTGATCCGTGAAGGAATAGCCGGCAGCAGGTACAAAGCGGGCATCGAGCCGCTCGTCTGTAATTCGCACGTCAAGCGTGCCCAGCGCGGGGTCCTTGTTGGCTCCGGACCAGGCAGCAAAGTAGGGCGCCTCCGGATCATCGTCCTGGAGCCTATGCCCTCCCAGGCCGCCGGTACCCACCCCCGCGAAGACTGTCCCTTCCCCCTGCTTCAACGAACCCTTGGTATCGGCAATGCATGAGTCCTCGGCTCCGCCGGGAACGATCCGAGGACACCCGACGCCCACTGCCAACTGGTGGGTGCGCTGATAAGCATGCTCGTGCGCCGTCAGGACAAGGTCAACTTCTTGGCTGACCAGGAGATTCGTAATGTCCTCGCCCGCAACACAGCCGTATTTGCCGAGGCTGAAGCAGGGCGCATGCATGGCCACCACAATCCAACGGATCTTGGCCTGCCTGGCATCGCGGATCGCGGCCTCGGTCCATGTCCAGCGGTCGCTGCCCCGCGAATAGTCCAACTCCTTGCCGTCCTGGAACTCCAGCCCGGGCGAAATCAGGATGATGCGGGCCAGTGGGCGTTCCTGCGGTACGTCCACGTACCACTGGACCCCGTACGTGCCTTGGAGGCCGGGTAAGCGATTGGGCAGGCACCGGGCAAAGTTGTCAACGAGGCCATCGTGGCCGTCGCTCTCATGGTTGCCCGTGATCAGTTGAAAGGGAAAATCCGGGCCGAGCTTCCTGGTCACCATCCGGCAGAATTCCGGCTCGGCGCCTGCTTTGTAGGAGAGGTCGCCCAAGGCTACGTTGAAATCCGGCTTGAGGCGGGCCACGACGTCCAGCACCGAACGCGCCCCCGAACCCATGCCAAGATCACCGGAGGCGGTGAAGCGCACAGAGCGTTCATCCGGTTTCGGCTGTTCCTGGCAGGAGGCCAAGCCTAGGCAGGCAGCAGCCAGGAGGACCGCGGCGCGGATACGCCAACGAGCTGTATTCATGACCCATTCCGTCGGTCGAAGCACACCCCGGCTCGGGTTTCCAGAGCATAACGCCCCGGAACCCGCCTGACGAGGGGTGTATGCATGCTCAATGCAACCCACCCTTGATCAGGCACAGGGGCCAAAATTGATGAAATACAGCGGTAAGGCTGTGGTGTGGCGGCTGGTTACGGCGCTATATTCGCATGTACCGGCAGCCTCCGCACTGGGGAGCGGATGCCGCGGCGCAAACTGGCAGTGCAAGAATGCGGTCTCCTTCTTCTATGAATTGGGGACCCATGTCACTTACCGGACGAAGCAATGAACTGGACCATGTCCGGTCTGTCATCCACGGCTCGAAGGACACCGCACTGGCCGTGACTGGCCGCCGGGGTATTGGAAAATCAGCCCTTCTGGCAGAAATTCCCACCTTGTCCGAGTACCGGACCGTCTTCCTGGCCGCCACCCCTGCTGAAGCAGGCTGGCCATGGTCAGGGGTGACCGCGCTCTTAAACGGCATGGAAGACCCTGTGCTGAACAACATCGCCGACAAGCTGCTGCTGGACACCGCGGGAGCTCTGGGCGTCCCGGCAGTGTCCAGCATGCTGGTAAGCGGGCTGCAGCAGCGATCATCCTCACGCACCGTCATTGTGGTCGATGACGCGGACCAATTGGATCCCGGGAGCCAGGCAGTCATCGGGTTCATGGCCAGGCGCCTGGCCGGCACCAACATCGTCCTGTTCGTCGGTGTGCGCGAGGAGTCTCCGGGCGGCCCCTTCAACGGCCTTCCGGTGCTGCGGCTTGGCCCCCTCAGCCACAGCGACACCGTACGGATGCTGGAGGGCAGCCCCGCCAAAAGGACCACGACGGCGGTGGCCCACGCGGTTGCCGCAGCTGCGGGCGGGAACCCCCTTGCCGCCGTCGACCTCTACGACCGGCTGCTGGAACGGCACGCCGACGGCAAGTACGCGCTGCCTGTCCCCTTGCCCTCCAAGGGTAGCTTTGATGCCGAGTTCGCGCCGAAGGTTGGGGCCCTGAGCGCCGGGGCGCGCAACGTCCTGGAACTGCTCGCACTTTCCTTCCGCAGTGACATTTCCACTCTCGTGAACATGGATTGCGAGGCATGGACGGGCATCGACGAGCTGCTGGCCGCCGGCCTGGTGGAACGGTCCGGGCCGTATGTGAGGATCCGGGACCAACTTCTCCGGGGATATGTGTTCACGGCTATGGCCCCTGCTGCGCGCACCGCGAACCACCGGGCCTTGGCGGAAGCAGCGGACGGCGCGGATCCGTGCGGACGCAGGTGGCACCTGAGTTTCACGGCCTTGGAGCGCCAAACCCCGTTCCAGCTGTTACGGCATGCCGGGGACCTGATCCGGGATGGTGAAGTGGCTTTCGCGGTGGAGTACATCGAGCGGGCGCTCACCATCAACCCGTGGGAAGCGGAGACAGCCGCACGGCTAACCACGGTTGCGGAACTGCTCTTCAACCGAGGTGAGTTCGTGTACGCACGCCGCTACCTCGAATGGGCACAGCGGATAACCCGCGACCCCGCACTGATCCTGAGGCTGTCCGGCCTGGCGTTCGAGATCCAGTTCGCCCAGGGGGCGGCTGTGCGATCCAGCATGGTGCTGCGGCTTATCAGGGAGTTCGGCCAGCACAACCCCGCGTACTCGGCCAGCCTTCTGGCCATCGGCGCCCTCTACTTCGCCGAGCGGTGGGAACTGCAGGAGGCCTCGGACCTCCTTCGCCACGGCAGCTCATTTCGCGGATCCGCTTCCGAACAGACCCTGGGCATCGCCGACCGGGCGCAGCTGTTGATCGAATCCATCAGCGGCGACGCAACGAACCTTGGCCGGAAGTACGGGCAGACGGGCGGCGGCGGGACTGCCGGCCTCCTGATGCACGGCCGTGCCCTCACCTACGCGGAGCACTACGAAACCGCCCATGAGGTGTTTGCCCTGGTCCGGACTTCGGCCGAACCAAGAGAGGCCAACTGGCGGGAGACCGCGGCCTTTATGGCAGTGGACAATGAGATCCGTGCCGGCAACGTGCGCGCGGCGGTCAGGCTGGTCGACGAACTGGACCTTGCCGAACCTGGGCTCAAGTACCACCGCGGACTGCATCATCTCTTCCGGGCATGGCGCGCATACACCCTGGGTGATGAGGCGCAGGCCCATGTTTCTGCAGCCGAGACTCTCCGGTTTGCCGGCGCGGACAGCCATCCTGCCATCACCGCACAGCTTGCCGCCTGGCAGGGCCACTTTGCGCTGCTGCGCGGTGACCTGGCGGAGTCCGTGGCCCAACTGTCGTGGGCCACCGAGATCGGCACGCGCTTTGGGAACCCTACCCTCCTGCGCTGTGAAGCGGACCTGGTGGAGGTACTGATCCGCATGGGCCGGCACCGCGAGGCCACCCAGGCGCTGATGCGCCTGGAGAGCCGCTGCGTGGGGCTGCGCTCACATTGGCTGATGGCCGTTGTTGCCCGCAGCCGGGCCATGCTTGCAGATGGCGAAAAGTCGCTGCAGCTTTTCAGCCAGGCGCTCGAAGGCAGGAACGGGCACGCTCTGGAGCGGGCCCGGACCGTGATGTGCTACGCCGAGCGGCTGCATGCCTTTGGCAAGCTGCGCGAGTCACGGGACGCGCTTCTGCGCGCAAAGGTGATGTTCGACGAGGCCGGCGCGGATGCATGGACCCGGCACGTCGATCGCCTCCTTCTGGACGAACACATGGAGCCGGTCCGCCCGCAAGGCAATCCGGCACTGCTCCTGCTCTCCGACCACGAACGGACACTGGCCAAGATGGTGGCGCGGGGCATGCGCAACAAGGAAATTGCCGCCACGTTATACGTGTCCGTGCGCACGGTGGAGGTTCGCCTCACGGCCATCTACCGCAAGCTCGGCGTTGAGTCCCGGGCGCAGCTGACCGCCCTCGCCGCGGGCAAGGGCACACCCGCCGAGCCGTATGTCCTGCCGGTCCTGTAAGGAAAAGCTTCCAATGCAGGTACCCGCAGTTTCCACACTTTCGCTGCGCCGGCCACACAAAAACGCGGCGCATCACGACGCTGAGCCCGCTTGGTGGCTAGCTTGGCAGACACCGGGAAAAGAAACGGCGGCGGAAAGGAGCACCCATGACAGGGATTGCACCGGGCAAGGCCGATGCATGAGCGAACTCATCCTGGTAGGTGCCAGCGGCCTGGCCCGGGAAGTCCTGGCAATGGTCCGCGGCAGCGGCCAATACGACGTGGTGGGCATGCTCGACGATGACAAGGAAATGGCCGGCGTTTCCGTTGACGGGGCGCCCGTGCTGGGCAGCATCGAGGACGCCGCCAGGTACACCCACGCCTTCATGCTGGTGTGCTTGGAATCCGGACGCCAACGGGAAACGGTTGTGGAACGCCTGGAACTGATGGGCATACGGGAAACCCGTTATGCCACGGCCGTGGATCCTACCGTGCAATACCCGGAAGGGTGCGGCGTGGGCAGGGGCAGCATCCTGCTGCGGAATGTCACACTCACGGCCTCGGTCACCCTGGGATGCCACGTTGTTGCGATGCCCTCGGTGACTTTCACGCATGACGACGACGTGGCGGACTTCGCCACTTTCGGTGCGGGAGTGTCGCTGGGCGGCGGGGTCCGGATTGGCCGGGCTGCCTACCTTGGTATGAATTCCAGCGTCCGGGAGCGGACGTCCGTGGGAGCCTACGCCACCGTGGGAATGGGGGCGGCGGTGCTGAGCAACGTGCCGGAGGGCGAAACCTGGATCGGTGTGCCGGCGCACGAGATCGCACACGATGGACATGGATGGGGAGGCGTGCGATGACGCAGGCACCTGGTACCTTGGCGCGCGCAGGGATGCGCGGTGCCGTCTGGCAAGGCCTTGCCTTCGTATCCGGGAAAGGAATCGTGCTGGTCACCACCGTGGTGCTGGCCCGGCTCCTCTCGCCCAATGACTACGGCCTGGTGGCGCTGGCCCTGGTGCTGATGGCTTACGCGGAAACCATTGCGGACGCCGGGGTTGCCCAGGCACTCGTTTACCTGCCACCCACGGGCGTCATTGCCCGGTCAGCCCTGCTCATGTCCGTGGCGCTCGGTGCGGTGCTGGCCGCCGTCGCCTTCGTGGGAGCACCCGGTATCGCCGCGCTGTTCGGTCTTCCGGCAGTGGCGCCATTGGTGCAGGTGCTGGGCCTGTCCGTCTTCGCCACCGCCTGCGGCGCGGTCCCTGAAGCCCTGCTGCGGCGTGACCTGCGGTTCAAGCAGCTCACTGCAGCTCCGGTCATCCGGGCCGGCACCATGGGCGTTGTCACCCTGACATTGGCCTTTGCCGGCTACGGAGCATGGTCCCTGGCCCTGGGAACGGCTGCCGGGTCGATGGCCTATGCCTCCACCTGCTGGTTCCTGGTCCGGCACAACGCCCCCTGGCAGCTGTGGCGCGTGGACCGGAAGTCCCTCGAGGCTAACTTTCAGTACGGCGCACCGGTGGCAGGCAGCAACCTGCTGGCCCGGCTGATCTTTGACGTGGATTACCTGGTGATTGGCCTCCTCCTCGGTACGCACGCCCTGGGCCTTTACACCTTGGCGTTCCGGCTTCCCGAAGCCCTCATCCTCAATGTCTTCTTTGTCCTGTCCACCGTCCTGTTCCCGCTCTACGCCCAGGTCAAGGGCGATCAGCAGCGGCTCCGGGACGGGTACCTGAGAAGCGTCCAGGTCCAGACCCTGTACGGCGTCACCACCGGTGTGGGACTGGCGGTGGTGGCGCCCGTCCTGGTGCCTGTGCTGTTCGGGCCGCGTTGGGCGGAGTCCATCATTCCGTTGGTCTTCCTCGCCCTGTATGCCGCGGCCCGTTCCCTTGGTGCGGGCGCCAACGATGTGTACAAGGCCATCGGCCGGCCGGGGATTTCCATCCGGGTATCAGTGGTCCGGCTCATCATCCTGGCTCCAGTCCTGTGGTTTTCGGCGCAGTGGGGCATCGTGGGTGTTGCAGCTGCCCAGCTGACAGTTGCCCTGGTATTCGCCTGCGGCATGCAGGCCGTGGCTGCACGGGTCATAGGTATCCGCACCCGGCGCCTGGTAAAGGCGGTGGTCCCGGGCCTCGCTTGCGGGGCCGCTGCCGCCGGGGCAGGGTTGGGGATCCTGGCCCTTCCCGCACTGGGTCCCATCCCCACGCTGGTCCTGGTAGTGGTTACCGGAATCGCCTTGGTGTACGTGGTGCTGCGGCTCGGTTTCCGCGAGCTCCACGATGAGGTGTTGAAGCTGGCACGGAAGTCCTAACGCCGGATTTATGGGACTATGCTGCCCTGTCCACCACGTGGCGCCAGAGCCAGAAATCGCGGTCAGATTCCAGAGCCGCCTGCACTGCGGTGCTTCCGGCCTGCATCCCTGTCTCGCCCTGCAGCCGGTAGGCCAGGGTGGCGGCTGAACGGGCCCACGAGGCGGCCACCAGCAACTGGACCAGGGCCGTATCAACACCGCGGAAGTCCAGGTGGCCCTGCAGGGGTGCGAGGGCCCAGCCACCGCGCCCGAAGGCCTTCTCGAAAGCCACCAGTTGCTCCCGGCGCGAAAAGGCACGCTCGTTGGATTCGCTGAGGTACTGCAGGTAAAACACCAGGTCGTGGCCCGGTATGCCGTCCGTCCGCGACCTCTCCCAGTCGACTACTTGCAGCCCGCCGCCTTCCTTGAGGAAGAGGTTAGGGTGGCTCAGGTCGCCGTGCTCAACCACGGCCGGCAGCAGGGCATCGCGCAGCGGAGCCAGGAGCTCATGCGTGCGCTCCACCAGCCTCTCGGTGTCCGCATGCTGTCCCGGCAATGCGGCGAGCGCCTCCAGGGGGGCGGCCAATGCGCGTTCATACCAGTCCGTGTTCTCGGGTGCTGACCGTGTACACGGCAGGCTGCGCACAAATTCAGTGCCCGCAGACACGGCACGGGGAAGGTCCTCCGCCACCTGTCGGGGATCCAGCGGCGTACCGGTCAGCGCCGTTTCCACGAACACAGTGTAGGGCCCCGCTTCCTGGAGCCCCACCACCTCCGGCACACCGGTAGTGGCGCCGCCGGCGGCCAGCGCGAGCTCACGCAGCACAGCTGCTTCATTCCGGACGCTGCCGTTGTCCCCGGCTTGCCGGGGCACCTTCACCACGAGTCGCGGTTCCCGGCTGCCCGACTTGAAGACCAACGCCACGACATGCCGCGACGTTGGAAACCTGGGGGTCAGCAGGATGCTTTCCCACTGTCTGCCCAGGCCGTAACGATCCAGCCCGAATTCCTCATAGTGGGCCTGCAGGAACGCGTCAATGAACGTCATCGCCGGTTTTCCCGTTCCGGCTTGCGGCCCGTGACAGTTCCCGCCGGCGCGGCCACGCCGAACAGGTGTGCCGCCAAGGCAAACCGCGCAGCCGCTGCCTTCAAGGCACCGAACCGGACATCCCGGCGCAAGGCCAGGGTATCCCTGATGCCGGTACTCGAAACCACCGGGACCAGCCGGGAAGTCCGCTCCAGCGACGGTACGTTCCAGTACACCTGGACGTCCTCAAAGCCGTTTTTCAACAGGGTCCGTCGCCAACCGCTCAACGTGCGAGGCCCTGCGCCCTGCAGGAATGAGCGTCTCGCTTCAATGCAGACCCATCCACCCGGAACCAGTGCCGCCTCAGCCCTGGCGAACAGGTCCCGGTCCGGCACGGACAGGAGTACGACGTCGGCCGTTCCCTTCTCCGTGTTGGCGCGGTCCTGCGCAGTATGGCCGGCTTCTGCCGCAGCAGGAACGGAAAGGCGGACGGCGGAGGGGTCCAACAGGCGAAGTGCTGCTTCCTTTTCCGGGCTGACCTCTCCCCCGAAAGCCACCCGGCCGGGCTCAAGGTTGGGCAGCAGAAACCGCCAATCCAACAGGCGCCAGAGGTGCAGCGACAAGACGTCGGACGGCCCGCTCTCCGCCGGACAGCCTGCTTCCGGCCCGGTAGCCGTGGCGGGTGCCAGGTTCCGCCACAGGACTTCGGTGGCTTCCCGCTGGACAACTTCCTGCGGCTGGGCGGCGTCGAGTATCGTGCTGCGCGGAAGCCTGGCGGCCAGCTGCCGGTAAGCATCGCGAAGCGATTCCAGGACCTCGGGGGAATGTTCGCCCTTGCGGAGGAACATGACATCGCCGGGCACGTCCAGGACCAGCAGCATGTCCGGGTCCGGGATGACCTTCATCGCCAGGGTATTGGTGACGTTGCTGAGGCGGCCCTGGTCAGTCCCGGGCAGCAGCACGTCGTAGGCGACCCGGTCCATCAAGACCATCTTGCCCATGGTGCTGTAGAAGCGCGCCAGCAGACCGCCCCTGGTAAGCCGGAACAACATCTTGAGGGAGACGCCGCCGGGCACCGCCTTCAACCACGCATCAAACGGTCCGGACCCCCATAGCCCCATGTACACGTATTTGGTGGGCAGCGGGATGTCGTCACGGAGTCCGTGAAGCAGCGAGGTCTTTCCGGCTCCGTCCGGGGCCATGACCCCAAGCACTGGCGCGCGGCCCTTCAGTCTTGCGCCCAGCCGCCGTTCGGCCCGATTCAGCGTTGCGGTCCATAGCTGCGGCAGCAGCGTAGCAGGCTTGCCCCGGCGCATCCGGTTCCCCAAGTCAGGGATCCGGTCCCACTCCCCTGACTTGACTGCTGCGATGAGGCGGGCTGAGGTGCCTGCGCCCATCTGTTGGTCGATGTACAGGCCGATCGGGCCGCCGTCGGCCGCTGCGTCCGCCAGTGAGCGGGCAAGCCCTTGCCGGGAGGCTGGAATCCCGTCCTTGTCCAGGACCAGGTGCAGCAAGTGCAGCCATGCCTGGTCCTGGTGCTCCGGAACCCAGACCGGTCCACTTCGAACACGGCGGCGAAGGCATTCCGGCCCCAGCGATGTGTGGCATTGCTGGTACTTGCCGAAATCGATGTCCGCGACAATGTCGAGCTTCAGCCAGTACCGGTCCTCGATGGAATAGCGGAAGTAGAACCGGTGGCTTCCGCGTCCGCCTGCAAGGACGCGGCGGAATCCTGCGGATTCCATAAGTGCGTCCAGCCGGGGAAGGAGTTTCCGGTCCACCAGGATGTCCACATCGCCCGCGGGGCGCAGCAGATCGTCACTGCCCCTGAGCAGCAGCCAGGGCAACCCGCTCTCCTCCAGTGTCTTGAAGGCAAGGGCGATTGCCGGATGGATGCCGGCATCGCGCTCCGTGCCATCCTCCGTTACCGGGAAACTGTCTACTGCATCCACGAGGCACCCTCCAATCGGACGGATTCATCCGCTCCCGTCGGAAGGCTGTGAACCCGCAGCAAAGGTCCGGATAGTTGCCATGAGTGAGGGCAGGTGGTCATGGTCCGCTCTCTGCCCCCTGCGACTCATCAACAATGACTCTGTCCGTAGCGACGAGCCTACGTACGCCGGGGAGGCGGGGCACCAGTAGTCGGTACTCACTTTTGTGCCGGCGGTTACCGTCTCCGTCCCCAAGTAAAGGGCCAGGGATTACCGGGCTTCTGCTTCTACCGGGCGGTGTCCTCTACGCGGCAGTCCTGAAGAACAGCTCGGTCACGGCGGCCAGGCGGAGCGGATCGTCCACCCCGCAGAGCTCACGGGCGGAGTGCATGGACAGCAGCGGCACACCCACGTCCACGGTCCGGATGCCCAGGCGGGTGGCGGTGAGCGGTCCGATCGTGGACCCGCAGGGCATCACGTTGTTGGACACGAACTCCTGGTACGGCACGCCTGCCTCGCCGCACAGCCGTGCCCAGAAGGCGGCACCGAATGCGTCCGTGGCGTAACGCTGGTTGGCATTGATTTTCAGCAGCGGCCCGCCGTTCAGCACAGGGTGGTTGGCGGGGTCGTGACGTTCGGGGTAGTTCGGGTGGACGGCGTGCCCGGCGTCGGCAGAGAGGCAGAACGACGCCGCCAGGGCCTGCCGCCGCTGGCTCACCGTGGCGCCCAGGCCGTCGGAGATCCGCACCAGCACGTCTTCAAGGATTGGTCCGCACGCACCGGAGCGGGAGTTGGAGCCGATCTCCTCGTGGTCGAAGGCGGCCAGGACCGCTACCGGGCCGCCCGTTGCGCCGGAACCGGCGTGGGCAATCAACGCGGCCAGCCCTGCGTGCGTGGCCGAAAGGTTGTCCAGCCGCCCTGATGCGAAGAACTCCCCCTTGCCCCCGAAAACCGCAGGCGCCTGGGTGTCTGCAATGACGACGTCGTACCCGCCTATCTGGCCCGGGTCCACGGACGCGTCCTCGACTGACGCAGCCAGAACGCCCAGCAGGTCCGCGTCCGTCGGGTTCCCCAGCCCCCACACGGGGTTCATGTGGCGCTGCTTGTCCAGGGTGAGGCCCTCGTTCACCGCCCGGTCCAGGTGGATGGCCAGCTGCGGGAAGCGGAGCAGGGGCCCGGTGGCGGCAAGGTGCTCGGCGCCGTCAAGCATCACCAGCCGGCCCGCGAGCCGCAGCTCGCGGTCCAGCCAGGAGTTCAGCAGGGGGCCGCCGTAGATTTCCACCCCTGCCTGGAGCCAGCCATGCGCGCCGGTGGTGGGCCTGGGCTTGAGCTTGAACGACGGCGAATCGGTGTGCGCGCCGAGGATGTTGAAGCCCGTTGCCGGGCCCGCGCCTTCGGGGACCACCCACGCGATCAGGGCGCCGTCGCGGATGACGAAGAACGAGCCCGGGCCCCCCTCCCACGGCTGCAGCTCGTCCAGGCGGGTGAACCCCGCCTCCTCCAGCCGCCGGCCGCCCTCGTGGGCAGCGTGGAAGCTCGACGGCGAGGCGCTGACATAGGCGCCAAGGTCCTGGATGTGGTCTGCAGCAGAGGGGGGCAAAGGCATGCTCCCGAGTCTAGCGCCGCACCTTACTCGGCAGGTGCCGGTGCAGCTTCGGTTGCCACGGTCGGCTGTCCGGCGGCTGCTGCGCTCTTCCGCCGGTAGCGGAGCACGCCCACTGCCACCACGACGGCGGCCAGCGCCAGGCTGAGGAGCAGTGATTCCCGGGTGGATTCCACGATCACCATGCCGATGAGCAGCGCCACGATGCTGATGATCGCTGCCCAGGTGAGGTACGGGAAGAGCCACATCTTCAGCTGCAGGTCCTTGGCCGCGGCACCCATGCGGCGGCGGAGGACCAGCTGGGAGGCGGAGATGACCAGCCACACGAACAGTGCAATCGCGCCTGAGGTGTTGACCAGGAAGAGGAACACGGTGTCCGGGGCAATGTAGTTCAACCCGACCGTCACGAAGCCCACCACCGTGGAGGCCAGGACGGCGGCGGCGGGAACGCCGCGGCGGGAGATGCGGGTCCAGGAGCGCGGCGCGTCACCGCGGGTGGAGAGCGAGAACAGCATGCGGCTGGCGGTGTAAAGGCCGGAGTTAAGGCAGGAGAGCACCGAGGTGAGGACAACGACGTCCATGATGGTGCCGGCGCCGGGAATGCCGAACAGTTCGATGACGGCCACGTAGGGGCTCTTGGCCACGGAGGCGGAGTTCCAGGGGAGCAGGGTGACCACAATGGCAATGGAGCCGATGTAGAAGACCAGGATGCGCCACACGGTGGACTTCACGGCCTTCTTCACGGCGTCCACGGGGTTTTCGGATTCGCCGGCCGCGATGGTGGCGATCTCAGCGCCGAAGAAGGAAAAGACCACCACGAGAATTCCGGCCAGGACGGCACCCGGGCCGTTGGGCATGAACCCGCCGTTATTGACCAGGTTGCTCAGGCCGGGTGCGGGGACGCCGGGGATGAGTCCAAGGATGGCGGCGACGCCAAAGATGAGGAAGAGGACGATGGCCGCGACCTTGATGGACGCGAACCAGAACTCGAACTCGCCGTAGGACTTCACCGAACCGAGGTTGCTGAGCGTCAGCAGCACCATGAGGGCAAGGGCCCAGACCCACTGGTCAATGCCCGGCACCCACCGGTGCATGATGGCGGCACCGGCGGTGGCCTCGATGCCCAGGACGATGATCCAGAACCACGCGTAGAGCCAGCCGATGCTGAATCCCGCCCAACGGCCCAGGGCTTTGTCTGCATAGGTGGAGAAGGACCCGGTTTCCGGGTTGGCCGCGGCCATCTCCCCCAGCATGCGCATCACCAGGATCACCACCAGTCCTGCGGCTGCGTAGGCGACCAGGATGCCGGGACCGGCCTGCTGGATGGCTGCCCCCGAGCCGACGAAGAGTCCTGCACCAATGACGCCGGCAATGGCGATCATGGACAGGTGCCTGGGTTTTAGGGACTTTGAAAGTTGCTGGTCAGCATGCATGGAAGCGCCGTCCTGTTTTTGGGAAATAGCTGGGGTTGACCGACGGGCCTTGATGGACCACCGGCGGACCGTGTGGTGCACCACATCGTCGTTTCACCCTAGGTCCGCCATTATGCGCCTTGCTTTGTGCACTTCAACAGATCTGTCGCCGGCGAACAGGACGGCCCTCCAAGCCGGAACCATCAGGGGCAATAAAAGTTTCCTCCGGGGAATATTTGTAATGTGCCGGAAACCACGCGCCGGACTCCCGGCGCGTGGTCCGCTGCCGCTGTTCCCCTTACACGTCCCGCCGTTTCAGCATGAAGGCCGCCAGCAGGACGGGGACGACCACCCAAGCGCCGAGGACCAGCCCGGCTTGCCATGCCTCCAGCGTGTCCGGGACGTGCTGGGCTGCCGTCAGCGGCTCAACGGTATTGCCGGGGAGATACTTGCGGGCCTCCTTGAAGAAGTCCCCGGGGATGAGCTGGAAGGCGATCGGTGCCACGAAGAAGATGCCCACCAGGCTCATGATGCCGCCCGCGGAATTTCGAAGCAGCGTGCCCAGGGCCATGCCGATGGCGGCGACGGCTGCCACGTAGGCGCTGTTGACCAGGAGGAGCTTCACGGACTGGGAGCTGCCCAGGTCCAGCTTGAGGCCATAGTTGTCCAGGATGGGAACCGCCGCCAACCCGGCCACCCACGTGGAGGCGGCGGTGACCGCGAAGGAGCTCACCATCACCACCACCAGCTTGGCGGCGAAAGCGGGGAGCCGCTTAGGTACGGCCGCGAAGGTGGACCGGGCCATGCCCGTGGTGAATTCCGAGCTCATCAGGAGCACACCCAGGGAGCCCAGGATCAGTTGGGCGAAGGCGATACCGGAGGTGGGGGCGCTGATGGCAAGGTCTCCGCCCTGGGATGCCATCCGGGCGGCAGCCTGCGGATCCCGGGCGGCAGCATTCGTAAACTGGCCTGTCCCCCACGCGGACAGTGCGCCGAACCCCACCATGACCACTGCGGTCGCTGCAAGCAGGATCAGCGTGGAGAGGAGGCTGCGGAATTTGATGACTTCCGAGTTCAGGACCCGGAAGAAGGTGGGCCCGGGAAGAGACCGTCCGGCAGTGCGGGCGGTGGGCGCGGCGGGGGAGGACCCCGGCTCGCGCGAAGGGACGGATTCAGTGGTGGTTGAACTCATTACTTGCTTACCTCCGCAGCGGGCAGGGAGTGGTATTCGACGTCATCCTTGGTCAGTTCCATGTACGCCTCTTCGAGGCTGGCAACGAGCGGCGTGAGTTCGTACACCATGACGCGGTTCTCCAAGGCCGCCGCGGCGATGGCTTTCGGCTCCAGACCCGTCACTTCAAGCAGCTCCCGTTCCGGGACCTCGATGGCTGCACCCCGTCCGGCAAGCAACTGGTAGAGCCGGTCCGGCTCATCAGTGCGGACCCGGACACGTGACTGCCCCTTGCCCGTGATGATGTCCTGGATGGGTGCGTCGGCAATCACCCGGCCGCGGCCGATGACGATGAGGTGGTCGGCCGTCTGTGACATCTCGCTCATCAGGTGACTCGAGAGGAACACCGTGCGCCCCTGCCCGGCGAGGTAGCGCACCAGGTTTCGTACCCACACCACTCCCTCAGGGTCCAAACCGTTGACCGGTTCATCGAGGATGAGGGTCGGTGGGTCACCCAGCAGCGCCGCTGCTATGCCCAGGCGCTGGCCCATTCCCAATGAGAAGCCACCGGCCTTCTTGCGGGCCACCGCTTCGAGTCCGGTCATTTCGATTACTTCGTGCACCCTGGCTTTGGGGATGCCGTGCGTGGCCGCCATGGCCAGCAGGTGGTTGTAGGCGCTGCGGCTGGTGTGCACGGCTTTGGCGTCCAGCAGGGCGCCCACCTCACGCAGGGGGGCTTTGTGCCGGACGTAGGGCAGGCCGTTCACGGTGACAGCTCCCGACGTGGGCCGGTCCAGTCCCATGATCATGCGCATGGTGGTGGACTTGCCTGCCCCGTTGGGGCCCAGGAAGCCTGTGACCTGCCCTGCCCTGACGGTGAAACTAACGCCGGCCACGGCGGTTTTGGCGCCGTAGACCTTTGTCAGCCCGTTTGCCTCGATCATGAATCATCCTTTGAACGGGCAGCACGAGGGCTGCGGACGTTGTTGGGTGCAAATACCTTCCCCACGCTACCGAGGCCCGGGCAGGTTATTGCGTGAATCAGGGATGATTCAGGGGTGAATCAGGGTAGCGTTCCACCCTGAGCCTCCGATCAGGGGCGAGGCGAGTAATACGTCAACGCCCTGGGCCGGACCTTGTAGGCCACGCTACGGACACCGGCCAAGGCTTCTCCGTCCACTGCCAAGGCCATGGGTGCGCCGTCGGCGTCGATCCGCACCTCCGTGGCCTCCCGCAGGTGGGTGATTTTTGAGCTTGCCACCGTGCCCGTCAGGACGGACCAGAGCAGGCGCAGCCGGGCGAAGGATTCATCCGCGGTAATGAGCCGGACGTCAAGCACCCCGTCGTCCATTACCGGCCTGATCAGGGGTGCGTGGTCCCGCGGGTAGAAGCGGCCGCGCCCCAGGTAGGCAATCCACACTTTGTGCCGCTTCCCGTCCACCGCCAAGGTGGTGGGAGTGCCCGCGGAGAACGTGCGGAACATCGCCACCACGCCGGCCAGCGGCTTTCCGAGCGCGGGCTGCAGGTGCTCGCGCCGCCGCACGAAGTTGGGGTAGAGGCCGACGCTGGACGTGTTAAGCATGATCAACTCGGACACTTCGGGTTTTCCGGCCAGCCCGCGTTCAGCAGTGACCACCCCAAGGTCCGCCAACGCTGCCTCCCCTTTGGTTGCTGCCGCGACGGCTTCCTTCAGGCTGCCGGTTCCCGCGTCGCGGGCAAAGTGGTTCAAGGTCCCGCCCGGCAGGACCAGCAAGGGCAAAGAACGTTCGACGGCGGCAGCGGCCGCCGCGCCGACGGTTCCGTCGCCGCCCCACACGCCCAGGGCGCGGGTTCCCGGGAACTCCGCCGTGGCATGGATGCGCTGCACCAGGTCCTCCTCGGGCTGCACGGTGCATACATGCGCCTTTGGAAATACTTCCTGGAGTGCTGCGGCCGTCTCCTCCTTAAAGGAGCCGCCCAGTGTGTTGACCACGATGCTCAGGCCTTCACCGTCCGGCAGTTCGGGTGCACGGGTCCAGGCCCGGGTGGTTTGCGGGATGGGCGGGCGGACCGGCCACCAGTGGCGTGTCAGCAGCGCAGCGCCGGCGCCGAGGGCTGAACCGAACAGGACGTCGGACGGCCAGTGGGCGCCCGTGTGGACCCTTGAGTAGGCAACGCCCAGGGCGGCCGGAGCAAGGGCGGCTCCCAGGGCTGGTTGGACCAGGCCGGCACCCACCGCGAAAGCGATGGCGGAGGCTGAATGCCCGGATGGCATGGAGGAACTGGTGGGCTGTGGATGCACGAACCGGAAGACCGGCAAATGTTCAGGCAGTGGCCGCGTCCGGGGGAGCAGCGTCTTGAAAACCATGTTGGTCACTGCCGAGGCCACCCCCTGCGCGAGCAGGCCATGCAGCGCCGCCCGCCGCGTCTTGCCTGGAAAGACGGCCATGACCGCAGCCGTTCCAATCCACAACTTGCCCTGGTTGGCCGAGGCGGACAAGCGCCGAAAGAAAACGTCGTGGTTGCCGCCCGGCAAGTTGGAAACATGCCTCAGAAGGTATCTATCCAGGCGGCTCATCCAGGTGCGGCTCCTTGGCCTGCTGATTTGCATGTGATCACCCTAACCCCAACGGCTATTCCCGTTCAGTTGCCTCCTGCACCACGGGCTGCGCTTCAACCTGTAGTGGTCGGGCTGCACCTGCCAGCAGCAGGGCCACCAGGATCGGTGCCATGATCGCCAGCAGGGCGGAATGGATCCCGGTGAGGTCACCTAGGTAGCCCAGCAGCGGCGGTCCGGCCAGGAACGATATATACCCCAAGGTGGATACAACGGAAACACGGGCGGCGGACTGCTGGGGGTCGTCGGAGGCGGCCGACATGCCCATGGGGAAGGCAAGGGCGGCACCCACCCCCCAGAGGGCTGCGCCAACGCCGGCCAGCCAGATGTTGGATGCCAGGACAAAGAGGCCCAGTCCGGCGGCTGCGGCAGCCATGCTGGCCCGGAGCACTGCCACGCGTCCATACTTGTCGATGACCCGGCCACCAAGGAAGCGCATTGCTGTCATGGCCAGGACGAAGAGGGCGAACATGAGGGCGCCGGCGGACTCCGAGGTGGCCAGTCCGTCCACGGAGGCTTTGGCGATCCAATCGTTGCCTGCCCCCTCGGTGAGCGTAGCGCCCAGAACCACCACACCGATCAGCAGCGTCCTGCTGTCCCGCCACGCGGACGGTCCCCTGGCGGGCTTTGGCCCCCCTTCCACGGCAGCCGCTGCGAGGTGGGGGAGGAAATAGCGTGGCACCGTCAAGGCCACCACTACCACCACGGCGGCGATCACCAGGAGATGCAGCGGAAGGTCCACGCCCAATGTGGAAAGACCGGCCCCCACGAGGGCGCCCACAAAGGCACCGCCGCTGAATGCTGCATGGAACTGCGGCATGATGGTCCGCCGCAGCTTGTGCTCCACGTCGGCCCCTTCGATGTTCTGCGCCACGTCCCAGAGTCCAATGCCGATGCCGAAGAAGAACAGCGACACCGCTGTTCCGGGTATCGAGGTAGCCGAAAGCGACGCGGCGATTCCCGCCCCTGCGGCTGCTGCCAGCAAGCCGGCAAAGCGCACGGTATTGGCGGTGCCAATCCTTCCCACCACCAGTCCGGCGGTGGGAAGCGCCAGAAGGGAGCCGATGGCTGTGCACAGCAGCAACGTGCCCATCTGGCCGGACGTGATGTTCAGTGTCTGGGTGACGGCGGGAATTCGTGCGGCCCAACTGGCGAAGACAAGCCCGTTGATGCCGAAGACCACAAATGTCGCCGCGGCCGCTGCCCTCAGTCCTGGCTGCTGGCCCATGCCGGTGTCGGTGCTCATACGCTCACTACTTCCACAGAGTAATTTTCAAGTTGGGACTTTTCTGGAGCACTGAATTTACGGTCCGTCACGATGACGTCCACCCGGTCAAGGCCTGAGACCAGCACCCGGGCGGCCGCCTGCCATTTTCCCGCCGAGGCGGCCACCACCACGCGTGCCGCTGATTCCAGGCCTGCTTTCTTGACTGCGGCGTCGTCCAGGTCGTGGGCCAGCAGGCCGTCCCTGAAGTCCACGGCACAGGGCGTTAGGACAGCGGTATCGAAGCGCAGCGACCTGATGTTGGACTCCGCCAGGGGTCCACGGAAGGCCAGTTCTCCGGGGATTACGCTTCCACCGGGGAGCAACAGCGAGGCGCGGGAACCGGAAGCGTCGTGTTCCGCGGCCGCATTGAGGGCCTGCAGCGACATGGGCATCAGCGTCAGGTCGCGGCCTGCCAGCGCCCGCGCCACCTCCGTGGCTGTGCTTCCGCTGTCCAGCCAGACGTGCTCGCGGTCCGCCAACAAGCCCGCGACGGCCGTCGCGATGCGCTTCTTGGTGTCCCGGTCCTCCAGTTCACGCTGCCCGTAGCCGGGGTTTTGACCCTGGCCAATAAGGCTCCTGGCACCACCGTGGACCCTGCGGAGAACTCCATGGCCGGCCAAGACCTCCAGGTCCCGGCGGATGGTTGGACCGGACGCGCCACAGGCCTGCATGAGCTCTTCCACGCTGGCTTCTGACTGCCGGCGCAGGATGTCGGCGATGGCGCGGTGCCGCTCATCCGTCTTCATGATCAAATGCTATCAATTATTGATCATTTGATCACGACGAGAGAAGTGCCTACCGGTTGCTCTATCAGATATGGCGGCTAAACCCCCTAGATAGCAGCCATATCCGATAGAGCAACAGAGAACAGGGGCGCCCAGGCTGAGCAGTTCACGTCAGCGGGCGCGTTCAACCCTCTGCTCGTCCCACACCGGCTCCGCAGACTCGTAGACTTTTCCGTCCGAGCCGAACACCAGGAACCGGTCGAACGTCCGCGCGAACCAGCGGTCGTGTGTTACCGCCAGGACCGTCCCCTCGAAATGGTCGATGGCCCGCTCCAAAGCCTCGGCCGAGTGCAGGTCCAAGTTGTCGGTGGGCTCATCCAGCAGCAGCAGGGTGGCACCGCTGAGTTGCAGGAGCAGGATCTGGAACCGCGCCTGCTGGCCGCCGGAGAGCGACTCATACTTCTGCTCCGACTGCCCGGCCAGACCATAGCCGTCCAAGGCCCCCGCTGCGGCCTCACGGCCGAGTCCGGACCGGTGTTCGTCGCCGCGGTGAAGGATCTCCAGCAGTGTCTTGCCCAGCAGGTCGGGGCGGACGTGGGTCTGCGCAAAGAAGCCGGGCCGGATCCGTGCACCGAGCTTCACTGTCCCTTCGTGCGGCACCTCTGCGATCTCCACATCGGAAACCGGCAGGTGCTCGCGTTCGGGGTCGGTGCCGCCGGTGGCCAGCAGCCGCAGGAAGTGTGACTTGCCGGAGCCGTTGGAGCCAAGGACCCCCACCCGGTCCCCAAACCACACCTCGGTGGAGAACGGCTTCATGAGGCCCGTCAGCTCCAGCTTCTCCGCCACGATGGCGCGTTTGGCGGTGCGGCCTCCCTTGAGGCGCATCTGGACGTTCTGCTCGATGGGCAGGGCCTCCGGGGGCCCAACCTCAAGGAACTTGGCCAGCCGGGTCTGGGCCGCGTGGTAGCGGTTGGCCATGTCCGAGCGGAAGGCGGCCTTGTTCTTGTACATGTTGACGAGTTCCTTGAGCTTGATGTGCTCCTCATCCCAGCGTTTCCGGAGTTCTTCAAAGCGCGCGTTCCGGTCAGCCCGTGCCTCCACGTAGGATTCGAACCCGCCGCCGTGGATCCACGCACTGGCACCGTTGATCCCGGGCTCCAGGGTGACGATGCGTCCGGCCCCGTTGTTGAGCAGTTCCCGATCGTGGCTGATGAAGAACACGGTCTTCTTGGAGTCATTCAGCTTTTCCTCGAGCCAGCGCTTGCCCGGGACGTCCAGGTAGTTGTCCGGCTCGTCCAGCAGCAGGAGATCGTCCGGGCCGGCGAAGAGTGCCTCCAGCACCAGCCGCTTCTGCTCTCCGCCGGAAAGGCTCGACGCCGGCCGGTGCTGTGCGCGGTCAAAGGGCAGTCCCAGCGCGGCCATGCAGACCTCGTCCCAGACGGTTTCGACGTCGTAGCCGCCGGCATCCCCCCAGTCCACGATTGCCTGGGCGTACCGCATCTGGCTGGGTTCGTCGTCGTGTTCCACCATGGCCAGCTCTGCCGCGTCCACCTCGCGGGCAGCGGCCGCCAAGGCCGGGGGAGCGGCGGAAACCAGTAGGTCCCGGACGGTGGAGCCGTCCCGAACCTGGCCCACGAACTGGCGCATAATGCCCATGTTCCCGGAGCGCCCAATGACACCCTCATCGGGGGCCAGGTCCCCCGCAATGATCCTGAACAGCGTGGTCTTGCCGGTCCCGTTGGGCCCGATCAGGGCGGTCTTGGTGCCGTCCGGGACCTTGAAGGTCACCCCGTTGAGGAGCTGCGTGCCGTCGGAGAGGAAGTAGTCGATGCCGGAAACGTCAATATGGGCCACGACGTCAATCCTCCCATGCCGGCTCCTAGCCGGCGCCGGTGAGGAACTGCTTCAGCAGCGGTCCGGAGGTGGTGGCACCCAGTCCGCCGTCCTCCACGAACACAGCAACTGCCAGGTCGCCGTGCACCGCCACGATCCAGGCATGCGTCTTGGGCGGATTCTCGGTGCCGAACTCGGCGGTGCCGGTCTTGGCTCCTACCGGGGCGCCGGGAACGCTCGCGAGGAATCCTGCGTGGCCGGAGGTGACAACGGCGCGCATCATGTCAGCCAGCGAGGCAGCCTCCGCTGCCGTGATGGGCTTGTCCGACGCCGTCGAGGGCGCCTCGGCGGTGGCAGTCGCCGAAGGTTCCGCCGCCGGAGCGGTGGACCCTGCTGTCGTGCCGGCGGCGGGAGCACCGGCGTCGGGGTTCAGGACCAGCTGCGCCGAGACGGGCGCACCCTTCGCGACTGACCCGGCCATGATTGCCGCTGCCAGCGGGGAGAGCAGCACCTTGCCCTGGCCAATCATGGAGGCGGCGTGTTCGGTCCCCTGGGCCTGGCCGGGTACGGAACCCAGGAAGGCTTCCGCACCAAGTTTGGGCGCCTCAACCGCTACCCCCATTGACGTGGCGGCAGCTTCAAGCTGGCTCTGCGATACAGAGTCCCGCTGCGAGATGAAGGCAGTGTTGCAGGAGTGGGCGAAGGCATCCCGCAGCGCTACCGCCCCCAGGGAGGTCTCGGGGTAGCCTTCCGAGTTCTTGAAGGTGCGGCCGTCCACGGTGAGTGTGGGGGTGCACTGAACGATGGAATCCGGCGTCATCCCATTGCGGAACATGGCGAGCGAATCCACCATTTTGAAGATCGAACCAGGGGCGTACTGCCCCAGCATGGCGGTGTTGTAGCCGTTGCTGCCCGGCCCGGAGGCGGCTGCCAGGACGGCGCCGCTGGAGGGGCGGAGGGCCACGATGGCTGACGCCGGCTTCACTCCGTCCAGGGTGCTTTCGGCCAGCGTCTGCAGCCGGGGATCCAGGGTGGTCTTCAGCGGTGTCCCGGGCTTGGGCTCCACTTGGAAGAGGACGCGCCGGGGGTCGGTGCCTGCGGACTGGATCTGTTCACGGGTCAGGTCAGCCCGCTGGGCACGGACCACTACGGCATCCGATCCGCGGAGCTGCTGATCGTACTGCTGCTGGAGACCCCCAATGCCCGTCACATCGCCTGGGGCAAGCGTGCCTTTGGAGGCCTCGATCTGCTCGGCGCTGGCTTCCCCCACCGAGCCGAGCACGGCGCGGGCAAAAGTCCTGCTCGGGGCCAGGGGGACCGATGCCGGGATGCCCCGGGCGCCCGGGATGGCCTGGATCTGCTGGTCGGAGATGGTCCGGCCTTCTTCGCGCAGGGTGATGGCGGAAACAAAAGCCTGTGCGCCGGCTGCCTTGACCTGCTGCACGTAGGCCCCTGGATCAACCCCCACCAGTGCAGCCAGCTTGCCTGCGGAATCGGCGGGGTCGGCACCGCCCAGCTGCGGCTTGTCGATGCCCACGTTCACCACGGGACGGTAGGTCACCAGCGGGACGTCTCCGGCACCAAGGATATCGGCGCGCTTGGGGGACTGGGAGCCCTTGGTAACGATTTCGCTGTCCGCAAGGCCAGGTACCAGTATGGCCGGATCCCAGACGGTGAGCCACTTGCCGTCCGCCTTTTTGAAATTCGCCGCGACCGAGTACTTCCACTCCGCGTCGCCGAACTTCCAGGTGTAGTCCAAGGGTGCGGAGGCTTTGTCTCCGTCCAATGTGAGACCGCCGGCCCGGACCGTAGGCTTTTGCGGATCCAGAGCGGCGAAAACCTGGTGCAACTGATCGTTGGCTGCCGCGGCGTCCTTGCCGTCGAAAGCCACGGATCCGACATCAAGGGCCGAGACTGCGCCGGCCAGTTGCTGCGCCGCGGCTTCCGCCCCGGACTTTCCGTCGTCGCAGGCCACCAGCGAGGTTCCGAGAATGAGCGCAGCTATGGCAAGCGAAAGTTTTGTTGATTTCCCCATTGCGCCATTATCCCCCGGGACGGGCGGCCGGGATGCCGCTCACCTCCAGCCGTATTCGGCCGGGGAAACCTTCCGTGGAGACTCAGGCAGGGGCCAGGTCCGGAACCGGCAGTTTGAAGATGTCCCTGAGGGCGTACTTTGCCGCGTGCATCCCCGGCATGCCCGTCACGCCGGGACCGGGCGGGGTGGACGATGAACACAGGTAAACGCCCAACAGCGGCGTGCGCCACGGGACGGGGGAGACCACCGGCTTCTGGATCAGGCCGCGCACGTCCATGATGCCGGCGCTGAAGTCGCCCCCGATGTAGTTGCGGTTGTACTCAGCCAGCTCCGCAGCGGTGATGACGTGCGATTCCACCACCAGATCGCGGAAGCCCGGTGCGAAGCGTTCCAGCTGCTCAATAATCTGGCTGGTCATATCCTTTGTGGAGCCGGAGGGGACATGGCAGTAGGTCCACAGCGTGTGCCTGCCCGCTGGGGCACGGCTGGGATCGAAACGCGACGGCTGCGCCACGAGCACGTAGGGGCGTTCAGGATGACGCCCGGCGGCTACCTCATTCTCTGAGCGCGCCAACTCCGCCCGTGTGCCCCCCACATGGACGGTGCCGGCGTCGGAAAGTCCAGGTGCCTGCCACGGCACGGGCCCGGACAGGATGAAGTCCACCTTGCAGGAGCCGTTGCCGTACCGGAAGCGCTCAAGTGCCCGCCGGTAGTGCCCGGGAAGTGAGTCCCCTGCCATCTCCAGGAGCCCACGCGGAGCCACGTCCAGCAACGTGGCCCGGGCAGCAGGAAGCTGTTCCAGGCGGTCGATGGATGTTTCGGTGTGGATGACGCCTCCGTGCGCACGGATGTCATCCGCGAGTGCTGCTGCAATTGATGCGGATCCGCCGCGGGGGATCGGCCACCCGCCGGCGTGCCCCAGGGCACCCAGCATGAGACCCGCTCCGGAGGCCGCCAGGGAGGGCAAGTGGGAGATCGCGTGGGCCGCCACTCCGCTGATGAGGGCCGGCGCAAGCTCTTCGCGGAACCTGAGGTTCCACAGTCCGCTCCCCTGTTCCAAGGTCCGCAGCCCGTAGATACCCGCCACTAGCGGATTCCGGGGGACCCGAAGAAGCTGGTTCTGCGTGAAGTCCATGACGTCATTGATATTGCGGACCAGCGGCTCCATGAGCCTTCGGTAGGCCGGCCCGTCCTGGCCCAGGCCCTCCGCTGTCCTGTCCAGCGATTTGTAGGCCAATGCTGCCCTGCCGCCCTCCAGCGGTGAACCGAAGGACACCTCGGGCGTGATCAGCTCCACCCGCCGCGGCAGGTCAAAGGCACGGAAAAAAGGGGACGCAACAGCCATTGGGTGCACCGCCGAGCAGACGTCGTGGAAATGCCCTGGCTGCATCAACTCAGTGGTCCGGGTTCCGCCGCCGATCTTCGGTGCCGCCTCGAAGATTTCCACTGACAGCCCGGCCCGGGCCATCACTGCAGCTGCCGAGAGTCCGTTGGGGCCGGATCCTACTACCGCGACATCAGGCATGGGACCCGGCTTTCGAAGGGAGGGGCGAGGCTTTCGAAGGGTGTGACGAGCCCGCACGCCGTCGTAAAGGCATGCGGATGCCGTCGGGCGCGTTGGCGAAAGGGCCGCCGTGCGGATCGTCCAGGTGGTGGCGGCGGATGGGGTCGTATGTGGGGTCGTAGATGTCCCAAACGACGCGGGACATCAGGTAAGCCACAGCGGCCATGTGCGCAGCAACGGCCAGGACGTAATACGGCATGTCCAAGTTGTGCTGGGAGGAGCCTGCGCTGGTCACTTGTCCAAGGTACATCCAGATCGCGGCCCAATGCAGGGCTTCCACGCCCTGCCAGACCAGGAAGTCACGCCACCGCGGCCTGGCGAGGGCCAACAGCGGGATCAGCCACACCACGTACTGGGGCGAGTAGACCTTGCTGGTGAGGATGAAGGCCGCCACGATCAGGAAGGAGAGCTGAGCCAGGCGTGGGCGGCGGGGGGCGGTTACGGCAACAGCGGCGATCCCGGCACAGGCAAGGACAAAGAACCCGGCGGAAAGGACATTGACGGCCTCCGCGCTGAGCCCGGGCCATCCCACCCTTCCCGCCACCAGGTTGTACGCGAACCACGGTGAACTGTACCCGGCGCCCCTGTCAGCGCTGTATTGGAAGAAATAGGCCCACCCGGAAGGGTTGACGGCGGCGAACGGAAGGTTGACCACCAGCCACGAGGCCGCCGCGCTGCCGCCGGTCACCAGCAGCGGACGCCATCTTCCCGTGCGTACGGCAAGCAGCAGGATGGCTCCGAGCACCAGCAACGGATACAGCTTGGTGGCGGTGGCCAGGCCGATCAGGATGCCGGCCGCCACCGGCCGCTGCCGGGCAAAGAAGTACATCCCGAACGCAAGCAGGCAGGCAGCCCAAAGGTCCCAGTTGATAGTCCCGGCCAGCACAATCCCCGGAGCCAGTGCGATCATGGCCGCATCCCAGGGCCGACGCCCGGGCATGCGGGCGATAACCACCACGGTTGCCATGGCCACCGCCGCCAGGAGTACGACGTTGATGTCGAAGTAGGCCAGGGACCGGGCATTAGCGTCTCCACCGGGGACCAGCCAGGCAGTGATTCCGGCGATCAGTCCGATCAGCACTGGGTATTCGAACTGGCTTCCGCTGCCCAGGATGGGAAAGACACCTGCCGCCATGCCGCGGTCGCGGAACAGCTCCGGGAAGTCCGAGTAGCAGGTGGCGTAGAACTGGGTGGGTGTTTCCCAGCCGTTGGCCCGGCAGTAGCCCTTCAGCAAAATCCCCACCAACGCCGCCAGGGCGGTGAGGACAATGAGGACCCGCTCCACGGCATAGATGCCGGGGGAGACCACACCGGGGTCGGTCCGGGTTCCCAGCGGGCCGCCGATCACCTCGGTGAAATTCCGCAGGAAGGAGTCGCTGCGGCTGGGAACCACGATCCGGGACCGTCGTCCATCCTCCGGAGGCAGGGTCTCGTGCATGGGATCGAGCTTACAGCCGGCCCCGATCCTGCAGGATTAGCATCCGCAGGATTGGGGCCGCCTTTCAACGCAAGCCAGCCAGCTGCTGGTGCATGAGCACGAACACGTCGTTCCGATGTTGTTCCAGCAGGGCGCTGTTGAAGGAACTGCGGCGCTTAAGGGGACGGGACAGGAGTCCCACAAGTTTTTGCATCATGGATGCCACCTCCTTTCTTTGGTCGTCATGGGCCAAAGGGCATGGTGAATTAGCGCCACTTTCAGGCGCGCAAAAGTGCCTGAATAAAGGCGCGGGAATTCCACTAAAGGAATTGTGCGGAAACTGCGCGACTTTAGTGCAATTAAGAGGGATCTGACCCGCAAAACGGAAGCGCTATAAAGCCGGAGCACGATATCTCCGGATTCGGACTATCCCAAGAGAGAGCCGGAGCTATGCCAGCGGCTTTTTGGGGCAGTCGGTGAGAAGCGCAGCGGTCCGACTCCGGGCAGGAGCCAGGGCGGAAGCCTTAGCCGGAGTCCCGGCCGCGATGCTGGTGCCGGTTAGCGGCGCCGCAGCAGGCCCGGGAACGCCGCCGTGCGGCGGAAACCGGAGCAGACCGAAGCTACGCGTGCGGAATCAGCAAAGGCCGGGAAGGCATTGATGATGGCATTCCATTCGCCAGTCAAAGTCATCATTATCCCAACCTCCTTTTCTGCCGTCCGCTGCGTGGGTTGCAATGCGGTCTGGGACCCTGGAAGATCACCTGGGGTCAGGAATAAAGGTACCCCAGGAATGGCAGGAAGGCCAGTAATTTTCAGGAAAAGGTCAAGACTTCCTTGATTAAGAAGATTTAGAGGCCCCACCGCACAATAGCGGGCGTCTTTTTATCCCATCCCAAAGTGCACACCTTGGCGGTACCCAGGATAAAGTGCCGGCCTTCCGTGGGCGGCAATTCCAGCCAGCGCGCGGTAAGGATTCGGGAGAAATGTCCGTGTGCCACGATCAGCACGTTGTCCATTCCGGATTCCAGGACCCTGCCGATGATCTTGTCCGCCCGTGCCGCCACCTCATCGAGCGTCTCACCGTTGGGCACTCCGTGCGTCCAGATCAGGTAATCGGGGTTGTCCTTGCGGATCAGGTCCGAGCTGATGCCCTCGTAGTCGCCATAGTTCCATTCGACGGCAAGCGGTTCGTGCCGTGCGTCGGGGAAGCCCGCGAGTTCGGCCGTCCGCCGTGCCCGCCGCAACGGAGAGGTGAGCACCAGGTCGAAGTCGACGCCGTCCAGCACCTTGCGTGCCTCCACAGCCTGCTGCTCGCCTTCCACCGTCAGGGGAAGGTCGGTCAGGCCGGTGTACTGCCCGCTCTTGGACCATTCAGTTTCCCCGTGACGGAGGATCCAGAGCTGGGGGCGCGGGGCAAAGGCGGAATTAGTCACTTGGACTCCTCAACGGGTGAAGGTTCGACGACGGCGGGGGAGGCTTCGGCCCCGGGTCCGGCAGGTGCTGATTCAGGCTGTTCGGCCCACCAGCGGAGCAGGCGCGCCTCGGCTTCCTCCGTGGGCAGCGGTCCGTATTCCATCCGCTCATTGAGGAGGAACTTGTAGGCGCGGCCCACCACGGGGCCCGGCTTGAGTCCCAGGAGGGCCATGATCGCTGCGCCGTCCAGGTCGGGGCGCACGGCGTCCAGGGATTCCTGTTCGCGGAGCGCGGCGATCCTCGACTCCAGGTCGTCGTAGGCGAAGGCCAGACGTTCGGCCTTGCGCTGGTTCCGGGTGGTCACGTCGGAGCGGGTGAGCCGGTGCAGCCGTTCCAGCAGCGGACCGGCGTCGGTGACGTAGCGCCGCACAGCCGAGTCGCTCCAGCCTGCGTCACCGTAGCCATAGAAGCGCATGTGGAGCTCCACCAGCCGGGCCACGGCCTTGGTGGTGTCATTGTCGAACCGCAGCGCCTTCATCCTCTTGGTGGTGAGCTTGGCACCCACCATGTCGTGGTGCCGGAAGCTCACCGCACCGCCTGGTTCGAAGCGGCGCGTAGCCGGCTTCCCGACGTCGTGCATCAATGCTGCAAAGCGCAGCACAAAGTCCGGCCCGGGGACGGGGCCCTCCACGTCCGTTTCCAGTTCCGCTGCTTGTTCCAGGACCTGGAGGGAGTGCTGGTAGACGTCCTTGTGCCTGTGGTGCTCGTCGGATTCGAGGCGAAGGGCGGAGACCTCAGGCAGCACGTGCTCGGCCAGCCCGGTTTCCACCAGGAGGTCGATGCCTGCCCGCGGCCTGGCTCCGCAGACCAGCTTGACCAGTTCTTCCCGCACGCGTTCCGCTGAGATGATCTTGATCCGGTCGGCCATGCCGGTCATGGCCTCCCGGACATCGTCGCGGACAGAGACCCCCAATTGGGCGGCGAACCGCGCGGCCCGCATCATCCGCAGGGGGTCGTCCGAGAAGGACGCCTCGGGTGAACCCGGCGTGGCAAGCAGGGAGGCGTGGAGGTCCCGGACGCCGCCGAAGGGGTCCACCAGTTCCATCGAAGGCAGCTTCAGCGCCATGGCATTAATGGTGAAGTCCCGCCGGAGCAGGTCATCGGTGAGCGAGGAGCCGAATGCCACTACCGGTTTCCGGGAATCGGGGTCGTAGGCCTCGGCGCGGTACGTGGTGATCTCGATCTGGAAGCCGGCCTTGCGCATGCCGATGGTGCCGAAGGCCTTGCCGATCTCCCAGAAGTTGTCCGCCCATTTCTTGATCAGGGCCACGGTCTGGTCGGGGGTGGCGTCGGTGGTGAAGTCCAGGTCGGGGGAAGTCCGGCCGAGGAACAGGTCGCGCACGGGACCGCCCACCAGGGACAACTCGTGGCCGGCATCCACGAAACGCTGCCCGAGCTCAAGGACCACCGGATCCACCTTGAAGTCGACAGTGTGGGTATCAGTCTTGTGATGTGCGTGCGCCATAGTTCCTTAAGCTTGGCAGAAACCAGCGCCGCAGCAGTCCAAAATAACGTCAAGATCCGCGCTGGTTGGCGTTCAGTCCCCGAAAGTGCGTCATATCCCGT
>Ga0308170_10000622_pt1 | contig 41435 bp, 46 predicted proteins | sample PhyBR2_2_FD_202136 | JGI IMG/M metagenome (GOLD analysis project Ga0308170, IMG submission 202136) | Phyllosphere microbial communities from UC Gill Tract Community Farm, Albany, California, United States - DLSLSB.R2 | ecosystem: Host-associated > Plants > Phyllosphere > Unclassified | place... | reverse complement strand
TCCTACACCCTACCAAAAAGACAACATTGCTGGATTCTTATCGGTGGTCAGGGTTAAAGAAGAGCGAGATCAATTGAGGTGGAAACACTTGGTCAGCTGGATACCGGAAGAGATGGTACAAGGAACGAGTGATTTTGATGCCTATGTACTCGTAGAGCTCAGTTCCCGTAAGTTCCGAGTCGCTATTGCATTGTTTCCTTCTTTCGCTCACCTCGATCATGTCTCTCTCCTTCCCGTCCCAACAGAACACGAACGTGACATTCTCGTACATCTCGCGCCACCTACTCCTACTCCTACATCTTCGCTTCCCGCCACTTCGCCTCGGACACACGCTTTCTCCCATCCTCTCGACGCCGTTTATTCTTTCCAAGTTCAGCCTCCAACTCTAACGAAATGGGTCGGCACCGTCTCGATCTCGCTCTTCGGAGGCGCCATGTTACCGACTCTCCACTTCCGTGACGACGAGTCGAAATCGACCGTGCTCGACCAAGATCGAAGAGCTCAAGGATTGGGAGTTGGCGGCGGCAGATCTCAGGCTCCCATGCCTCTCGCTCCCTCATGGGGAGGAGAAGCTTTCCTCTCCCAGGTCAAGGGACAAGTTCGGCTCCTCCGTTCCGAGCTTGACCCATCAGTCTACCTCGTGAATCCTTCGGCCATCGACCTCGAGGCACATACGAAAGGCAAATCGTATGCTGAGGATGCTGTACCGAATGAAGCTCTTCGAGGAGTCAGGGCTCGAGTCGGAGAAGGACAACGAGGCAGTCGGCAACGAGACCAAGCTAGAACGAGTATCTTACATCAAAGTTCTCCTGTCTCTCAATCGTCTTCATCTACGGCTGCGAATGATTGGCCCGACGACCTCGACGCTCCTTCGAGGACCGGATCGGCAAGTCCGTCTTCTGGCGGTATGGACAATCTCACGTTCAGCGTTTTGAGCGGTTTCAGTCGAATCACAAGAAGGTATACCGTCTTCCTCTGCCCTTCCGAATGATTGGATCTTGCCGACACTGATCCGTTCTTGATCATTCACAGCGCGAAGAATATCTCACAACAAGCAGCGTCGACTGTTCTTTCTCATCCTCTCGCCAAACCTCTCGCAAAACACGTTCCGAAACCGATCGCTCAGTTCGCTTTCGCTCCTGGCGAGATCGCTTCTTTGGCAGAGTCTGCTGGTGTCGGAGTCAGTCGATCCTCCGCTCTTTTCAATCTGTAAAGGTACTGATTAGTCAGTCTTCGAAACAGGTTTACGACGGAGCTCGAGTCTACCTCGCGAAATGGGCAAGAATTGTGGCAGAAGAAGGAGAACGAGCCAGGAAAGCCGAGTATGGAGTGGATGATTCGAGTTTGCTGGAGGATGAAATGGGAGAGACGGGAGTATTCGAGGTTCTTTCGGTTCGTCCCCAACCCTCAGTTTCCTCTCTTTCATCGCACTGACACACTTCATTTCGCACAGAAAACATATCATATCGCTAAACCTCGTTCGACAAGAGCACCCAAAACTCCGATCTCACTCGAGGAATGGCACGCTTGGTTTCAACCCTCGACTGGTCAACTGCTCGTCTCTGAGCCTGAAGCGAAACGACGGATCTTCCAGAGAGGACTCGTGGATGACGACTGTCGGAAAGAGGTCTGGCCGTTCCTTCTCGGTGTTTACGGATGGGAAAGTACGAAGGAGGAAAGGAGAGTTGTGGCGGAACAAAAGAGGTGTGTTCCTCTTCGCTTCCCGATCATCTCACGAGCAGCACTGCTGACGTAGTTGGTTCTCCTTGACAGCGCGGAGTATGAAAGAGCGAAACGAAGCTGGATGAACGATGAGGCATTACACAAGACTGAGCGGTATCTCGAGGAAGATCATCGAGTCGGTGAGTCTCCTCGCCTTTTCATCCTTCGGTCTGTGACCTGCGACTGACCTTAGCGCATTCCCCTCAGAAATCGATTGTCGAAGAACAGATCGAACTCACCCAATGTTCGCAACTCCTGAACCAGTTCCGGGAGCTCCTGCTGCAGAGGACGACGGACGAGCTCACCCTCCATCGACACCCCATGTTCGGGCTACACACGACGTGCTCATGACGTGGGTCTTCGCTGCTCCACCCGCTCCTCCCTCCGCCTCCGACTCCTCAACTCCAGCCGCTCTCGATCCGACAACTTCACCTCGAGCTTACGTCCAAGGAATGTCGGACTTGTTCTCACCACTCTACGTGGTCCTCGACGGCGAACAATGGTTGGCGTACAGCTGTTTTGAAACAGTGATGGAGCGAAACTCGGACAACTTCAGGATGGATCAACTCGGGATGAAGAAGCAGTTGAGCGAATTGCAGAGTTTGATTCGAGTTATGGATCGAGGGTTATATCGACATTTCGGTAAGCAATCTCTCTGTCTTATCCTGATCGATAGCAATTGACGACAGTCACTTGATTAGAGCAAACCAACTCGCTGAATCTGTTCTTCGCCTACCGATGGCTTCTCACCTCTTACAAGCGAGAGTTCACGTTCGAAGATACCGTCAAGTTGTGGGAAGTCTTCTTCACCGATCACTTCGGCACTAGATTCCACCTTTTCTTCGCTCTCGCAATCCTCGAAGCGAATCGAGAAGTCATGATCAGATACCTCAGGGAGTTCGACGAGGTAAGTGTCTCTCCGTATTTGAGCTCGTCAGACTGCACTGACAGATACCTCAATCCGACAGATTCTGAAATACACCGTCGAGCTTTCCGGTACTCTCGACCTTCAAACTCTCCTCTCCGATGCGGAAGTTCTCTACCTCACCTTCCGACAAATCGTCAACAACGCTTCGTCCTCGTCTGTCAACAATTCTGCATCGAACGACGGTAGCGATGGCACTGGATTGAGACGAAGGAGACTCAGCGGTCATTTCCCGCCCAACGAAGAGGACAAGGAAGAGGCGAGAAGAGACAAGGTCAGAGAGAGGACGAAGAGGGAAGTGGAGGAATTGAAGGAGATGCTCCAATGAACGATTCGTGATCCTTTTGTATTTACATATTTTCGCCTGTTTCTTAGTGTTGCTCTGCTTCTCTATAACCTTCTTTCATACTTGTTGCCATGTACACATCATGTTTCCGTTGACATCGCTGGTCTCGAGTGATCGGAATACCTTGTGCGGACTTCTCGGAGAGTGTCAGAAGTGTGCAGCAGAGGATGGAGTAGACCTAGATTTCGAAGGTGAAGAAGAAGAAGACGAATCAGATTGATCTCAATCTCCATTCATGCTTCGACTTGGCTCGACTGGTCGAGAAGAAGGAATACATGAGAGCTAGGGAGAGACAGAATATGCCAATCATTTCATCGTTTCCCGCGAACTTTCTACATTCCGACGAATCATTGCCCTCGCGCGGTTCTCGTCGCTCGAGACGGATACCTAAAGATGGTATGGAACCTACTTGTCGACGTCGGCAAAAGATTGATTCAAGTGCAGTTGGAATCAAAAATTTGACCACTACGAGGATCGAACTCGCGATCTTGCCCTTAGGAGGGGCACGCCTTGCCACTGGGCCAAGCGGCCATGTCGTGCGGACCAGATTTGTATATATATATAGTCTAATCAAGGAGCCAAAGCAGCGGATCGTGATCTTTCTGCTTTCTGACGCAATTCCTACTCTTCTCTACCTCTCGCTGTATGTTGGGTCTGAGGTCTTGAGTCTCCTCATCGTATTGGCAGTGATCCCGAGAGGAAGAAGGGAACTAGTCATTTGAGGATGCGAGAATCGGCTACAGACAAGATCAGTCACTCGCGACGCTTTCGCTACTCTCACTCCCCTTGCTCCGAGTCTCAGTCTATCCGACGGTTATCCCCTTGAGGAGGACGGATCCTCTCGCCTTTCTGCGCGAAACGAAGCGTAATTTGCGATTCTCGACGATTTCGTAGAACGACCTCGACTTGACTTACCTAGGCGAGTGACCCTTTCTGCAGGTCTTTCGAGCAGAGTTGAAGACGCTGGCACCAGAAGAGCGGACAGGGTAAACGGCTACACTGCGAAACGTTCTTCTTTTGTCGTTTTGCAAGCCCACTTACTTTGAATCGACTGAACGAGGATCCACGCTTCCAAACAGCACCGATCGAAGCTTTGAGCCTCGAGAGTGACCAACGAGCAGACTCGAAGGAGGTTTGCCGTCGACAAGAAGGAAGAGAGTCAAGTCAGATTTCAAACTCACTTTCACTCTCTAATAAAGCTCTTCTTTCTCTCTCATCTGAAGACGCTCTCGAGAGAGAAGTAGAGACGAGCAAACAAATCGTCAACGATGCAGAGAGAGTGGGTACTGATCAAAACTAAAGCTAAATGATTGAGGGAAGCAAACAAATTCCCTCTTTTTCTTTCTTTCTTCCTCGACGACAACGGCGGTAGATACTCACGCCCTGTTCCCTTCCTTCCTCCATCTAATTTCCACCAGAGTGCATGAGAATGATAGGAGCGTCGAATTTTGAACGATTCTCGACTTCCTTCCAAGCTTCGTTGATTTGATCTTGTTCAAACTTGTATCGATTCGTAGGTACCTTGATGTTGTTCCTATCGAAGAGCTCGAGAGCTTTCTCGATCGATTTCGTATCGGCGAAACAAGGAGCTCGAATCGAGAGATCTTTGGCGATAATGTTGCCGAGAGGGAGTTGAACTTTGTCGTTTCGATGAGGGTTGAGAACGATCATTTGAGAACGGTAACGCATTCCATCTAGAAGTTCTTCGAGTCCTTGACGAGGTTGATCGACAGCTATACTCTCACGAGAAAGAGTCAGTCTCAAGTGAAAGAGAAAAGAAGAGAGAGAGAGCGGGAAAACTCACCGATAACGGCATGAGCTCCTCCTCTAGATCTCAACTCTTTCGCAATGTCCTGCTTTCCGCAGCAAAGCATATCTTGTTCTTGTAGACCGTAGTCTTGTGCTTTCCACCTTTCAGAAGTAGAGATGAGAATGAATTTGGAATCCTTCATCATTCGAGATTGACAGTTGCGAAGAATATCGAGAGCGAGTTTAGCGCAACCTCTGTTTTGATCGTTCATTCGTCGAAGGAGTCAGCTCGACTCAAGAGAGGAAGAGAGAGGAAAAGGAGAACTCACCCTTCTCCGTAAACGACGCAAACTCCAGATCCTTCGAATCCCATCCTCTTGTTGATCTCTTGACAACGTTGTTGATCTTCGTGTTCCATCTCACGTTCGAAGCGACGAAGTGAACCTATATCACTCAGTCAGAAGTCAGCTGAAAGTCGAGAGAGAGAAGAGAGAGAGAGGCTTACCATCGATCCTCGCTCCTTCGAAAGCTTGAACAACGATCTCTTCACGAGACTTTTGCTTGTCGTTGAGTTGACAGATGAATTGTTCATGAGCGACGCAGTACTCTCCAAGACCTCGGTGACTGAGGATAGCTGTCAACAGAGAAAGAAAGAAGGAGGTCAGCTCAACTCCCTCTGAGAGAGAGATAAAGAGTTTGAGCTTACCAACGACGTGTTGACCTTGTTTGAAGTGTTTGACTCCTTGACCTACCTGAACAATTTCTCCTACAACGTTTGATCCAGGAGTAGTAGGGTAATGAACTTTTCCAATCAAGTTGTAACGAGAGATGTTGTCACTTATCATCCTCAAGAGAGAGAGTCAGTTTCCTCAGACGACGACGACTAGGAAGAGAAGACAGAGTTGAGCTTACGTCGAGTTGAGACCAGCAACGTGAACTTTGATAACGACTTCTCCATGTTGAGGATTCCTCCATTCGACGTTCTTGATTTCGAGGTGTTGAGCGTTCTCTTTTGGCCAAACGGCAGCTTTGTATTGTTGAGGGTGTTCGAAGCTTGAAGCAGACATGGTAGTAGATGCGAAGAGTGAAGTGAGGTGGTGAATCTTGAATGACTTTTTGAAGAGTTGAGATGAGTGTGAAGAGGAAGAGGGAAAGAGAAGAGAGCAAAAGTTGAGAAGTTGAGGAACTCGAAACAAGGGAGGGAAATAAAGGCTGAAGAGGGAATAGACGCAAAAGTGAAAAAGTCAACGCAAAGTTTTCGAAACTTTCGCTGTTGATAGTCCTCACTCTCAGCTATCTCGTACTGCTCTCCGATCTTGTGTATCTCCTGTAGAGAGGGAGAAAGTTCTCGAAGAAAGAGAAGGAAGGACGAAGATCGGAAGGACAGGGACTGAGCGGCGTTCGTCGAAGAGGTCTTCGCTTTTTCGCTGTGGAGGATCTCCCTCTGGATTGAGAAGGAGGATAGCGACGAGGATAGCTATAAAGCTGGAGAGAGCCTGGTAGAGGACATGTGAGAGTGTCAGTGAAGTGAAGTGAAGCGAGAAGAAGGGAGAAAGAAGCGGAGAAGCACGAGCGAATTTGTACCAAATCTCACTCTCGTCGACTTGAATCATCAGCGACGACGACAACGACGATATTACACTCAGCTGAATCGACAGAGAAGGTGCGTCTGTGAGTAGGTGTCGAGGAGAAAGTCGAGCGATCTTGTCGACTTTGCGAAAGAACCAAGCAGATTCGAATGGGATTTCGAGAGGAGAAGAGCGTCTCATGGGTGGATCAAGCTGGCGTTTGAAGCGTCTGAGGTATCCCTCGAGGAGGGAGTAGGCATTTCAGCGAGGGAGGAAGCGGAGCTTGACGAGAGCTCTCTTTGTTCTTCGAAACACGAGAATTCGACCTTGAGCTGGATCGAGATTGGGAGCGTGACTTTTCGACTTCAACGAGTAGTCTTACCATTAGAGAGTCGTCGGCTTTTCGAGTGAAAGCTTGATGTTGAAAGCGTGACCTCTTGATCTTGAAGTTGATCTTGAGGAATCTTCCTACTTCATCTCTCCTGGCCTCGTTCTGGTAGTCACGTGTCTAGCTCATTTGTATAGCCTTGTATGGGGCTGCCTAGAGCCAGTAGCGTGCTAGCGGGTTGGGCTGAGAGGACAGAGAGGAAGTAGACAGAGGTAAGCTGAAAGTCGACGATTGCTGGAATTCGAAAATGACCGTCTTGAACCCTGGATTGACGAGTTTCGCTTGAGTCGTGAGTATACGTACTTCGATGAGGAACGTTCTTAACGAGTTCAACGCAGTAGCCTTGTTGTCGAGAGGTCGAGGAGTTTGATCAAAAATTCGTTGACGACTTCGTTTCACAGAGATGTGGAGACGGTCGCGAGAGTATTCTTGAGCTTATAGTATCCTACCTGTCTCCTCTGTTCGACTAACTGAGCCGTAGAAGCGGAGGCGTCTCTGCTCGAAGATGAAGCTGAAAGTCGACAGAGGTGGTCGTCTTGACGATGCGAGTGAGCATCTAGCAATCTTCCTGCAGTATCGTGATTGATTCGGAGTGAGGGAGAGGGTTTCGAGTCGAGAGTGAGGGAGGAAGGAGGAAAAGAGACGAATCGCTCAACTTTCTCGAGGGAAGGAGGGCAGATACAACCCAACAAAAAGGCTGAAAGACCGTCAGACGGAAGCTACAGTAATCAGCAACTGCTCTGCTCGAGATTAGCAAAATCGTTGCGATCGAAGACTTTCCAGATGTTTGCGAAACTTTCGCTTTTCCGTACGTTTCGAATGGCTTGCGTTCTCTGTGCGAGCATCGTGGTGCTAGACCTCAACCGTATCCGATCTACGTCGAGCACACGAGAACGCCCGAAACCTGCTCCTGGTAGTGACGCGAGAGTTGAAGATGAAAGGTCGAGTAGACGATTTTGTTTTCACAGCAAAGAACAAATGATAGCGTAAAGAGCAGAGGGGTAAAAAGCAAGTGCAAGAAGATGAATAGTAGTAGTCGAGGGAAGAGGAGGAGGAGGTAGGTAAATCTATCGGATAAAGAAGGGGTTCGAGGGAGACTGAATGTTGACCGTTTACTTCTTCTCGGGGGCAGCACCGGTGGTAGGGAGACCGACGGCGACTACAGCACGTTGGAATGGGGTCAGTCAGATATAGGAGCAGGTAGAGAGAGAATGAGACTAACCCTTGAAGGAGTCGTAGATGAGCCATTGAAGAGCGGTGAGGGTACCGATCATGAAGATACGGGTACCGAGACCGGCCCAGAGTCCGGGGAAACCGATCTCGGAATAGATGGAACCGACGGTAGGCTTGGTTTGACCGGCCTTGAGAGGGGCGTTGAGCTAAACATTCGGAAGTTAAAAAGTTAGATCAAACTTCTAGGTTATGAGAAGAGTATGAATCCACTTCCCTTGGAGACCATCGTGTCGGCAGGGTGAGAGACGACAGCGCAGAAGACACCAGCAATGTAACTGAAGAGGAAACAGGGATTAGAAAGTCAGTCTAAAAAATTACCATGGTGTCGGAAAAAGTGACCATAGTGTCGGTGAAATTGAACTCACCCAGCAGCAGCGGAGACACCGAGTTGCTCAACCTTGTTGTAAGTAGCCTTGGGCTTGCCAATGAAATCGTAGATAGCGGCGACGGTAGCTTCGAAGGACCAGCTGAACAAAAAGTCAAAGATCGACGTCAGTTTTATCGGAACCAGCAGAGGAGGAATAGAGAGAGAAAGTTGTTACGTACAACTTCATCATGGTGTAGGGAATTTGACGAGACCAGAGGGAAGGAAGGGACTTGTAGAGACTGTTTGCCAAAAATCGTCAACTTTCCTTTCGGTTGTTGTTAACCCAGATCATTCACGTACGCTCCAACACCTTCAGCGGCGACGACCTTGTTGATACCGGAGACAGCAGAGTTGGCGAAAGGAGGGAAGGTGGTTTGCATGCGGACCTTGACGGTCTCCATGGGGACGAGGGCGATATCGGCGAGGAATTCAGCAGAGGCGGAACCGGCAAGGAAGATGAGCGACTTGTACTTGACGGCGTTTTCGGGGCCGGCCATGTCGGCGTAGGTCTTCTTGAAGTACTCGTAGAAACCGTACTTGGCGGCTCCTTGCATCGAGTAACCGATCAAAGTAGGACCGAAACCGGTGCTAAACAACGGCGGATCTCCATCAACAACGTCATAAGTGACAGAGAGCAGTACAAGACGTACTAGAGACCCCTGAATCCACCCTCAGTAGCCATGATCTTCTTCCATCCGTCAGTGTTTGACTTGTAAAGGTTCTTGTCAACCTGTATTTGCCAGCTCTACGTCAGCTCCATGGTCGCTAGATGTCCGAAGTAGTTCAACGTACCTGCTTTCGGCACTTGACGAGATCGAGAGGAGTGACAAAGGCGTGGGTAGTTCCGCAAGCGAGGACACCACCGAGAGTGCAAGCGGCGTAGTATTTGCCAGAGTAGAGCTCGATAGCCTTAGGGTTGACCTTGGATCCAGCACGGGCAGCCTCTGTTTCACGTCGATTCAAGTTGGATCAGAAATCGAAACTTGAAAATGCGGAGTTGTCAGATTGGAAAAGGTTTCCACTCACCATCCTTGACGGCAGACTTGGCACCAGCGAGCTTGTCTCCAGCCTTCTATATATCATGGATATACACAGAATACAATCAGCGAATGACCGGAAGCAGGAGACAGAGGAGGACTCCGACACGAGCCGAGGGAAAAAGGGAAAAAGAAATGAGTGAAACGTACGGAAGCAGCGTTGGAAGCCTCAGACTTGAGTTGCTCAGCCTTAGCCTTGGCGTCTAATGCATTTGCGAAGAGTCAGTAAGTCGTTTGGATGAGTGAGGTTGGGAATTGTGAGAAGTGAAACGCACCATCGACGACCGAAGCAGAGACACCTCCGAGAGAGAGAGTAGGAAGGGCAGGGGTTTGGAAAGAGCCCGAGACGAGACCTGAGAGAAGGTGAGAGACCATGGTGTGTAGGAGGAGTGGAGGTGGACGACTTGGTGGGAGCAACAAACTCTCTCCAAAGTTTTTTCGCTCTCCCTTCGATAATTATTCGAGACATCGATTTCGCAACCAAATCAGAGCTTCGTTTTGACGACTGGGACGCAATGAGTACATGTTACAACATCTATCCGAATCCGAGAAAATCTAGTGCAATGACCCATCTCTAGAAATGCATTCCAACATGGCTTCAACCGCAGAGCTCACCGGTCCTATCAAGTTGGAGAGAGGTAGCGTCAGTTAGAGTTACACACGGCGGATTGGCAGGAGACGTACCTCCGAAACCAGGTTGCTCGAGTTCCGATTCGAGTTCGTTGTCAAAGAGTTTTCGCAATCCATTAACGAGAACACCGATACGAGGCCAAGCTCGCATGTGAACCCATTCATCCGCTGAGAGATGAACAGTGACTCCTCGTTCGAGCTCCATCGTGACGTGGCCAGGCGAGAACAGGAGAACAGCATAGAGCGGAACCTGCGGAAGAAGACAAGAGAATCAGCGTGTTTCGAAGCTGCTGATGTGAGACCCCCGACACACCTCTGTAGCATCTCGTAGGAAAGGTTTCGTCGTAACGTGCTTGTTGAAGTAGGTAGCGAAGGGAGTCGCGAAACGGGTTTCGGAGAAGAGCAGAGAAGTCGGATGTAGGAAAACTCGTCCTAGATCAGCTCAACATTTCATCAGCGACGTTGACGCCTCGAAGATAGTATCAAGTGCGCGTACCTTCCTCCTTCTCGTAGAACTTGACTTCACGACTCTCTCGTTCTCGTTCGATAGCTCCTCCAATTCCCTTGTCGAAAACCGCTTTTGGAAGCTTGACCTTGACGAGCCGAGCTGTTCCAGCGTAAATGATCGCCTTGAGTAGGTTCTCGTTCTGACTGTTGTCGTTGAATGCGGGATCCGAGGCCGAGCAATGAATTGGAATGAATCCGACGGAGGCGAGAGCTGAGAGGTAATCGTTGCGCAGTGACAACACATCTCGGAAGGTCGAGGGTGAGATATAGTTCTGTAGAGGCTTCGGCATCAGCTTCCGAAGAAAGTCGAAAATGGTAACGGAGAAGCTGACCTCGTCGAGGAAATGTCGCAAAGCTGCCGAACCGTCTTTCTTGGCGGACAGGCAAGCTTCGAAAGCTTTCGCGTCACTGAGTAAGTCGGAACGACTCGTGTAGAACGATTGTCGAGCTCTGCCGGATCAGAACGATTAGCGAGATTCCATTGATGGAGTTTGCTCAGAGCTTACTTTTTCGACTCTTCCCTCTTCTCTTGCGGATTCAGGAAGAAGGGCTTGCTCGAGAGAAGCGCAACTATTGTGAGAATCTGATAGAAAAGAAACACAGTCGGATCGTCAATGAGCGTGAGCAAGCATGGCACTCAGGGCGGACATACGAGAGGAACGTACAGGATCTAGGCAACGGAAGATGGCAGCGAGCACGAGCATCTGCCGAAGCGAGAGAAAGAAAGCCATCAGCCCGTGGCTTAAATCGAGGGCAAGTACGGAGTAGAGCGAACTCACCTTTGCGAGTCGAAGATCCACCGGAATCATAGCGAGATGGCAACCGAGAGGAGTCAATTTGGCAGACAGTTCGTTCTTTGCCTCCTTGACTTCGACGGCTCCGAGTAAACGAAGAGTCGCCCAGGCCGTCTCGATCGCCTTCACTTGCGGTGGATCGAGCGCTTTCGAAAGATAATCACGAACATCTGCATCTGGTCGAGTCGACTTGATCTGGAGGAGGAGAGATTCGAGAGGAGTACGCTTGATTTCGGGAAGCGGTTGAGCGGCCATCGAGTTTGTGTCGACGTAACGAGTGAATAGTTCTGTCGGCAAATTTCACAAAGTCAGTTTCGATTCTTCGTAAGCGGTTCTTCGTAACTTACTGAAGCATTCTCCAGGTCTTGTTCGACCAGCCCTACCCCTTCTCTGTCGTCCTGAAGCTCGACTCGTCCATTGTTCGACCAATCTCGTCACACCTGTTTCCGCATCGAAAGTATTCTCCTTGACTCGACCAGAATCGACGACGTAAACGATACCATCAATTGTGATAGAGGTCTCTGCTACGTTCGTGGCGACCACGACTTTCCGCTTCCCGGGGGGTGTAGGGCGGAAAACGAGAGTTTGCTCGGCAGTCGTCAAGTTGGCGTGCAAGGGAAGAACGAGGAGCGAATTTGACATGGAGGAAGAGACGGCTGCTCGAATAGCGGCGATACTCTGCGAGATTTCCATGACTCCGCTGACGAAAACGAGAACGTCGCCTCCGACATCTTGCGATCTGTCGAGGCAGTAAGCGACCTATCGAAGTAGAAAGCGTCAGTGCTCGGCACATCGTTTGCGCTGAGCGATACGAGGGCAAGAGTGAGAGTGCAACCAACCGTGGCTCCGACGACGTTGAAGTCGATCTTCTCTGCTCGGGAGAGGTTCTCGAGAGTACCGAGAGATTTGACATCTCGCTCCGAAACGCCTTCTTCGATGAAGCTGCTATGCATACGATCAATTTGTGCTTGTGTGGCTTTCCGAGCGGGCTTGGCGGTAGCTTGTAACTTGTAGGAAGAGATGAGAGTCGGAAGATATGACTCGAGGTAATGATCTTGAACAGGATGTGTGAATCTGTGAGCGTGTTTCCGTCAGTCACTGCGATATTTCTTATTGAGAGTGCGTTTCGTACCCTGGAATCTCGATCACAGGGGCACCACTGAAGTAATCCGAGAACTGTTTCTGGTTGATCGTCGCTGACATCTGCACAGAGTTGCCAACTCAGCATCGAGCGTAACAACAGAAGGAAAAGATATTAGCTCACAAGAATGACCTTGATCTTCGGGTTCCTGACAAGGATGTCTCGAAGCTCGAGAAGCAAGAAATCGGAATCTACACTTCGCTCGTGCACCTATGGAATCGAAAAGATTAGTCTACTCCCTTGGATCGAGTTCACTGATAGAACTCACCTCATCGATGAAGATATGGCTGACGCCATCTAGATCAGGATCACCTCCTCGACTCAGTCTCGCAAGAATGACTCCCGTTGTGCAGAACAACGCTCGACACTCCCGGCTCGCTTTCCTTTCTCCTCGAATCGCATAACCGACAAGGCCTCGGTTCGTGTTCGAGTTGACATCTTCGCAACGTTCATTCGCGACTCGAGAAGCGACACCAATGGCAGAAACTCGTCGAGGTTGAGTGACTACGATCGATGTTGAAGCTCCTATCGAATTGAGGATAGCATCCTCCAGTACGAAAGCGGGGACTGGATCAAGATCAATCAGTGCATGACTCGGGCGAAAGTAAAGGCAAGACTCACCTTGAGTAGTTTTTCCAGAACCGGTTTCTCCACACACGATCACCACTCGTTGCTTCTTGATCAAGTTGACTATCTTCTCCTTCATCGACCATGCAGGCAATCGCTTCCTCTGTTCCAACATCTTTTTGTACCCTTGAGTCTCGCATAGTCGTTCGAAATCAGCCTTGATCGACGCGTGTTCTGCTGCTGTCGGTTCTCTTCGAGCTCGCCGTGTTTGCTGAACTTGTGTTTGTTTCGTCGTGCGAGAAGAGGAATCGATGGTTGTAGAACTCGAAGTGGAGGCGACGTTGAGACGAGCGAGGACGGATCGTTCATCAGGAGGATTTTCGATAGCTTGACGAACATTCTCCTCCAAGTAAGCGACCATTTCTCCGACGACGCCACCGTAGCCTGATCGAACGAGTTCCATCCAAGTCTCGCCGTGTTCTGTTGACGAAGGGAGGAATTGACGGGCGAGGAGCGAAAGGAGGTGAAGGCGGATGTAGGGAGGTAAAGTTGGAGAATGAACGAAGAAAGTCGGGAGATGAGGCAGTTGTGAAGGGTCTTCTTCGAGAGTAGGGGAAGGGTAGAGCGAGCTTCGATGAAGAACGATCTTGAGCGTAACATGATCGGCACCAGGTGAAGGAATGAGAATTTCGCAACCTTGTCCGTTCGCAATTCTTCGGAACCTGGACCCAAAGATCCCCTCCAATCCCATCAATTCGTCACTTCTTCGTTCCCTCAGCTCTTCAACTTCCGACTCGCTCAAATCATCTCGATTCTTCCACCCTTCGACGAGATTCGCTTCTGATAAGCCCGCTTCACTCGCCTCAGATCCCATCAATCTCCGCACCAACACGTCGAGTACTTTCTCTTCCGATTCATCGACTCCCTCGAGCTTCATGACTCCTTCGACCCATTCCACTGGTGTTCCGACATCCCTCGCGATCTTCTCTGCTTTCCATACTCTGCCCAACTCCGTCGAGTCTTTGGCAGTCGCGTTCCGGATCGTAGCGTCTGCTGGTTTCGAGCTCTTGAACGACTGAGGTAGATCTGATTCTGGGACGATGAGATGAAGATGGGAGAAGACTGAATTCCGTATGGTTTCGTCAGGGGTTCGGGTCGATCTAGAGAGGTTGAGCGCTCTCCGTACATGTCCAATACGGAACCCAGTAGCGACAAGTTCGGATTCGAGTGCGAGTTCTTCGGAAGTATGAGGTACGTCGGTTTCTTCTGAATGATCGTTTTGGGAGTCTCCATTTCCGGTATCGGGAGGTAGAGCATCTCGAACAGTTCGTTCGACGAGGTCTCGAAGGGAAGTCGGCATTCGAACTTCGGGCGCTTCAGACCAGGATTTTGTGAGAGGTCGAACGACGGGTTGCTGGGAAGGGACGAGGCCGAGTCGAGCGAGTTTGGAAGGGGTGGCAGATCGAGAGGTAGAAGCTGAGCCGGCTTCGGAGGTCGAAGCGCGAGAAGTAGAGCCGGAGGGAGGTTGCGAAGATTGATGGGAAGAGGAAGGAGGAGGAGGAGCTGCCGCCGCGGTTTCGAAAGGGGTCAAACTCCATAACCAGGTCTTGTTGGGTGTCGAAGCAGCTTTCTCCTTCTCGAGTGCCGAATAGTAGTCTCGAACTTGAGGAGGAAGCTGTAGATTCAGTCGAAGATTGTTCGAGAATCGATACATGGCGTAGACTGAAGCCCAGTGTCTGCGCACTTTGAGAGTCAGACGTCATCCTTTATGTGGAGGAGTAGAGAGAGAGAAGGTGCTAACTTTGCTTCCATTGCATTTGGCTTCTCTACAGCGATCGGAGAAGGAGGAGGAGGTGGTTTCATGTAGACTGTCTCGTAATCTCCACTCTTTGGATGTTTCCTCTTGAGTGTGACACTCGCTGTCCAACTCCCAGGTGTGGTCCCTCTCTTTGGATCGACTGTGGGCCTCTCCCATCCATTCTTTTGACATCTTTCCGAAAGTAACGATAGAGGCGTCTTGTAGCCCGTCGGAAACAATGGCGGGGCTTGACCTGGTTCTAAAGGAGGTTTGGTGGATCCTGCGTTGCCAGATTTGACTATGTTGGCCTTGCGTCGAACTGGGGGAGCTGGAGTTGGCGGATTCGCAGAAGATTGCACACTGTCGCTCTTGGTCTTCCCCATGGTCGATTCTACCCACCTCTATAGCCTTCCTGAGCCTACCGCGATGCCTTTGAGAAGAATTGGAGCTGATCGGGTGAGAGGTGGAAGGGGAAGATTTGCTTGAACTGAGGATTCTCTTTCCCTTCAACTTTCACCTCGACATTTGCTTGTACAGCTCTCGGCTTGTCACTGAGCTCTAATATGGCTTCAGTGAATCCACCAGGGAGCGCACCGCCTCCCCCAACAGCTCCAACTCCTTCCCTCGCTTCTTCAGCAGTTCCCTCATCTCAACCTCGTAATCCTCCCTATCCACAACAACCGCAACGTACTACTCCTGTAGCTCCATCTCAGCCCTCTCTAGTCCCTTCACTGCAAGCTCAACCAGCTGGAACACCTTCAGCAGCGAATAGTGCTAGTTTACGCCCACTCAATGTTCGAGGTGAATCTCTATCTCTCTCTCGTTCAGACTGAAAGGGAAGCTGACCTAGGATTTAATACGCTGCTAGATGCTCTACAATATCTCGATAGGGTCAAGCAGCAGTTTGCGAACGAGTATGAAGGTATGTTTGAACTTGTTCTCTATCTCTCCTCTCTCGCCTCGTCTGCTCTGGTTTAGCTTGAGGCAGGCACATTAGAGTAACATGCTTACCCAAGACCATTGCTACACAGTCTACGACCAGTTCTTGACGTGAATCCTCCCTCTTTTACCCCGCATTTTTTCCCTTTGCGTGAACTGACTTTGGGATTTCGCAAAAAACAGCATCATGAAGGATTTCAAGACTCAAAAGTTAGTCTTCCCTCTTCATGTACATACACACAGAGAGCTCACCATGAACCCCGCAATCTTTGCAGCATCGACACTCCCGGAGTTATCGATCGCGTTTCTACCCTTTTCAGAGGTCATCCTTCGCTCATTCAGGGCTTCAACACTTTCCTTCCTCCCGGTTATCGAATCGAATGTCGTGTATCTACGAATGCAGATGGAACTACTGGGGGACCCGGGAGTAGCAATGTGATCACAGTCACGACACCTTTAGGAGTTACGACGAGAACTCAGGCGGTTACCGGTCCAGCTTCTTCAGTACCAACTCCGAATTCAGCAGGATCTTCCTCTACCCTTCCTCCTCACTCCTCTGCTCAACCTTCCTCGTCCCATCCTCCTGCTCCTATCCCTCGTTCAGCCTCGACTTCTTCCTCCTCGATTCCCGCTCCAGCTTCGACTGCCGGATCAAGTCGTCTCCCTCCCCTTCCAAATATTCCCGCTCCACCTGCTCCTCCCCGAGCTATATCTCCTCCGGCCCCGATCCCTCCCTTCGGCACTGGACCGAATAATCGAGAACGAGGAGGAGCGCAAACCTGGCAACAACAGCAACAGAACGGAGCTGGAGTTTACGGAGCTGGAGTCAACGGTGGTGCTAGAGGACGTCAGACGAGTCAAGGAGCTCTCTCGGTACAGCAGCAGCAGCAGCAGCAACAGCCGAGTCAACGACCAGCAGTTCAACCGAATCAGTCGATCAAGCCGACCCCGATCGCTCGAGCACCTTCGCAGGATCAAGCTGCTCCTCCTCGCTCTCAGCCTGTCGCTCACGCACCGACTCCTCCCGCCGCTACTGCTGCTCAATCGCAAGCTGAAACACCGACATCAGCCGCTCCCGCTCAACCTCAGATCATGGAGTTCAATCACGCAATCACCTACGTCAACAAGATCAAGACGAGGTTTGCGAAGGAACCAGAGACGTACAAGACTTTCTTGGAGATCCTTCAGACTTATCAGAAAGATGGAAGACCAATTCAAGAGGTGAGGTCATCCGTCACTCTCCTTTATTCGAATTTCGCACGCCGGCTGACTCACTCTCACTCGGCTCACAGGTGTATCAACAAGTAACAGCACTCTTCCGAGACGCTCCTGACCTCCTCGACGAATTCAAAGCTTTCTTACCCGACACCTCTGGAGAAACTGCTCAACAGCCTCCTCCAGCTGCAGTGTCGCCAACGAAGCAGAAGAGTAATATGGGCAAACCTCTCGCCAGTACCAGCCGGAAACCAACAGAACAAGGCCTCGAGAAGAAGAAGCGAGCAGCGCCTGGAATGGGGGAGAAGAGCAAAGCGAAACGAGCGAAAGTCGCGCATCAACAACAACCGGGTCTCGATTCCCCTCCTCTCGCTGGTCCATCCTCTTTAGTGATGGGCAAACAACATCCTTCAGCATCGATAGTCGACGCTTCATTACCTCCTTCTCCCTTCGCACCTCACCATCCTCACGTCGGTCATCCTCATCCTTACGGACCTCCTCCTCCTGGTTTCCCCGGCGCTCCTCACCTCCAATCAGCTTACGACGCCTATATCACTTCTCATCGATCACCTCCCCTCGTCCAACCCGAAGAATTCGGTTTCTTCGATCGTGTCAAGAAGTACCTCGACGATCGAGCGGCCTACACTGAATTCCTCAAACTCCTCAACCTCTTCACTCAGGAAATCATCGATCTTCCTACACTCCTCAATAAGAGTCTACTCTTTATCGGGTTGAACGATGAGTTGTTTGCTCAATTCAAGGCTCTTGTTGGTTGGGATCCAGCGAAGGACGGAAGGGTTGAAGGAGAGGATTGGATCATCGACAATGAACCCGTTCTCGATCGACCACCAGTCCTGCTCCACCTCATGAAGAGTTACGGCCCAAGTTATCGGAGGTTACCAGATTCCGTAAGTTCTCTTCTCTCGCTCCCGCTGTCTTCGTCGTTCTCAGCTGACACTTCTCTCCTTGATGCTATAGGAAATCGATCTCGCATGTTCTGGTCGATCCGCTCTCGAATGGTCAGTACTCAACGATGAATGGGTCGCTTATGCTACTTGGGCCTCTGAGGGATCAGGAGCTCATCGCAAGAACCCTTACGAAGAAGCCCTCTACAACTCGGAACAAGAACGACATTGGTATTCTTTCCACCTCGCTTCGATCGCTCGCACCATCGCACATTTCGAACCGATTGCTGCGAGAATCGCTCTCATGACTCCCGAGGAAAGAACGGAAATGAGAATCGTCAATGATGAAGGACAACTACTCGGGTCTGCTCCGAGCGTGTATGAGAGGATGCTCAAAAAGATTTATGGGAAGGATCATGGGTGGGAAATCTTGCAAGCGTTGGAGGACAACCCAGCCGTCGCAGTTCCAATCGTGCTCGCGAGATTGAAACAGAAGGATGAGGAATGGAAGCGAGCGGAGAAAGAGTGGAACAAGGTTTGGAGAGAAGTGGTGAGTCGATTCGATTGTTCTCCCTTTCCTCTTTTTCGGAGTACTGATCAATGCTTCTTGATCCCCCCTCTGCAGGACGCCAAGAACTTCTATCGAGCTCTCGATCACCAAAGTATCCCCTTCAAAGCAGTCGACAAGAAGACAACGACGACTTCGAAATCCTTGACAATCGAGATCGAAACCCTTCGACGCGACAAACAGCAGAAACGCTTCGATACTCCTTCGTCCAAACCCGCTCTCAGCGAATCCGCCAGCACCATCACCGCGACTCCTCCAATCAACCCTTTCCGACCACCTTCCGAAGGCGAAACTCCCTCTCTTCGACTACTCCATCAATTCGAATTCTACATGTCAGATCGATCAATACTCTTCGACGTCCTCAAGCTCACATTCTCTTACCTCGATCGGGATCAATCAGGTTTCTCGGTACCTGAACGAGCTCGAGTCGAGGCATTCTTGCGCTTGTTCGTTCCCCTCCTGTGGGGAGTCGAGAAGGATGAGATGGAAGAGAACCTCGGTCCTTCAGCTCACGACGACGCAGCTGATCTCGAAGAGGATGAGGGAGAAGTCGAGTTGGAAGGAAATGGCGCCGTAAGCGATGGAGAATCTTCGTCAGCAGGACCCGAAACAGATGGTTCTCTTCCTCCTGGTCGACGAGGAATCAACGGAGCTACGAGCCACAAACGAGGAGGAGCTGCCGACCTTCGGAAACGATTGCTACTTCATGCCGCAGCTACCGCTGAGAGACGGTCAAACTCGAATGGTGCCGCCGAGGAAGCTGCAACTTCGGAGGAATCGCCTACAAGCTCGAACAACGAAACTACTTGGATTCATTTGAGCGAGACGAAGGGTGGTCAATCTGGATCAGCCGACGAACCTCTCGATCCTCGCAAGTTCAGTTTCTTCGCCAACTCGACTTTCTACTGTCTCGTTCGAGTGATGCACGTACGTCGAGACACTACTCTCCTTCTCGACCAGCTGCACTGTACTGACGTTCCGATGGGTCTCATCAGGTCATGTATCATCGACTACTCTCGTTCAAGAAACTAACGACGGAACTCGCCCAAACTGGATCTCATCGACGACTGAGCCCACTCGGTCCCGAACTCGGTCTCTCTCTACCAGTCGGAGTCGTCGATACAGGCGACAACCCGGCCGAGCACTATTACGAGTACGCTCTCGAACTCGCAGAGAAAATGTTTGATGGAGATGTCGATCAACAAACTTATGAAGAACAACTGAGGTACATGGGCGGGATTCGTGCTTATCCCTTATTCACTATCGATAAGCTTATCTCGACGGTCATCAAACATGTAAGTCGACTTGATTTGTCGAATCGTTTTCACGCAAACGAAACGAAACTGATTTCAACGCATTGCGTCAACTTAGATTCACACGATCAACAGCGATGCGAAGTGTCAAGATATCGTTGCGTTGTTGGAGAAAGATCGAGCTCGACCAACAACAACACCTCGACAACAGATCGCTTACAGAATGGGAGTTGAATCGATCCTCGGTTCAGACGAGAATCTCTATCGATTAGAATGGGTACGTCAAGCGCTGATCAAGCGACTCCGTTCATGCGGAGTTGAGCTGAGCGCTCTCCTTGGGTTTACAGATTCCCGATGTTCAAGCTCTCACGATTCAACTCCTCGGCAAAGAAGACCTCACTCTCGACGAAGCGAATGTATCCGATGAACGATTGTATCAATCCTGGATCGCTTCGTATGGTCTCACTTCGCCGAGTGAAGGAATCGGAGCTACCGTCAAAGCACCTCTTTTGAAACGGTCAGTTTCTGTTCCTCAGCACTCGCGCTTTCTCAAGCAATGCTGATTATCTCGATGCTGGCATAGGAATCGCGCTCAAGCTAGCGAAGAGGAAGAAACGGAAGATCTCGATCTGCATCCAGGTTTGGAGGTCAAGGTCAACTCTGGAGAATACCGCCTCATGTTCGTAGCAAAGACCGAAGACTACCTCTACCGACGTCGACTAGTAGAAGCAAGTACATCGAAGGGGAAAGAGAGAGCTGAGGAGGAAGAGGAACGGGAAGAGGGAGAAGTAAACGATGCTGGAGAAGATCGGGAAATGGTGAACGGTTCGAATGTCGATCAAGTTCCCTCGGTGCAGCGAAAGAGGAAAGAACGGTTCGAACGATGGCTGGACGAACGAGCTGGATTACGGCGGATAGGAGCTGTCAATGTCAGTGGACCGAGTCTCGCAGCTTCCCTTCCTCCTCTCCCTCTCCCTCCGCCTCTAGCACCAGCACCAATTCCTTCTCCCTCTCAACCAGTCGAACAGCCAGTCGAACAACCAGTCGAGTCTAGTGAGCGAGAAGAAGGAGAAGTCGACGTCGAGATGAGCAGTATCTAGAGAGGGTTAGTAGTTATTTTCAGGAATCCTCTTGTTGTCAATCTTATTTGCGTCTCCCTTCATTCTTTCTCTTCCCTCATAAAGTATTCCGAGCGGTCTTGAAGAACGATGGTCCGAGTAGTCCGAATTTCGGATTCGGAACTCTGCGAGCGAGACTCACTCTTCTCATTCTTTCTCTTTGCGCTTTTCCCGCCGTCAGAGGTTGTGTATACTCCTCTGACCAGCTTTACAACTACTCAACATCAATTACAACACTCTATGCCTCCCGCGTCATCCTTACCAATCTCGACTTCACCTCATCAACAAGTCAAACAACCGATGACATCGCCCGCCCCCAATCAACGTCGGAGTGGTAGACAGAATGGACAGGATTATAACCATGTACGTCAATGAGCTCTTTCTATCCCCTTGTTGTCGCAGCTCGTTGACTCGATCGCCACAACTTAGTTACTCGGTTTTACTCTTCCACCTCGAGCTGCACCTGCGAGCACTCATCTCCCCCGAAGATCAGCCAAGCGAAGTCACAACTATGGAGGATTCGACCGTCAACGTTTCGTGCATCAGTTTCGATACGTAGTCAAACCCGATAAAGGTTAGTTCCCCTTTTTGCTCATTGAAGACGCGAGTTCGCACTGAACTCACCCTCATTCGTCCTCATAGATTATACCGCTCACTTTGCCGATCCCGACATTCACCTCGATTGGAGTGATATCCTTCAAGTGATTCTCCCCACCTCTTCTTCGGCACTTTCTGCAGTCTCTACTTCAGGGATTGATCAGGCAGTAGATGGAGAGAGTGCGAGAAAGGGAGGAGCGATACCGACATGCCCGATCTGTTTGAGCGAGCCAACTGCCGCTAGGATGGTGAGCTTACGCTTTTCGAATGATCACTTCCAAAGAATGCTCGCTGATTGATTCCTCGCAACTGATGTAAACAGACCAAGTGTGGTGAGTGATATCTTCCCCGAAAGCGTGTGGAGTCACGCTGACGACTCTGTTGGAGCAGGCCATGTCTTTTGTTTCCCTTGCGTTCTTCATTATCTCGCTTTAGCCGATCACGGGCAAAAGTTTCGCAAATGCCCAGTTTGTCACGAGTAAGCACGGTCAAAGTCAATATCTCCACAATACATACTGACTGTCTTCCGGCTCACAGCTCGATCTATGCGAAAGATCTGAAATCCGTCAAATGGTACGATCCCGTTGGAGCGCAACCTCTTCCATCTTCAATTCCCACACCTTTACCCTCTTCCAGCTACGACGATGATCTCGCCAGGGCTCTCGCCCTCTCTTCTCTCGAAGCTCAAGGATCTCGAACGAGCGATTCCCCTCGACAAGAGAAACTCAAGATGCGACTCGTTCGACGACCACAAATCACTACTCTCGCCCTTCCCCGCTCTTCCACTTGGCCTTCTGACGCTGTCCCTCCGCTTCGAGCTCCATGGCAGTTCACTCCCGACGCTTTCGCCTACGCCAAATTCATGCTAGGCGCTCCCGATTACATGAAAGACGAGTTGACAGCGCAGAAGGAGGAGCTCCAGAGGGAAATTGCAACGTTACGACGATGGGGGAGGAGGGGAGCTACAGACGAAGAGCTGGGAATCGCTTTCGTCGATGCGGCTGCGAGAAGGGTCGATGATCAGTTGACGAAAGTCGAGGGATTGAAGACGACGAGCGTGATGACTGCGAGGAAGAAGGCACTGAGGGAGATTCACGAGGAACAGGAGAAGAAAGGGAAAGCGGCAGAGACTGCTGAGTTACCTTTAGTCACGGATACCAGTTCGAGTGAAGTCGAACAGGAGCCCGAAGGCAACGAACCAACTGCACCAGAGCAGGTCGATACGACAACAGCTCGATCGGAGGAGGTACCCATCGACTTCCTCGGCTCAAGAAACCCTACTTCCCTCTCCTCGAATGCACCTGCTTTCGTCCCTTCGATGCTCAATCCGCCAAAGAAACTCCCGCATCAACGGCGGAATGTCTTACCACCTCCACAAGCCGACGAAGATCCCGCTTTCTACTTCTATCAAGCTTCTTCCGGTCAACCCATCTTCCTCCAACCCCTCGACATCCGGATTCTCAAATCTCACTTCGGTACTTATCAAGCGATGCCAGATTCGATCGAAGTAGTTGTCGAAGGAGCGGATGAAGGATCGATGAATGACGAATTACGACGGAGGTGCAAATGGCTCGCTCATCTTCCCATCGCCTCGGACGTCGTCTTCGTCGAAGCAGACCTGAGCAAGATCGTATCACGGAAATCGCTCGAGCCTTACTCGACGGCATTGAAGCAACGACGGAACAAGCGAAGAGATAGAGCTCGCAAGGAGGACAAGGCGAAACTTCGAAGTGAACAGAAAGCCGCCGAAGCTTTACCGATCTACTCCTCGACTGGCGAATTCGGTTTACCCACTTCGATACCTTTCTCGACCATGACCCCTTCGAGTTGGGACGACGTTCAAGCTTTCCCTTCACCTTCTCCAGCACTCGCTCGACCTGGAACTTCCCCTCCTCTCCAACTCTCTACCTCCGCTTCCTCAAATCCTTCTTCGAATACTGCGGCTTCGACCTGGTCTAATCGATCCTTCGCGACTGCCCTCCACGCCAGCCATTCGACTGTTTACGACGAGGATTACGAAGATCAATGGAACGAAGTCGAAGAATCACTCGGTCGACAACGCGCAGCTCGAGGAGGTAGTGGTAATAGTGGAGGAGGAGTCGCGCACGAGTTGGCAAAGCCGAGTGGAGCGAATGGAAATGGTGAAGCGGCTGGAGCAGGAGGAGGGAAGAAAGGGAAAAAGTCGAAAAAGGGAATCACTCTCAACCTTTCGGGAGGTGGTATGAGAGGGAGTGGTTAGTTTTCCATGTGTATATCGTCGTCGTTGTTTCTCCCTCTCCTTCTTGTCGTATTCTAGAGACTCTTGATCCCCCTTACCCAAGAATAGTATAAAAATCGCATTGTAGAAATAACTGAACTCATCTACCTCATTCGCGCGTCTCGCTGTCTCTTCCTCAGTAAGTATTCGTCAAGAGAGCCATCCAGAGCGAAGCAACGCAGAGAACGCGAAAATCACGTCTCAAGTCCAAGTTTGTTTGGTCATTTGAACTTTGAACTTTCATCTCATCCACTACTCATCCTAAACTCAATGCAAGAACCGCCAGGACTATTCAGAAGGGACTCATCTCCACTGAGCTCACTCACGCCTTCTCCTGAACCTGAGTCTCGTCCAACCAAACGCCCTCGCTTGTCCGTTTCCCCTCAACCACAACAACCTCTATTCTTCGCCAAACACCGCTCACAATCACCGATACAACAGCAGGAGGAAGTCAAGCAGAATGAAGATCTCAATGCCCTACTCGAAGGACTCGATGAACAAGAATTCGATTTACCTCCTTCTTCAGATCCAGTCATGAGGAGGGAAGACGCAGATACAGATGATGAAGGAGAAGGAGAAGATTTGGAAGCCACAGTGTTGAGTGGGAGATTACGAGAAGCGAGGAGAGAAGCAGATGATTCAGGAATCGGATTAATCGCAGAGGAGGAGGGGATTCAATCTTCGAAGGAGCGACCTAGGGAGCCGCCGGACAGAGTACAGAGACACGACAGGGAGGATGAGTACGAAGGAGACGATATGTGGCTGGGGTTCGACGATCAAGAAATGGGATTCGATCAACCTGATGCTTTCCCAAGTTCAATCATTTCGGCTGCTCCTCCTTCTATCGAACATTGTCAACTCGAAGCATCGATCAGTCACGACAAATCTCGGGACGGGAGGGAGGAGAGGAAGGAGGAAGAAGCCAAGGAGGAGGAGCAAGAGAGGAAACCAGCAGATTTAGGATCTTTCGGATTCAGCAATCTCAATCCTTCGGGAGGATTCGTCTTCGCAACCAGGAAGTCTTTCGCACCGTCAGCTGCAGCACTCAAACGAGCACAAGCGCTCTTCGAGGACGACGAGCCATCGACGAGTAATTTGGAATCGACGACCACACTCGAGAATCCTTTCCAATCTGCATCAAATGTAACTCTCCCACCTCGTCCGACAACTACCCTTCCTTCCCTTCGCGCCGACTCGACAGCTACCTCTTTGCCCGGTGGAGACCTCTTCACTGATTCCCGCTTGTCGCTTCACCCTTCACTACCTTCATTCGGTCGTACGACTGTACCCACTCTCCCCAGGACTGGGTTCCCGCTAGATCACAACACTTCCTCCCTGCTATCTTTCGCTTCTTCACGCCTCCCGCTCAACGACCTTCTCGCCGAACCTACTGTCCTTGCCCCTAGACCTCAGCACCCTCCTCCTGCAAATCCTCTCCTCTTCGGCTTTCAGAATGCCGCTGGTCGCTCAATCGTCCTACCTAGTGGAGATGCTCTCGATCGAGCCCGTCGACGAATGGACAAGTCGCTATCCCCAGAACACTCGCCAGCATCCACTCCCCGCCCGCCCTCAGTTTTACCCTCTCGAGCTCAGTCGCGCAATAACGGAGGAGGAGGAGACGTTGACCTCTTCGGTACGGGATCGGAGAATCGAGATCCGAAAGCTTTCACTCTAGCTCCGATAGCTCTCCTCGATCAGCCATCGACGAAGGCCAATTCACCTTTCGAGAGTCCATCCGCGCTTCGTACCCGCTCATTCATCCAGACTGAGGAGAACGAGAATGAGAACGGGAGGAGGAGTCCTTTGGCACCAGTTGAGAACGTCGTTTCGCTAGTTCCGGATGAAGACGCTACGAGCGAACACGGTTCAACAACAACGACCGTCACCTCTTCCTCCCCTCGCAAACTCGAACAATCGCCGCCACCTGCACCCAGAAATACAGATCGACCCCCTCTAGCTTCCCCTTCGCTTTTCAACCAGATTCCCCCTCCGAACTCGACTCGACCTCCCTCGATCAGATCGAACAGCGCGGCCAGCGCTCCTCCGACTTCTACCAGCAACCCTCTCGCTACGGGCCGACGACCTCTCCCATTCCGCTCACCTCTGATCTCCTCTGCGCGTAATGCTTCTCAGCCCAACTCGTCCACTCCTCTTCGGCCCTCGCATCTCTCCATCACCTCGAACGCTTTCCCCATCGCTTCTACTTCTACCGCTACACCGCTCTTCAACCGCCGTCTCAACCTCGGCATGACCCCTCGAAACAAACCTTTCCACCTCGCAAACACCCAATCTTCCGCCGCTTCGAGTGTAAAAGGAAAGTCGAAAGCATTCGTCACTCCATTCAAGGACGGAAAGAGACCGAGTGGTCTCACTCCGATGGGGCTGAAGGAGAAGACGGAAGCTGCGATTGCTTCGGCTGCAAACGAGAAACCTTCGCCTGCGGGGCATCCGAGCGAGGCGAGATCGAGCAAGCTCAAGAAGGTTACTCACAAGGAACACAAGGCGCAAGTGTTTGATTTGAATCGTAAGTCTCATGTTCCGCTCTTCGCCTCGTTGGAGAAAGATTCTGATCATTGGTTTGTGGGTTTTCAGCGATCGATGGTCAAGTTCGTTTGGATCTTCCCGACTTTGGAATGCGACCTCAAACGCTGTACCTAGAAGACCTCGAGCTTCGAGGAATGTAAGGATCATCTTCAGCTGGTTCTCGTTCATCGCTCACTCATCCGTTCTCTCGATGTCAGACCTGAAGAAATCCTATCGATGAACTCAGTCAGCGCCTCAAGCTTCGTCTTCCCAGATGGACGTTCTGCAGTCGACGCTTACAGGGGTCTTCGAACACTCGTCGCCTCTCGCTCGCCAGGAGAAGAGGAACTCGTTACTTCGCCTTGGGTTCAGAATCATTGGAGCCTCATCATCTGGAAACTCGCTTCCTACGTTCGATCAAAACCAGACATGTTCGAAGAATGGTGGAAGTTCGAGAAAGTCATGGATCAAATGCGATACCGGTTCGTTACCTTTCTCTATTCATCAGCTCGCTGAGCTATGCTGACGCTCCGCCTCTCTCCTGTCAGCTACGAAAGAGAGATCAATCAAGCTCAACGTTCAGCGATCAAACGAATTCAAGAACGAGATTCCGCCGCTGCTCTTCCTTTGATCCTCTGCGTTTCTCAACTTTTGTGGGAGGATCCTCCTGAAGACGTCGATGGAATCGATGCACCGCAGATCATCGCCGGAATTGAACTCACGGATGGATGGTATCGCATTCGAGCAAAGATTGACAAGACCCTTCAAAGTGCTTGTGAAAGAGGGAAATTGATCGTTGGTAGTAAACTCGCAATCGCTGGAGCTAGAGTGAGTCCTCGATAGTCGCTTATATCCCTCGCTTAGTGGGCTAATAGGTGTCTCCATGGGTACACAGCTTGAGGGTACGAAGGGTGACGGAGTCGATGTTCTCGAAGCTCTCGGTCGATCGAAAGTGAGCCTCTTTTGCTTGACCTTTCACTCCGACTCGTGCTCACCATTCCTTATTGCTCCAGCTCATCATCTCTGGCAATTCGACCTCTCTCGCACCATGGCATTCGACTCTCGGATTCTGTCAAACGCAGTTCTTCGCTAGCCTCGACAAACTCACCTGCACGGGAGGAAGCATCGCACCTCTCGACATCGTTATTGACAAGATCTTCGAACTTGGTTTCGTCGATGCCGCACGAGTCAATGCGGGAACTTGGGGTGAAGAGGAAGAATTGGAGAAAGCTGAGGAATGGGAACGAGGAAGGAAGAGGATTCAGAATCGCATGTCGAACGATGTCGAAAAGGAAGGGAACGAGGAAGATCATCTCGTGGTACTCTTGCAAGAGGCAGTTCAAACGAGTTGCGAAGATGGAGGAGCTGATTCTGCGCAGAATCTCAATTCGATGGGTGAGCGACGGTCTCCCTTATCTACTCTATCTACTCTCTCTACTGTACTGACTTGTGCTCTGGGTAGATGACGACGATGATGACCCGGACGCAATTCTTGAGCGTCTCGAAGGAGCCAACAACAAACGTTCGATCCTTCGCAAACTTCCTCCTCGTGTACTTCAAGCTTGCCTCTCTCTCGCCTCTGACCGAGCACTTCGCTCTCGTACACAAGCTTACGATGACCTCAAGCAAGAGCTCAACGTGAGTTCTCAGTGTTTGGTGATCCACGCACAGACGCTCACCTTCCTTTTGGCTTCACAGCAAAAATATCCTCCTCGTCAAATCCGTTCCCTTCGAATGATGCGTGTACGAGACGCTCGCGAAGGTGTCAATGGAGTGTCAGATCGTGAGGCGATTCTCACAGTGTGGGATGTCAAGGATTACGCTACAGATTTCTTTCGCGAGGGAAAAAGGTATCAAGTAAAGTCTACTCCTTTCGTTTCTTTCAGTCGTCTTCCTCAAAGCTGATGTCCGTCTTCTCGCTCGTAGGTCACGAACACTGTCGCTAAAGGTAGTTGGCAACGCAAGCACAAGCAGATTACGCTTCATACGAGGAAAGAATCGAAATGGACGAGAGTAGCAACATTGTAGAGATAGCTTTGAATGAAATGTCGTTGTTGTCCTCGCCTACAAAGCTGGTCACAGTACTCTTGATCACTCTGTTGGTCAGCTCGGAAAATGGATCGCTGCATTTTCGGAACTTTTGCGGAGGTGCGCTATTTGCAGTAGCTTTTTTTTGGTCCAGATCCAATCTGATCGATTTGATCTCTCCCTCCTCCCTCAACGACGACTACTCCAAACAGCCTGCCCACCTACGTGAGTCCATATATCTAGCTTGGGTATGTCCTGAAGCCTTCGCCTTCCCTCCTAGCTGACTATTCTACCGTGTTTCTCCTCCTCGAAATCTAGATCTTTCGACTTCTTCGTCTCAGGCATCGAACAATCTCAAGACCTCGCAAGTACCCACATACTCTCGAGATAAGCTTTATACAGTATGGGAAACGTATTCAGGTGAGTTACCGCTGTTATTCCGTCGGGTTTGGCTCGACTTGCTGATCGAATTCTCTTCACGGCAATTTCCGATCTAAAACATGGTTTCTTCTTCTCGTTTTTCAGTGTCCCGATTTTCATCATCGTAAGCTCATTTGCTCTCGCAGTTCAGGAAGCCTGTCGAACGCGAAAAGCCTCAGAGTTGACCCTGTAAATCGTCACTCGTTGTTTTTAGACTCTTCGTGAGACGATTGAAGCGGCTATCATCGTTTCAGTCCTTCTCGGATTGGTCGAATCACTCGTTACCGACAAGGCAGCTGAAGCTGGAGATGATGCAGTTGGTAAACTCGACGAGAACGAGAGGAAGCGGATTATTAAACGGATGAGAATGATGATTTGGGGAGGCGCACTTACGGGTCTCCTGATTGCGCTCTGTATCGGAGGAGCCTTCATCGCCGTTGTGAGTCTGCTTGTCTCTCTGACGTTGCCATCGGCCAGACTAACGCTCAAAGTGCGGTTTTGACAGTTCTTCACGACGCTCAACGATCTTTGGTCGAAATCTGAAGAGATCTGGGAGGGTACCTTCTCTCTCGTCGCTTGTTTGATCATTCTAATGATGGCTCTCACTATGTATGTCTTGTGATCGACCTCGAAGGAAGCCTTTCCCAACGAACGAAGTAACTGACATTCAAGCTCGTTTCCGTAGGCTTCGCATTGATCGATCAAAGATCCGCTGGCGTGCCAAGTTGGCGGGAGCGTTCGACAACAAGGTCGAAGTCAAGTCGAAGAAGGATCAACGAGAAGCGAAATCGAGCAAATGGACTCTCTTCCTCCTTCCCCTCATCACAGTTCTTCGTGAAGGTCTCGAAGCGGTCGTTTTCGTTGGAGGTGTCTCGCTCGGTCAATCCGCAAAGTCCATCCCTCTTGCTGCTATTGTCGGTATCTTCTCTGGGTTCATCGTCGGATGTGAGCAGAACCTGTCTCTTCTCTCGCGATCCCTTTTACAGAAAGCGCTGATACCCTCTTTTCCCGCAGACTTCATCTACGCTTCTGGTTCTCGCGTCAATCTTTCAATCTTCCTGGTCGTTTCTACCCAAATTCTGTACGTTGCAAACTCGTCCCGAAATCTTGAATCAGATCTGACTCTTTGTCGTTCCTTTCAGTCTGCTCCTCGGTGCCGGTCTCTTCTCGAAAGCTGTCGGTGACTTTGAGCGCTATATCTACAACAAAGGGTAAGTCCTGCCAGACCTACTGCTTCGTCGTCTTTGTCGAAACTCATTCTTCGATGCCTTTTTTCCAGTGTCGGAGGAGACGTCGCAGAAGTTGGCTCTGGACCCGGATCTTTCGACGTCCAAGGAAGTGTTTGGCACTTGCCGTACGGCAGCCCAGAGCAGAACCTCTCAACCGGTGGATGGTCTATTTTCAATGGTCAGTATTTCGCAGATCTTGTTCTCCTCTATCTGTACGTTGACTGACACATTGGCTCTCCTTCCATCGACGCAGCTATTCTTGGCTGGACGAGTGAGTGGTCACTCAGCTATCTTGTTCCCTCTTCTTGCACAGACCCTGACTTGTTCGCTCGTTTCTCCAGACAACGCAACTATCGGATCGATCCTTTCCTACGTTTTCTACTGGATCGTCGCCATCGTCGCACTCGCCTACATGAAGTGGTCCGAAGGAAGGACCACAATCTTCGGTTACAAGTCTGCTGCAGGTCACCGTCGCGAGGCTCGTCGTCAACAACAGCTCGAAAAGGTCGACAGCTATGAGAAGTCGGACAAGGCTGAGACTCCTCTCGATGAGGATCGTCAATTCGCTTCGCATGTATAGGTCGGAGGCGTGAGAGTGGAATACGGTCGAGGAGGAAGAGGGAGAGGGGGTTTTTCGTTTCTTTTCTAGGTTTTTCGTTTGATTCTTTGGGTCATGTCTTTCACTCTATCGGAGTGCGTCACAGCAATGAATTCGGTTCAGGTCTCATTCCGATCGAGTTGTGGATGCGAGAGAGGCGAAGGAGAGTTCAGAGTCATTTTTTCGTAGACTCTCGTCGAGTTGAGCTCTGTACTTCGGAGCTCAGTTCGTGAATTCCCCTATGCTATCGAATGTCGGCTATTGCGGACTGTCCGTTCCGAGCGCGTGGCTTCACCTCGGCCCTTTTTCACTCCTTGCGAAATTGAGTTGGCCGTCTCGGTAACTTTTCTGATAAAATGCATGAAGTGATGAAATTGCATCAACCTTGCTCTCCTTCCTCTTTTCACCTCACTTCTCTCATCTCAAACAGACTTCATCATGCCTCCAGCAAAGTTCTCCATCGACGAGTGAGCTCTCCTCCTTCTCTCTTCCTCTTTCCCCCACTTCTCCCAAACCTGACTTCTCCTTGTCCTCACAGCGTCAATCGATTCCTTGACAAGACTGCATTATCCTTCTCAGGAGCAGCATGTATCGCCGCATGGCATTTCTTCAAGACTCGAGCAATTCTCGGTCAATCGCACACTTTCATCGATCACCTTCGTTCGAATAGATGGCTGTCTATCCTCGTAGCATTCGTCGCACTCAAGACTTTACATCGTACTCTCAACCGCTTGACAAGGAATCACGGATGGAAGGCGGATCCACCAAGTTGGAGCATGCAGAAGGGAAGAGGAGATATCGTTTTGATTACTGGAGGTTCAACTGGAATTGGGAAAGAAATCGTCGAACGTCTTGCTAAGAAGACCCCTAACATCGCTGTACTCGATATGGCTCCTCCAACTTACAACGCAAGTGAGTAAACCTCCTTTTCCTCGCTTGTTTATTTCGCAAGCTGATAGATTCCCGTTCTTAGAGGGCGTTCACTACTACAAATGCGACATCACCGACCCCAAGGCTATTGCTGAGGTAGCGAAGAAGGTCCGAGAGGAGGTAAGCCGAGCTGCTCTGTCTGTAATCGCCCTTCGAAGCTGACTTTTTCATTTCTCGCAGATTGGACAACCTACTGTTCTTGTATGTTGCAACTTAACATCCTTAGCCGATCAAGACTGACTCTATATGTGCTCGATAGATCAACAACGCTGGTATCGCTCGAGGCAAAACCATTCTCGACACGAAACCAGAAGAGTTCTTGTTGACCTACAAAGTCAACGTCCTCGGTGCTCACAACATCCTTCGCGAGTTCTTGCCTCATAGTTAGTCGTCATACCTATCTCTACTGCACGAATGGCACTGATTCGACTGCTCCCACAGTTATCAAATTGAAGTGAGCCACATTTTTGCGCACTTCTCATTTTCATTCCGCTGACTTTCTGTTTCTTCTACTCAATAAGCCACGGACACGTCATGACGGTTCGTCACTATTGCTTGACGCTCCTTATCGAACAAGCTTGCTGATGCTTTTCATTCTTTTTCAACAGACCGCTTCATCCGCTTCTTACGCCGCGATCCCTCAACTGAGTGAGCGATCTTGTCAATTTGAGCTCTAGAAGTGTGTGGCTGATCCTTGTTCCCTCTGACAGGTGAATACTCTTGCTCGAAGGCTGCTGTTCTCGCTCTTCACGAGACCCTCAATGGAGAACTTCGTCACCGGTTCGTCGCAAACCTCTAGTTGTCGTTTTCCTCGTTGCTGACACTACGCATGACTCTTCAGATACAACGCTCCCCGAGTCCGCACCTCTGTGATCTGTCCCACAAAAGTCAGTACTCAAATGGGAGACGCGATGAAAGAACAAGAGAACCAATTCATGAGCCCCACTCTCGACGCTGGATGGCTCGCCGACCAAATGGTTCGCATCATCGAGTCTGGATTATCGGATCACCTCGTCGCTCCTCATTTCGCCCACATGCTCTTGCCCAATTTGAGGAGTCTTCCCGATTACTTCCGCTGGTTCGTCAACACTGTAAGCTCCTCCATTCCGCTTCCTCATGTCGTTTGTTGCAGATACTGATGAGTACCGTTCTTGAATCAGGTCGGAAAGACGCATGAGACGATCACTGATGCTGGAAATGCGGTTCAAGCGAAAACGTACAAATTTGTCGAACAACTTGACAAGGCTCACGGTCTCTCCTCCTAAGCCTCTCTCCCACTGTCCTATATCCATATTTGCCGTCTGCGTTGTGCTTCCCCTCTAGTAGTGAAGATACTTGTTACAACATGTTGAAACCAAATCCCTGCGAAAAAGACCTTTATGACTAGCTTTGACTCCCTCTTTTCGTTCAACCTCCATGCAGTGTCGAGATGAATACGATCTCGTCCCCTCCTTGCAGCTCATACTCTAATTCGCCTTCGAGTTCCCAATCTGTCGAATTGATCAAAATCAAGATTCCCGGTCGACTAGCAACAACTCCTCTCATCAGCTTAATGCTTTCAGTCAGATCAGAAAGAGATCTAGCTTACATAGTCTCCCCTTGTGAGAACAATTCAGGTCGTTCCCTATCCTCTAAAAGGTATTCCCTCAACCACCAAATCAAGAACTTTATATCCGTCTTTGTTCCTTCTGTTGGTGTTGGCACTTCTTTCAGACCAGTTTCGGAAAGTACTGAAGGTGTATAGTACCGTGGGAGAGTGATCGAATGATTATGGATTGATGAGAATAAAAGTTCCATTCCTCCACTAGAACGGACGGGTGTGAGTGCTAGATTTCTAGTGAGTACAGCATGATAGCTCACCTGAATTGGACTTCGAGATTCAGAGTCGCCATGATGAGATGCAAAGTGAGGAGAGTGAGAAAAAGAGGAGGATTTTCAATGAACATTTTCGCAAGCTTCCAAAGTTTCGCACATTCAAGACTACTTCGAAACTATATACAGGTTTTGTAAGATATGAAACAAAGACGTTCCCAGTTCGACTACTCCTCCTTCGAGTAATGACCAACTCTACGATGTTTCGTCCATTGATTCAACATTGCGAGCGCTTCGACGGGATGATCATAAGGGACCTGTAGATTCCAGAAATTTGCATCAGTCCCACAGCCAACGTGCAGGCCTGAGGAGGAGGAGAGGAGCGTACGAAATGACCCGAATCATCAACGATCGCAAAAGCCAAGTTCCCATATTGTCTATACTCTCCCGCTTGATTCGTCGAGTTCCCTACCCTCGCGAGCTCTTTTGATGCATACCATGATCTCAAGGGTTCTTGTCGGAAGCGGTCGGAGCCGGTCCAGGCAAGAGATGAAGTCCATTGTTCGTTTCCACTCCAATTACAGCTATACCTCCAGAGTCGTTCGTGAGTGAGCTCAGGACGAGGATGAGGAGGGAGGGAGAGGAAGAGACGAACATGAAGTCTTTCTCTCCGGAGTAGAACAAGGCTGCCACTCCGTTATTAATGAGACGAGCAACCGCAGGGAATGAAGGTCTGGCTCTGTGACCCCAAATTGCCGAAATCAGCCAGTACTCAGAGAAACAGGTCGATGTCGAAAAGTTTGGACTCACTGATCACCACTAACGGTGAACCTGAATCCGACTTTATCGGAACATCCAACGAACTTCTTCACTCCTCCATGAGGTTCCATATCTACACCCAATTCCTTCCTCACAGTCTCACTATCTTCCCTCAAGATTGTCAGCCACCGTATACTCACGGGAAGAGTGAGGAAGGAGGAGAACGAACGTATTCAACCAACGTTCAATCCATTTTTCTTCTTCATACTCCCCAAATTTGGTCATATCATACGGAGACCTCCCACTCTGATAGTAAGCACTGGTTTGACTATTCTCGCAGTATTGAAACGCCGCTAAACACAGAGTTGAACTGGAGGGTTTATCTATTTCATCATTCTGCGATCAGCACAACTCGAGAGGGAGGAGGGAGAGGGGGAGGGCAAGCGTACCGTAGCATGCTTGAGCGAGCTGTTGGCATCGAGGCAAGGTCGACCGCATTTTGTCACAGGAGGCCTTGTCAAGTAAAGGTCCGTAACCCGTTTGGTTCGTGCAGACTGTAGGGATGTAGGAACCATACTGAGTCTTCGGGTCAGTACTGCAGCGAAGGGAAGGGGACGAGTAGTCAGTAGACTTGCGGGGCTGAGCTCGAGATGAAGAGAGGAAAACTGACAATCCGTTTCCGACGAGAATCGAAACTAGATCGATCGGCTTCAAACCGCCACTATTGAGAACGAGGGAATATCAGTCTCTGCATCAGCTGCTTCGATAGAAGAGACTACGCCTTTGCGCGGCAAGAGAAGGAAACGGGAAGAGAAAGTAGTTCTTACGATGATTCCGCCTTGAGTTTCTCATTCTCTTTGATGATGTAGTCCGCGAACAAAGGCACGTAGCGTCCTCCGTACGACTCGCCGGCGATGTGGAATTCGCGTCCAAATCGATGGCCGAGAGAGTGGAACAAGATTTGAAGGAAAGCGTAGGTCTGTTTTCGCGAAATCAGCGAAAAGTTGCGAAGGAAAATTACGAGGTGAACGTACGTCTCGCGCAGCAGCTTCGGTGGTCCATACTCCTCGATCGTCTTTATCGCTGTACGAGAACCCAACTCCGACAGGTTGATCCAAAAACACTAGTGTCGAATTCGAGTTCCATCTAAAATTAAAACGACGATGTTCAGGTCAAAGTTTCGCAGAGAACTAGTCGAACTTACGAGTGAGGGTTGCGAATAGGATCGCCTTGCTTCTGTGCTTTGCAAGGCCCCAGTTCTTGCAATAATCCAGTGAACGAAGAGCAACCCGGTCCACCATTCAACCTACGGAACTCTCTCATCAGCATACCTCCCACTTTCAAAGTATAGCAGACTCACCATAGGACGACGGGGTCATTCTTTGGATCATTCCTCGATTCAAACACCCACGAGAAGAAGTGCCTAGAGGGAGAAGAATCCGATTCTGCGACGTCTAGATAACCACTCCAACTCTTGACTGCTGGATCACAGAGCCCTTGCGGTTCTCGCAATCGGACTTGATGGTGAGGTAAGGAAGGGTGTGAGTGGATAGTGACGTCTGCTTGAGAGGAGAGTGGGAGCGAGAAAGGCGGGGATGAAGAATGGGAGGAGAGGAAAGGGAATTGATCTTGAGCTGGAAGAGCGGTCACTAGGTGAGCCAGAGCAGTAAGAGCTAGTAGTGATCTCATTGTGGTGAGTGGGGGGGAAAGGAAAGAAGGAGATGATTTTCCAAAAGAGAGTTTGATTCAACATTCGATCTAACACTCTCCTACTGTATTCCTAGACGACTTTGAACAGCTTTACTATACATACAGACACTCTATAAATCGACTCGAGGCAACTTTGAGCTATCGTCGCTCTTTCCTATTGAACCCCAGCATTTCAATCAACCTAGTCAAGATCGAAATATAACGGCAACTGATAGCGATAGGAGACTCGGGTAGAGACAGAGAGTGCATCCCGTGAGTCTCTTGTACCTCCAGAAGTTTCGTCTAAGCTGATGGGACCGCGATACTGACCTCTTTCTCATTTTTTCGCAATAATTTCGTTAGAATTCGCAGGTCGCGAAGGTTGAGATCTCCAACCTGCTTCACCACGACGCAGTATGGCAGCACCTTTCGCCTTGACCTACATCCCACCTCTCCCACCACTCCCCGATTGGTTATCCTACCGAATCGCTCCAACCGCGACCGTTGAAACTCTCTATACGGTTCGAACTCTCGATTCGAACGGTATTCAAACGGCTCTGGTCGGAGAAGCAACCTTGACTCGATACGGAACGACTCTCTTGCAGCTACCTGTCACTGTCAGTCTTCAGGAAGTTGGAGAAGGACAGAGTCAGATCGAATTGGGACAGGATTATACGACGGCTGGTGGAATGGGTCCTACTATCGCTAGGGTTCTCGGAGGGACGGAGATAGTCACGATAGGATCGACCGAGATGGAAGCGACTCGAACGACAACTGCCCGTCCGACGAATACGTCGATAAGGAATTCGAACAATCCAACATCGATCACGAATACACCAAGCCGTTCCACATCTACGATGATGATTCCTACCCCAACTAGTCAAATATCAGTAACAGCGAACGGTGCGCGAACATCCGGTAAGCTCTCTCCTGACTTCTCCTCTAGAACGAAGCTGACTCTCTCACGGAACCTTGTTCAGCTGCCACGGCTTCTTCCATCGCGTCTCTCCCCTCAGCGCAAGCTTCGCTTTCCTCACTCCCCGCTAGCGCTTCAATAGCTGAACAAACTTCGCTCGTTTCGAGTTTGTCGAGCGAATTATCCGAAATCTCTTCAGTTGGTACGCTCTTTTCTCTGTATCCGTTTCCGTACCAGAACTGTTCGCGAGAATCTGGCTGATCGTTCTCGCTTACCACGTGCTAGCTTCCAAATCCGCCAACTCCATTACCGCTTCTTCCCAATCCCAATCCCCAACTCCGGACCCTAACTCTTCTCTCACCTCTTCCGCTTCGCCCACCTCCGCTCTCTCACCTTCCCGTCTCTCCTCCCTCACACCCTCTCAACTAGCCGCAGCAATCGCCACTCCAATTTGCTTCTTCTTCCTCGCGTTGTTTCTCATCCTCCTCTGCTGCTTCCTCCGTCGTAAACGAAAGCGAGATCGATCCTTCGAAGGGCTCGCGGGTGGAGCTTACGGGGATGAACAATGGGATTGGGTTGAGCCTCGAGTGGAGAGAGAAGGGATCGGATCGAGGTTGGGAGGGTTCTTTAGAGTTGCGACGTCGAGCCGGGAGGGGAGTAGGGCGAATACTCCCATGAGTATGAGGCCTGAGAGGAGGGATGTAGGAGAAGCGAGCTGGTTAGCTGGTGGAGGGAGATTGGCGAATGAACACTCGAGGGAAGAGTATGTTGACAGGGAGGAGGAGCAGGAGGGAGGAGAGGATGTGGGAGCGAGTATGATGATGACTATGGGAAGGAGGACGAGTAATGGAAGTTATTGGAGGAGAGGGAAAGCTCCCACTGGATTAGGGATTGCTGCGATGTCGTCCAACGAAGGAGGAGGTCCTTCATTACCTGAGCGAGCGGCAGCGACACTCAACGCTGGATTACGACAGATCAGTGGAGGACGACTGGGTGGATCTCCTCGACCCGAAGGTTACGCTTACGAAGCGGTCGAACTCGATTTACCCGATTCTTACGATCCCGACGAAACCTTCCAGCCACCTCCTCCGATTCACGGACCGTACTGGGATCCATACAAACCTTCACCCACTACTCCAGAGTTCCCAATTCTCGCTCCGTCAAGATCAAACTCGAGTTCAGATGCCCCAAGATCTCCTGAGTATTCTGGAAATTCGACGAGTCCGGATACGGATGATGTTAGGAGAGCGAATATGGGACTCGCAAACTTGACGAACGAGGGGAGATGGAGTGGAGATGCGAGTCCAAGAACTGACGGGACTCGGAACTCGGAGCAAGGCGATGATGAGGACGATGAAGAGGATCAAGAATCGACAGAGATGTTGGCTTCGAGTCGGGAAGACCAACCTCGTCGACAAGTTGACGCAATCAACGAATCGGATTGGTTGAGCGGACGACCTCCGCTTCCTCCACCACTCCTTCGAGTTCCGTCGGATCTCTCGCTCTCTCAGTACTCTCAGAGCGACGTCGGAATGATACAACCTCAAGCTGCGGCAGGTAGGATGTGGCTGCCTGCTCCTGAGCGAGCGAGTCGGGACAGATCGAGGGAGAACAGTGGTGGTTCAGTAGCGAGCGATTTGTCAATGGGAGGAAACGACAAGCTCAGTCTGACTGATCTATTCTTCACTGGCGAGTCTCCATTAACTCTAGATCTATGTCGAGGTTGACGTAGGCTAATGAGTTCCGTGCATCGATGCAGAGCCTCGATGGACCGGAGCTCGAAACCCTCATTCTTTCCCAACTTCGACAATTTCTCCCATCATTCCATCAGGACTCGTATCACCCACAGGCAATCTCACCCCTCCACTCTCTTCCTCTTCGTCCTCTGTCTCTTCCTCGAAATACGCCGATGCACCCCTTCCCCTCTCCCAACCTTCGTCCTCTGCAACTCGTCAATCATTTCATACCCCTCTCCTAGGAACTCATTCCCCGACCTTTACAATTCCGAAAGAAGACGAAGTGGAGGAGTCGCCGATGGTGTACACTCCTGCGAAACGGCGAAGGAAACGAGAAGCTAGACCAGGGAGCGGAGAAGTTCTTGATAGAATAGCAAGGAGTTTCGAGAGGGAACGCGCAGAGCAACAGAGGACGAAGGGAGGCGAGATCGACGGGAAGAGGAGGAAAGAATGGACAGAAATGAATTCTGTTGAAGAAGGGTCGAGAAATAGTCTAAGAGGCAAATCGTAAGGGCCCTTTCATTCGATTCCTCTCTCGCCGTATACAGAGTCCGCTGACGACCTCTGTCCGAGATAGCCTTCACCTGGATGCACCTTTTTCCAACTTGACTCCACTCTCCTCACCTTTACTCCCTCCTCCTTCAACTCCTCCTCTTCCTCCGTCTCGTCACTCCTCGTCATCACTACGAGGGCGTTGAATTCTCAGCAATAGAGCTTTTGTACATAGACCGTTTCCTTCTTCGACTTCGCATCCTCTCTAATTTATTGACGTTCTCTCTGTTTATTCGATCGCTTCTCACATTCCACTCATAGTCTACTACCGTTGTACCTCATGGTCAATCTCCGCTCTCTTGTGGTCCGCGGATTTCGGAACCTTCCGCTTGGAAATCTACAAAGTCTTTAACCGGTTCTTCTCTCCATTTCCTCTTGTTCCGCCCTCTCGACAGTATGCACACAGCAGACGCTCTCTCACATCATATCGCGACGCGAAGTGAGCAACTCGAGCAGGAACTCACGCACGTTCGAACCGTATTCCTCTCGTAGTATTCATCGACCGCCGAGAACGTCTCGATTATCGATACTTGGGCAAAGGACATGAGAAAGACGTTCCTGAGTAACGAGTGGAGGGTTCATTTGCTCGATGACCGGAAATGTCAAGTGATCTATCGTTACGTCGAAGTGGTCGAGATGCTGATCCAGGAAGAGAAAATGTCGTTTCTTGAGGTAGGCCCGCTCCCCTCTACCATGATTCTAATTTGACCTGACAGTATGAGGATTCGGGCCAGCTCACGGTCGAGAGCAAGTTCACGATCGAAGGAACCATTCATAGATTCCGTCAAATCCGTCGGGAATTCTCAGCGCTAGAGATCCAACGAGCAATTGAACGAAACCTCGATCGCCTACAATCCCTGGAGGCTCGTTTACATGCAGTGATAGATCTCGTTCTCGAGTGTGGTGTCGTATCGAGCCTCCTTGCACAGTACTTGAACGAATTGTTTAGATTCGCTCGCCATGAGGACGCTAAGTTCGAATCACCTTACTCTCCGACTCGGAGAGCTACAGTGAAGACGGAGCTCGGGGACTATTGAGATCAGTTGCTGAAAGCAGGGCATAAGTTACGTAAAACGTGAAACGAAAGGTGAGCTTTGTTTTGCAATTGACTTGCCGTCGTCGGACCTGACTATTGACTTGCCGTCGTCTGACCTGACTCATCTGCCTGTCGTCGACCCAGCTCCTTCAGCAGCAGTGGAAGCTTTTCATTGTAACTTCTGTCCTTCGTCGTTGCCAATACTGAGTCCATTTCTGACTGCGAGATGTCGACATCTGCCTACTTGCAAAAATATCTTCGCTCGTAAATCTCGCTCTTCTCTCGATAGACTGCTCGGAACGAGCGAAGTAGGTGGCAAGGTAACACTAACTTGCGAGACAAGGAATCCGAAGGAACAGGGAAGATAAACGACAGCCAATTACTAGATCGAATCGAATGAAGCAAAAACGAAACGATCCTGCAGTGACCCCGGAACCTCCCGTCTCCCTCTCTTCGCCTTCGAGGATACTGAACAAGACAGAAGCATCCGAGAGTACGATGATATTGTCACGGTCTCCCTCGAAGGATTGATCCGGCGAGATAGAGAACGGTTAGAAGTTTGAAGAGGAGTGAAGAGGGAGATACAAGGAGGATGAGATAGAGACAGGTGACGAGAGAATAGAGCCTGCAAGACCGGGAGAGATACAGGGAGAGAGGAAACAAGAGTGAAATGTGTGATACTGAGAGAGAGGGATTCGACATCGCTCATTTACTGGTATCCGAACCTCGGAGCTTGGACGCAAGAACGTTTGCGGAAGTCGTAGAGATAGCCATCGAGGCAACTCTCGACGTGACAGAAACCTTTGACTGTCGAAAGCGAACGAAACGAGGCGAAATCAGCTAGACTGGGACGAGAAATGAGATGGAATCGAGAGAGAAACGTACTGCAATCGACTCGAGCAGTACCGGGGAGTTGCGAGCAATCGACTCCTCCGAGAACTGGAGAGGGATCAGAGAGACGTCAGTTACGGATATAGAATTTGAAGAGGCAAAGAGGAAAAGAAGCAGCTCACCTTGACAATCTCCGCATTGATGAGGATCGTTGCGAATGTCGACGCAATCGAAGCCATGAAGACGACCGGGAACTGGGCAAGCGATCTTTCCATCCGAACACTCGGAGAGGGAGCGTTTGCTAGGCTTCAAGACGGGACGAGGGAGTGAGATGACGAGAGGTGGTTTCAAAACGGTAGGAGGCTTCGGTACGGGTACAGTGGGCTTCTTGAAAGGAACCGGGACCTTCGGGAAAGGGAGAACGTTGATAATATCAGGACGAGGAATAGGTCCGGGAAAGGTGGGTTTCTTGACGGGGAAAGGAAAGACGGGAGGTTTGAAAGTTGGGGGTTTAAAGATGGGATTCTTGACGACAGGAGGAGGGGAGAGTTGACCAGGACAGGGAGCACGGATACATGGGACGACGGGAGGTTTAGGTGCTGGTTTCGCGGGAGGGACAGTGGTTCTCGGTATATCACCCCTGAACTTGGTAGGAGGATTAGGTTTGAACGGGTTTGGAATATATTTGATGATGTCTTTGATGGGAGGGATCTTGATGGGAGGAAGTTTAATCGTAGGGATTTTGATGGTAG